>FTKD01122450.1_pt1 | contig 42704 bp, 41 predicted proteins | sample 1658191 | NCBI WGS metagenome assembly FTKD01 (sample SAMEA3914808, study PRJEB12502) | metagenome | biome: forest; material: soil | place: Canada | collected 2011-08-03 | depth 0.3 m
TAGTAGGCGTCGTAGTAGCCGTGCGAGAGCACGTAGGTGCCGATCATGATCCGGCGCTTCACCTCGGGGCCGAAGGCCTCGGAGCGCGACCTCTTGTACATGTCCATCAGGTCGCCGTACTGCGCGGCGCGATGGCCGTAGCGCACGCCGTCGAAGCGGCTCAGGTTCGAGCTCGCCTCGGCCGGCGCGATGATGTAGTACACGGGAATCGACAGCTCGGTGCGCGGCAGCGAGACGTCCACCAGCGTGGCGCCGAGCTTCTCCATTTCGGCGAGCGCCGCGCGCACGCGGCCGCCCACGTCGGCGGCCAGCGCGGCGGGGAAGAACTCCTTGGGCAGGCCGATGCGCAGGCCCTTGAGCGGCTGCGCGGCGGTGGCGCCGTCGCGGGCCTGCAGCATCTGCGCGTGGAAGTCCTGCGGGGGCTTCTGCACGCTGGTGGCGTCGCGCTCGTCGAAGCCGCTCATCGCCGACAGCAGCAGCGCGCAGTCTTGCGCCGAGCGCGCGAGCGGGCCGGCCTGGTCGAGGCTGGAGGCGAACGCGATCATGCCGAAGCGCGAGCACACGCCGTAGGTGGGCTTGATGCCGGTGACGCCGGTGAAGCTGGCGGGCTGGCGGATCGAGCCGCCGGTGTCGGTGCCGGTGGCGGCGGGCACCAGCTGCGCCGCGACCGCGGCCGCGGAGCCGCCGGACGAGCCGCCCGGCACGCGCGTGGCGTCCCAGGGGTTGCGCACCGCGCCGTACGCGGAGTTCTCGTTGGCCGAGCCCATGGCGAACTCGTCGCAGTTGAGCTTGCCCAGCGACACCGCGCCCGCGGCCTTCAGGCGCGCGACGACGGTGGCGTCGAACGGGCTCCTGTAGCCCTCCAGCATCTTCGAGCCGGCCGTGGTGGCGGACTCCTGCGTGACGAAGATGTCCTTGTGCGCGATCGGCACGCCCAGCAGCGGGTGCGCGTTGCCGGATTCGCGCTTCGCATCGGCGGCCTTCGCCGCCGCCAGCGCGGCGTCTTCGTCGACGACCAGGAACGCGCCGTGGGTGTCGGCCTTGGCGCGCGCGAGCAGGGCCTGCGTGGCCTCGACGCTGGAGGTGGTCTTCGCGGCCAGCGCGCGGCCCAGCTCGGCCACGCCGAGCGTATGCAGTTCGGCGCTCATTCGATCACCTTCGGAACCAGGAACAGCCCCGCGTCGGAGGCCGGCGCGTTGGCCATGTTGGCCTCGCGATTGTTCGTTTCTGTGACGGCGTCGGGCCGCAGGCGCAGCTCGACATTGCCGATGGCCGACAGCGGGGTGTGCAGCGGCTCGAGGCCGGAGGTGTCGACGGCGCTCATCTGCTCGACGATCTTGAAGAAGTCGTTCAACTGGGTCTGCATCGCAGAACCTTCGGCGGGCGACAGCTCCAGTCGCGCAAGGTGCGCGATGCGGCTGACGTCTTCGGGGGACAAGGGCATGGGGAAATCCGGCTTGGGACGGCGGGCCTCGCGACGAGGCTCAAATGGAGGGCGGCACCTCAAAAGTTACGACCTGCATACACGATCAAGGGGTGCGCTTGGGGTATTATCCTCGGTTAATTCGAGGCTTCCTGCACGAGGTTTTTCTCAACGTGCAGCCATCTTCGAACCCACCCAATTCATGCGTCTTGCGGCGCACCGAGCGTTCGCACATCCAGGTTCGGCACCCGGCCCGGGCTTTCCAAGCCCCCGCCTCAGGTTCCGGAGTCACACCCATCCAGATGGCCTGATCTGCGTCCCGCGAAGTCCGTCGCAAGCCGCCGACCCCGTACCCGCCCATCTCAGCCAATGTTCTCTTCCCTGAGCCGCTACTTCTCCACCGATCTCGCGATCGACCTCGGCACCGCCAACACGCTGATCTACGTCCGAGGCAAGGGCATCGTCCTCGACGAGCCCTCGGTCGTCTCGATCCGCCACGAAGGCGGCCCGCACGGCAAGAAGATCATCCAGGCCGTCGGCAAGGAAGCCAAGGCGATGCTCGGCAAGGTGCCGGGCAACATCGAGGCCATCCGTCCGATGAAGGACGGCGTGATCGCCGACTTCGTGGTCACCGAGCAGATGATCAAGCAGTTCATCAAGATGGTGCACCCGCGCAGCCTGCTCACGCCGAGCCCGCGCATCATCATCTGCGTGCCCTGCGGCTCCACCCAGGTCGAGCGCCGCGCCATCAAGGACGCGGCCGAAGCGGCCGGCGCCAGCGCCGTCTACCTGATCGAGGAGCCCATGGCCGCGGCCATCGGCGCCGGCCTGCCGGTGTCGGAAGCGTCCGGCTCCATGGTGGTCGACATCGGCGGCGGCACCACCGAGGTGGGCGTCATCTCGCTGGGCGGGGTGGTCTACAAGGGCAGCGTCCGCGTGGGCGGCGACAAGTTCGACGAAGCCATCATCAACTACATCCGCCGCAACTACGGCATGTTGATCGGCGAGCAGACGGCCGAGAACATCAAGATGGGCATCGGCTCGGCCTTCCCGGGCTCCGAGGTGCGCGAGATGGAGGTCAAGGGCCGCAACCTGTCCGAGGGCGTGCCGCGCAGCTTCACCATCTCGTCCAACGAGGTGCTGGAGGCACTCACCGACCCGCTCAACCAGATCGTATCCGCCGTCAAGAACGCGCTCGAACAGACCCCGCCGGAACTGGGCGCCGACATCGCCGAGCGCGGCATGATGCTCACCGGCGGCGGCGCGCTGCTGCGCGACCTCGACCGCCTGCTGGCCGAGGAAACGGGCCTGCCGGTGCTGGTGGCCGAGGACCCGCTCACGTGCGTGGTGCGCGGATGCGGCATGGCCCTGGAGCGCATGGAGCGCATGGGCGCCATCTTCACGAGTGATTGACGGCCCCACGGTCGCTGTCCCCCGGAGGGGAGGCTTCGCGCGCGCTCCCTGCCCCCGAGGGGCCGGCCGCGAGCGGCCCGGCGGAGCCGGATCCGCCGCTCCCTTGAATCTCTTGCGAGCGAGTGGGCGCCGGCGGCGGTGATGCCGTTTTCCGGCGTGACGTCTTTTCGGGTGGCCGGGTTCTTTCGCGCCTGCAACGGAACCTTGGCTTGCGATAATCCCTCCGATCGCATACCTCCTTTCGTCCCCCGCCGTGGCTGTCGCCGCGGTGCTTTGAGCATCCCATGCCGCTCGGTACCCTGGACCGCCGTCCACCGCCGTTCTTCCACCAGGGCCCGTCCGCGCTGACGCGCCTGGCGGTGTTCTCCGCGGTGGCGCTGTTCCTCATGGCGGCCGACACGCGCTTCGCGGTCACCCGCCCGCTGCGCTCGGGCCTTCAGATGCTGCTGCTGCCACTGGAGCGCGCGCTCGCGGTGCCGCTGCAGATCACCCACGCCGGCGGCGAGTACATCAGCGGGCTGCATGCGGCCCAGGCCGACCTGAGCCGCGCCGAGCTCGCGCTTGCCGCGCAATCGGCCAAGGCGGCGCGCGTGGAGGCGCTCACGGCCGAGAACACCCGGCTGCGCGCGCTGGTCGACCTGAAGCCGGCGCTGGCCGTCAAGTCCATGGCCGCCGAGGTGCTCTACGAGGCGAGCGACCCGTTCTCGCGCAAGATCTTCATCGACCGCGGCGCGTCGCAGGGCGTGGTGCCCGGCGCCCCGGTCATCGACGAGGCCGGCGTGCTGGGCCAGGTCACGCGCGTCTACCCGCTGTCGTCGGAAGTGACGCTGCTGATCGACAAGGAAGCCGCCATCCCCGTGCTCAACACGCGCACCCACCAGCGCAGCGCGGCCTTCGGCGCCGACGGCGCGGCGCTGGAGCTGCGCTTCATGGCGGGCAACGCCGACGTGAAGGTGGGCGACCTGCTGCAGACCAGCGGCGTCGACGGCATCTACCCGCCGGGCCTCGACGTGGCCAGGGTGGTGAAGGTGGATCCGCGCGCCGACTCGTCGTTCGCGCGCATCGCGCTGGCGCCCACCGCGTCGGCCGACGGCGTGCACCACGTGCTGGTGCTCGAGCCGATGGCGATGCAGTTGCCCGCGCGCCCGGCGCCCGAGCCCGACACCGGCAAGGACAAGAACGCCAAGCCCGCCAAGGGGGCCAAGAAATGATCATGCCGCGCGGCGCCGACCAGCTCCTGCTGCCGGTCAACCCCCTGTTCCTGTGGTTCTCGCTGTTCGCCGCGCTGGTGCTCAACATGCTGCCGCTGGGCCGCGTCGCCGCGATGCCCGATTTCGTCGCGCTGGTGCTGGTGTTCTGGAACGTGCACCAGCCGCGCCGCGTGGGCATCGGCGCCGCCTTCTTCTTCGGCCTGCTGATGGACGTGCACCAGGGCGCCGTGCTGGGCCAGCACGCCGAGGCCTACACGCTGCTGAGCTTCCTGGCCATCACCATGCACCGCCGCCTGCTGTGGTACGGGGTGGCCGAGCAGGCGCTGCAGATCCTGCCGGTCTTCATCGTCGCGCACGCCGTCTCGCTGGTGGTGCGGCTGCTGTCCAGCGGCAGCTTCCCCGGCTGGACGATGCTGCTGGCGCCCGTGTTCGAGGCGCTGCTGTGGCCGGTCATCTCGTGGATGCTGCTCGCGCCGCAGCGCCGCGCGCCCGACCGCGACGAGAACCGCCCCCTGTGACCACCTCTTCAGGCCCCATGTTGGCTGCGATGGCTGCATCGAGCCTCGACGGCGCCGCCGCTCGGTTGTCGGCGCGGGAGATTCAAGGGAGCGGCGGATCCGGCTTTGCCGGGCCGCTCGCGGAGCGCCCCCTCGGCGGGCAGCGAGCGCCAGCGAGCGTGGGAGCATGAAATCCTTGACGGAGCTGCGGAACATCGAGGTCGAACTCGTTCGATTCCGCACGCGCACGCTCGCCGCGGCGGCGTTCGTCCTGCTGTGCTTCGGCGTGCTCGTGTTCCGCTGGTTCGTGCTGCAGGTGGTGCGCCACGACGACCTGCAGGCGCAGGCCGAGGCCAACCGCATCGGCGTGGTGCCCATCGTGCCCAACCGCGGCCTGATCGTCGACCGCAACGGCATCGTGATGGCCACCAACTACCCGGCCTACACGCTGGAGATCACCCCGTCCAAGGTCGGCGACCTGGAGTCCACGATCAACGAGATCGCCAAGGTGATCGAGGTGACGCCGCGCGACCGCAAGCGCTTCGCGCGCCTGGCCGCCGAGGGCAAGAGCTTCGAGTCGGTGCCCATCCGCACCAAGCTCACCGACGAGGAGGTGGCGCGCTTCGTGGCGCAGCGCTTCCGCTTCCCGGGCGTGGAGGTCAAGGCGCGGCTGTTCCGCAACTACCCGCACGGCGAGCTCGCGAGCCACCTGGTGGGCTACATCGGCCGCATCAACCAGGAAGAAAAGCAGAAGATCGTCGACGACTGGTCGGACGAGGACCAGGCCAACTACCGCGGCACCGAGTACATCGGCAAGCTGGGGCTGGAGCAGAGCTACGAGTCGGAGCTGCACGGCACCACCGGATTCGAGCAGATCGAGACCTCGGCCGGCGGCCGCGCGGTGCGCCAGCTCGCGAGCAAGCCGGCCACGCCGGGCAACACGCTGCAGCTGTCGGTGGACATCAGGCTGCAGGCCCTGGTGGAGGACCTGTACGGCACCCGCCGCGGCGCGCTGGTGGCCATGGATCCGCGCAACGGCGAGGTGCTCGCCTTCGTGTCCAAGCCCACGTTCGACCCCAACCTGTTCGTCGACGGCATTGACGCCGACAACTGGAAGGACCTGAACGAGTCCATCGACAAGCCGCTGCTCAACCGCGCGATCCGCGGCACCTACGCGCCCGGCTCCACGTACAAGCCCTACATGGCGCTGGCCGCGCTGACGCTGGGCAAGCGCACGGCCGCCTGGGGCATGCAGGATCCGGGGCACTACACGTTCGGCGGCCACGTGTTCCACGACGACAAGCCCGAGGGGCACGGCTACGTCGACATGTACCGCTCGATCACCCAGTCCTGCGACATCTACTACTTCATGCTCGCCAACGACCTGGGCGTCGACACCATCGCCAACTTCATGCAGCCGTTCGGCTTCGGCCAGCCGACGGGCATCGACCTGCAGGGCGAGCTGCGCGGCGTGCTGCCGTCCACCGAGTGGAAGCGCAAGGCCTATCGCAAGGCCGAGCAGCAGCGCTGGTACGCGGGCGAGACGATCTCGCTGGGCATCGGCCAGGGCTACAACAACTTCACCGTGATGCAGCTGGCCAACGCGCTGTCGACGCTGGCCAGCGGCGGCCAGCGCCACACGCCGCACCTGGTGCGCGACATCGTGGACGTGGTCTCCGGCGCGCGCCACCCGATCGCGCCGGCGCCGGTGGAGCCGCTGAACCTGAACCCCGAGTACGTCGACGTGATCCGCCATGCGATGGTGGGCGTGAACAAGGAAGGCACCGGCGCCGCGGCCTTCCTCAACGCCGGCTACGAGTCGGGCGGCAAGACCGGCACCGCGCAGGTGGCCGACATCAAGGCCAACGAGAAGTACAACGCCGCCACCGTGGCCGAGCACAAGCGCGACAACGCGCTGTTCATCGCGTTCGCGCCGGCCGACCACCCGACGATCGCCATCGCGATGGTGGTGGAGAACGTGGGCTTCGGCGCGCAGTACGCGGGCCCGATCGCGCGCCGCGTGATGGACTACTGGATCAAGGGCGTGTACCCGACCGACGACGACATCGCCGCCGTGCAGGCCGGTACGGCCGGGCCGCCGAAGACCCAGGCCGTGCCGATCTCGCTGGCCACCAACATCCGCCTGGGCACCAACCACTCGCCCATCGCCGACGATTCCGCCGGCACGCCGCTGAACGGCGCCGACACCCTCGCGGGCGCGGCCAGCGCCGTGGCCGCGTACCAGGCCGCCAGCGGCGCGAGCGCGCCCACGGCCGCCGAGAAGGCGGCGGCGGCGGCAAGCGCGGCGAGCGCGGTCCGCGCCGCCGCCGCGGCCGCGGCCCTGGCGAACGCCGGCAGCGGCGCCGTGGCCGTGGCGGGCTCGGCGCCAGCGCGCCGCCAGGCCGCGTCGCAATGGACCCCCAACGCCAACGGCGGAAAGCGCAACCGATGATCGCCGTCGTCGAACGTCCCACGCTGTGGCAGCGGCTGCGTCCGGTGCTGCTCGGCTTCGACCTCACGCTGATGATCGCCGTGCTGATGATCTGCGGCATCGGCCTGGTGACGATGTACTCGGCCGGCTTCGACTACGGCACGCGCTTCACCGACCATGCGCGCAACATGGCGCTCGCGTTCGTCGTGCTGTTCGTGGCGGCGCAGATCTCGCCGCAGAACCTCATGCGCATCGCGGTGCCGCTGTACAGCCTGGGCCTGGCGCTGCTGATCGCCACGGCGCTGTTCGGCATCACCAAGAAGGGCGCCCAGCGCTGGCTCAACGTGGGCATGGTGATCCAGCCCAGCGAGATCATGAAGCTGGCCATGCCGCTGATGCTGGCCTGGTGGTTCCAGAAGCGCGAAGGCCAGCTGCGCGCGCTCGACTTCGCCATCGCCGGCCTGATCCTGCTGCTGCCCGTGGGCCTGGTCGTCAAGCAGCCCGACCTCGGCACCGCCATCCTGATCCTGTCGGCCGGCCTGTACGTGATCTTCTTCGCCGGCCTGTCGTGGAAGCTGATCCTGCCGGTGCTGCTGCTGGCGGCGGTGGGCATCGTGGCCGTGGTGCTGAGCGAGGACCGCATCTGCCAGGACGAGGTGGTGTGGCCGCTGCTGCGCGACTACCAGAAGCACCGCATCTGCACGCTGCTGGACCCCACCACCGACCCGCTCGGCAAGGGCTTCCACATCATCCAGGGCATGATCGCCATCGGCTCGGGCGGGGTCACCGGCAAGGGCTTCATGAGCGGCACGCAGACCCACCTCGAGTTCATCCCCGAGCGCACGACCGACTTCATCTTCGCCGCGTTCTCCGAGGAGTTCGGCATGCTGGGCGCGCTGCTGCTGCTGTCCGGCTTCACGCTGCTGATCTTCCGCGGCCTGGCCATCGCCGCCGACGCGCCGTCCGTGTTCACGCGCCTGCTGGCCGGCTCGATCACGCTGAGCTTCTTCACCTACGCGTTCGTCAACATGGGCATGGTCAGCGGCATCCTGCCGGTGGTGGGCGTGCCCCTGCCGTTCGTCAGCTACGGCGGCACCGCCATGGTGACGCTGGGGCTGGGCCTGGGGTTCCTCACCTCGATCGCGCGCAACCGGCGCTCCGTTCAGACCTGATCACGGCGCCCGCGAACCGGCCGGAGCGACGTCCGGCCGCGGCGTGCAGGCGAAGCGCACGCTGAACAAGGCGCCGGAGGCTGCATGGACGCCCGCGTGCGGCGGCGTGGCATCGGCGATGGTGATGCTCGCCCCGTGCTTGTCGGCGATCTCCTTGACGATCGCCAGGCCCAGGCCGCTGCCGTCCACGTCGGTGCCGAGCGCGCGATAGAACGGCTGGAACACCTGCTCGCGCTCTGCCTCGGGGATGCCGGGGCCGGTGTCCTCCACCTGCAGCACCATCACCTGGCCGTAGGGGTCGGGCATCAGGCGCACGGTGACCGTTCCGCCGGCCGGCGTGTACTGCAGCGCGTTGTCGACGAGATTGCGGATCAGTTCGCGCACCAGCACCGGCTGGCCGACGATGCGCGGCGCGGGGGGATCGGCGTCCGGGCCTTCGTAGCCGAGGTCGATGCGCTTGTCCATGGCGCGCGGCACGAAGTCGCGCACCACCTCGCGCGCCAGCTTGATGATGGGCACGTCCTGCAGCCGCCGCGCCTGTTCGGAATCCTCGGCGCGCGCCATCGCCAGCAACTGGTTGACCAGGTGCGCCGCGCTCTGGCTGGAGCGCGCGATCTGCTTGAGCGAGCGCTTGACGGCCTGCGGGTCCCCGCCGGCGTCGATCTCGCGCTGCGCCAGCTCGGCCTGCATGCGCAGCCCGGCCAGCGGCGTCTTCATCTGGTGCGCCGCGTCGGCCAGGAAGTGCTTCTGCGAGCCCATGGTCTGGTCGAGGCGAGCGAGCAGGTCGTTGATCGCGCTCACCAGGGGCGCCACCTCCTCGGGCACGTCGTGCTCGTCGATCGGGCTCAGGTCCTGGCTCTGGCGCCGCCGGATGCGCTGCTGCAGCGTGTTCAGCGGCGCGATGCCGCGGGCCAGCGCGAACCACACCAGCAGCACCGCCAGCGGCAGGATCACGAACTGCGGCAGGATCACGCCCTTGATGATTTCCGTGGCCAGGCGCGAGCGCTTGTCGAAGGTCTCGGCCACCTGCACCACGACGCCGCTGTTGGCGCCCGCGGGCGTGCCCACCCACAGGTAGGCGACGCGCACCGGGTCGTTGCGCACGGTGGCGTCGCGGAACTGAACCTCGTCGGCCGCCTGGCGCTCCTCGGGCGGCGGCGCGAGCTCCGCGTCGCCCGCCACCAGCTCGCCCTGCACGCTGCGCACCTGGTACCAGACGCGGTCGACGTCGTCGCTGCGCAGGAGCGCCGCGGTGGGCTCGGCCAGGCGCAGGTCGTGGCGGCCGGCCAGGCCGCGGTCGAAGGCCGGATCGGCGCGCATCTCGCGCGCCACGCCGTGCGCGAGCTGCCCGAGCTCGCGGTCGTAGGGGCCGTTGGCGATGCCCTGCGCCACCAGCCAGGTGAGCGCCACGCTCATCGGCCACAGCAATAGCAGCGGCGCGAGCATCCAGTCGAGGATCTCGCCGAACAGGGAACGTTGCTCGTGCCGGTCGGTCATCGCGGGCGCCAGCATAAGCGACCGCCGCGCCGCGAAGCCGTCTCAGGCCGCTATCTTCTCCAGGCAGTAGCCCAGGCCGCGCACGGTGGCGATGCGGATCGGCCCCTGCTCGATCTTCTTGCGCAGCCGGTGGATGTAGACCTCGATCGCGTTGTTGCTCACTTCCTCGCCCCATTCGCACAGGCGAGTGACGAGCTGGTCCTTGCTGACCAGGCGGCCGGCGCGCTGCAGCAGCACCTCCAGCAGGCTGATCTCGCGCGCGGACAGCTCGATCATCTGGTCGTTGATGTAGGCCACGCGGCCGGTGGCGTCGAAGGTGAGCGGGCCGTGGCGGATCAGGCTGGAGGCGGTGCCCAGGCCGCGTCGCGTGAGGGCGCGCACGCGGGCCTCGAGTTCCTGCAGCGAGAACGGCTTGGCCATGAAGTCGTCGGCGCCCAGGTCGAGGCCCTTGACGCGCTGGTCGACCGAGTCGGCTGCGGTCAGGATCAGCACGGGCAGCGTGGAGCCGCGGGCGCGCAGCTTGCGCAGCACCTCCAGGCCGTGCAGGCGGGGCAGGCCGAGGTCGAGGATCAGCAGGTCGAACTCGTGCGAGGCCAGCGCCGCGTCGGCTTCGGTGCCGCTGGAGACCTGGTCGACGGCGTAGCCCGCGCCGCGCAGCGAGCGCAGCAGGCCGTCCGCGAGGACCTGGTCGTCTTCGGCGATCAGTATGCGCATGCGACGCTCTCCTGGGCTTTCAGCCTCGTTATCGGTGGGTTTGGCTCCGGGGCCCATTTTCGCGGCGATTCGGCGCCCGATGCGGCGGCGGCGCGCGCGTACATTGATTTTTCGCGGGGTGTTGTCGCTGGCTCACGCAGCGAGCCTCGTCCCGCGAATAATCTTTCCTCAATAGCTGTACAGATATCCAGCTAATTGCCATAATCACAGCAGCGCAAACCGAACACGGAGATTCCGCATGGACGCCCCCACCAAGAACGCCTCGAAGAACGCCAACCCCGCCGCCAACCAGGCGGTCAACGCCGCTCCGGTCGCGCAGACCCCGGCGCTGAACGCCGAGAAGGCCAAGGCCCTGCAGGCCGCGCTGGCCCAGATCGAGAAGCAGTTCGGCAAGGGTTCCATCATGCGCCTGGGCGACGGCGAGGTCATCGAGGACATCCAGGTGGTGTCCACGGGCTCGCTGGGCCTGGACATCGCTCTGGGCGTCGGCGGCCTGCCGCGCGGCCGCGTGATCGAGATCTACGGCCCGGAATCGTCCGGCAAGACCACGCTGACGCTGCAGGTGGCGGCCGAGATGCAGAAGGTCGGCGGCGTGTGCGCGTTCATCGACGCGGAACACGCGCTCGACATCAACTACGCGCAGAAGCTGGGCGTCAACCTGCAGGAACTGCTGATCTCGCAGCCGGACACCGGCGAACAGGCCCTGGAGATCGTCGACGCGCTGGTGCGTTCGGGCTCGGTCGACCTGATCATCGTCGACTCGGTGGCGGCGCTCACGCCCAAGGCCGAACTCGAAGGCGAGATGGGCGATTCGCTTCCCGGCCTGCAGGCCCGCCTCATGAGCCAGGCACTGCGCAAGCTCACCGGCACCATCAAGAAGAGCAACACGATGGTGATCTTCATCAACCAGATCCGCATGAAGATCGGCGTGATGTTCGGCAGCCCCGAAACCACCACCGGCGGCAACGCGCTGAAGTTCTACGCCTCCGTTCGCCTCGACATCCGCCGCATCGGCTCCATCAAGCGCGGCGAGGAAGTGGTCGGCAACGAAACCAAGGTCAAGGTCGTCAAGAACAAGGTCTCGCCGCCGTTCAAGGAAGCCGAGTTCGACATCCTCTACGGCCAGGGCATCAGCCGCGAGGGCGAGATCATCGACCTGGGTGTGGTCGCCAAGGTCGTCGAGAAGTCCGGCGCCTGGTACGCCTACAACGGCGAGAAGATCGGCCAGGGCAAGGACAACTGCCGCGAATTCCTGAAGGAGAACCCGGCGCTGGCCATCGAGATCGAGAACAAGGTGCGCGAATCGCTGGGCGTGCCGCTGGTGCCGGTCGCCGAGACCGCCGCGCCGTCCAAGAAGGGCTGAACGGCCCGGACGCCGGGGCGGCTCGCCGACCTGGAGTCCAGTCATCGCATGGCCCGATGAGCGCTCGAAGGCGCCTCGTCGGGCCATCGTTCCTTCAGCAAGCCTTCGCCGCCGCCCCTCGTTGCCACCCAGCTGATGACGCAGCAGGACACACACACCGCCCGCGACTCGGACACCGCCCGTGACTCGGGCGAGCCCCGCGCCACGCGTCGGGCGAAGGCGCGTCCCAGCCTGAAGATGCAGGCCATCGGCTTCCTGTCCCGGCGCGAACACAGCCGGCAGGAGTTGCGCGCGAAGCTGCTCGACGCCTTGCGCAAGCGCGACCGCGAGGACGCGGCCGCAAGCGCGGCGGCCGACAAGGCAGCCTGCGAGCGGGCCGAGGCGTTGATCGAGCAACCGTCCAACGGGATCGACGACGCGTTTTCACCGGCGGCGCCGGCCGTGCCGCCCGTGCGTGCGCGGGCCCGCCGTGCGTCGCTCGCTGCCACGCCGCCCGCCGCACCGTCTCCCGACGACGACCTGCAGACCAACGACCCCGAGGCTGCCGTCGACCAGCTGCTCGACTGGCTCGCCGCCAACAAGTACCTCGACGAAACCCGCTTCGTCGAGAGCCGCGTGAATGCCCGGTCGCGCAAGCAGGGCACGCTGCGCATCAAGATGGAGTTGTCGCGCCACGGCCTGGCCCTGGAGCCGGAGCAGGCGGTCGCGCTGCGCGAGAGCGAATTCGCCCGGGCGCAGGCGCTGTGGCAACGCAAGTTCGGCGCGGTGGCGGCCGATGCGCGGGAGCGCGCGAAGCAGGCGCGCTTCCTGGCGGCGCGCGGCTTCTCGGCGGAAGTGGTGCGACGGATCGTGGGCGGACGCGACGAGGATTGACGCCGCGGCCCGGACGCAATCCGACCAAGCGTGCAATCGTGCCGCCTTGCCGCGTATCGCGCAGCCGCAGAGGCCGCTACCATTTCGCCTGCGTCGCCCGGCTCGCAGAAACGCTGGCGCGCCGTCGAAGCCTTGCCCGGCGACGCTGCCGCGCCTGCGCTCCGATGCGAATCACCAAGCGAGGGAGTTCTCATGACTGCAACCATTCGCAGCGCCGGCGTCGTGCTCGGCGCATCGGCGCTCGCCCTGCTGGGCGGCTGCGCTGCCATCACGCATCTGGAGGCTGTGACGCCCGGCACCACGCTGGCCTTGCACGGCGTCACGCAGATGACCCTGCCGCAGGATCGCGACCTCGCGTCCAAGGCGACGGGCCAGTACGAATTCGTCGCGACCACGCCGGACGGCCAGTCGATGTACGGCATCCTTCCGCTCCATGTCAGCGGCGGCAAGATGGCCGGCAGCATTCTGTTCTTCGCGCCGGCGCTGTTCATCGGCGGCTTCCGGGACGTCATGCCGTTCTACCAGTTCGACCCGGGCACCAACGAGCTGCACTACCGCTCGTCGGACAAGGAGGAATGGCGCCTCTACAAGCCGCTGAACGCCGAGGCGGAGCGTGCCCGGAAGTTCTTCGCATCCAACGGCACCTGCGGCGACGCGGGCCATGCCCCCGCGCCGGCCGAGGCGGCGAGCGGCGCCGCGAGCGGCGCGAGCTGCGTGGCGGCCAACGCGAAATAGGCGAGTCGCGCCTGGCGCCCCGATCACGGGCAGGCAGTCGTCGGCAGGCGATCGGCCCTGTGCAGCTGCCGGCGGGCGGACCCCGGGCTTTTCGGCCATTTGTCCGGGACGCCCCAGCGGCGCGCTGGGGTGACCCGCGCATGCGCCGACATGGTGCGGTGCACCATGATAAAGTCGCTGGTTACACCGGGTTTCCGAGCATCCGCGCCCTGCGGATATCCCCCCGCCTGTAGCAAACCATCGCAAAATCTCCCGCTTGCGTGAATCCCGTCCGCTGCCCCCTGTCGAATCGCCGCGTGCCCTGACTCTCCCGAGCTGAGCGCCTGTCGCGTCCCGCAGCACCCCGGACACTCCCTTTAGTCGACCACTTCAAGAAGACGCTTCCATGAAGATCCACGAATACCAAGGCAAGGAACTCCTGCGCCAGTTCGGCGTGCCCGTGCCGCGCGGCTACCCCGCGTTCACGGTGCAGGAGGCGGTGGAAGCCGCTCAGAAACTCGGCGGCAACGTCTGGGTCGTCAAGGCCCAGATCCACGCCGGTGGCCGTGGCAAGGGCGGCGGCGTCAAGCTCGCGCGCACGCCGGACGACCTGAAGAAGCTGGCCGGCGAGATCCTCGGCATGCAGCTGAAGACCCACCAGACCGGCCCCGAAGGCCAGAAGGTGCGCCGCCTGTACATCGAGGAAGGCGCCGACATCAAGAAGGAATACTACGTCTCGCTGGTCACCGACCGCGCGACGCAGAAGGTCGCCTTCATCGCCTCCAGCGAAGGCGGCATGGACATCGAGGAAGTGGCCCACTCCACGCCCGAGAAGATCATCACCGACTACATCGACCCGCTCACCGGCCTGTCCGCCGAGCAGGCCAAGAAGATCGCCAGCGCCATCGGCCTGCCGGAAGGCTCGCACGCGCAGGCCGTCGACCTGTTCCAGAAGCTCTACCAGTGCTACATGGACACCGACGCCTCGCTGGTCGAGATCAACCCGCTCAACTGCGACAGCAAGGGCAACCTGATCGCCCTCGACGCGAAGTTCAACTTCGACGCGAACTCGCTGTTCCGCCATCCCGAGATCGTCGCCTACCGCGACCTCGACGAGGAAGATCCGGCCGAGATCGAGGCCTCGAAGTTCGACCTGGCCTACATCAGCCTGGACGGCAACATCGGCTGCCTGGTCAACGGCGCCGGCCTGGCCATGGCCACGATGGACACCATCAAGCTGTTCGGCGGCGAGCCGGCCAACTTCCTCGACGTGGGCGGTGGCGCCACGGCGGAGAAGGTGACCGAGGCCTTCAAGATCATGCTGAAGAACCCGCACGTCAAGGGCATCCTCGTCAACATCTTCGGCGGCATCATGAAGTGCGACACCATCGCCGAGGGCGTCATCACCGCCTGCAAGGCCGTGAACCTGTCGGTGCCGCTGGTCGTGCGCATGAAGGGCACGAACGAGGAACTGGGCAAGAAGATGCTGGCCGAATCCGGCCTGCCCATCATCGCCGCGGACACGATGGCCGAAGCGGCCACCAAGATCGTCGCCGCCGTCGCCTAAGCCCAGTCAAGGATCAAACAATGTCGATCTACATCAACAAAGACACCAAGGTCATCACCCAGGGCATCACGGGCAAGACCGGCCAGTTCCACACGCTGGGCTGCCAGGCCTACGCCAACGGCAAGGCCGCGTTCGTCGCCGGCGTGAACCCGAAGAAGGCCGGCGAGAAGTTCTCGGACATCCCCATCTTCGCGTCCGTCAAGGAAGCCAAGGCTGAGACCGGCGCCACCGTCTCCGTGATCTACGTGCCGCCCGCGGGCGCCGCCGCAGCCATCTGGGAAGCCGTCGAGGCCGACCTGGACCTGGTGGTCGCGATCACCGAAGGCATTCCCGTGCGCGACATGCTCATGGTGCGCAACCGGATGAAGGCCAAGGAAGCCGCCGGCGGCAAGAAGACGCTGCTGCTGGGCCCGAACTGCCCGGGCCTGATCACGCCGGAAGAAATCAAGATCGGCATCATGCCGGGCCACATCCATCGCAAGGGCCGCATCGGCGTCGTCTCGCGCTCCGGCACGCTGACGTACGAAGCCGTGGCGCAGCTGACCGAGATCGGCCTGGGCCAATCGTCGGCGGTGGGCATCGGCGGCGACCCGATCAACGGCCTGAAGCACATCGACGTGATGAAGGCGTTCAACGACGATCCCGACACCGACGCCGTCATCATGATCGGCGAGATCGGCGGCCCGGACGAGGCCGACGCGGCGCGCTGGTGCAAGGACAACATGAGCAAGCCGATCGTGGGCTTCATCGCGGGCGTCACCGCCCCGGCGGGCAAGCGCATGGGCCACGCCGGCGCGCTGATCTCCGGCGGCGCCGACACGGCCGACGCGAAGCTCGAGATCATGGAGGCCTGCGGCTTCACGGTCACGCGCAATCCGTCCGAGATGGGCAAGCTGCTCAAGGGCCTGCTCTGAGAACCGACGGTTTCGCCGGCGCGCCGGCGAAACTGAACGGAAGCTTGCTGGCCGCGGGTAGACTGCAGGCCGGCACTGCAAGGAGCCTGCGGGCTCCTTTTCTTTTGGCCGCCCACCTCCCGCGCGCGACTTCGTGGACCTCCTGTTGACTCCCGCCTTCTGGGCCGCCCTCGGTTCCATCATCCTGGCCAACGTGCTGCTGTCGGGCGACAACGCCGTGGTCATCGCGATGGCCGCGCGCGGCCTGCCGGCCAGCCAGCAGAAGAAGGCCATCGTGTTCGGCAGCGGCGCGGCCATCGTCATGCGGATCGTGCTCACGCTGATCGCCGTGCGCATGCTGGGCCTGCCCTGGCTGAAGCTGGCCGGCGGCCTCGCGCTCCTCTGGATCGGCGCCAACCTGATGGCCGGGGATGATGATGAGAACGCGCACGAGGCCAAGCCCGTCGGCGTCGCCGCGGCGGTGCGCACCATCCTCGTGGCCGACCTGGTGATGAGCCTGGACAACGTGCTCGCCGTCGCGGCGGCAGCCCAGGGCAACCTGCCGCTGCTGATCATCGGCCTGGCCGTCAGCGTGCCGCTGATCGTGTTCGGCAGCACGCTGATCCTGAAGGTGATGGAGCGCCTCCCTGTGATCATCACGGCCGGCGCGGCCCTGCTGGGCTGGCTCGGCGGCGAGATGATGGTCGGCGATCCGGCGCTGCGCGCCTGGTTCCCCGGGATTCCCGAGTCCGCCGCACGGGTAGGCGGGTCCATCGGCGCGGTCGGGGTGGTCATCGTCGGCAAGCTGCTCCAGCGCCGGGCCCGGACGCGCGCCTGACGCTGCGGCAGGCTCGACAGCGCGTGACGAATGCCTCAAGGACCTGTCCTGTGACAAACGTTGGGTTGACGCGCGTCGCATCTGCGGACAACCTAGCGCCATGCCGCGTTCCTCGCTCCCGAAGCCCGTGCAGCCGCCCCCGGCTGCGCCGCCGGCGTGGTTCCGCTTGAAACGCATGTTCGGACGCCAACCCGAGGCGGTGGCGCCGCCGCCCGCCGGCTGGCCAGTGCACGACAAGGCGTCCGGGCCCATGCCCCGGGTCACCGACTACGACCTGCGCCACGTCATCGCGCGCAACGAACGGGCCACCATCTACCAGGCCACGGAGCGGCGCAGCGGCCGGCTGATCGCGCTGAAGACGGTGCGCATCGGCAGCGCGAGCGGCACCGACCGCGGCTTGTGGCGCGAGCGATTCCTCCGCGAGGCCGCGGCGGTCGCCCGGCTCAAGCACGACTACATCGTCACCGTGCACGCCGGCGGCGTGCAGGGCGAGGGCGACGCCACCACCGGCTGGCTGGCCATGGAATGGGTCCACGGCACCGACATGTCGCGCTACGCGAGCGCGAGCCGCCTGCTGCCCGAGGGCGTGGTCGTCGGCATCTGCCAACGCGTGGCGCTCGCGCTGGACATGGCACATCGCAACGGCATCGTCCACCGCGACATCAAGCCCTCCAACATCCTGTTCGATCCCACCACCGGCACGGTCAAGGTCACCGACTTCGGCTCGGCCCGCGTCGCCGACACCGCCGCCACGCGCAGCGGCGTCATGATGGGCACCCCCGCCTACATGGCGCCCGAGCAGCTGGCCGGCGCCGACGCCACGCCGCAGTGCGACCTGTACGCCCTGGGCGTGCTGCTGTTCGAGCTGCTGGTCGGCCGCCGCCCGTTCGAGGCCGATTCCATGGGCGACCTGCTGGCCCGCATCGCCCACCAGTCGCCGCCGCGGCTTCGCGTGCTGCGCCCCGAGTTGCCGCCGCTGCTGGACGACATCGTCGCGCGGCTGCTGGCCAAGACCCCGGGCCTGCGCCAGCAAGACGCCCACCAGGTCGCCCTCGAGCTGCGCCTGGCCCGCCAGCAATGCGCCGCCGCCGAACCTGGCAGCGCGGCGGCCGAATGGCCCGACACCGCCCCGGGCGCCTATTCCGGACGCGATCCCTTGCACGACCTGACGGCATCCCATCCATTCCAAGGCACAATCGCCAGCTAAAACCGCGCGAACGAACCGTTTCGCCGCATCCTGCCGTCCTCATGATCCTTGAGTTCTTCAGCGTTACCGATACCGGCCGCGCACGCCGCAACAACGAAGACTCCGTGGCGCTCGATGAACCCGGGCGCATCGCGGTGCTGGCCGACGGCATGGGCGGCTACAACGCGGGCGAAGTGGCCAGCGGCATGGCCTCCGAACGCGTCAAGGGCGAACTCGGCACCCGGCTGAAATCGCTCGGCGCCGTCCCCACCGATCCCGAGATCAAGACGGCGCTGCTCGATGCCGTCGACAGCGCCAATCGCGAGGTGTACGACGCCGCGATGTCGCATCCCGAGTACGCCGGCATGGGCACCACGCTGGTGGTGGCCGTCTACCGCGGCGATCGCCTCTGGCTCGGCCATATCGGCGATTCACGCGGCTACCGCTTCCGCAACGGCCACCTCGAACAGCTCACTCGCGATCACTCGCTGCTGCAGGAACAGATCGACGCCGGCCTGATCACGGCGGAGCAGGCGGCCTACTCGATGCACAAGAATCTGGTTACACGTGCGGTCGGGGTCGATGAACTGGTCGACCTCGAAATCCACGATTATCCGGTTGAGCCCGGCGACCTGCTGTTGATGTGCTCCGACGGCCTGTCCGACATGCTCACCGACGAGCAGATCGAACAGCTGTTGCGGACCAACGACAGCCTGCCTGCGGCGGGGGCCATGCTCGTGCAGGCTGCCAATGCGGCCGGCGGGCGAGATAATATCGCGGTGATATTGGCACGCGCCAAGCCGGGCACTCGGGATTCAGCCAAGTCCTGGTGGTCTTTCTGGCGTTGACAGCCGGCCGGTGGTGGCCGGACGATGAATTACAAAGAGCGCTGCGGCGTTTCCGACAAGCGGTCTTGAGGCCGCAAAAGCGGTCTGAAGGCCGCGAGAGAAACTGAGGTTTTCAATGGGCAAACTCGTCGTCTCGCTCGATAACGTCGTGATCAAGGAGTTCCAGATCACGAAAGAGCGCACCACGCTCGGCCGCCGGCCGTACAACGACATCGTGATCGACAACCTCGCCGTCAGCGGCGAGCACGCCGTGCTGACGGCGGCGCAATCCGACGTGTTCATCGAAGACCTGAACAGCACCAACGGCACGTATATCAACGGCAAGGCGGTCAAGAAGCAGCTGCTGTCCAACAACGACGTCGTCGAAGTCGGCAAGTACCGCATCAAGTTCCTGGCCGAGGACGCGGAAGACTACGAAAAGACGATGATCCTGCGCCCGGGCGCGTTCGGCCGTGCGCCGGGCACGATCGGCGCGACGCCGCCTGCCGGCCCCGCGGCCGCCGGCCCGGCGTCCATCAAGGTGCTCAACGGCGGCGCGGCCGGCCGCGAGGTGCTGCTCACGAAGGTCGTCACCACCGTCGGCAAGCCGGGCGTGCAGGTGGCCTCCGTCACCAAGCGTCCGGGCGGCTACGTGCTGTCGCATGTCGAAGGCTCGCGCCGTCCCAGCGTCAACGGCCAGGCCGTGGGCGAGGACTCGGTGTCGCTGAAGCACGGCGACATCATCGATCTCGCCGGCACCCAGATGCAGTTCGTCCAGAACTGACGTCCTAGTGGCGTGACGCCACCGCCCGACCGGGACCCGGCGCCCGCGCAGTCGCCGCCCACCGGCTGCTCCACCCAGTTCCACGCCGATCCGCCGGCGCCGTTGTCGCTCGGGCAGCGCGTGCTGCAGCGGATCCAGGGCTGGCATCCAACCGTCCGGCTCTCGCTGGTGGCCACCGTGCTGTGGCTCGCCGGCGCCGGCCACGTGGTCGTCGCGCCGATCGCGCCGCTGACGCGCCTGGAGCTCGCGCTCGACGACGTCCGCCAGTCCACCGCGCTCTCGCCGGTCACGGCGCCGCGCGACGACATCGTCATCGTCGACATCGACGACGCCAGCCTGCGCGCGCTCGGCCGCTGGCCCTGGCCGCGCGACCGGCTCGCCACACTGGTGGAGACGCTCTTCGACGACGACCACGCCGCGGCGCTGGGCATCGACCTGGTGCTGGCCGAGCCCGACGACCAGGCGCGCACCGTGCGCGACGCGCTGGCGTCGCTCACCCGCCTCGCGCCCGACGACGCGGCCCTGCGCGCGGGTGTCGCGCGCTGGCAGGGCACGCTGGAGGCGCGGGCCGACCACGACGCGCGCCTGGCGCGGGCGCTGTCCGGCCGTCCCGTCACGCTGGCGTACCACTTCAACCACCAGGCCGACGCGGGCGGCGCCGCGGCCGCGCCGCCCTCTCCGATCACCGAGGCCGACGTGCTGCCCGCCGGCGCGCTGTCGATGACGCCGTGGCAGGGCGTCGAACTGCCGGTGCCGGCGCTGCTGCGCGTCGCCTCGGGCACAGGCTTCATCAACGCGCTGCCCGACGCCGACGGCGAGCTGCGCTCCACGCTGCTGGTCACCGGCTACGGCGGCGCCGTCTACGAATCGTTCGCGCTCTCGCTGTGGCGCCAGTGGCACCACGTGGGCGCGTTGCGTCCCGTGATCCGGCGCGGCGAGGCGGGCGGCCCGACGCGGCTGACCGGGCTGCAGCTCACCTCCGGCGACGGCGAGCCCCTGCGCGCGCTGCGCGTGGACCCGCGCGGGGCCGTCACGTTGCCCTATCGCGCGGCGCTGAACCCGGGCGCCTCGCCGGGCACCGGCCGCTTCCGCTACATCCCGGCGGCCGACGTGCTCGCGCACCGCGTGGGCCCGCGCGAGCTGGAAGGCAGGGCGGTGCTGCTGGGCAGCTCCGCCCCCGGCCTGGCCGACCTGCGCGCCACGCCCGTGCATCGCGCGTTGCCCGGCGTCGAGGTGCATGCCCAGCTGATGGCCGGCCTCGAGGACAACGACCTGAGCGTGCGCCCCGACTGGTCGCCGGGCTTCGAGCTGCTGCTGCTCGCGGCGGTGCTGGCCGCCGTCACGATGGCCGTGCGCCGCCTGGCCGGGCCGTTGGCCGTGCTCGCGCTCGGCGCCATCCTCGCGCTGCTGCTCGGATGCGACCTGTGGGCGCTCACCGGCCGCGGCTGGGCCATCCCCATCGCCGCGCCGCTGGCCGCCGGACTGCTGCTGGGCGTGCTGGGCATCGTCGCCAACTACCTGCGCGAATGGCATTCGCGGCGTTCGCTGGCGCAGTTGTTCGGCCACTACCTGCCGCCGGAACGCGTGCGCGCCATGGCCAGCGATCCGGACCGTTTCCTCGACGTGGCCAGCAGCGCCGAGAACCGCGAGCTGACGGTGCTGTTCTGCGACCTGCGCGGCTTCACGCCGATGTCCGAGAAGATGGCGCCGGACCGCCTGCGCGAACTGCTGAACCTGTACTTCCTGCGCATGAGCCAGATCATCCACGGCCACGGCGGCACGCTGGACAAGTTCATCGGCGACGCCGTGATGGCGTTCTGGGGCGCGCCGGAGGCCGACGCGCAGCATGCCGCGCACGCGGTGCGGGCGGCGATGGCGATGATCGCCGCCGTCGAGCCCCTCAACACCGAACTCGCCGAGCGCGGCCTGCCACCCCTGTCGCCCTGCATCGGCCTGGCCACCGGCGTGGTGTGCGTCGGCGACCTGGGCTCCGCCCTGCGGCGCAGCTACACCGCGGTGGGCGACGGCGTGAACCTGGCCGCGCGCATCGAGGGCGCCACGCGAAGCTACGACGTGCCGCTGCTCGTGGCCGATACCACGCGCGCCGCGGCCGGCGAGCTCCCGGGTTGCGCCTGGGTCGAGGTGGACGAGGTCGCCGTCAAGGGACGCAGCCAGCTGGTGACCCTGTACCTGCCGTTGTTGGTAACGGATGTCACATTGCCGGGTTCGACCCCCGAAAATGCGCAGGAAATCACGGGGATTCATGAACAACTTGGCCTCTGGCGCCTTGCACGCGATGCGCTGCGCGGGCACCATGGCAAATCGACGCGGGGGGTTTCCACGCCCTCCGCGCGCGCTGTCGCCCAGGCGCGTCTGACCGAGCTGCTCGCCGCCCGGCCGGCGTCGCCGCAGCTCCATGCCCTGGCGGCCCACCGGCTGGCCAGGCTGGCAGCCGAAGAAGCCCAAGGCCAACCACCTTCCCGTTGACACTCCCGCGTCCACCCTCCGCGTGATCCCCGCATGAAAATCCAGGTACTCGGCTGCTCCGGGTCGATCGCGCGCGATTGCCGCACCACCAGCTTCCTGCTCGACCAGGACGTGCTGATCGATGCCGGCACCGGCGTCGGCGACCTGTCGCTCGACGCGCTGGAACGCATCGACCACATCCTGCTGACGCATTCCCACCTCGATCACGTGCTGGGCGTGCCGCTGCTGGCCGACAGCGTGCTGCGGCGCCGCCAGGCGCGCGGCGCGGCGCCTATCGAGGTGCACGCGTTGCCCGAGACGCTGGCCGTCCTGCGCGAGCACCTGTTCAACAACCATCTGTGGCCCGATTTCACGCGCCTGCCCACCGCCGAATATCCGGTGCTGCGCTTCGTGCCGTTCCACGTCGGCGACACGCTGGAGCTCGCCGGCCGCCGCGTCGAGGTGCTCAGCGCGCGCCACTCGGTGCCGGCCTGCGGCTTCGCCGTCCACGGCCCCGAGGGCGGCCGCGGCGCCTGGGTCTTCAGCGGCGACACCGGCCCGAATCCACCGTTCTGGGAACGCATCGCCCAATTTCCCGTGGCCCACGTCGTCGTCGAGACGGCGTTCAGCGAGCCCGAGTGCCGCATCGCCAAGGCGAGCGGCCACCACTGCCCCAGCTCGCTCGCGGCCGAGCTGGCCACCGCGCCTCCCGACGCCAGCATCTACATCACGCACATCAAGCCGGGCGAGATCGATGCGGTCATGGCCGGCCTGCGCGCGCTCAAGCGGGAGCGCCCGCTGATGGAGCTGCTCAAAGGTGACACTTTTGAGCTCGGGTGACAAAAATTGTCAGTGCCTGGCGCTCAGCGACAGCCCTTGTCGGACGCCGCTGACACAGCCTGTCACCCGACCGTGCATAAATCACGCCGAAATCGGCCAGAATGCCGCTCGGCAGGCTGGCACGGCATTCGCATAGGACTGTGTGCGAATGCCTGTCTAGTTCCAGCAGTCTTCCATATCCACCTCCCAGGAGTCTTCACATGAAGCGCACCGTTCAGCAGGGTTTCACCCTGATCGAACTGATGATCGTCGTCGCGATCATCGGTATTCTTGCCGCAGTGGCCCTGCCGGCCTACCAGACCTACACCGTCAAGGCGAAGGTCTCGGAAGCGCTGCTGGCTGCTTCGCAGTGCCGTACGACCATCTCCGAGGTCTACCAGACCGGCAGCGCCACCGCTCCTCCGGGAGCTAATGGCTGGGGCTGCGAGCAGACCGTCGCCGGCTCCTCGAGCAAGTACGTCTCCACCGTCACGACGGATGCCAATGGCGTCATCACCGTGCTGCTGCAGAGCGCTGCCAACGCGCCTGATCTGGGTGCCGCCGCCGGCCAGTCGCTGACCTTGACGCCGTACACTGGCACTGCCGCCGCGCAGGCCACCGCCGTCGCCGCCAGCATCGGCAACACGCAGATCTATCGCTGGTCCTGCATTGGGGTCGGCGCGGCGCTTCCGAAGTACCTGCCGGGTTCGTGCAAGGGCTGATTGCCAGTTTGCTTAGTGGAAAGAGGCGCTTCGGCGTCTCTTTTTGTTGTTGCGCCTGATTTCCTTCTTTGAACAAGCATGCGCGCCTTGACCGCGGTTCGTTGCATCGATGTCCTCGGTTCGAGCCTGCTCGGTGTTGCGTTGCTCCTGCCCGTCGGCGATGGGCCCTGGTTCAGCTTCTGGCGGGAGTGGACGGCGGCGATCGCCGTCCTGTTGATCCTGCTGGCCGCGCTGACTCGATTGCGCCACCAAGGCGCCACCGTGCGGGTCGCCGCCGCTTCCCTGCCCGTCGCGGCCGGCCTCCTGGCGACGGTGCCTTGGCTGCAATGGCTGGGCGGCGTCCAGTTCTACAGCGGCGATGCTGTGCTCGTCAGCGCGTATCTGCTCGCCTTCGCGCTTTGCATCGCCATCGCCCAATCGCTGGCTGCCGCCGACCGGGCCGCGTTGGCCGACCGCCTCGCCGCCGCGATGCTGTTTGCGGCCGCCTGCTCCGTTCCGCTGGCCGTGCTGCAATGGCTGGGCTGGCTGCGTCTCGACCTCGGGATGAAGGTCGCCGCCGGCCGCCCTGTGGCGCACATGGAGCAGACCAACCTGTTGTGCTCGCTGATGATCCAGGGCGTGCTGGGTGCATGGCGGCTGTGCGAACGCGGTCGGCTCGGCCGCATTCCGTTCGGCGTGCTCGCGTTGATGTTCCTGCTGACGGTCGACCTGACGCAATCCCGGGTCGGCTGGCTGGTGCTGGTCGCGGCGGGTGCGGCGGTCATGTGGCGCCGCAATAGCCTTGAGCTTCGCAAACGGATCGTGCTGATCGTGGGCGCAGCCGTCATCGTCGGCGTCGGCGCGATCGCGGTGCCCTGGATCGACGGTCAACTCGGTTTCACCGGTTTGGCGCTCGGCGACCGCGTCAGCGGCGGACGACGGCCCGATGCATGGCTGCTGTTCCTCGACGCCGCCAGGCTGCACCCGTGGGTCGGCTGGGGCGCCCTCCAGAACGGGGCGGCGCAATTCGCTGTGGCGCCGGCGCATCCGCCGCTTTTCTGGCTCTTCACCAGCGCGCACGACGTGGTGCTGGACCTGGTTGTGTGGTTCGGCATTCCGGTCGGAGCGGGGGCGGGCGTGGCGCTGATCGTCGCAGTCTTCCTTCGGCTCAGGCGCGCGCCGGATGCGGCCGCCTTCACGACTGCTTTGGCGATCGTGGCGCTGTTGCTTCATGGCCTCGTGGAGCTGCCGTTGCAGTACACCTATTTCCTGTTTCCGATGGGCCTGATGATGGGCACCGTGAACGGCCTCGAACCGGGCGCCCCCCACTTCTGGCGCCTGCCTCTGAACACGCCTGCCGGCTTCGCGACCCTGGCCATCGCGCCCGCGTTGCTCCTGATGCTCCTCGCGCGTGACTACATTCCGCTGAGCGACACGCGACCCGTCCTGATCCTCGATCGGGCGGCGCAACATGCGTCGCTCAATGCCTCTACCGACGTTCCCGGCGCGGTGCTGCTCGACCAGTTGCAGGCCTTCCATGCATTCGCTGCTCACCCTGTGACCAGCGGGCTCGCCGCGGACGTCGTCGCGAGCTTGCGCAAGCCCATGTTGCGCTTTCCTTCCGCGCCGAGCCAGGAGCTCTACGCTCGCTTCATGGCGCTGAACGGTCATCCCGCACAAGCCATCGACGCCTTGCAACGCGGATGCGCCTTCATGATGCCGCTCCAGTGCGACGAAAGCCGAAGCGCCTGGGCGTATTGGCGGAGCGAAGGCGAGCCATTGCCCGCTTGGCCGCGCCAACCCTGATCCGGCTAACGATCCACCCATGCACATGCCGCTGCCCTCGTCCAATGTGAAGGCGGCCCGCCTCGCCTTCTTCATGGCACTGATCGCCTGGACGATGTTCGCCGGCAAGGACGTCAGCTGGGATGTCGGGCCGGCCTTCGAACGCGCAGCCACCGCCACCCGATAATCGAGTTACGTCACCGATCGTGCGCAAAGTAGCCTGCATGAGAATTCTCTCGTTCCTGGTCGCCGTCGCGTTGGCGATGTTGATCGACTACCACGTGTCACCAAGCGTCACGATGCCCAACCAACTGGTGGCGGTACTCGGTTGGGGTCTGGTGCTGCTGCTTTCTCCCGCGCCGGCGCTGCAGCGGCCCGCACTGCGCGCGGTGTCGCCCTTGCTTGGCGTGCTCGCGCTCGCGCTCGCCGGCTGTGCCATCGGCATCGTGACCGGCTCCCAGCCTTCGCCGCCGGGCATCGGCGTGCTGGCCTACATCGGACTCGCGGCGGCCCTCTGCCTGCACGGTGCGAGCGCGGGGGCCACCGACCTGGTCGGTTACTTCCGCGCCATGTCAATCGCGATGCTGGCCGCCGGTCTGTGCTGCGCCGTCATCGCGATCCTGCAGGTGTTCGCGTACGACTCGCTCGACAACCATCTCATCGCGATCCCGGCGCAGCAAGGCCGTGCCGGTGGCAATATCGGCCAGCCGAACCAGTTCGCGGATCTGATGCTCTGGGGCCTGATCGCGCTGCTGCCGTTGGCGCGCGCCTGGCGCATTCCCGGCGGGCCGATGCTCCCCCGGCTCGGCTGGGCCTTCGCCGCGCTGCTGATGCTGACGGGCGTCGTGCTCAGCGGATCGCGGACGGCTCTGTTCGCGCTGGTGCTGATCGCGGGCTGGGGCTTGGTCGACCGCCGGATGGCGCGGGCGTTGCGCATCGGACTGGTGCTCGCGCCGCTCGTCGTGATCGCGTTGCAACCCGTGGTCGCTTCGACAGCGCACGCGCTCGGCGCTGCGGTGGTGCTGACCGAACGCGATGGGACGACCGACATGACCTCGTTCCGCAGCGAGATCTGGAGCGCTTCGATCGCTCTGATCCGGCAGCAGCCCTGGCTGGGCGTTGGGTGGGGTGGATTCAATTTCGCCTGGACCCTGACTCCCGGCATCGCCCGCCACGCGGGCCTGGTCGACAACGCGCACGATCTGCCGCTGCACCTCGCCATCGAGCTCGGGTTGCCGGCGGCGCTAGCGATGATGGGGCTGTTGCTGTTCGCGTTCGTGAGGGCGGTGCGCTGTGCGTGGAGGCTGGAGGGCGAGGCCGGGATCGCCGCGCGCGCCGCCGTGCTGCTGGTACTCGTGATGGGTGTGCACAGCATGCTGGAGTACCCGCTGTGGTACGCCTTCCTCCTGCTGCCGACTGCCTGGACGTTCGGCTTGACGCTGGGCGCCGCGGCGCCACTTGCACCCGTCGCGGCTGGAGTACCCGCGGCCGCACCTGCGCCCCTGCGCGCGTGGCGTGCCATCGGCTTGTTGATGGTTGTGGGCGCGGTCTCCGCGTGGCTCGACTACATGATCATCGTCGACCTGTTCCTGCCGCCATCCACGTCGTCGCCGCTGGTCGAACGCATCCAGCGTGCCCAGGCCAGTCGGCTGTTCTCGAACCAGGCCGACGCCGTCGCCGTCAGCGACCTGGCGTTGACCGTAGACTCGTTGCCGCTGGTCGTGCGAAGCTCCCACGTGCTGCTCACCGGACGCGCCATGTATGTGTGGGCCAACCTGCTGGCGGCGCAAGGCCAGGTGGACAAGGCCCGCTACCTGGCGGCCCGGCTGCGTGAATTCGATCTGTCCGGCCCGAGACGCTGGTACGCGCCCTGCGGCGATCCCGCGGTCACGGCCAAGCCGTTCCAGTGCCTCGCGCCCGATCACCCCGTCAGCTGGCGCGACTTCAGGTAGATGGAAGCCGGCGCCCTTGGCGCGGCCGAATGGCGTTACCCTGTGCACCGTTCGCGCGCCGCAGGGCCTGTCCGCCGGCGCCACTTCCTTTGCAGCAATGACCAGTCCATCCCCTTCCAGCGATCGCTCCGACATCCGCCTGCTCGTCTACGCGCTGGCGCTGATCGCGCCTCCTCTCCTGGCCTACAACCGCACGCCGTCGGCCACCCAGCTCAACGAGTTGCTGTGCGTCTTCGGCTGGGGCCTTTGCCTGCTGGCGGCCGGCCGCACGCCGACCACCGGCGCCCGGCGCGGCGCCACCACGGTGCTGGCTGGGGCGCTCGGCCTCCTGTGCGCGGCCGTCGTCGCCTCGTGGACCTTCGGTTCGCTCCCCACCTCGCTCGCATTGCCGCCCATGCTGCTGTTGCTGGTGGCGTGCTTCGTGGCGGCCCTGGGCGCGCGCGCCGCGCAGGAAGGCGACCTGCCCGACGGCCTGCAGGCCTTCGCCCCGTTCGCCATCGGCATGGTGGCGGTGGGCGTGCTGAGCGCGGTGGTCGCGGTGATCCAGGTGTGGATCCCCAAGCTGGCGGACGGCAACCTCATCGCCCAGTCGGGGCTGCCTGGTCGCGCGGTGGGCAACCTGCGCCAGCCCAACCACCTGGCCAGCCTGCTGGTGTGGTCGGTGATCGCGCTGGTGCCGCTGGTCGAATGGGGCCGCATCCCGCGCTGGCTGGGCGGCCTGCTGCTGCTGTTCATCATGTACGGCGTCTTCCTCAGCGGCTCGCGCACCGGGTTGTACGCGGGTGCCGGCGTGCTGGTGCTCTGGGGCCTGGTGGACCGGCGCTTGTCGGACAGCACGCGGATCGCCTTGCTGGCCACCGTGGTGTTCCCGCTGGGCGTGCTGTCCTGGCCCTGGTTGAGCTCTCACTTCTCGTTCATTCCGCACGCCGTGGGCGCCGCAACACGCACGGCGGAGGGCGACAGCTCGCACTTCGCGATCTGGAAGAACGCCGTCGAGATGATCCGCCAGCAGCCGCTGCGGGGCGTTGGCTGGGGCGAGTTCAACTTCGCGTGGACGCTGACGCCGTTCCCGCACCGGCCCACCGCGTTCTTCGACCACACGCACGACCTGCCGCTGCAGCTGCTGGTCGAACTGGGCATCCCGCTCGCGCTGGTGGTGCTGGGGCTGATGGTCTGGGCGCTGGTGCAGGGCATGCGCCGCGCGTGGGCCACGCAGGGGGAGGCCGGCCACGGCGCGCGCGCGGCCTGGATGATGATCCTGATGATCGCCATCCACAGCCTCGACGAATATCCGCTCTGGTACGCCTACTTCCTCCTGCCCGCGGCCTGGGCCTGGGGCTTCACGCTGGGATCCGGCCCGGCGCCGGTGGAGACCCTCAGCGGCGTCGTCGGCAGCCCGCCGCTGGAGCCGGGCAAGTTGATCCGCCTCGGCAGCGAGGGCAACGCGCTGCGCTGGTTCGGCGGCGCGATGGTGGTGGTGGCGCTGGCGTCCACCTGGGACTACTGGCGCGTGTCCACGATCTTCCTCGACGACGCGGGCCTCGCGCCACTGAAGGACCGCATCCAGGCAGGCCAGACGAGCCCGTTCTTCGCTCACCACGCCGACTACGCCGACGCCACCACCGCCGATCCGCCGTCGCAGGCGCTGGGCGCGCTGGAGCACACCACGCACTCGCTGCTGGACAGCCGCCTGATGATGGCCTGGGCCACGGCGCTGTCCGAGAGCGGCCAGACCGAGCGCGCAAGCTACCTGGTGGCGCGCCTGAAGGAGTTCGACAAGACGGACACCGAGGAATTCTTCGCGCCCTGCACCGACGCGACGATCTCGCCCAAGCCGTTCCAGTGCCGGCCCGAGCCGCAGGGGCTCACCTGGCGGGACTTCCGCTGAAGGCACGAGGCCCGCGCGATGCGGGCCTTTTCATCTCGAGGCGTCACGGCGCCGTCCAGTTCCCCGACTTCCCGCCGTGCTTCTCCAGCACCCGGATATCCCCCATCACCATCCCGCGGGCGATCGCCTTGACCATGTCGTAGATGGTCAGCAGGCCCACCTGGACGGCGGTGAGGGCCTCCATCTCGACGCCGGTGCGGCCGAGGGTCTCGGCCTGTGTTCTGTATGCGTCCTTGCCTGCCTTTTCGAGGGCTCCCGGCCATCTGGGTTGGACAGAACTTGGACAGAGGTTTGCGGCCTCTGAGGGGATTCTATGTGCCTCGCATTCCCCGACCATCGGGTGGCCGCGTGGCGATACCTACGATCAACGGCCCTCGGCAGCAGCCCTGGCCTTGTCGAGGTACTGAAGCAGATCCTGACCCAGTAGGGGATCGGGATCAAGCGCAGCGAGGCGGTAGAGGGCATCCAGTTGCCCCTTGGTTGGACCTCGACGGAGCCACCAATGGAAGGCGCCATTGCGGTCGTGCTCTGCGGCCTGCTCGTGGCCGGGCTCGTATCCCCCGACTTGGATGTCGAACAGTTCATCGGGGTACATGCCCAGGGCTTCCCATTCGGGCGGGAACTGCATCAGCGTGAGGAACTCGGACTTGGTCATGGGCATCTTGGCGACCGTTCGGACGGGTCGGTAGTGGGCTCTACGGGCTGCGACGATGTGCCCTGGAACTGAGCAGTTCGTCAGGGTAAAGGAACCGCTTTTGGTTCAGAATGGTGACCGCTATGAAAGCAAACGCGCGGTTCCGCTTGAGGATCACAGCCTACACCCCGGAAACCATCCCGATGGCCCGGCTGGCGGAGTACATGCGCGAGCTTGCCGTGCTGATGGGAAGTGAGTCCAGTGCCCACTACCGAGGTGCTACCAAGGGCAGCACGGTCATGAACGTGGAGGTCTCCGCCGAGGACACCGGGAGGGTTGCCGCCAGGTTGCTCGAAGCGACCTCCGTCGATGCGCCTGCCGAGGCGAGGAAGGCGATTGCAAACCTCGAAGCCCTAATGCGTGCTGACAACGCCACGGGCACCCTGACCTTGCCGGACGGGAGGCGCGCTATTCGCTTTCTCGGGATCGAGGCGATGGTTCCTGAGCGGGTTGGACCGATCCGGGAGTTCACGACTGTCCAGGGCGAGGTCGTTCGCGTCGGGGGCAAGGATCGCAGCCTTCATGCATTGCTGATCGGAGATGACGGTCAGAGTCTCCGACTATCCACGGGGAGTCGTGAGACAGCCAAGTTGCTGGCCGCCCAACTGTTTTCACGAGTCCGTGCGAGCGGAGTAGGCACCTGGTATCGGAACGATGCCGGGGCGTGGGAACTCGAGGAGTTGAAGCTGCAGAGCTTCGAGCCGCTGGAGGAGCGCACTCTATTGGAGGCAGTCTCGGAACTTCGCAACATCGAGGGTGCAGGCTGGCGTGACCTCGAAGACCCTCTTGCAGCACTGCGAGAGATGAGAAAGCACTGACGGCATGGCGGTACTGTTCGACGCGAATGTGCTGCTGCTGGCGCTACATCCAGATGCACTCCCACCCATCGACCCCGCCACCTCGCTTCCCCTCGACCATGTCTCCGAGAGGATCGATTACCTGCTTCGGCGCCTGAGTGCGGCTAAGACCACGGTCATGATTCCGTCGCCCGTATTGACGGAGGTGCTGTGCATTGCCAAGTCGGCACAGGCCCGCCTTATCCAGTCGCTTCAGCGAGACCCGTTCGTGGTGGTGCCCTTCGACACAAGGGCCGCCATCGAATGCGCGGACTTGCTCGCCTTCCACTTCGCCCAGAAGGGCCGGCAGAAGGGCGTCCCGGGGGCGCGGGCGAAGATCAAGTTCGACAGGCAAATCGTTGCCATAGCCCGGGCCAACGGGGCCTCCGAGGTGTTCTCGGACGATGACGACGTCCGCAAGGAGGCGATGCGTGTCGGGCTGAAGGTCACCCGTACCTTTGATCTTCCTCGTGACCCGGCCACTGCACAGGGGCGAATCGATCTCCGACCTCGGGATGAGAGCTGAGACACGACTGGCCGCTCGCCTGGCCCTTGATGGCGCTTCAATCCCCGTAGGGAGGTTCACTTGGTGTTGATTGATTCGCGCAACTATGCCGATGGAAACCGAGCGGTGGCGTCCGTGCTGCTCCTCTACTACCACCTGTTGCGCCAAGGCGGCATCGAGAACGACGAGACGGTCTACCTTGACCCCGACACCTTCAACGCTACGGATTGGTTGGGCGTTCAGGTGTCCGAGGACTACGCTGCCGAGATTGACCAGCGACTGTTGCAAGAGGGCGCAGTGGTGGCTGTCCTGTGCGACCTGAACGACCAGATTGCCGAGTATGAGGACGCCTTCCTGCGACAGCCGTTTGTGATTCAGGTCGTGGCTGCTCAGGCAGCAGGCAAGTTAGCGGCCATCCCTGAAGCCGATGCCATCGTCCTCTTGCTGCTGGCCGGTGAGTCGGAACTCAACTACGACAGCTATCGGCACCTGCTGAGGGACGTATTTGATCGGTACGTGGTCGCGCGGATGCGTGACCTGCTTCCCAGGTAAGCCGAGCGAACTTCAACCATCGCCTGGAATCGCGCCCATTCACGGTGGCAGTCTCCTCGATCAAGTCCAGCAGTTCACGACCTGTGGTTGAGTCATCACTCATCGGACTTCCTGAAGGCGCTTGATGGTGAAAGTGCGTGCAACCACGACGAGAACGCCCCCGAACAGTCTCACGCGGAACAGTACGTTGTTGCCAGCCGATGCCAGCTTGGCCGGCATGGGGTCGATGCTCTTCTCATAGGTGACGTTCCAAGAGCGTCGATGTCGTCGCATGATGGTCTCCATCTCAGCGACATCTGCAGATGCTTCAAGGACGGCGGTGTTGTTCGGAGCATTTCCCCTCAGCACATCGCCATCGACCACGAGATTGACGTTGCGGCAGTCGGTGAACGTGAGTACCCGGCGAGTTCCCTGCCAATGCCTGAAGAGCGTTACCTCAACCCTCGACTTGGCTCCCCGCTTCTCGGCTGGGTGCAGCACGAACCCTTCGACCGTGTCGTCGTGGGCATCAATCGTGCGGAACTTCTCGGCGATCTGGCTTGGCGTGGGCATGTGAGGCTTGGAAATGGAGAAAAGATGCGAGAGGTCTACACGAGGTTGCCCAGGTCTGGGTTCCCCCCGTGCCCACCCCTCGCGGGCCTGGTTGCTGGTTGCGTATCGACGTGGCTAAACATGACTTGGTGCCATCATCAGACGATGAGCTTCAACATGGGATTGGGAACCCGATCATCGCCGTCCAGTTCGATGAGCGGCAGGCCGAGATTGCTGTCACCATTCCATGAGATCAGTCCGGCCTTGAACTCGTCCGAGGTATAGACATACGAGGCCGCCCCTGCCATCGCCAGCAGGAGGGCTTGAACAGCGTCGATGCCAGCGGCATACCGAACAAGTTGGCCCCCGAACCCCTCGATACGGTAGAAGCAGCGGTAGTCGATGTGTTCCTTGATGGGCCTACCAAACTCGATGGTGACATGTCGCTGCCTCTGACCAGCGGGGGTCTGCAAGTCGTATCGGCGCTTGGCTACTACGTGGCGGAGCATGGTGTTGCGGTGTCCCAGTGAAGGTTAACGAGACATGGGTCAAGGTGACTGTATCAAGCAGGGGTCTGCCGCAACGCCATACCGAAACCCACTGCGGCAATCGTGAATGCGTAGCCCGGTGATGCCGAGTGGTTGCGGCATATACGTTAAGCACTTGCTTGCGGTATGGAAGTCAGGCACCATCGCGTCCTTCCGACGAGGAGCCGACATGACCAAGCCCACCAAGCCCCAGCGCGTTGCCCTTTACGCCCGGGTCAGCACCGACAAGCAGAGCACCGAGAACCAGTTGCATGAGCTGCGCGAAGTTGCTGCCCGCATGGACTGGGAGGTGGTGGGGGAGTACATCGACCATGGCATCAGTGGTGCCAAGAGTCGCAAGGACAGGCCCCGACTCGATGCCCTCTTGAAGGGAGTAGCCAGGAAGGAGTTCGACATCGTGGCAGCTTGGTCGGTGGATCGTCTGGGGCGCTCCCTGATCGACCTCGTGGAACTGCTGCAGGAACTGCACTCGATGGGCACCGACCTGTACCTGCATCAACAGGGCATCAACACCACGACCCCAGCGGGCAAGGCTCTGTTCGGGATGATGGGCGTCTTCGCCGAGTTCGAGCGGGGGATGATCCGTGAACGGGTGAATGCAGGGCTGGCTCGTGCCAGGAAACATGGCACCAAGTCCGGCAGGGCCATCGGCAGGCCGACCGTGGAGGTTGAGGTGGAAGACCAGATCCGTTCACTCCGGGAGGAGGGCCTGGGCATGCTCAAGATCGCCAAGCAGGTCGGGTGTGGTGTCTCGGTCGTCCAGCGGGTAGTGAATGCCAGCAACCCAGGGTGAGAGAGACCGATGCCGCTGCTGGTTTGCCCCTTCGGACGGATCAGTTCGGGATACGAACCTCGCTGAACCGCACATAGTCGAGGTCACCCTGCGACTCCAGGCGACCGGACTCGACCAGGTGCTGGACACGCTGAACAAGATAGCCAAAGGGCACATGATCCAACTCCTCGGAGGAGGGCGTCATAGTCTTGCCGATGATGAATGCAACCTTCCTGTACGAGGTAGTGCAGTGCCCCAGGAGGACAGTGTCCACATGCTGCGTCTCGGCCTCGGTCAGGTGGTCGACGATCAGTTGCTCGTCCGCGTCCAAAAGGGAGTCGGGCGGGCCTTCCGGGCGCTCAGTATCGAGTTCACGATACTGCAGCACCAGTGGCGCTCGCAGCTTCGAGAGAATCGAGATGACGACCCCGTATGCACACGGATGTAGGCCTCCAGCTCGGGTTCCTGAGGGAGCGTCCATAGCACTGCCTCCGCTTCTGACAGTACCTCCAGAGCACGTTCGTACACCTCGTAGAGCGTTCCTGCATCTTCGCGCTTGAAATCGATCATGGTTCGGATCTGTCCTGGCTGCGGGTCGCTGTTGATGGCGTGTGGGCCGGTCAGCAGTGTGCCAGCGATGTTCGGAACGGCCATGGCTGTGGGCAGATGGCCGTCAGGCGAATCCCGCCGCCGCGATCCCGGACAATGCGGGAAAACAATTCGATGCCTGCCTGTGTGAGGGGTGGTGTACAGATAACGAGAGCGAGGGAAGATGAAGAGACGATGCGCGGTCGCGGTCTGCGGTCAAGTCACCAGCGGCTACAGCACCCACTGCGAGGCCCACAAGAGGACGCTGCGACGACACGGGCACGCGGAGCAGACGGGCGTGACGGTGCACGAGCTTGCGCCCCACAGGACGCGCGTGGAGGCCCGTCGGGCGAAGAACCCAGGCAACCCTACGTGGGCACTGCTGGAGGCCCGCTGGGCGGGTCTGACGGGCCACGCCGAGGCCACGCTGCAGGAGTACGCAACAGGTGCGGTGGCGATCACCTACGAGCGCCAGACGGCCCAGCAGTTGGTCGCCCTGCGGGATGCGGTCTCGGCGACGGACGTGATCGACACAGCCCTGGCGATGTACTCAATCCAGGCCGAGCGCCCGGCACGGTTCCGATCCGACCGGGCATACCTGTTCGAGTTGTCCAGGCGTGTGCGCGGCCTCGCCGAGGTCAATGCCGGCAGCCGCTGGAGTCCGTCAGAAGGCCGAATGAAGAAGACATACACCGAGGTGCCACCCAAGGTGCTGGAGTGCCTCGGCACGTCCTTGCAGGCTGCCTTCGGGGTTGCCGGCCTGAGGCTGGCCGAACTGGACAAGAGGGACGTCGAGGCGACAAGGGCCGAGAAGGCCGAGCTGTACGGCGCACTGCGGGAGTTGAAGTGACAACGTGGACGTACCTGGCAGCGGTCGTGCACCCGGCGGAACTGGCTCGTCGGTGACGGGCACAGTTCTGGAGACCCCCGAAGCCCAAGCCGATCCCCGACACGAGCACAAGTTCGACCTGGACGCGGCGATGGCAGCAATACCGCCGGCTGCGGTGTGGGTGGAACCGACCATCTCCGAGAAGGGGCAGGCAGGCAGCCGCCTTTCCTCCAGGTTCACGACGACGATCCCTGACGACCTGCTGGCGGAGATGGCGAGGTCGGCCCTGGGTGCGGAACGCTGCTCGGCGAAGTACCTGAGTGCGCTTCGCATCGTCCTCGGGAACCAAGCGAGGGCGGAGTACTACGGCTATGTGCTAGAGATGAATCAGCGCGTGGATTTCGCGTCGGCCCGGGTCATGCGCAACATCATCGATCAGATGCACGCGACAAGGCTTACGTTTGGGCGGGTCGTTGTCTTCGGCCAGGGCAGAAGCCAGGAAGTCCAGTGCTTCGTGAACCGCGAAAATCACAGCGGCGACCCCGTGGAGAGGCTCGAAGCAATGTACCGGAAGGCGGAGGGCGAAAGCCCATATCCTGCCGACCAGCATCCCGTCATCTCCGACAAGGATTTCACCGGCTTTGCGCGACCTTAAGGGCTCAGTACAAGGGAGCCATCTTTGGAGATTTTTCGGGTTCCTCTATAGGCGCCCTTACGGGGCAAGGTGGCGTCTGTAGCCCGGCCATCGTGGACTCGTCGGCCAAGACCAAAATGAACGACCCCTCCGTTCTTGTTCGTGATCCGTCTCCGTGCCCTCTCCTGAAGACCTGCCTGTGGCATGACCGCTTCGCAGCTGTCCACGGATCCACTTCAGGGACGCTCTCGGGATACGTCACCAACATGACCTCGATCAGAGTGCTCATCCAATTCGCACCTTGGGGATCGACTCCCTGAAGCCCATTTCCTTGGTCTACCCACTTCGTGGGGCATCAAGGACGTGTCTTCAGATGGCAGTACCGGAACGAATACAACATGGTCGTTGACAGTGTCTGTTCGTGAAATACCTTCGGTGGTCTGTCCCTGAAGGTCGATGCTTTGGCCTGTCCACTTCGTGGCACATCAAGGCAAGGGGGCATCTTCAGATGGCATGAGTTCGCGGAGTCTCCGACCATGTTGGTGACATCAACCGAGCTTCGCAGCCAGCGCCTCAGCAGTCGGGTGGTAGTACCGCTTGAGCATCTGGATTGACCGATGTCCCGTCACGGCGGCAAGCTCGATGACGTTCGGGAGCTTCTCGGCCAGTCGGGTCGTTGCAGTGTGTCGGAGATCGTGGAAGCGGAGGTCGTCCACACCGGCCCGTACACAGAGTCTCTCGAACATCTTGCCGAGTGCCGCGAACAGGATGGGGAAGACGAGACCACTGTCGAAGCGTTCGAGTGAGGCAATGGCGGCAACCGCCCGGCTGGACAAGGGAACCCACCGCGACGACCCGTTCTTGGTCAGCGGAAGCCGGATGACGGCCCGGTCAAGGTGGACATCAGCCCAGGTCATCCCGAGTAGTTCACCCCGACGCATCGCTGTCTCCAGTGCGACTATCAATATAGGAAGGAGCAATGGGTTGCGTCTGCCGGTCGGTACGGCAGCTGCCAGCAGCCTGGCCTGCTCATCCTGGGTCAGTACGCGGTCTCGACCAGGTGGTGCCGTGGGCTTGCGAACCATCGCCACCGGGTTCGGAACGCCGATGTCCCACTCACGACGGGCATGGTTGAAGATGGACGACAGCACGGCCAAGTCCCTGATGACAGTGCCAGGGCAGCACGCCTTCAGCCGCTCGTCTCGGTAGTATGCGACGACCTTCGGAGTCACGTTGACGACCGCCAGCCGGGCCATCCTGGATCGCTCCAGGGACTTCAGACGGAAGGCTTCCTCGACCGCACCCCGCTTGGACGGCGTGACCGACTCCCGGTATCGCTTCAGGAGGTCACCCAAGGTCGTGGTCTCGGCCTCCCGGGTGCTGACGAACTGCCGGGAGTCCATCGAGCCCTCAACGATCCGGCTCCAACGTTCGGCCTCAGCCTTGGTCGGAAAGGACTTGGTCTCGGGCGGGAAGCCCTGCCGGCTCACCCGGGCTTGCCATGTGTCGCCACGCTTGCGTATCGATGCCATCGTTTCCTACTTGGACAGACGATGGACAGAACGCCCTCAGGACGGGTCAGGCAAGGTACGCATACATATAGAGAGGCCCGAGGTCATTCGAGCGAGGTGGTCGCCGACTCCCTGGAAGATCAAGGACTTACGTCCCCGAACTCCACGACCCCGACTTCCCGCCGTGCTTCTCCAGCACCCGGATATCCCCCATCACCATCCCGCGGTCGATCGCCTTGACCATGTCGTAGACGGTCAGCAGGCCCACCTGGACGGCGGTGAGGGCCTCCATCTCGACGCCGGTGCGGCCGAGGGTCTCGCATTGCACGGTGCAGTGCACGGCGTTCGCGTCCGCGTCGATGGCGAAGTCCACCTGCACGTGCGTCAGCGGCAGCGGGTGGCACAGCGGCACCAGGTCGGCGGTGCGCTTGGCGGCCTGGATGGCGGCGATGCGGGCGACGCCCAGCACGTCGCCCTTCTTCGCGTGGCCGCCGGCGATGGCGGCCAGCGTGGCCGGCTGCATGCGGATGGAGCCCGCGGCGCGCGCGACGCGGCGGGTCTCGGGCTTGCCGCCGATGTCCACCATGTGGGCCTGGCCCTGGGCGTCGAAGTGGGTGAGGCCGGCGGCGGCGGGAGATTCGGAGGTGTCGTTCATGGAACCTTGGAGGGACATCGGTGATCCGACCGTGACGGCCGCGGACGTGCTCCACACGGCCGATACATGGCGGTGTCATCATAGCGACCGTGTGCCGCCGCGTCGGCGCCGCTGGACCGGACTGGAAAGCTTCCACTTGCGCCCGAAACTCGCTACCCTCGCCGCCGCTGCCTGCCTCGTGCTGAACGCGTTCATCATGCCCGCGGCGCCTGCCGCCCAGCTGAACCTGCCGGCGCTCGGCGAAGCCGAATCCGACAGTTTCAGCCTCGACGACGAGCGCAAGCTGGGCGAGCAGATCATGCGCCAGATCCGGCCGGATCCCGCGGTCATCGACGACCCGGTGCTCTACCAGTACCTGATGTCGATCTTCCTGCGGCTGCACGAGGCGGCGCTCAAGCGCGGCAACATCAGCCCCGAGCAGGAGGAGAAGCTGGCGTGGGAACCCTTCCTCGTCAACGACTCCGAGTTCAACGCATTCGCGCTGCCCGGCGGCTACATGGGCGTCAACCTGGGGCTGATCGCCCAGGCGGGCACGCGCGACGAGATGGCCTCGGTGCTGGGCCATGAGCTGTCGCACATCACCCAGCGCCACATCGCGCGCAGCATGGTGGCCAACTCGCACCAGAGCATGATGACGATGGCGGCGATGCTGATCGGCCTGATCTTCTCGGCCCGTGCGCGCAACTCGGACGCGCCCATGGCCGTGATCACCTCCGGCCAGGCCGCGATGGCCACCGGCCAGCTCACCTTCTCGCGCCAGATGGAGACCGAGGCCGACACCTTCGGTCAGGACGTGATGACCGATGCCGGCTTCGCGCCGTCGGGCATGGCCGACATGTTCGGGCGCCTGGAGGAGGTCAGCCGGCTCAACGACAGCAACCAGTACCCCTGGCTGCGCTCCCACCCGTTGACGATCGAGCGCATCTCGGCCGCCCGCCTGCGCGCGCGCGAAGGCGCGCCGCAGGATCCGGCCCAGTCGCACATCACCGAGCATTCGCTGATGCGGGCCCGCGCCCGCGCGCTGATGGACACCTCCGACGTCGCACTGCGCCGCATGCAGAGCCAGGCGCGCCTGAACATTCCGCTGAACGACGCCGAACGCCTGGGCACGCTGTATGGCGGCGCGCTGGCGTCTGTCGAACTGCGCGACTTCGCGTCGGCCGAGGCGATGCTGGCCACGGCGCAGGAGGTGATGGCGGCGCACGCGGCAGCGGTCGAGCAGCAGGCACGCGACGCCGCGATCGCCGCCGGGCCGCCGCGCCCGGCCACCGAGAGCGCGGGCATTCCGCCGAACCCGCCCGCGGTCGTCGTCGTGAGGCCGCGCCTCTATCCGATCGAGCCCGAAGTGGCGCGCGATTTCGCGCTGCTGCGCGTGGAGGATGCGGTGGGCAAGCGCGACTCGGCGGCGATCGGCGAGAGCGTCGCCGCGCTCGGCAACGCCCGCTCTCGCCCCGAGACGATGGCGCGCGCCCAGGGCGCGATCGCGCGGGCCGCGGCGCGCGACCGGACGGCCGGCGCGGCGCTCCAGCAGTCGCTGGAAGCGCTGCAGACCTGGGTCGCGGAGCATCCGCGCGACGTGCTCGCATGGACGCTGCTGGCGCAGTGCGCCGAGCCGCTGGGCCAGAAGCTGCGTGCGATCCGCGCCGAGGCCGAGGTGCATGCCGCGCAGGGCGACCTGCTCGGCGCGATCGACCGCTTCCGCGCGGGCCAGAAGCTGACGCGCACCGCCGGCGGCGTCGATTTCGTGGAGGCCTCGATCATCGATTCGCGGCTGCGCGAACTCGAGACGGAGCGGCGCGAGCTGATGAAGAACTCGCGTGGCGATCCCGACCGGCAGTGAAGGTCCGGCGACCGCTCAGTCTTCGAACAGGTGCTCGATGGCGACGTCGATGATCGTGGACGCGACGCTGTAGATCACCGAGCCGATCAGCGCCGAGCCGAAGCCGTCGACGTGGAAGCCGTCCAGCAATCCGGCGGCCGCCCAGAACATCAGCGCGTTGATCACGAACAGGAACAGGCCCAGCGTGAGCACCGTGACGGGCAGCGTGAGCAGCACCAGCAGCGGCCGGACGAGCATGTTGAGCAGGCCCAGCACCAGCGCCGCCACCAGCGCGGCGCCGAAGCTTTTGACGGAGACGCCGGGCGACAGGTGCGCCACGAGCAACAGCGCGGCGGCGAGCAGCAGCCAGCGGACGATGAGTTTCATGGCGGGCGGACAGTGGTTGGATCTCCGTCGGATTGTGGGGCAAGCGCGCACTATCCGTCACGCGGCGATGCCGGCGCGCCGCGCGCTTCCGGCGGGGGCGCGGGCCTGCAGGCGGCGTGCCCGCGCCGCGCCGTGTGCGGGACAACCCGGGTGCGCGTGCGCTCCGGCGCCGCAAAAAAACGCGCTGCGGAACGCGCCGCACGTCTTTCGCGAGCGCGTGCGGCGAAACGCAAAATACCTCCAGGGGTATACGGTTCATCGAGTCGATCGCCGTTCCGCGGGGCCGAATGACGCCTCCAGGAGACAAAAACATGCGTTTCCCTCGTGAGATTGTCGATTTTCATAGGTGAAGTGGCTTCTCACGCCCGGCGTGAGGCAGTACCATTCGTTTCGCTGAGATCTGCAGAGAAACGAGGGTTCACGCGACCCTCACCCAGACCCCGGCGCATCAAAACCTCTTGATGGAGAGAATCAACATGGCAACTGCAACGAAGAAGGCCGCTCCGGCCAAGAAGGCTCCGGCCAAGAAGGCCGCTCCGGCCGCGAAGAAGGCAGCACCGGCAAAGAAGGCCGCTGCTCCGGCGAAGAAGGCCGCTCCGGCCAAGAAGGCGGCAGCTCCCGCGAAGAAGGCCGCTCCGGCCAAGAAGCGCACCCCCAACGCCGCGTTCATGAAGGCGATGACGCCTTCGCCGACGCTGGCGGCCGTGATCGGCGCCACGCCGATTCCGCGCACCGAGGTCACCAAGAAGGTGTGGGAGTACATCAAGAAGAACGGCCTGCAGGACAAGGCCAAGCGCACGATGATCAACGCCGACGCCAAGCTGAAGGAAATCTTCAAGAAGGCGCAAGTCTCGATGTTCGAGATGACCAAGCTGATCAACAGCCACCTGAGCTGATCGCCGCGCGGCCGTGCAACCGGCCGCCAGCGCAACGCCCGGAACCGGCGCCGCGACGAAAGTCGCCGCGCCGGTTTTTTTTGCCTGCACGCCCGCGGGCCGGACCGCGGGCCCACGCCAATTCCCTCCCCGGCGCGATGGACGTCACGTAACCACGTGTGACGCACAGGCAGAATGCACGACAGGAGTGCGCCCCGTCACGGTCTCCGTGCGTGAGGGCGGCCCTTTATAAACATCGTTGTTGAGGTCTGATTGAGATACGAAATGAGCATCGAGCGCAGCACCGAGCTGCTGCGCCAGGCGCTGCCGTTGATGTCGCGCCAGCAGGCCGCGCTGCACCCTGTCAGCTATGCCATCTGGTTCGACTACGTCGCGCAGACCAATCCGCCGCTGCGCGCGGCGATCGACGAGCACGTGGCGCGCGAGGGGGGCGCTCGACGAGTTCGCCACGCACGCCCTGTTCGTCCGCCACGTGGCGGACATCACGCCGGAGGCCGCCCAGCGCGTCGTCGACCAGATGCAGCGCGTGCTCGGCGGCATCGGCGACGCCGCCGGCGCGGCAGGCGCTCACGCGGCGCGCTACAGCGCCTCGCTGGCCCAGCTGGCCGGCGCGCTGGTTCGCGGAGATACCGCCAGGGGTATCGACGACACCGCCCACAACGGGCCGCCGCCCCGGAAGGTGGCCGACGTCGTCGCCGAGGTGATCGCCGACACCGGCACGATGCGCAGCCAGATCGACGGCCTGCAGCAGCGCCTGGCCGACAGCCGGCGCGAGATCGACCGGCTGCGCGAGGAGGTGCGCCGCGCCCGCGAGGATTCGCTGCGCGACTCGCTCACCGGCCTGTCCAACCGGCGCGCGTTCGACCAGGCGGTGGCGGCCTGCCTCGCCGCCCCGGCCACGCCGGCGGCGGGCGCCCGCGATGCGCGGGCCGCCATCGACGCGGCGAAGGCGCCCGCGGGCGCTGCGCCGCCGCAGACGCGCGGCACCTGGCTGCTGATGGCCGACATCGACAGATTCCGGCGCATCAACGACGCCTACGGCCGGGAATTCGGCGACCAGGTGCTCAAGGCGGTGGCCGATGCCCTGCTCGGGCTGGTGCCCGCCGGCGCCACGCTCGCGCGCGTGGACGGCGAGGCGTTCGGCCTGCTGGTGCCCGGCCTCGATGCCGCGGCGGCGCTCCTGCTGGCCGATCGCGTGCGGGCGCAGATCGGCGGCGCGCGCATCCGCCGGCCGGAGCAGGGCGACGCGGAGCGCGTGACGCTGTCGGTCGGGCTGGCGCGGGCGCGCGAGGGCGAGCCGGCGCCGGCCTGGGTGGCGCGGGCCGGCGCGGCGCTGCGCCAGGCCAAGGACAACGGGCGCGACCGCGTCGTCAGCGCCGGCTGAGCCGGCGCTTCATCACGGTGCCGCCGCCGGCGCCGTCATCGCAGGTTGGGATGACTCGCCGAGCAGCCGCGCCAGGTAGGTTCCGGTATGGCTCGCGGGGCAGGCCGCCACCTCCTCGGGCGTGCCCTCCACCACCACGGCGCCGCCGCCCGCACCGCCTTCGGGTCCCATGTCGATGACCCAGTCGGCCGTCTTGATGACGTCCAGGTTGTGCTCGATGACCACGATGGTGTTGCCGGCGTCGCGCAGCTGGTGCAGCACGGTCAGCAGCAGCTGGATGTCGGCGAAGTGCAGGCCCGTGGTCGGCTCGTCCAGGATGTACAGCGTGCGGCCGGTGTCGCGCTTGCTCAGCTCCAGCGCCAGCTTCACGCGCTGCGCCTCGCCGCCCGACAGCGTGGTGGCGCTCTGGCCCAGCGTGATGTAGCCCAGGCCCACGTCCAGCAGCGTCTGCAGCTTGCGCGCGATGTTGGGCACCGCGCTGAAGAACTCCAGCGCGTCCTCCACCGTCAGCTCCAGCACCTGGGCGATGTGCTTGCCCTTGTAGAGCAC
>FTKD01002577.1_pt1 | contig 41957 bp, 39 predicted proteins | sample 1658191 | NCBI WGS metagenome assembly FTKD01 (sample SAMEA3914808, study PRJEB12502) | metagenome | biome: forest; material: soil | place: Canada | collected 2011-08-03 | depth 0.3 m
AGGGTGGGTGCAACCCACCAGTACCTCGAACAAATTTCGCGAGACATTGGTGGGTTGCATCCACCCTACAATGCCCAACTATTTCTTCGGCGGGATATACAGGTCCGTGATGATCCCCAACCCCATCTCGGCCGCAAACATCGGCGTCTCCGACAAGGTCGGGTGGGCATGCACCGTCAGCGCCAGGTCTTCCAGATCGGCGCCCATCTCCATCGCCAGCACGGTCTCGGCCAGCAGTTCGCCGGCGTTCACCCCGACTATGCCCGCGCCGATGATGCGCTTGGTGGTGGGGTCCCACAACAGCTTGGTGATGCCGTCGTCGCGGCCCATGGCGAGCGCGCGGCCTGAGGCGGCCCAGGGGAAGTTGGCTTTCTCGAACGGAATGCCCTTGGCACGGGCTTCGGCTTCGGTTACACCCATCCAGGCGATTTCGGGATCGGTGTAGGCCACCGACGGGATCGTCATGGCGTCGAATTCCACCTTGTGACCGCCGATCACTTCGGCCGCCACCTTGGCTTCGTTGGTCGCCTTGTGCGCCAGCATCGGGTCGCCGCAGACGTCGCCGATGGCATAGATGTGAGGTACGTTGGTACGCTGCTGCTTGTCGACCGGGATGAAGCCGCGCTCGTTGACCGTGACACCGGCCTTGTCGGCAGCGATTTCCTTGCCGTTCGGGCGGCGCCCCACCGCCAGGAGCACCATGTCGTACAGCTGCGCTTCCTTCGGCGCATTCTCGCCTTCGAAGTGGGCGAGCAAGCCTTCAGGCTTGGCTTCGAGCTTGCTGACCTTGGTCTTCAGGTAGATCGCTTCATACCGCTTTTCGATGCGCTTTTGCAGCGGCTTGACGATGTCGCGGTCGGCTGCGGGAATCAAACCGTCGAGGAATTCCACCACCGTCACCTTGGTGCCGAGTGCGTCATACACGCAGGCCATTTCCAGGCCGATGATACCGCCGCCGATGACCAGCATGCGTTTCGGAATCTGGCGCAGCTCGAGCGCCCCGGTCGAATCGATCAAGCGTTGATCATCGTACGGAAAACCGGGGATCTTCGCCACCGATGAGCCGGCGGCGATAATGGCATTCTTGAAGCCCACCACCTTGGCGCCATCCTTGGTTTCCACAGTCAGCGTATTGGGTGAACTGAACGCACCCTTGCCCGTCACGACCTGCACCTTGCGCGCCTTGGCCAGGCCGGAGAGGCCGCCGGTCAGCTTTTTGATCACGCTGTCTTTCCAGCCACGCAGCTTGTCGAGATCGACTTCAGGCTTGGACATCGTGACGCCGAAGTGCGACATCTCTTCCGCTTCAGTGATGACTTTGGCCGCATGCAGCAGCGCTTTTGACGGAATACAGCCGACGTTGAGGCACACGCCACCCAGCATGGCGTCGCGCTCGACCAGCACCACCTTCTGCCCCAGGTCGGCGGCGCGGAAGGCGGCAGTGTAACCGCCTGGGCCGGCGCCCAGGACCAGCGTATCGCATTCGATATCGACAGTGCCGGAAAAGCTGGCTGCGGCAGGCGCAGGCGCCGGGGCAGCAGCCGCCGGAGCGGGCGCAGCGGCAGGGGCCGGCGCAGCAGCCGCGTCGGCGGGCGCTGCAGCACCCGCCGACGCTTCCAGCATCAGCAAGAGCGAACCTTCCGCCACCTTGTCGCCGAGCTTGACCTTCAATTCCTTGATCGTGCCCGCATGCGAAGACGGAATCTCCATGCTGGCCTTGTCGGACTCGACCGTCACCAGCGACTGATCCACCTTGATCGTATCGCCGACCTTGACCAGCAATTCGATGACTTCGACTTCCTTGAAATCGCCGATATCCGGCACTTTGACTTCTATCATGCTCATGTCTCTTGCTCCAGTAGATTTTTAGAAGCTTATTCAGCCATCTCTATGGTGTGAACCTGGTAAGGCGCGCCGGAACTCTTGTCGAATTCGATACCGGCACGCACGCCGATCTCGGCAATCGCGTGCGCATCGAGGTCTTGCTCATAGGCGACGAACATTGCGCCAAGCGCGAAATTGCGGCCGCTGCCTATGCCCCAGAAGCGGTCGAAGGCGAACACTTCGCGCAGCGAATAGACGCCGAAGATGCCGTGCGGATTGGCCACCAGCGTCGTGATCTGCGACGATTCATACGGGTCTTCCTCTTCTTCCTTGGGGTTCAGGAAGTACTTCTCCTTGAGGATCGCGTGCACCTTGGTGAAGGTCTCGAACACTTCCTCGCGCGTGCTCAAGCGGCATTCCTCGCCCATCTCGGTCAAGAGTTTCTTCATGACCGGGAAGTGCGCCGCCGTACCGGCCAGCGTGATGAACGAGTCGCCGATCTTGAAGATCTTGTCGTTCTCTTCGTAGCTGCGCGACAGCCGCGTGTCGCCGAAGGTCACGAGCGAATCGGCGGCAATGGCGATCTGCCGCCCTTTCTTGACTACCACACTGGTCGTCATCGCGCCGCCTTACAGCAAGACCTTGCGCATATCCGACAGCACCTCGGCCAGGTAGACCGTGAAGCGCGCCCCCATGGCACCGTCGATCACGCGGTGGTCGTACGACAGCGACAGCGGCAGCATCAGGCGCGGCTGGAAGGCTTTGCCGTCCCACACCGGCTTGAAGTCCGATTTGGACAAGCCCAGGATCGCCACTTCCGGTGCGTTGATGATGGGTGTGAAGGCCGTGCCGCCGATGCCGCCGAGCGAGGAAATCGTGAAGCTCGCGCCCTGCATGTCGGCCGGCTTCAGTTTGCCGTCGCGCGCCTGGGCCGAGAGCTCGCCCATCTCTTGCGCGAGCTGGGCAATGCCCTTCTTGTCGGCATCCTTGATCACCGGTACCACCAGGCCATTTGGCGTGTCGGCGGCAAAGCCGATGTTGTAGTACTTCTTCAGGATCAGGTTTTCGCCGTTGGCGTCCAACGAGGCATTGAAAGCCGGGAATTTCTTCAGCGCTGCGACGCTGGCCTTGATGACGAAGGCCAGCATGGTCAGCTTCATGCCGGATTTGGCGTTGGCCGTGTTGGTGTCCTTGCGGAACTGCTCCAGCTCGGTCACGTCGGCTTCGTCGAATTGCGTGACGTGCGGGATCATGACCCAGTTGCGGTGCAGGTTCGGGCCGCTGATCTTCTTGATGCGCGACAGCGCCAGCAATTCGGTGGCGCCGAACTTGGAGAAGTCGAGCGAAGGCCACGGCAACAGGTCGAGACCGGCGCCGCCGCCAGATTTGGACGTCGCACCGGTTGCAACCGAGCCGGACATCACACCCTTGACGAAATTCTGCACGTCGTCCTGGGTGATGCGCCCCTTGGGGCCGGAACCGGCGACGCGCGTCAGATCAACGCCGAGTTCGCGCGCAAACTTGCGCACCGAGGGCGAAGCGTGCGGCAAGCCAGCCGGGCCGGGCGCAGCTGGCGTGGGTGCGACGGCAACCGGGGCTGGTGCACTCGGTGCGGGGGCGGGTGCCGGCTTGCTTTCGGCAGCAGGCGCAGGAGCCGGTGCGGGCGCACTCTTGCTCTCCGCTGCGGGCGCAGGCGCAGCAGCAGCGCCATCGGCTTCCACCAGCAGCAGCAAGGTGCCTTCCGCGACCTTGTCGCCGAGTTTGACTTTCAATTCCTTGATCACGCCGGCATGCGAAGACGGGATCTCCATGCTGGCCTTGTCGGATTCGACCGTGATCAGCGACTGGTCGACCTTGATCGTATCGCCCACCTTGACCATCAGTTCGATGACTTCGACTTCCTTGAAGTCGCCGATGTCCGGGACTTTGACTTCCACCATACTCATAGCTTTAGCTCCATGGGCTTCCCGCTGCGCCGCCTATCGGGTGCGGGATTCGGTTAGTGTTCTCTCAATAACGTCAGCTATAACTCCCCTCTCCCGCAGGCGGGAGAGGGGTTCCTGATGCTTACTGCGTCACCGGATTCGGCTTGTTCGGATCGATGCTGTATTTCTTGATCGCCTCGGCCACCTTGGCAACCGGAATCGCACCATCCTCCGCCAGCGACTTCAGCGCAGCCACAGTCACATAGTGACGGTCGACCTCGAAGAACTCGCGCAGCTTGGCACGCGAATCGGAGCGGCCGAAACCATCCGTGCCCAAGACCTTGTAGGTACGGTCCTTCGGAATGAAGGCGCGCACCTGCTCGGCATACGTGCGCATGTAATCGGTCGACACCACGATCGGGCCGGTGGTATCTTGCAGGCACTTGGTGATGTGGGCCACGCGCGCTTCCTTGGCCGTCGGATTCAACATATTCCAGCGTTCGGCATCCTGGCCGTCGCGTGCCAAGAGCGTGAACGAGGGCGCTGACCAGACGTCGGCATCAACGCCCCAGTCGTTCTTGAGCAACTCGGCGGCGGCGATGACTTCGCGCAGGATCGTGCCCGAACCCATCAGTTGCACGCGCAGCTTGCTCTTCTTTTCGCCCGGTTGCAGCAGGTACAAGCCCTTCAGGATGCCTTCTTCCTGGCCGGCCTTCAATCCGGGGTGCGAGTAGTTCTCGTTCATCAGCGTGATGTAGAAGAACACGTCTTCCTGCTGCTCGACCATGCGCTTCAAGCCGCTGTGGATGATGACCGCGACTTCATGCGCAAAGGTCGGGTCGTAAGGCACGCAATTCGGAATGGTCGAGGCCAGCACGTGGCTGTGGCCATCCTCATGCTGCAAGCCTTCGCCGTTCAAGGTGGTGCGGCCGGCGGTGCCCCCCAGCAGGAAACCGCGTGCGCGCATGTCGCCGGCAGCCCAGGCCAGGTCGCCGATGCGCTGCAGGCCGAACATGGAGTAATAGGTGTAGAACGGAATCATCACCCGGTTATTGGTCGAGTAGGAAGTCGCCGCGGCGATCCAGGAACTCATGCCGCCGGCTTCATTGATGCCTTCCTGCAGGATCTGGCCGGCCTTGTCTTCACGGTAGTACATCACCTGATCCTTGTCGACCGGCTCGTAGAGCTGGCCGACCTGGCTGAAGATGCCGATCTGGCGGAACAAACCTTCCATACCGAAGGTGCGCGATTCGTCCACCATGATGGGGACGATACGTTGACCCAGGCTGGCGTCGCGCAGCAGGGACGTCAGCACCCGCACATAGGAAGCGGTGGTGGAAATCTCGCGGCCTTCGGCGGTCGGCTCCAGCATCGCCTGGAATGCGGACAACTCGGGTACGGCCAATTGTTCGTCGGTCTTTTCGCGGCGTTGCGGCAGGTAGCCGCCGAGTGCCTTACGGCGCTCGTGCAGGTATTGCATTTCCGGCGTATCGTCGGACGGCTTGAAGAACGGAATCTCGGGCAGCTTGTCGTCGGGAATCGGCAACTGGAAGCGGTCGCGCATGGCCTTGATCGCCTCGTCGTCCAGCTTCTTCGTATTGTGCGCCGTGTTGCGCGCTTCACCGGACTTGCCGAAGCCATAGCCCTTGATGCTCTTGACCAACAAAACGGTGGGTTGGCCCTTGTGCTCTTGCGCGACCTTGAATGCGGCGTAGATCTTATGCGGATCGTGACCGCCGCGCGTCAGGCGCCAGATGTCGTCATCCGACATCTTGCTGACCATTTCCAGCAACTTGGGATGCTTGCCGAAGAAATGCTTGCGCACAAATGCGCCATCCTTGGCCTTGTAATTCTGGTATTCGCCATCGACGGTTTCCATCATCACGCGCTGCAGGATGCCTTCCTTGTCCTTGGCCAGCAATTCGTCCCAGCCGCTGCCCCAGATGACCTTGACCACGTTCCAGCCGGCCCCGCGGAAATCCGATTCCAGCTCCTGAATGATCTTGCCGTTGCCGCGCACCGGCCCGTCCAGACGCTGCAAGTTGCAATTGACGACGATGACGAGATTGTCGAGCTGCTCGCGCCCTGCCATGCCGATGGCGCCCATCGATTCCGGCTCATCCATCTCGCCGTCGCCGCAGAAGGCCCAAACCTTGCGTTTTTCGGTATCGGCGATATTGCGCGCGTGCAGGTATTTCAGGAAGCGCGCCTGGTAGATCGCCATCAGCGGGCCCAAGCCCATCGAGACGGTCGGAAATTGCCAAAAGCTGGGCATCAGCTTCGGGTGCGGATAGGAAGACAAACCCTTGCCATCGACTTCACGGCGGAAATGCAGCAGCTGGTCTTCCGACAAACGGCCTTCAAGAAAGGCGCGGGCATAGATGCCGGGCGAGGAATGGCCCTGGATATACAGCAAGTCGCCGCCGTGGTCGGCGGTGGGCGCATGCCAGAAATGGTTGAAGCCGATGCCCAGCATGTTGGCCAGCGAAGCGAAGCTGGACAGGTGCCCTCCCAGATCGCCATCGAGGCGATTGGCCTTGACCACCATGGCCATGGCGTTCCAGCGCATCCAGGAGCGCAGGCGCTCTTCAATTTCGAGATTACCGGGACAATGTTCGCCGAGATGGGCGGGGATGGTGTTGACGTAAGCGGTATTGCTGGAGAACGGGATGTGGGCGCCGCGGCGGCGCGCCAGATCGACCATGCGCTCCATCAGGTAATGCGCGCGCTCCGGCCCTTCCTTTTCGATGACGGCTTCGAGCGCGTCGAGCCACTCCTTGGTTTCCATCACATCGGGGTCGTTGGCGGCCTGGGCCATGACCTGGTCGAGCTGGGCTGACATGGTGCGTCTCCTATGAAATCTGCGTTGACATGCCTATCCCGCACGGTTTGCAGCCTGTTGGACCTAAAGAATCGAAGCGAAAAAATGGCTGAGCGAGGTCAGATTTTGCCAAATTTTTGTGTCGATAGCGGTGTTCTATCGATCAACAAATTTGGTGAAATATGGGCCGCTCAGGCGTTTTTGCAGCCGATTCATTTAGGTCCAACAGGCTGCTAATGTCGCGGACTGGCATTGTGGAACAATTTTAAAAATTAGGTAAAGGATTCTAACAGCATTTTTTTGAGTTTTCAAATTATGACATGTGATTTCATATTGTGAAAATTATCTGCAAGCAAAATGCCTCGCCCAGACCATAAATGTGTCGCGCGCGCCTTATAATTCTGCTTTGACTTCCCTCCCACGCCTCCCATGACTGCACATCTGATCAGCGGTACCCAACTGTCCCAACAAATGCGTGCCGAAGTGACCCAGCGCGCCGCCGCCTTGACCGCCAAGGGCAGGCAACCCGGCCTGGCCGTGATCCTGGTCGGTGAGGATCCGGCCAGCCAGGTCTACGTGAGGAACAAGATCAAGGCTTGCGCCGACACCGGCATCCATTCGATTTTCGACAAATACGACGCCACGCTTTCCGAAGCCGACCTCCTGGCACGCATCGCAGCCTTGAATGCCGACCCGGCCGTACACGGCATCCTGGTGCAGATGCCCCTGCCCAAGCACATCGATCCGCAAAAAGTGATCGCCGCCATCTCCACCGCCAAGGACGTCGACGGCTACTCGGTCCTCTCCGCCGGCGAACTCGTGGCCGGCCTGCCGGGCTTCCGCCCCTGCACACCCTACGGTTGCATGAAGTTGATCGAAAGCACGGGCACCAGCCTGCGCGGCAAGCATGCCGTCGTGATCGGCCGCAGCAATACCGTCGGCAAACCGATGGGCCTCTTGCTCTTGCAAGCCAACGCTACCGTCACCATCTGCCATAGCGCGACGCCGGACCTGGGCTATCACACGCGGCAAGCCGACGTGGTGGTGGCCGCGGTGGGCCGGCGCAACACCGTGACCGCCGACATGGTCAAGCCGGGCGCCATTGTGATCGACGTCGGCATGAACCGCGACGACGAAGGCAAGCTGTGCGGCGACGTCGATTTCGACCGTGTCAAGGAAGTGGCTGGTCACATCACGCCGGTGCCGGGCGGCGTCGGCCCCATGACCATTACCATGCTCCTGGTCAACACCATCGAATCCGCTGAAAGGATGTAATGCAAACTGACAATCCATTGCTCGACTTTTCCGGCCTGACACGCTTTGACGCGGTCAAGCCGGAACACGTCACGCCTGCCATCGAATCCCTGCTGGCGGAGAACCGCGCCGCCGTGGCCAAGCTGGAGTCGCCCGACACCCCTGCCACCTGGGACGGGTTCGTCGAGCCGCTGGAAAGCGCCACCGAACGCCTATCGCGGGCCTGGGGCGTGGTCAGTCACTTGAACGCCGTGGTCGATACGCCGGAACTGCGCGCGACCTACAACGACAACCAGCCCAAGCTCACCGAATTCTGGACCGAGCTGGGGCAAAATCTGGCGCTGTTCGACAAGTACAAGGCTTTGCGCGACGGTTCCGAATTCGCCGCGCTTTCTGCCACGCGCCAGCGCATCGTGGACAACGCCATCCGCGATTTCCGCCTCTCCGGTGCCGAATTGCCGCAAGACAAGAAGGAGCGCTACGCCGAAATCCAGGAGGCGCAAGCGGCACTGGGCACCAAATTCTCGGAAAACGTGCTCGACGCGACCAACGACTACGGCCTGTTCGTGGAAGACGAAGTCGAACTGGCCGGCTTGCCCGATGACGTGAAGTTGGCTGCACGCGCCGCTGCCGAAAAGGACGGCAAGGCAGGCTACAAATTCACGTTGCACTTCCCCTCCTACTTCCCGCTGCTGCAATACGCCGATTCGCGCAAGCTGCGCGAGCAAATCTATCGCGCCAACGCCACCAAGGCATCCGAACTCGGTGCCAAGGCGGAATGGGACAACAGCGGCAACATCGTCGAATTGCTCAAGCTGCGCGACGAGGAAGCGAGCTTGCTGGGCTACAAGAACTTCGCCGAAGTCTCGCTCGTGACCAAGATGGCCGAGACGCCGGCGCAAGTCATTGCATTCCTGGAAGACCTGGCGCAACGCGCCCGGCCGTTTGCCGAAAAAGACCTGGCCGAGCTGCGCGCGTTCGCGCGCGAGCGCCTCGGCCTGGGACAACTGGAAGCCTGGGACACGACCTATGCGTCGGAAAAGCTGCGCGAAGAACGCTACGCCTTTTCCGACCAGGAACTGAAGCAATACTTCCCCGAACCCAAAGTGGTCGAAGGTCTGTTCCGTGTGATCCAGACGCTCTACGGCGTCACCATCAAAACCGATCACGCTACCGCCTGGCACCCCGACGTCAAGTTTTTCCGCATCGAACGCGACGGCCAACTGGTCGGCCAGTTCTACCTCGATCTCTACGCCCGCAGCAGCAAGCGCGGCGGCGCCTGGATGGATGGCGCACGCGAACGCCGCCGTCTGCATTCGGCCGCAGCGTCACATACCCAGACCCCGGTCGCCTACCTGGTATGCAATTTCACCGAGCCGGCCGCGATCGACGGCAAGACCAGGCCCGCGCTCTTCACGCACGACGACGTCATCACCTTGTTTCATGAATTCGGCCATGGTTTGCATCACATGCTCACGCGCGTGGATGACCTCGCTGTCTCAGGCATTTCCGGTGTGGAATGGGATGCGGTGGAGTTGCCCTCGCAGTTCATGGAAAACTTCTGCTGGGAATGGGATGTGCTGGAGCACATGACGGCGCACGTCGATACCGGCGAACCGCTGCCGCGCGCGCTGTTCGACAAAATGATTGCGGCCAAGAATTTCCAGTCCGGCATGCAGACGCTGCGTCAGGTCGAGTTCTCGCTGTTCGACATGCACCTGCACTATGACTACGAACCCGGAAGCAAAGAGACGGTCCAACAATTGCTCGACGGCGTGCGCGACCGGGTTGCCGTGCTGAAGCCTCCGGCCTTCAACCGCTTCCAGACCTCGTTTTCCCACATCTTTGCCGGCGGCTATGCGGCGGGCTATTATAGTTACAAGTGGGCCGAAGTCCTGTCTGCGGACGCCTATGCCGCCTTTGAAGAAGCCGGTGCCGCCAGCGGCAACGTCCTCTCGTTCGAAGTCGGCAGCCGGTTCCAACGCGAAGTACTGGCCGTGGGTGGTTCGCGGCCGGCACTCGAATCGTTCAAGGCATTCCGCGGCCGGGAGCCGAAAATCGACGCCCTGCTGCGCCATAGCGGCATGGCGGCCTAAAATCTTGAATTCGCGATTGCGAAGCGATGACAGTGTTGTTACAGTACGATTGCGTAATAATTTACAATCGGAAACGAAATCCAACCAAGGTGAATGCATGAATGCCAAGCGACTTGCCCCTCTCGTTCTTGCACTGCTGTGCGCGTCCGCCGGCGCGCAGCAAATGTATAAATGGGTCGCGCCCGACGGCACGGTAAGCTATACCGACAAGCCGCCGCCATCGACGGCCACCAAAGTGGAAAAGAAATCCTTTGGCGGGACATCCTCGAACGACGACCTGCCATACGAGCTGGCCAACGCCGCCAAGAGCAATCCGGTTGTCCTTTACACCCGAGCCGATTGCGAGCCCTGCGACCTCGGCCGCAAGCTGTTGAATGACCGCGGCATCCCGTTTGCGGAAAAGACCGTCAACAGCAACGATGACGTAAATCAATTGACAAAGCTGAACGGCAGCACTGGCTTGCCTGCATTGGCTGTGGGCAAGAATAAGCAGACGGGCTTCTTTCCCGACCAGTGGCAGAGCGCGTTGACGACGGCCAACTACCCGATCAGCAACAAGATGCCCAAGTCGCACAAGAATCCACCGGCCGAACCCTTGGTTGCCGCGGCACCCAAGGCCGAAGAGAAAGCCGCACCGTCTCCCGCGCCGACCCCGACCCCGGCGCCGGCCCCGGCACAGCAACCGGCCAGCAGCCAGCCGGGTTTCCATTTCTGACGGGGTTGTTCGCACCGCATGACGCAAATCGATTTCCGCAGCAACGTAACCAACAAGCTAGGCTATGCCTGTGTCCTGGTGCGCAAGGCACGCGCGGCCAATTGCAACGTGGTGCTGTTTTCCGACGATAGAACCGAATTGCGCGCGCTTGACGAGTTGCTGTGGACCTTTGCCGAACAGGAATTCCTGCCGCATGTGATGGCCGACGATCCCAATGCTGCCCATACGCCCGTGCTCCTGACGGCAAACGATGAAGCTGCCCTGCCGCACAGCCAGATCCTGATCAACCTCGCAGCGAAGACGCCGGGAAATTTCGCCCAGTTCGAGCGCATGTTCGAGATCGTCTCGACCGACTCCGCCGAAGTGGCCGCAGGGCGCGAGCGCTATCGTTTTTACCAGCAACGCGGCTACCCGTTGACTCATATCGTGGCAGAAGAGAAATGACCAAGTCTTCACTGGACGCCGGCATTCCGGTATTGACGGAAGTGATTGCAGGCGACGATGACTTCGTCGCCCCTGCCAGAGTTCTGGCCGCCAGCGCCAAGCCCGTGCCGCGCCCCGAAGTGGTTGACGTGCCGCTGATCGACGGTTGGCTGACCGAAGAATGGAACCGCCTTGAGCGCAAGATCGGCGGGCGCATCCTCGGTGAAGTGATGGCACGCGTCGAAGTCGAAATCGAAGACCGCGTGCGCGATGCCTTGGCCGACGTGTTGCAGATGTCGGTTGAGACCATGGCCAACGAAGTGAAACAGAATCTGCGCGCCACATTGGAGAGCGTCATTGCCCAGGCAGTGCATCGGGAAATCTCCAATATGCAATTTACGAAAAAATAAAGAATTTCAAAAATACTTTCGCAATTGCACATATACCTCGCTTACGCGCAAGAATATCGAAATATTTATCTCGTTGTTGATCGCCTGAAAAAAACGAAACTTTCTACAATGGCGTTATCTGAAGCAGGGGAATCGTCATGAAAGTCATCGTATTGGGTTCGGGAATCATCGGCACCGCATCGGCGTGGTTTCTGCACAAGGCCGGCCACGAAGTCGTGGTCGTTGAACGCGCCAACGGCGCAGCACAGGAAACCAGCTTCGCCAATGGCTGCCAGATTTCGGTATCGCATGCAGAGCCCTGGGCCAATCCTTCCGCCCCGCTAAAGGTCCTGAAGTGGCTGGGTCGCGAAGATGCGCCGCTGCTCTATCGCTTCCGCCCGGAATGGTTGCAATGGAAATGGGGCATGCACTTCCTGCGCGAATGCACGCCCGCGCGCACGGCACACAACATCCGCCAGATCGTCGCCATCGCCGAGTACAGCAGGCAAACCCTGCAGGCGCTGCGCAACGATGCGGGGATCGAATACGATCAACTGACGCGCGGCATCCTGCATTTTTACACCGATGCCCGCGAATTCGAACACTCCCTGCCGGCGGCGCAACTGATGCGCGAACTGGGCTGCCCGCGCGAATCGATCTCTGCCGACGAAGTGGTGCGCATCGAACCGGCGCTCGCTGCCATGCGCGCCAAGATCGTCGGCGGCGACTTCACGGCAAGCGACGAATCGGGCGACGTCTATAAATTCACCAGCGGCCTGGCACGGGCGGCCGAGCAAGCCGGCGTCACCTTCCGCTTCAACACCACGGTTACGCGGCTGCTGCAAGAGGGCAGCGGCCGCGACGCGAAAATCAGCGGCGTGGAAGTGATCGACGACGCAGGCCGGCACCAGGTGTTGCATGCGGACGCCTTTGTCATGGCAGCGGGCAGCTTTTCCGCGCCGCTATTGCAGCCGCTCGGCATCGATCTGATGATCTACCCCGGCAAGGGTTACTCGGCCACCTATCGCGTGACCGACCCGGCCGCGGCACCGACGGTTTCGCTGACCGACGACGGCTACAAGCTGGTGATTTCGCGCCTGGGCGACCGCTTGCGCGTGGCCGGCACTTGCGAGTTGAACGGCTATACGCGGGAATTGAATCCCACGCGCTGCGCCGCGATCACGCGCCGCACGCGTGAACTGTTTCCCGACGCATGCGATTACGACGACCCCGTCTATTGGGCAGGCCTGCGCCCCCTGACGCCATCGAACATTCCCTACATAGGCAAGACCCGCTACCGCAACCTGTACTTGAATACCGGACACGGCACGCTGGGCTGGACCATGGGTGCGGGCTCAGGCAAGGCGATTGCCGAGATCGTGTCCGGCCGGCAACCGGATGTCGATTTCGCCTTCGCCGGCATGACCCGGCACAAGACGACCGCCATGGGTGCAGCGCAAACGGCCTAGCAGGCTGTTGAACAACGTAGCGAGCGGGCCGAGATCGGGATCGAGGAGCGCACGCTTACGCAAGTAAGCAGAGCACCGCAAACCTCGAGATCGACCCGCGCAGGTGCTTTTCAACGGTCTGCCGCTGTTGCCAAAATGCGACAGCTTATTTCCGTACTTATTTCCCGACTTTGACCTGCAATTCGGCCGCCTTTTCATCGAAGGCGATACGTGTGGCGAACTTGGCGCGCTTCATCGGAAAGCGCGACTGGAAGTGCCGCACGTTGCCTGAACCGGATATCACGCGCCGCACAAACTGGTAGTAGGCTTCCATATCGATGACGTGCACCACGAGGAAATAGTCGTAATCGCCGGAAACGAAATAACACTGCATCACTTCGGCTTCCTTGCTCATTCTGGCTTCAAAATCCTGCATATGCTCGTCTGACTGGTTGTTCAGCGAGACTTCGAGGAAGGCCAGCATCCCGTACCCGAGCGCGAACGGGTCGACCATCGCCACGTCGGCACTGATGATGCCGGCTTCGCGCAACTCGCGCACTCTGCGCAAACACGTCGGCTGGGAAATATGTACCTTGTCTGCAAGAACCCGAGTCGGGGTCTGATTATCCCTCTGCAACAGGTTCAAAAGCTTGCGATCGACCTTGTCCAGCGTGTGAAATTTGGGCATATAAAAAATGTGGAAACCTTCAAAAAACCGCACAAAAACTCTTTCCGAACGGTTTTTTATGTTGTACCGTCTGCTTGTTCAGAAATCTGAATGGAGAGCGTGTCACGAACTGCTGCTTCCGAGTTCAAGACAGGCTCCAAGTGTTGCAGCAACCTCGTTTTTTTTCAATCCTTAGGAGGATATTCATGCAGTTTAAGACTATAAAAATGATTCCGCTGGCTGCCGCAGTTGCGTTCGCTTTCGCTGGAACGGCATCGGCTCAGGAACAAGTCGTGAAAATCGGCCACGTCGGACCCACCTCCGGCTCCATCGCCCACCTCGGCAAGGACAACGAAAACGGTGCCCGCATGGCAGTTGACGAGTTGAACGCCAAGGGCTTCACCATCGGCGGCAAGAAGGTCAAGTTCGAACTGCTGGCTGAAGACGACGCAGCCGACCCGAAGCAAGGCACTGCTGCAGCGCAAAAGCTGGTCGACGCGAAAGTCAACGGCGTCATCGGCCACCTGAACTCCGGCACCACCATCCCGGCATCGAAGATCTACCACGACGCCGGCATCCCGCAAATCTCCCCTTCCGCCACCAACCCCAAGTACACGCAACAAGGCTTTGAAACCGCCTTCCGCGTTTGCGCCAACGACGGTCAACTGGGTGGCACGCTGGGCCGCTACGCTGTGCAGGTGAACAAGGCCAAGTCGGTCGCCGTGATCGACGACGGCACTGCTTACGGCCAAGGCGTTGCCGCTGAATTCGAGAAGGGCGCACAAGGCAAGGGCGCCAAGGTTGTCGCAACCGAACACACGACCGACAAGGCAACCGACTTCAACGCCATTCTGACCAAGATCAAGGCGACAAATCCTGACGTCATCTTCTTCGGCGGCATGGACGCTGTGGCAGGCCCGATGTTGAAGCAAATGAAGACGCTGGGCATCAACGCCAAGTTCATGGGTGGCGACGGCATCTGCACCGAGCAGCTCGCCAAGCTGGCAGGTGACGGCATGGCCGACGGCCAGGTGGTCTGCGCCGAAGCAGGCGGTGTCGAAGATGCCGGCAAGAAGGCAATGGAAGACTGGAAGGCTGCCTACAAGAAGAAATTCGGCATCGACGTGCAGATCTACGCTCCTTACGTCTATGACGCTGTCATGACCATGGCCAATGCAATGAAGAACGCAGGCTCGGCTGAACCGGCCAAGTATCTGCCGGCCCTGGCCAAGATCAAGTATCACGGCGTCACCGGCGACATCGAGTTCGATGCCAAGGGCGACATGAAGAACGGCACGATGACGCTGTACACCTACAAGGGTGGCGAGCGTCAAATCATCACTGTCACGCACTAAGCTTACCTGCACTAAGCTCACCTGCACCAAGCTTCCGCCGTTTTTTGCGGACAGCAAGAAAAAAGCGCCCTCCGGGGCGCTTTTTTTGTCGGGATTGCCGATTTACTTTTGCGACAGCACCCACTTGACGAGGGTATGCGCGTCGGCATCGCTCACGCCGGCATTAGGCGGCATGGGAACGGGGCCCCAGGTTCCGCTGGTTCCCTTCAGCACTTTCTGCACCAACTGGTTTTCCGCATCCTTCTGACCAGCATATTTCTTTGCCACGTCGACATAGGCCGGGCCCACTACCTTGGTTGCAACGGCATGACAGTTCAGGCAACCCTTGGCTTTCGCCAACTCCGCCGGATCGGCAGCGAGTGCGGATTGGCCACCGATCAAAGCCATGGCAAGCAGGCTCAGCGAGACGATGTGTTTCATTGTGCTCTCCAGAAAATAGTGTGAGTAAAAACCGGCGGGTTGCCCCGCCCAAGGCAGCAACGCCATGAGATAGTACGATATCTCGGTAAATTGCGTCACACCTTGACGCATATCATGTATTCGCGATTGACCATGGGCAACAACCGTTCTATGCTATGAGGTCGGAACCAAAAGCGGAGGCGCCATGCCATTAATTCTATTGCTCGTCGCACTGATCGCCCTGCGCTATTTTGAAGTCGGTCCGTTCGCCACGATGTCATGGTGGTGGGTGGTGCTGGTGGCCGTCATCGCCTTCATCTGGTTTGAATTCATCGAGCGCATGCTGGGACTGGACAAGCGCACCGCTGCCGACAAGGTCGAAAAAATGCGCGAGCAGCGCGTCAAGGAAACCTTCACCAAAAAGAAGTGACCGGCAACTGGCTCCAGCCAGTGCCATCAAGCCGCGCCGCAAACCAGCGGCGAAAAAATTCGTCCGTGCTGCGACCATGCCACATGCGTGCCAACGCGAAGTGGACTGGCACCCTGGGCCTGCCGCATCGCCGCCTTTTCTCCGCCATCTCGAATGTGTCAGCCAAAAACCTTGCCAGCGGGAATCGTGAGCGGCAACGGCCATTGCGTCATTTTCCTATGACGTAGCCCCGCCGCACGCGCATCTGCTCTCTTGCTGCGACAAACACAGACTGCTGCAAGGCAAGCTTTCCTACGTGCAAACTCCATCATTGGTATGCAACTGGTTGCAAATTATTAAAACCACTTGACGACACATTTGACGAGCCGCATTCTGGCCTGCGGCTGCCATTTACAAATATACAAGGATGCTGGGCGTCCCAGTCCGGATGCCCCAGGAAGCCCGACAACAAGCGGCCGCAGAAGAGCAACTTCACCATGGTATCGAGGAGAGAACGCATGAAAACCAGAATTTGCAGCAGTTTGATGTTGGGCCTGATAGGCAGCATGCTGGCCGCATGCGGCGGCAGCAACAGTGCAACCGATTCGCTAAACAGCAGCAGCAAGCAATTGGTGCGCAGCCAAAAAGCCGCTGCCTGCGTCGCCTGGGCCAGCGGCGGCACCTACACGGCCGGCGAAGTCGTCACCTATAACGGGGCGACCTACACGGCCCTGGTCAACCAGACCGACTACGCCGGCACGGGCTGGAATCCGACCGTCGGCAGCCTGTTCAAGTCAGGCGGAAGCTGCAGTGGCTCGCCCTCGCCTTCACCATCGCCTTCACCCTCACCATCGCCGTCCCCTTCACCGTCGCCCGCACCATCCCCCTCCCCAGGTTGTACTTACAGCACCTGGAGCGCCGGCATCGATTATTCCAAGGGCACGATCGTCAAGTATCCGGCCAACGGCAACTACTATCTCGAGGTGAACAACGGCACCAACGGCAGCGACGGCACCGACCCGACCATCAGCACCTGGTACTGGCAGCCCACCAGCTGCAGCGGCTCGCCTTCGCCCACGCCGACACCTACGCCAACGCCGACACCAACGCCTGGCTGCAGCTACAGCACATGGTCTGCCGGCATCGACTACTACAAGGGTGCCGTCGTCCAATATCCGGCCAACGGCAACTACTATCTCGAAGTGAACAACGGCACCAACGGCAGCGACGGTACCGACCCGACCATCAGCACCTGGTACTGGCAGCCGACGTCGTGTTCCGGCGGTTCGCCTTCGCCCACGCCGACGCCTGGCGGCTTCGTGGTCTCGCAATCGCAGTTCAGCGCGATGTTCCCGAGCGCCAACGGCTTCTACACCTACAACAACCTGGTGACGGCGATGGGCAAGTATCCGGCTTTCGCCAACACGGGCAGCCAGACGACCAAGCTGCAGGAAGCGGCGGCTTTCTTCGCCAACGTGAGCCATGAGACTGGCGGCCTGGTGTACATCAACGAAATCGCGCAAGCGCCGTATTGCGGCGGCGGCAGCTATGCCTGCGCACCGGGCCAGGAATACTATGGCCGCGGCCCGATGCAGATCAGCTGGAACTACAACTACGGCGCGGCAGGCTCGGCCCTGGGCGTGGATTTGATCGACAACCCCGGCCTGGTTGCAACGGACGGCGTAGTCACGTGGGAAACGGCGCTGTGGTACTGGATGACGCAGAGCGGCAACATCGGCGTCACGCCGCATAATTCGATGGTTAACGGCCCGAACTTCGGCCAGACCATCAACGCCATCAACGGCGGCATCGAATGCGGCCAGGCGGCCGGCTCCGTTGGCAACCAGGAAATGCAGGATCGCGTGTCGCTGTACACGAAGTTTGCCAACATGCTGGGTGTTTCTCCGGGCGGCAATACCGGCTGCTGACAAGCGGCAGCACCAAAACAAAACGGCCCGATGAAAATCGGGCCGTTTTTATTTCTGCGTTTTTTCTTACAGGTTGCCGTCGGTCACGGCGCCCTTGCTGGCCGACGACGTCAGCGCGGCGAACTTCGCCAGCACACCGCGCGTGTAGCGCGGCGGCGGTGCCTTCCACTCGGCACGACGCTTGGCCATTTCCTCGTCACTGATGTTCAACTGGATCAGTTGCCGGTGCGCGTCGATGGTGACCGAATCGCCTTCGTTGACCAGCGCGATCGCCCCGCCGACATAGGCTTCCGGCGCGACGTGGCCGACCACCATCCCCCAGGTGCCGCCCGAAAAACGGCCATCGGTGATCAAGCCGACCGACTCGCCCAGGCCCTTGCCGATCAAGGCCGAGGTGGGCGCCAGCATTTCGGGCATGCCGGGTGCGCCCTTGGGGCCGAGATAGCGCAAGACCAGCACGTCGCCAGCTTTGATCCGGTCGGCCAGGATGGCGTCCATGGCGGTGTATTCGTCGTCGAACACGCGCGCCGGGCCGGTGATCACGGGGTTTTTCAAGCCGGTGATCTTGGCCACGCAGCCTTCGGTGGAGAGGTTGCCCTTGAGGATGGCGAGGTGGCCCTGCTTGTACAGCGCCTGGTCGAGCGGCATGATCACGTCCTGGCCCGCCGGCGGCGCATCGGGAACCTTGGCCAATTCCTCGGCCATGGTGCGGCCGGTGATGGTGATGCAATCGCCATGCAGCAAGCCCGCGTTCAACAGCAGCTTCATTACCTGCGGGATGCCGCCGGCGCGGTGCAGGTCGGTGGCGACATACTTGCCCGAGGGTTTCAGGTTGCAGATGACGGGCACCTTCAGGCGCACGCGCTCGAAATCGTCGATGCTCCATTCCACGCCTGCCGCATGTGCAATCGCCAGGAAGTGCAGCACGGCATTGGTCGAGCCGCCGGTGGCCATGATGACGGCCACGGCATTCTCGATCGCCTTTTTGGTGACGATGTCGCGCGGCTTCAAATCATTCTTGACTGCCTCCACCAGCACGCGTGCCGATTCGGCGGCCGAGCCGGTCTTTTCGTCGTCGGGGTTGGCCATGGTCGAGGAATACAGGAGCGACATGCCGAGCGCCTCGAACGAGGACGACATGGTGTTGGCCGTGTACATGCCGCCGCAGGAGCCGGAAGATGGGCAGGCGTTACGCTCAATGCCCTCGAAATCCTCTTGCGACATGCGGCCGGCGGTGAATTCGCCCACGGCTTCGAATGCCGAGACGATGGTCAGGTCCTTGCCCTTCCAGTTGCCCGGCTTGATGGTGCCGCCGTAGACGTAGATCGAAGGCACATTGGTGCGCAGCATGGCGATCATGCCGCCGGGCATGTTCTTGTCGCAGCCGCCGATCACCACGCAGCCATCCATCCACTGACCGTTGACCGCGGTTTCGATGCAATCGGCAATCACTTCGCGCGAAATCAGCGAAAACTTCATGCCCTCGGTGCCCATGGACATGCCATCGGAAATGGTCGGCGTGCCGAACACTTGCGGATTGGCGCCGGCGTCCTTGATCGTGGCGATGGCGATGTCGGCCAGCTTCTGCAGGCCGGAATTGCACGGCGTGATGGTCGAATGGCCGTTGGCCACGCCTATCATGGGCTTGTCGAAGTCTGCCTTCTCATAGCCCATGGCGTAGTACATGGAACGGTTCGGGCTGCGCGAGATGCCCTGGGTGATGTTTTTCGAGCGGCGATTGAATGCCATGGTGCCTCCTGGATAAGATCGACTGCGGCGCGGCGTCTTGCATGCCGAAGACTTGCAAGATTGCCTTGCCTATTGACGCCTGTCAAATATATGATTCCATCATCATTGATATGATTTGCATATCAATACTTATGTTCGTTATAAACGTGCCATCCCCGCAAAAGCGGGGATCCGGGAATTAAAACCTGTAACCGTGTCATCTGCGGGTCCCCGCTTTCGCGAGGACGACGGACGCATTGATATTCCGATGAACCTCGAACTACGCCAGCTGCGCTATTTTCTCGCGGTGGCCGAAGAACTGCACTTTGGCCGCGCCGCCACACGCCTGCACATGACGCAGCCGCCGCTGTCGCAGGCAATTCAAGCGCTCGAAGCCGGCCTGGGCACGGCGCTGTTCGCACGCACCAACCGCAGCGTCGCGCTGACGCCTGCCGGCCTGGCGCTGCTACCCGAAGCGCGCCGATTGCTGCAACAGGCCGAAGGCTTGCCCGCCCTGGCGCGCCGCGCGGCCGCCGGTGAAATCGGGCGGCTGGCGCTGGCCTTCGTCTCGACCGCCGACTACAGCGTGCTGCCCTCCTTGTTGCGCCAATTCCGCGAGGCCTATCCCCAGGTCGCCATCGAATTGCGCGAAGCGACTTCCGACGTGCAGCAGGAAGACTTGCTGGCCGGCCGGATCGATGCCGGGCTGTTGATACCGCCTTTGTCCGACAAGACTGCCGATACGCTGCATTACCAGCCGGTGCTGGCCGAGCCTTTGGTAGCCGCCCTGCCCCAGGGCTTGCGTGCGGCGCGCAATAAAGGCGCGCTGCAACTGGAGCGCCTGCGCGACCAGCCTCTGATCATCTTCCCGCGCCATATCGCCCCCGGCCTGCACGACGCCATCCTGGCCTGCTTCCACGAAGCCGGCGTCACGCCGCACATCGCCCAGGAAGCGATCCAGATGCAAACCATCGTTGGACTGGTTTCGGCAGGCATGGGGATCGCACTTGTGCCACAATCCGTGTCGAACCTGCGGCGGCCGGGCGTGGAATACCGGCCCTTGGCAGGAAAAGTGCCCGTGGTGGAGACCGGCCTGGCGTGGCGGCGCGATAATGCGCAGCCGGTGCTGCAAGCCTTCGTCGAGCTGATACGAAAGAACTCTTGAACATGCCCTTACAACATCCCAATTTCGATCCGATCGCCTTTTCCACCCCGGCTTTCCACATCCCTTTGGTCAACGTCGACGTCGGCTCCTGGCCGGTACACTGGTACGGCATCATGTACCTGATCGCGTTTGCGCAGTTCCTGATCCTGGGCCGTTTGCGCGTCAAGCAGCCGCATAACGCCGCGGCAGGATGGACCACAGAGGATCTCGACGACATGCTGTTTTACGGCGTGCTCGGCGTGGTGCTGGGCGGCCGGCTGGGCGAGGTGATCCTGTATGAGCCGCGCCAGTATTTTGCCGATCCGATCTCGATTCTGAAGCTGTGGAACGGCGGCATGTCGTTCCACGGCGGCTTCGTCGGCGTGATGATCGCCATGGCAATATGGGCCAAAAAGCGCGGAAGGAATGTGATGGCCGTGCTCGACTTCATCGCGCCACTGGTGCCGCTGGGCTATGCTGCGGGCCGCTTCGGCAATTTCATCAACCACGAGTTGCCCGGCCGCGAGGCCAGCATGAGCTTGCCGTGGGCGATGTGGTGGCCCGGGATTCCCGACCACCCGGTGCATCCCTCGCCGTTGTACCAGATGCTGGTTGACGGCGTGCTGCTGTTCGTCATCCTCTGGCCCTTCGCACGCAAGCCCAAGCCCTTGATGGCGGTGTCGGGCATGTTCTCGCTGCTCTACGGCTGCGCGCGCAGCTTCACCGAATTCTTCCGCGTGCCCGATTACGTTGTCCATGTCGCTGGCATCCCGATCACGGCCGGACAACTGTGGTCGCTGCCGATGATCGCGCTGGGCATCGCGCTGCTCGTCATTGCCTATCGCAAGAAGGAAGTGTGATGTCCGAAATCCTTGTCACCGCCACGGACGGCATCGCCACGGTCACCCTGTCGCATCCGGGCAAGCTGAACGCGATCGACACGGCCATGTGGCGCCGCTTGCGCGTCGTGTTCGAGGGCTTGACGCAAGATACGTCCTTGCGCTGCGTGATCGTGCGCGGTGCGGACGGCAACTTCGCCGCCGGGGCCGACGTCGAGGAGTTTCCCGCCGTACGCGCCACCGTCGAACAAGGCATCGCTTACCACGAAGACTTGATCGCGCCGGCCTTGCAGGCGATTGCCGAGTGCCTGCACCCGACCGTGGCCGCCATCGATGGCGTCTGCGTCGGCGGCGGGCTCGAGATCGCCTGCTCCTGCGACATCCGCATCGCGCAGCATGGCTCGCGCTTCGGCATCCCGATCAACCGGCTCGGCTTTCCGCTTGCGCCGCGCGAACTGCAGGGCTTGCTGCAATTGGTGGGCAAGGCGAGGACGCTGGAAATCCTGCTCGAAGGCCGCGTGTTCGATGCCGAGGAAGCCCAGGCCAAGGGTTTGCTGCACCGGATCGCCGCCGATGTCCACAGCGCGGCGCACGAATCCGCCGTGCGCATCGCGCAGGGCGCGCCGCTGGCCGCACGTGCCAACAAGGCCATGGTGCGACGGCTGATGCCACCCGTGGCGCCGCTCAATGAACATGAACTGAACGCTGGCTACGCCTTCCTCGAAAGCCGTGACTATCGCGAGGGCGTGGAAAGCTTCCTTGCCAAACGTCCGCCCGTATTCCAGGGCCAATGACCCATGAACGCCAACCTGTTTGCCCTGTTTGCCGAACATTTCCCGCAAGACCGCGAAGCCTGCTGCATCGAAACACACGATGGCTTGTATTACTCGTGGAACGACCTGGACCGCGCCACCGCGCGCATCGCCAATCTCTTGCTCAATCTGAACCTGCCGGAAGGCGCGCGCGTGGCGGTGCAGGTGGAAAAGTCACCCGAAGCCTTGCTGCTGTATCTCGCCACGCTACGCGCCGGCCTGGTGTATCTGCCCTTGAACACTGCCTACCGTGCCGACGAAATTGCTTACTTCATCGGCGACGCCACACCTGCCGTAGTGGTGTGTTCGCCGCAGAACTTCGGCTGGGTGGCGCAAATCGCATTCAAGGCCGGCACGGCGCATGTCTACACCTTGACGGAACACCGCAGCGGTTCGCTCCTGGAGCGGGCACAGCATTATCCCGACCAATGCGAGCCGGTCATGCGCCTGGGCAGCGACTTGGCTGCCATCCTGTATACCTCCGGCACCACGGGCCGCAGCAAGGGCGCCATGCTGACGCATGACAACCTCGGCTCCAACGCCAGGACGCTGCACAAGGCCTGGCATTGGCAACCGGGCGACGTGCTGCTGCATGCGCTGCCGCTGTTCCACGTGCATGGCCTGTTCGTCGCCTCGCATTGCGCCCTGCTGGGTGGCAGCAAGATGATCTTCCTGCCCAAATTCGACGCTGCCGACGTGATGCGCAATCTTTCGCGCGTCACGGTGTTCATGGGCGTGCCGACATATTACGTGCGGCTCTTGGCCGAAGAATCGCTCAACCGGGAGGCGTGCGCCGACATGCGCCTGTTCGTCTCGGGTTCGGCGCCGCTCTTGCTGGAAACCTTCAACAGCTTCATCGCCCGCACCGGCCTCACCATCCTGGAGCGCTATGGCATGAGCGAAACCAATATGCTGGTATCGAATCCCTATGAGGGAAAACGCGTCGGCGGCAGCGTGGGATTCCCGTTGCCGGGCGTGTCGGTGCGCGTGATGAGCGACCAAAACCAGCCCTGCGCGGTAGATGATATCGGCGGCATCCAGGTCAAGGGGCCGAACGTGTTCAAGGGCTATTGGAACATGCCGGAAAAAACCGCCGGGGAATTCACCGCCGACGGCTATTTCATCACCGGCGACGTTGGGAAATTCGATGCCGAAGGCTATCTTTACATCGTCGGCCGCAGCAAGGACTTGATCATCTCGGGCGGCTACAACGTCTATCCCAAGGAAATCGAAGGCGTGCTGGACGACATGGAAGGCGTCGCGGAGTCCGCCGTGATCGGCGTGCCGCACCCTGACTTCGGCGAAGCGGTGGTCGCCGTGGTGGTGCAAAAGCCCGGCGCCGCACTCGACGCATCCGCCGTGATCGCGGACTTGAAGCAGCGCATCGCCAACTTCAAGGTGCCCAAGCGTATCGTCTTCGTCGACGACCTGCCGCGCAACACCATGGGCAAGGTGCAAAAAAAGGTGTTGCGCGAGCGCTATTCGCTGGATTAACGCCTGGTCGTGCTTATTTTTTAAGCACTTTCGTGATGTGCTTCCATTCGGCGGCCGAGACCGGCGTGATCGAAAGACGGTTGCCGCGCTTCAAGACGACCATATCGGCCAGCTCCGGCGTCTCGCGCAATTCCGCCAGCGACAGCAATCGCGTCTTTTGCACCGCGCGCACGTCAACCATCATCCAGCGCGGATTTTCCTGCGTCGCCTTCTCGTCGTAATACTTGCTCTTGGCATCGAACTGCGTGTGGTCGGGGTAAGGCGAACTCGCCACCTCGGCCAAACCGGCCACGCCCGGTTCGGGGCAGCTCGAATGATAGAACAGCACGCCGTCGCCCGGCTTCATCATGTCGCGCATGTAGTTGCGCGCCTGGTAGTTGCGCACACCGAACCAGGGAACGAGCTGGCCCTTCGCATTCATCACGTCGTCGAAACTGATTTCGTCGGGTTCGGATTTCATCAGCCAGTATTGCTTCATAATTTGGATTCCTTCCTATCGATGAATAGATCAAAGACAGATGCGCGCCTCCAAGAGTCGTAGCGAGCAGCTCAAGGTCGGCTCGAGAAGCGCAACCGTACGAAGGTACGGTGAGCATCGCAGAGCCGAGATTGAATTGCGCAGTAGACTATTGGAGGTGCGCGAAAAAAAAGCGGTTGCATGTTATGCAACCGCTTGTGTCAAGCCCCGCCTGTGCCGCTGTGCCGGCATCCCGAACCTGGTGGTTCAAGGCGGTCACAGTTAGTTCAATTTCGGGTTCATCGGACTAGCGACGCTCACGCCCATCAAACAAATTTCCGCAACCTATGCACATAAATGGTTCAAGGAATATATGGCAATCGCGAACACGGCAGGGACCCCAAGTTTACTCTTATCCGCCGTCGTGTCAAACGTTTTGCACCGATCAGAAGAGATTTTCCTGCGGCGTGAGCGCGGCATCGAGCACGGTGTGCATCGAGGCAATTTTCTGCCGCACGTCGGCAATGGTCATGTCGGCCAGCGGCCCGTCGCCAGCCTTGGAGCCGAGCAGCTCGGCAGCGACGCCCAGCGCCGCCATCACCGCGATACGGTCGTTACCCTTGATCTTGCCGGCATCGCGGATCGCACACATCTTGCCGTCCAAGTAAGCGACCGCTTCCTGCAAAGCGCGCTCTTCGCCTTCCTTGCAAGCCAGCTTGTAGGGCTGTCCCATGATGGACACGTCAAGCTGTATCATGCAACCTCCTCATCGTCCTCAGGGACGGGAATACGCTCCAGGAGCGCGGTGACGCGCTGATGCGCTTCCTCGATACGCTGCAGCAAGCCCGCGTTTTCCGCCTCCAGATTCGCCGCATTCATGCGCAGCTCCGCGTTCTCGCGGCGCAGGGCACGCGTCATCTCGGCCAAGCGGCCGATTTTTTCGGAAAGTTGATTGAAGTCGGAAATCATCCCTCCACTATAGTGTTGCAAATGAATTTCCGTCAATAGATTCAGATACTTGCCGACGTTTTTTGAAGACAGGTCTCACCAATGCACACACTTGCGCATGCCTTGGCGCGACAAACCGGCGAACCACAATGGGCAATTGACCTCCCCAGGTCGAAAAGCCATATCGATCCGCCAACAGGGCGACGCCCAGGGATTTTTTGTTATACTTGACTCGAACCGGGTTCATGGCAGCTTGCGTTGCGCAATGCCGCTTTACCCGGCTGTGGCCGACATGGGGCGGTAGCTCAGCTGGGAGAGCGTCGCGTTCGCAATGCGAAGGTCGGGAGTTCGATCCTCCTCCGCTCCACCAATAGCCACAAGGGTTCTGACTGACTATCGAGAGAGGTTGAAAATGTCGATGTTCAAAAGAAAGTCGTTCACGGATCAAAACAATGCGGAAATCTTGAGGCAAGTTAAGCGGAGCAACCCCATGGAGTATTGGGTGTTTCAGATAAGTGGCGCTGTTTGCAAGATCAGTACCTACTCGTTGGCTGGCATCGTTGCCCTATACGTTGTCACCTGTTTTTTTGTATCAGCGTTCGCGCAAGGAAACGGCGTTCCGGTTCCGACGCTAAAACCTCTTGCTTCAATCGCTGCGCAAACCTGCTTCGCCGTAGCCGTACCTGGGGTCTTCCTTCACATCATTCGCGAATCTTTCCGCGTAAAGCTGGAACAAATTGTGCGCGAGGCCACGAAACCCATCTAATCCTGCGAAGCGCAATTAGGGGGCGGCAGTCGGTTAGTCAGGTCGTTGCGATCAAACGCAATGCCAAAATATTTTCACTGTTTCTTGCCTTCTCGCTGCGACATGGCTCGGACAAGTGAGACATCTATGCCAAATCAAGATTTCATTTCGCGATTGACAGGTCGATTCGCTTGAACATTTGTTCGAAGAGGGCTTTCGGACCAGCGAGGATCCCCTGGCCAGATAGCATTCTTCCCTGTTCAGTCGCTAGTGCATTCCCAAAGCCAGACGACGCGCAATTGTGAATCTCGGCATAGAGTTTAAGCTCATCCGAAATGTCAACGGCCGACGCAGCCTTCTGAGAAAGAAGTTGATACGCCTCTCTGTGAGCAGCATGATCGTTAGCCAGGATGCGGGCAAATAATTCAGGATTCGTAAGCTTGATTGTGATCGGCCAAGCTAAGCGCCATGAATCTTCCGGCTGCGCAAATGAATATAAAGTCGCAGCCCTTTCAACATCGCGAAGCGATAAACCAAATGCCGACGCCATCATTCCCATGGTCATGACAAAGGTATTTCGGGCTGGCGATTCCGCAAACCCAAAGCGCTCAAGCGTGGCACCGCAATGCCGTCGGTTGTCGTCCTGAGCATGACCGTCCAGCGAGGTGACCTTGGGTAAAGTCAGTGAAAGCTGAACGAATTTCCCAATATAGGCCTCAGCGTTGACCTCCGATCCATACATGCCGTGAATTGCTGCTTCAAGCTGACGGCGGTTTAGCAGCACGACGAATATGACTTTGGGAGCTTCGAAGAAATGCTTGATTCTTTCGATTGTCTTCACCGCGAAATCTGGGCGACAGCGATCGAGCTCGTCGAGGAAAATGATGATTGGCTTGTCGCCTTCCGCAGCAAGGTCGGTTAGCGCGGCCTTGAACGATGCAACCGTTTTTGCATTCTCTTCATAATCTTCGAATCTCTTTGCAACAAGCTTTTCCAGGCTCTCGCCGACGTTTTTGTTGAATCCCTCGCTGATCTTTTTTGCGGCCTCGGTCCCAATTTCCGCATTGCCGACAGCCCAATGCGCGAGCGCACCCACTGTCAATTTGGCCGCCGCCGGCAGCAGTGCAGCGCCCAGCTTCATTCCGCCTTCGCGCAATTTTGTCTTTATCTCGGTCTTACTGCCCTTGGCAAGTGCAATGAGTTCGCTGGCAATCATGGAAAACGGATCTTCCATGTAGTCTTTGTCAAAGCAGTCGACGTATGCAGTTCGATAATTTTGATCCGTAAGCTTGGCGCGCCAACGCTTGCCGAACCATGTCTTACCTTCCCCCCAAGGCGAATCGATTGCTAAAACAGCGCCATCGGGCAACCTGTCGAAAAATCCTGTCAGGCGGTCCGCCAGCTTTTCTCGATCAAATAAGTCTCCCTCGAAGCGATTCGCCGGCAACGTCTCGACGTCTGATCTACGATAAATGGGGGGATGCTGCTGTACGCTCATCGACTGCTCCATGAAGTTTTCTAACCGGGGACCTGGCAATCCCGCTTTCTTTCGTTGAAAGGGGCGCCATATCGCGACCTGAATTTACCGCAATGCCCAAACTCGTAACAATAGTTGACTGCTACCGGTTCTCCATTTGGACCCGAGTAAAGAATATAGTCAATCAAGAACGCCGGGAAGTCCATTCGAGGGAAATGTTATCGGGGATGGTCGAGGGTAGACTCAACGCAGCGAGCCGCAACAAACGGAAGCTTACCCATCACGGCAATTCCCGCAAGCCTGCAGAGATGATGTTATCCACCGCAAAACCATCGTTATTTAACAGCGGTGTATCTTGGTAGAAGAAACGACATTTGAACCGTCCGTCATTTAGAATAACCAGGAGTGTTCCCGCCCATTTATCGCCATTTCTTGCCGATTCCTGAAACAGCGCCTCGCGAGCCTTAAATACCGCCATCGAGCCGCCCAATCCATAGCCATCCAGGCGGATGTCATGGTTCGGTCCTCCAAAACATCTTCCTGTATCCTTATTTCTCAATCCGATCCGTTCGTCCTGCAAAAATTCAAAATAGAATGCAATCTTGGTCCACTGCGGAGGCGCAGTAGCAGCGACCGCCTGGACCAGTCGATTCACTAGTTCAGATTGATTATCGAACCCCAAGATCACCTCCGCTCTATTTTGAAAACCACACGCGACCAACTATCGTCTGATACTCGATATTTTCCCGTAACGAATCCAGCCTTGCCTTTGGACTGCCGTCCCCTGTTGGTTTCCATGACGTGCTTCACACGCAAAATTCATGGCGGACTCCCCTTAAGCTGAACCGGAGGACACTTCACCGAGCCATACGAACAAAACACGCAGCAATCACCGGCTTTTGGCCGCAGCATGGTAGCGCAGCCCGGGCATTGGAAAAAGAACAGGCATGCGTCGGTCGGCATCGACTCCGTAGTGCGGCACCCGCATATCGGACACGTCGGCGTCGATTCAAGTATCGGGTCGGCCATCGCTTCTATTCCGGCGTGTCGTTCGTCAGGAGTTCCCAGTATCCCACATCGATCCATTGTGCGAATTTCCTGCCGACCTGCTTGAAATGGGCAACTTTTTCAAAACCCAGGCGCTCATGCAGGGCGACGCTGGCGGCGTTTGGTTGCGCGATCCCGCCGATGATCACGTGGATGCCGCGCGCACGCAAATCATCAAGCAGCGCTCGATACAGTTGCGCACCGATTCCCTTGCGCGGATGCTCGACCGACACGTAGACTGTGCTTTCCACGGAGAGCCGATAGGCGCAGCGCGTCCGCCAAGGGGAAGCATACGCATAGCCGACCACCTCGCCATCAAGCGCAAACACGTACCAGGCCAGACTTCCCGTCACGTCCTTGATTCAGCGGGCCATGTCTTCTGTCGATACCGGTTCTTCCTCGAAGGTGATGGACGTGTTGCGCACGTAGTGGTTGTAGATCGCACAAATGGCGGCCGCGTCTTCGGTGGTGGCAGATCTGATCATGGCTTCTTGAATGGTGGGAGTGAATTAGCTTGCTGTCGAACGGTTGCCGTTTCGATTTTCGGAGTCCGTCGCCGTACAGGTTTTCTGTGCGGCGTCATCCAGCAATGCCGTGAGCAGCGATTGCAGGGCCTGATGGATGGTCGCATGCCGCTCCGGCGATATCGCCTTCAAGACGCTGTCGGCATGGTCGTTCATGGTCTTGTCCAGTGCTGTCGCACGTTGGTATCCTGCCGGCGTCAATCTGATGCGTACGCATCGCCGATCTGCCTGATCGGTTTCCTTGGCTACCGCGTCGGTCTCGACCAAGGCGTCCACCGCGCGGCTGATCCAACCCTTGTCGAGGCCAAGGCGCTCCACCAGATGCTGCTGAGTCAAGCCTTCTTGACGCAGCAATTCATTGAGCACATGGCACTGAACGGTGGAGGTGCCGTCGCCGCATGAGGCTTGTACCCGCTGCATGCGCGCGTACTGGCGCACGACTTCGCGCAAGAGAAAGGCGGTCGATGGAGATGTTTTCACGAGATATCCAATTAGTTGCGAACAACAACCAACAACGTATGCCAGAAACAATTTAGTTGTCAAGAACAACTGTATAGCCTTCTTGTTTTTATTCTATATTTCCATTATTATCGAAATATTGAACTGAAGTTGCCAATCGTTTCATGAACACAAAAAACGTCATCTCGGCCTTGGCTGCATTAGCGCAGGAGTCCCGTCTGGCGGTGTTTCGCGCCCTGGTGCAAGCTGGCCCGGAAGGCATGGCCGCGACCAAGATCAGCGAGCACGTCGGCGTTCCACCCTCGTCTTTATCGTTCCACTTGAAGGAAATGTCGCATGCCGAGCTGGTGACTTCCCGCCAGGAAGGCCGCTTCGTCATTTATGCCGCGAATTTCGCGACCATGAATGGCGTGATCGCCTTTCTTACCGAAAACTGCTGTGGCGGCAATCCCTGCAGCCCAATTTGCGCGCCATCGTGCGCCACACCTGAAGGAGCCGAATCATGAAACGCCTGCACGTGCACGTCTCGGTCGATCATCTGGCCGACAGCATCCGCTTCTATAGCGGCATGTTTGCCGCCGACCCGACGGTCCTGAAAAACGACTATGCGAAGTGGACGCTGGATGACCCGCGCATGAACTTCGCCATCTCGCAGCGCGGCGCCGCCACCGGCTTGAACCACCTCGGCATCCAGGTCGAATCCGAATCCGAGTTGGGCGAGATGCAGGGCAGAATCGATGCGTTGCAGCCGGGCGTACCCAAGGAAGAAGGCGTCGCGTGCTGCTATGCCAGGTCGGACAAGTATTGGGTCAACGACCCGTCCGGCATCGCCTGGGAAACGTTCCATACACTCGACAGCATCCCGGTATGGGGCGCAGGCGAGACGGCGCAAAACCAGGCGGAATCCGCCTGCTGCGCGCCCGCGGCGGCGCCGCTGGTGCCAATGACGCGCGAGTCTGCCTTGCGCTGCGCTCCGTCCGAGAACCAGGCTGCGGCCGGCAAATGCTGCTGATACTTCCGGGGTGAACATGAACGACAAAACTTATAACGTACTGTTCCTGTGCACCGGCAATTCGGCGCGCAGCGTGATGTCCGAAGCGCTGGTCACGATCCTGGGCCAGGGACGCTTCCGCGGCTATTCCGCCGGCAGCCATCCGGCCGGCCGCGTCAATCCTTTCGCGCTCGAACAGATCCGGCAATACGATCCGGGCTACCCGACCGAGGGCATGCGCAGCAAGAGCTGGGACGAATTCGCCGCGCCCGATGCGCCGCACATGGATTTCATCGTTACCGTCTGCGACAACGCGGCCGGCGAAACCTGTCCGTACTGGCCTGGCCGCCCGGCAACGGCGCACTGGAGCTATACCGACCCAGCCGGGGTCGAAGGCTCTACAGAGGACAAGCGCGCGGCATTTGCCAAGACTTTCGGGCAGATCAAACAGCGTATGGAAGCCTTCGTTGCGTTGCCGATCGAGTCGATGAGTGACGACGCCGTTCGTCAGGAAGCGAAGAAGATCGGGGAGATCGCCGTATGACCACCGCGCGCCGTATCGTCTCCGAAGCGCTCGGCACGGCCCTGCTGTTGGCGGTCGTCATCGGCTCGGGCATCATGGGCGAGAGGCTGGCAGGTGGCAACGTCGCCATTGCCTTGCTGGCCAATGCCATTGCCACAGGTTGCGGCCTGGTCGTGCTGATCCTGATGTTCGGCGCCATCTCGGGTGCGCATTTCAATCCCGTGGTGACGCTCTCCGAAGCCTGGCAAAAGAATTTGCCGGCGGGCGATGTGTTGCCTTACATAGCGGCCCAGGTGATCGGCGCCTTCGTCGGCGTGGCGGCGGCGCACCTGATGTTTGGCGAACCGGTTTTCTTTGCCTCGACGCATGTGCGCACGGGCGGTGCGCAGTGGTGGAGCGAATTCGTCGCCACCTTCGGCCTCCTGGCGACCATCATCAGTTGCTCGCGCAGCCGGCCGACGGTGACCCCATTTGCCGTTGCAGCATACATCACGGCAGCATATTGGTTCACCTCATCGACCTCGTTTGCCAACCCGGCCGTCACCTTGGCGCGCGCCGCCAGCAACACCTTCGCGGGAATCCGGCCGGACGACGCGACTGGTTTCATCGTGGCACAATTGCTGGGCGCCGCGGCGGCGACGGGCTTGTTTTGCTGGCTTTATCCCAGTGCCGTAAATAAAGAAGATTGCCTGGCACGCCAATGATGCCATGACCACGACACCCCAACAGATGCGCGCTTTCGTTTTGAAAGCATACGGTGGCCCGGCGCTTGCGGGTCTCGAAGATGTGCCAATACCCCAACCCGGCCCGCAGCAGCTGCTCGTCAGGGTTCGCGCCGCGGGGCTGAACCCGGTGGACTTCAAGACACGCAAAGGCGACTTGAAGCTTGTGCAATCCTATCGCCTGCCGGCCGTACTCGGCAACGAACTGGCCGGAGAAGTGATTGCAACGGGTGAGCAAGTGCGGCGCTTTCGCGTCGGCGACCGGGTCTTCGCACGCGTTGCCAAGGAAAGAATGGGGGCGTTCGCCCAATTTGCCATCGTCGAACAAAGCCACGCGGCCGCAATGCCGGCGGGTCTCGACTTTACGGCTGCCGCCGCCATTCCCCTGGCCGGGCTTACCGCGCTGCAGGTGCTGCGCGATGAGTTGCACGCCGGGCCGGGCCAGCGCATCTTTATCTCCGGCGGCGCGGGCGGCGTAGGCAGTTTCGCGATACAGATCGCCAAATATTTCGGTGCCGAGGTTACCACGACGGCTTCACCCCGAGGCGAAGCGCTGGTGCGGCAGCTTGGCGCGGACGTGGTGATCGACTATACGCAAGCGCAACCAGCATCGGTTCCCACCGGATTCGACGGTGCATTTGACCTGATCGGCGGCGATGTTCTTGATCAGGCGCTTGCCATGGTACGGCCGGGCGCCACGGTGGTCTCGGTGGCAGGCATGCCCGAGCCGCAAGCGGCGGCCAAGGACCTCGGGCGCGGGTTCGGATTGCAGGCCTTGTTCTGGCTGGCGAGCTTTTCCTTGCGGCGTCGCGCGCGCCGGCACAACGCACATTACCGCTACCTCTTCATGCACCCAAGCGGCGACGATCTGTCAGAACTGGCCCGCCTCGTTGAAACCGGCGCGATCAAGGTGATGATCGATAGCGTGTATCCATTTGAGCAGATCGCCGACGCGATGGCCAAGCTGGAATCGGGCCGCGCCAAGGGCAAGATCGTGGTCACGATGGCGGACCAGCCGGCAGACTCTCCGAAGACTTCATAGCGGCCGGGCCATCACTCTACGCCATCGAATAGATGCCCATCACGGCGCGCAAACGTCACGCCCCCACGGCGACCTGGCATGGATATGACATGGCAACCCATTGGTGGCAGAATTGGGACCAATCCCTCAATGAGCGACCGGCAGGCCTCATGATAGAAGGCGTCGATTAGGAGGGGAAAAAGGAGGGACCGTGACGGAAAAGGACCGGGTCAATATTTTGCTTGTCGACGACCAGCCCAGCAATCTGGTCGTCATGGAGAGCGTATTGGCTCCTCTTGACGAACGCCTTGTTTCGGTTGGCTCCGGCGAGGAGGCCTTGCGCGCCGTCCTGCAGATGGATTTTGCCGTCATTTTGCTCGATGTGCATATGCCGACCTTGAGCGGATTCGAGACGGCCCGCATGATTCGCAGCCGCGCGCGCTCCAGTCACATTGCAATCTTGTTCATCACGGCCGCCATCGATGCCGATTTCCCGATTGAGGAAGCATATGCGCTTGGCGCGGTCGACTATCTCAGCAAACCCATCCTGCCTGCGGTATTGCGCGCCAAAGTGGCGTTTTTTGTGGACTTGCACCGCAAGAACGAGGAGCTGGCGAAAATCGAGCGGGCACGCCACGCCGCCGCACTGACCATCAAGGACAAAAGGATACGCTCGGGAGAGCAACGATTTTCCCTGCTCGTCAACTCCTCGGGCGAGGGCCTCATCGGCATGGGGGTGGATGCGACCTGCACGTTCTTGAATCCCGCCGGCGCCAGCATGTTGGGCTACCGTTCCGAAGAGCTGGTGGGACACCGGATTCCGGAAATTATTTTAAGCCGCGGCGCGGCCGCGGCATCCGATTCAAGCGGCGCCGCGACACTCGCGCAAGCGGTACGCAACGGCGTATCGACAAGAGTTCACGAAGAAGTGTTTGTGCGCAGGGATGGGTCCACATTTCCCGTCGCTTATTCGATCTCGCCGATGACGGTGGACGGGCAGCTTGAGGGGGCCGTCGTTACCTTCATCGACATCACCGAACGCAAGCGCGTGGAAGACGAATTGCGCCGTGTCGCAGCGGACATGGCGGAAGCGGACCGCCGCAGAACGGAATTCCTCGCAACGCTGGCCCACGAGTTGCGTAATCCTCTAGCCCCATTGCGCAATGGCCTGCAAGTGATCCGGCTGGCGATGCACGATCCCTCGACCATGGCAAGGACGAGCGCAATCATGGAGCGGCAACTCGCCATCATGGTCCACCTGGTCGATGATTTGCTCGACGTGGCGCGCATTACCAACGGCAGCATCAACCTGAAGAAGAAGCGAGTGGAATTATCGAGCGTCATCCATTCCGCAGTCGAGACCAGCTCTTCCCTGATCGATGCGGGACAACACGTCCTGGAAATCGACTCTCCCGATAAGCCGCTGGAAGTGGAGATCGACCCGACGCGAATTGCGCAGGCGATCAGCAATCTTTTGAATAACGCTGCGAAATACACGCCCAAGGGGGGGCGGATCCGGCTCGCGGTCCGGCGTTCCGAGCGGACCTTGCATATTGCCGTCACGGATTCCGGCATCGGCATACCAGGCGAGGCGATCGATTCCGTGTTCGCCATGTTCGCGCAATTGAAGCATGGCGAACAGTTTGCGCAAGGCGGGCTTGGGATCGGTTTGTCACTGGTGCGCCGGCTCGTCGAGCTGCATGGCGGATCGGTGGAAGCGAGCAGCCCCGGCATTGGGCAAGGCAGCACGTTTTCCATTCACTTGCCTGTTGACGACGCAGGCAGGAACAGCGACGCGCTGCCCGATGCGCGTGCCAAAGCGCCGGCGGATTTCCCGATGGCGACGGCATCTGCGTTGTTCAGGATCGTGGTGGCGGACGACAACACCGATGCCGCAAATACCCTGGCGACGATACTAGATATTCTGGGGCATCGGGTTTGCGTGGCGCACACCGGAAAACAGGCTCTGGAGATGGTGCGCGAGTTCAACCCGGATGTCGTTTTTCTGGACATCGGCATGCCCGACACCAACGGATACGAAGTTGCCAGGCAATTGCGCAGCACGCCCGGCTCGGCGCGCCCGGCGCTGGTGGCGCTTACCGGCTGGGGAGCCGATGCCGACAAGGCACGCGCGGCACAAGCAGGCTTTGATCACCACCTCACCAAGCCGGCCACATTGGATAGTGTCAACCACGTCCTGTTTCAGCTTGCCGGGCGATGCAACCCGTGAATTTCAATCGGCCGGGCGGGGAAACCAGGCTTCGACTATCGTGCCGCTTTCAGGATGCCGCCTGCGCACTTCCAGTCGCCCCCCGTGCAAGGCCACGCGCTCACGCATGCCGATCAAGCCGAGGGATTCCGTACTCAGCATGGGGCCGGGTTCAATTCCCGCGCCGTCGTCTTCCACACGCAAACAGGCACCGCCGTCTTGCGGCTGAAGGAATAGCCATGCCCGGTTCGCGCCAGCATGCCGTTCGATATTGCGCAAGGACTCCTGCGCGATTCTGAATATGTCCATGGCAAGCGCGGAGTCGAGGCCATCGAATTCCCGGCAAATATCCGTTGCCACGGGCAATCCGGTGCGCTTCGTGAAGTCCAGCGCATGTTCACCCAGGCAGGCGGAGAGCCCAAGGCTGTCGAGCATGCTGGGGCGCAGCGCCTCGACAATATGGCGCTTGAGCGTTACCGCCTCCTTGACCCTGGCGATGGCCCGCTGCAGGCGCAAAGCGAGATCGGGCTCGGTCTCTTTGATTTTCTCCGCAACGACCGAGACATCCAGCGCAACGACGGTCAGGCAGGCGCCGAGTTCATCATGCAAGCGGCGAGCCAGCGCGGCTTTTTCGGCTTCGGCGAGTTTGATCAGGTGATGCGACAACGCCGCGAGTTGTCGTGCCCGCGAGGCTGCGGCGAATTCCACATCTTCGTTCGATTCGGGGTTTTCCATGATCGCCGGCTGCGTCTTGTCGGATTGAATAGGTCGCTCGATATAATAGAAGCTTTTATCGGACTGCAGGGTTTGCATGAACGCCAACGGGCCAACCTCGCTGCGCATTCTCGCCGTCGAAGACAGTGTCGACGCGCTGCAATTGCTATGCGAGCTGCTGAGCCTGCTCGGCCACGACGTCACCGGCGCCGCCGATGCCACGAGTGCGCTCAATCTGCTGTCCACGAAGCACTTCGACGTGTTGCTGACCGACATCAACCTGCCCGGGCAATCCGGCATGCACCTGGCACGTCAGGCCAAAACTTTCGCTCCCGATATGAAAATCATTTTTGCTTCGGGGCATGATGAGTCGATGTCGCCCTACGTCGGCTTCCCCTCGGTCTGGCTTACCAAACCGTTTGAATACCAGGCGCTGCTGCAGGCGCTGGAAAATAATCCCGGCAATTAGGCTCAATCAATCAGGTTTTGCTTGATTGCGTAATAAATGATATCGGCGTTGTTTGCCATATTCATTTTTTCGAGCACGCGGTTGCGGTAGGTGCTGACTGTTTTCACGCTGAGGTTGACCTCCTCGGCGATCTTGGTGATGCCTTGCCCGTGTCCCAACCGTATGAACACATCGAATTCACGTGCGGAGAGTGTTTCGTGCAAGGGGCGCTCGGCCTCTCTTCCCGTGTCGGCGGTCAATAAATCGGCGACGGCCGGGCTGATATATTTCCGGCCGCGAACGACGGTCTGAATCGCTTCGATCAATTCGGTGGCCAGCGCTTCTTTTTGGACGTATCCACTGGCGCCGCCACGCAGCAATTGCACGGCATAGCGATTTTCCGGATGCATGCTCAGAATCAACACCGGCAGTCCCGGCTTGTCGCGCTTGATTTGCGCCAGAATCTCGACGCCGCTTTTGTCCGGCATGGCGATATCAAGCAAAACGACATCGAATTCCTGCGCTCGCATCAGGCGCATGGCCGCCTCCGCCGTGGCTGCTTCGCCCGTGACTTCCATCGCGGGCACGGCGTCGATGAAATGCCGTATCCCAGCGCGCACTACTGCATGGTCGTCAACGATCAAGATTCTTATCATGCCTGATATTTCCTGGTGAACCAGAAGGCCTTATCGACTACTGGGCACAAAGAATACGAGAATGAAACGGTCTGTGTTTGACAACAATTTCCCAACGCTATCACCCTCCGATTGCCTTGCAACAACAAGACGTAAAGTGCGATAGATTTTTCCTGTTGCGGCAGATAATGTCAGTATCCATGCACCATTGACTTTCAGTGTGTTGCCAGCGGTGCACATCCGCAGAAATTCATTGTAATTCGTTAATCCCGGAGGTGCAAAGTTTGTAATGGCCGGCTCCGCCATACCAAGGCGGCCGGCCGAAAGCAGCCGAACAAGGCCTCATACTATTGGACACCTTTTTCGGCCTTCCGTTTTTCCTACACGAAGACGTACATCCCTCCGATATGTTGCCACCGTGCTTGTGGCTATCCTGTCAATATGGATTCGGGAGGTCATATGAAAACATATTACCAACAAGAAAAAAACTCGTACGCGATAGGTGCTGCAGGCTTGGCCACCCAGATCGCTTCGGCTTTGGTCATGCTTGGATTGTGCTACGTTTTCACGCCAATCTGCATAGGCGCGGGCGACACCTCGCTGGCGCAGGCCTGCCCGTTTGAGCGAAGCGGTGCGGCGCTGCACGAAAAGTTCTCGACTGCCGCCAATATCGGCAAGACACCCATTCCCAGCGTATGTCAGCAATGCGACGACGGCATTGCACACGAACCTTCCGCCTTTACGACGACGCGAGGCGATCATTCATTTTTGCGCACTTCGCGTCCGCTGGCGACATCATCCGGGTCGGCCAATGGCTTGATGATGGTATCGCTATCCACGGCCGATCGCCATTGGTGCCTGGCCGAAGCGTTCAATACCACGCTGGATCGCAAGCAGCTGGATTTCCCGGCACGGCAGACGCCCGCTGTCGTCGTCAGGTAATGCGTTTGTAGAGGCTGTTGTCCGGGGTAAGCGGGCGGAACCAATTGGCAAACGGTGGCGGTTCCATCTCGCCGGCATCGTCTACGCTCAATTGGCCGAACATGGACAAGCTGTCGTGAAACAGGCGCAGGATTCGACATCGCAGCGGCGTGCCGAAATCATGCAACACGCGGCGGCAGACGATCAACTGGAATTCATTGAACGATGCATCGGATTGCAGATTGAATTGCGCCCACGTGATGTTGGCACGCAAACGCGGCGTGAGGATCGCGCGATCGGCGCCAACCTCGAAATAATCCGACAGTTCCTGCCTGCCCCCGCTCTGGCGATATGAGTCGGCACACTCGGCGAGCTGGCGCGACGCGACGCCGCAACTGCTGGCTTGCCGCAACAGCGATTCATTCGAGCCGGTTGCGAAAATCTGGGTCCTTTCGTACAAGCCCTCCTCATCAAGCAGAATCGCCAGCGTGCAGACCTCTTCAGGCGAAATGCATTCGGCAATCCAGATCCGCGGGGACGGATGAGACCGCAACCACGGCGCGGCGACACTGCGCAATTGCTTCAGGTGTTCGGGGTCATGGAACAAACGCCCCTCCCGCTCGCTCATTTCGCGCAGGAAGATTTCACCCATGTCCGCATCGTGCATGATCCTGTCCTGCAAGGCGGAGAAGGTGGCGATGTCGTGGGCGAGCAAGAGTCCATGCAATCGGGTTTTCAGCGGCGCGCGTTCATGACCGCGGAAATCGAAGCCGTAGCGCTGATACACGCATTCCAGCAGCAAATCGATTTCCAGGTCTTCCCAAGCACGCCGCGGATCGAGCAGGCTCCCCATTATTGACGCAACCATACGCGCATCAGCGACAGCAGCTGGGCCACGTCGACCGGCTTGGTGATGTAGTCCGATGCGCCGGCGGCGATACATTTGTCGCGATCGCCCTTCATTGCCTTGGCCGTCAATGTGATGATGGGTAGCGACTTGAACTTGGGAATGCGCCGGATTGCACGCATGGTGTCATAGCCGTCCATTTCCGGCATCATGATGTCCATCAAAACGATTTCGATCGTCGGATCGCGTTCCAGCACTTCGATGCCATCCTTGCCGTTCTCGGCAAAGGTGACTTGCATCTGCTGGCGCTCCAGGAGCGTGCTCAAGGCAAAGATGTTGCGCAGATCGTCGTCCACGATCAGCACTTTATGCCCGGCCAGCCCACTGTCCTGAACGTGGATCTGTTCCAGCATGCGCCGTTGCGCGTCGGGCAGGCTGGCGGGCGAGCGATGCAGGAACAGGGCCGTTTCGTCCAACAGGCGCTCGGGCGACCGGGCATCCTTCATGACGATGGTGTTGGCGAGGCGTTTCAAGCGCGTCACTTCCTTGCGATTGAGATCCTTGGCGGTATAGATGACGATGGGCAAATCGAGCAGGGTGCTGTCCTTGCTGATATTCTCCAGCAGATCGAAGCCGCTCACATCGGGCAAGCTCAAATCCAGCACCATGCAATCGAATCGTTCCGCCTTGAGCGCTTCCATCGCCTGGGCCCCGTTTTCCACGGCGACGATACGGATATCCTTGTCACCAATCAACTCCACGATCGCGTCGCGCTGCATTTGCTCGTCTTCGACCACCAGCAAGCTGCGCTTTCCGGCTGCCATGAACTTCTGAATGCGAACCAGCTCTTCCTGCAGTCGCTCGCGCGTAATCGGTTTCTTCAGGTAGGAAATTGCCCCCTGTCGCAAGGCGTGCTCGCGCTCCGCCAGGCTGGACATGACGTGAACCGGAATATGGCGCGTGGCCGGATCGCGCTTTAAGCGGTCGAGCACGGTGAAACCGTCGATGTCGGGCAGGTCGATATCGAGCAGGATGGCCGTCGGCATGTAGTCGCGCGCCAGGCTGAGCGCCGAGTCGCCCTGTGCCGTGATGACACCCTTGAAATTCCTCTCGCGCGCATAGTCGAGCACGATCCTGGCAAAGCGGGCGTCGTCTTCGACGATCAGCACCGACGGATCGCCCGAGGCGATGAGCGAGCGGTCATCAAAGCTTGTCTCGTATTCGGGCGCCGGCCCTGCCCCGCCTGAACGCTGAGCCGCCTGCGTTTCGGAACGCAACGCATTCCCCTGCGCCGAGTCGAGCGCCTCATCCTCGGTGAAGCTCACGGTCTCATACATCGTGCGGGAAGGGCCGGTGTCATAACTGACCGTCCCGGTGCGATTCTGCGGCAGGAACAAGGTGAAGGTGCTGCCCGCGCCAACCACGCTCTCCACGCGGATTTCGCCGCCCAGGAGGCGCGCCAGTTCGCGGCTGATCGACAGGCCAAGCCCGGTGCCGCCGTATTTGCGCGCCGTGCTGCCGTCGGCTTGCTGGAATGCCTCGAAGATCAATTGCAATTTGTCGCTGGCAATGCCGACCCCGGTGTCGGTCACGGTGAACGCCAGCACCCGGTCGGCCGTCGCGAGAGTCGGATGGTCCGGCGTCCAGCCGTTTGTCACCGGCCCGATGCGCAGCGAGACCCGGCCGCGCGCCGTGAATTTGAAGGCATTGGCAAGCAGGTTTTTCAGCACCTGCTGCAAGCGCGTGGTGTCGGTCACGATCGCCGGTGGCAGGCCATCGACCAGGTCGACCGAGAACTCGAGCCGCTTGGCCTCGGCCATGTGGCGGAAAGTGCGTTCGACGTAATTGCGCAGATTCGGGAAACGGTATTCGCTCACCTCCAGCGTCACCGTGCCGGACTCGATCTTCGACAAATCGAGAATGTCGTTGATCAGTGTCAGCAAGTCGCTTCCCGAACCGTGGATGGTTTTCGCGAATTCGACCTGCCGCCCGGACAGATTGCCGTCCGGATTGTCACCCAGCTGCTGCGCCAGAATCAACAGGCTGTTCAAGGGCGTGCGCAATTCGTGCGACATGTTGGCCAGGAATTCCGACTTGTACTTGGAAGACAAGGCCAGCTGGGTCGCCTTCTCTTCGAGCGCGAGCTTGGCTTGCTCGACTTCGCGGTTCTTGCGTTCCACCTCGTTGTTTTGCTCGGATAGCAGGCGCGCCTTTTCCGCCAATTCCTGATTGGTTTGCTGCAGCTCTTGCGCCAGCGATTGCGATTGCGTCAGCAAGCTTTCGGTACGGCTGTTGGCTTCGATCGTATTGAGCACCACGCCGATCGATTCCATCAACTGATCGAGGAAGGACAGGTGCGTTTCGGTGAAGCGGCCCAGCGAGGCAATTTCAATCACCGCCTTGACCTGTTGTTCGAACAGGATGGGCAGCACCACGATATTGGTCGGCGGCGCCGCGCCGAGGCCGGAAGACACGACGATATAGTCGCGCGGCACATCGATCAGCCAGATGCGTTGCTTCTCCAGCGCGCACTGCCCGACCAGGCCTTCCCCGGGCAGGAAGGAAGTCGGCAATTTGCGGCTGGAGCGATATCCGTAGGAAGCCAGCATGCGCAGGCGGCCGTCAGGCTCCTTCGAATCCATCATGTAGAACACGCCGTGGTGCGCACTCACCAAGGGCGCCAGTTCGGACAGGATGAGCGAGGTCACCGCCTGCAGGTCGCGCTGGCCCTGCAAGAGGCGGGTGAAGCGCGCCAGATTGGTCTTGAGCCAGTCCTGCTGCGCATTTTTCTGCGTGGTCTCCTTCAGGTTGCGGATCATCTCGTTGATGTTGTCCTTGAGGTAGGACACTTCGCCGCGCGCCTCCACCTGGATCGAGCGCGACAAGTCGCCGCGTGTCACGGCGGTCGCCACTTCGGCGATCGCACGCACCTGGTTGGTCAGATTGGCCGCCAGCTGATTGACGTTTTCAGTCAAGTCTTTCCAGGTACCCGAGGCGCCCGGCACGCTGGCTTGCCCGCCCAGCTTGCCTTCCACGCCCACTTCACGCGCCACCGTCGTCGCCTGGTCGGCGAACACGGCCAACGTATCGGTCATTTCGTTGATGGTATTGGCCAGCGCGGCAATTTCGCCGCGCGCCGCCACGGTCAGCTTCTTTTTCAAGTCGCCATTGGCAACAGCGGTCACCACGCCGGCGATGCCGCGCACCTGGGCCGTCAGATTGGCCGCCATGAAGTTCACGTTATCGGTCAAATCCTTCCACGTGCCGGCCGCGCCTTCCACCTGCGCCTGGCCGCCGAGCTTGCCTTCGGTGCCCACTTCGCGTGCCACGCGCGTCACTTCCGAAGCGAACGAACTCAACTGGTCCACCATCACGTTGATGGTGTCTTTCAACTCCAGAATTTCACCCTTCACGTCGACCGTGATCTTCTTCGACAGGTCGCCGCGCGCCACAGCCGTGGTCACGGCAGCGATGTTGCGCACCTGGGCCGTCAGGTTCGACGCCATGAAGTTCACGTTGTCGGTCAAGTCCTTCCAGGTGCCCGACGCGCCCGGCACGTTGGCCTGCCCGCCCAGGCGGCCCTCGGTGCCGACCTCGCG
>FTKD01000483.1_pt1 | contig 38547 bp, 42 predicted proteins | sample 1658191 | NCBI WGS metagenome assembly FTKD01 (sample SAMEA3914808, study PRJEB12502) | metagenome | biome: forest; material: soil | place: Canada | collected 2011-08-03 | depth 0.3 m
GTGCAGCCGCTGCTGGCGCGCGTCCTGGGCGGCGGGCTCGACGCGGCAGGCTTCGCCGCCGCCAAGGCCGACCTCGAGCGCGACCTGGGCCTGACCAGCTACCAGACGCTCGCCTGCGGTGCCCGCGTCGACGCGCGCGGCGATTCCCAGGCCAGGGAGCTGACGCCGCCGCAGCTCCAGGCGCTGCTGCAGACCCATCCGGACCTGCTGTTCGTCGACGTTCGCGAGGCCTACGAGCAGCGCCTGGGCCACGCGCCGGCGCTGGCGGCACCGGGTGTGCGCCACCAGGCCATCGCGCTGTCGCAGTTGCTGCAGGTGCTGCCCGACTGGCTCTCGCTGCCGGCGCCGACGCCCGTCGTCTTCTACTGCCGCAGCGGCAACCGCAGCGCGCAAGCCACCCACGTGCTGCGCCGGCTGGGCCACGACCAGGCCTGGAGCCTGGCCGGCGGACTGGCGTTGTGGCGGCCGGAGACGACACCGGCCCAGGCCCGGACGTCCAGCGGGAGCGCGGCGACGTCGGCGATCGCCTGAGCTTCCCGCCGACGTCGTTTCGGCCTCCCACCGCGCCGACGCCCAGCCGGCGTCGTCGTTTCCGAAGCCAGATCCTTCCTTCATTAAATGTTAATGCGAATCAGTCTTATCTAGTTTATTATCTGAACGTCGTGCAAGCTTCGGATCGGACTGATGAGACCTCAACGCCTGTCGTATGGCACCGCTGGCGCCGCCGTTCAACCGCGCGGCGAGCCGCCGTCCGCCCCGCGCTCGAACCCGCTGGTCCGGGTGCCGTCCGGCCTCGCGGCCCCGCTGCACTACGGCCAACGCGCCCGCTCGCAGGCGGCGAATCGCCGTGTCGTCATCGCCACGCTGCTGCTCGTGCACGGCATCGCGATCGTCGGACTGCTGAACGCGAGCCGTCTGCGCAACGCGGTCGCCGAGGCCAAGCCGATCTTCCTGGCCGTGATCGACGCGCCGGCACCGATGACCCGGTCCAGGCCGCTGCCGCCGCCGCCCGGCCTGCGCGTTCCGGCGCCGCCCCCGCTGGAGTTGCCGCTGATCGCGCCGGAGCCCTCGCCGTCGCCTTCCCTGCTCGTGGCCCAGGTCGCGGCGCCGACGCCAGCCGCCCCGGCGGCGCCGGTCGCCGAACCGGCGCCCGTGCAGGCCGCCGTGGCCGCCCCCGCTCCGAAGACGATTCCTGCATCGGCGGTGCAATACCTGGTGCCGCCCGCGCCGGCGTACTCGCGCGTCTCGGCCAGGATGAAGGAATCCGGCAAGGCCTTGATCCGCGTCTACATCGATGAGGCGGGCATGCCGCACAACGTCCAGCTCGCCACGTCGACCGGTTTCGCTCGCCTGGACGACGCCGCGCTCGCCGCCGTGCGCAATTGCCGCTTCAAGCCCTATCTGGAGAACGGCGTCGCCGTCGCCGGCTGGGCCGCCATCCCCATCGAATTCGAGCTGCCGAAATGAACACCACCGCCCTCCTCGACGCCCCGCTGGCCGTGACCCCTCCTGGCGACGAGGCGTTCGAACGCCGCTTCGTGACGGCCACGCCGGCTCCGCTGGCCAACGTGCGCAGCATCACCAGCCAACAGCTGTTCGGCGAATTCCCCGAAGTGCAGATCGCCCACGCGGGCGCCGTCTACCGGCTTCGCCGGACCTCGCTCGGCAAGCTGATCCTGACCAAATGACGGCAGCGGCCGGCCAGCCCGCGCGCGCGTGGTGGCTCAAGACGCTCTATCGCTGGCACTGGATCAGCTCCGCCATCGCGTTGGTGGGCATGCTGCTGTTCGCGGCCACCGGCCTGACGCTGAACCATGCGGCGCAGATCGAGGCCCATCCGGTCGTCGTCGATCGCCAGGCCCGGTTGCCCGCGGCGCTGCTGGCCGCGCATGCGCCGGCCGCCGGCGCGAGCAGGCACGACGGTCCGCTGACGCCCTACCTGGCCGACTGGGTCGCCGGCGCGCTGCGGGTGGACGTGCACGGCCGCTCCGCGGAGTGGTCGACCGACGAGATCTACGTGGCGATGCCGCGGCCCGGCGGCGACGCCTGGGTGCGCATCGATCGGGCCAGCGGCGAGGCCGAGCTGGAAGACACGAGCCGTGGCTGGGTGTCCTATCTGAACGACCTGCACAAGGGCCGCAACGCCGGCACGACCTGGAGCTGGTTCATCGACGCGTTCGCCGCCGCCTGCCTGGTCTTTTCCGTCACGGGCCTGTTCATTCTCAAGCTGCACGCCGGCAATCGCCCGGGCACCTGGCCGCTGGTGGGCATGGGCCTGGTGCTGCCGGTGCTGCTGGCCATTCTCTTCATCCACTGATCCCGCCACCATGTTGATCCGCTACTCATTCGCCCTCACCGCCGCCGTGACGGCCGTGCCCGCCCTGTCCGCCGAACTGACGCTGAAGGTCCAGCTGCCGCGCATGGACATCGCCGAATACCACCGGCCGTATCTGGCCGCCTGGATCGAGAAGGCCTCCGACCAGTCCTATGCCGGCAACGTCGCGCTCTGGTACGACGTCAAGAAGCGCGACAACGGCGGCGCCAAGTGGCTTAAGGAGATGCGCCAGTGGTGGCGCAAGAGCGGCCACGACGTGCAGGCGGTCGATGGCGTCAGCGGCGCGACGCGCACCGCCGGCGACCACGCACTCAACCTGCTCGACTCCAGAGCCGTGGCGGCGCTGGCGCCGGGCCAGTACGAGGTCGTCGTGGAGGCCGCGCGCGAGAACGGCGGCCGCGAGGTCGTGCGCGTGCCCTTCGAGTGGCCGCTGCGCAAGGCCCGGTCCGTCCAGGTACAGGGCCAGGGCGAGCTCGGCGCCGTGTCCATCATCGCCCAGCCTTGAACGCGCCTTGTCCATGAAAGCCTCCATGCACGCCCTCTTGCCTCCACGCTTCGCCTTGCTCGCCTTTGGCGCGCTGCTGTCGCTGTCAGCCCATGCGCACCGCCCCTGGCTGCTGCCGTCGGCCACGCTCGCGGACGGCCCGTCGCCGGTCGTCAGCGTCGACGCCGCGATCTCCGAAGACCTGTTCGAGTTCGACTCGTTTCCGCTGTTGCTGGACACGCTGCGCGTGACGGCCCCCGACGGCAGCGCCATGGCCACCGATGCGCGCACGGAGGCCAAACGACGCGTCACGTTCGACGTCAAGCTGGTGCAGAAAGGCACGTTCCGGATCAGCGGTGTGACCGATACGGCGATGGCATCGTGGAAGGCCAACGGCGAGACCAGGCGCTGGCGCGGCTCTTCCGCGGCGCTCGCCAAGGAAGTGCCGCCAGACGCGCAGGATCTGCAGGTGTCGCGCACGCTGGCCCGCGCCGAGACCTTCGTCACCAACGAGACGCCCAGCGCGTTGGCGGCCACCGTCAGCGGCGACGGCCTGGAGCTGCAGCCGCTGACCAATCCCACCGACCTGAGCGTCGGCGACACCAGCCGCTTTCGCCTGCTGCTCGACGGCCAGCCGTTTGCCGGCGCCGACGTCACGATCATCCGGGGCGGCAATCGCTATCGCTACAAGATGGGCGAGATCGCGATCAGGACCGACGCCGCCGGCGAGTTCAGCGTCGCCTGGCCCGAGGCCGGCCGCTACTGGATGGGCGCCAACCATGGCGGCCGTCCGCAAGGCGGAGCAAGCGCGGCGTCGGCCGCACAGGCCACGGCACCGGCCGGTGGCAATCGCCGCGAGTCCTACTCGGCCACCTTCGAGGTGCTGCCCAAGTGAGCCTCGCGATCGCGGCCCGGCCGACGCGACGCGTGCTCGTGCCCGCGGCGGTCGACCGCGCGCCGCCGCCGCTCGGCGCCCACCTGCACGAGTTCGGCGGCCGCACGATGGGCACCACCTGGAGCGTGCGCCTGGCGGCGGCCGCGCAACTGCAGCGCGAGCCCGTGCTGCGGGCGATCCAGGGCGCGCTGAACGAAGTCGTCGACCAGATGAGCACATGGGACGAGCAGTCCGACCTGTGTCGCTTCAACCGCGCCGCACCCGGCACGTGGCACGCGCTCCCTGGCGCCTTCCTCGACGTGCTGACCTGCGCGCGCGACATCGCCGAACGCAGCGACGGCGCGTTCGATCCGACCGCCGGCGCGCTGGTCGACGCGTGGGGATTCGGCTCCGTCGCGCGCCGCGGCATCCCCGCGGGCGACCGCATCGCCCACGCGCGCGGCCTGGCCGGCTGGCGCCGGCTCGAACTCGACGCCGTCCGGCGATCGGCGCGCCAACCCGGTGGCCTCGCGCTCGACTTGTCCGCGATCGCCAAGGGCTTCGGCGTCGACCAAGTCGCCCGCCGCCTGGGCGGTCTGGGCATCGCCAGCCATCTGGTGGAAGTCGGCGGCGAGTTGCGCGGCAGCGGCGTCAAGCCCGATGGGCAGCCGTGGTGGGTGCAACTGGAGCATCCCGAGTCGCACGCGGACGACACGCCGACGCTGCTCGCGCTGCACGGCCTGTCGGTGGCCACGTCTGGCGACTACCGCCGCTGGTTCGAGCACGACGGCCTCCGGTTCAGCCACACGATCGACCCGCGCGACGGCCTGCCGATCCGCCACGGGCTGGCCTCGGTGACCGTGATCCACGCCGAGTGCATGCGGGCCGACGCGTGGTCGACCGCGCTGGTCGTGCTGGGCCCCGACACCGGCCCGGCGCTCGCGAACCGCCTGGGCCTGGCGGCGCGCTTCATCGTGCGCTGCGGCTTGCACTTCGAAGAGCGCACCAGCGCCGCGTTCGACCAGTTGCTGCGATGAGCGCCGCCCGGCCGCCCGAAGGCGCTCGCAGCGCAGTGCGCAGCACGGAGGTTGCCGGGTGACTGCGTTCGGCCTCGACGCCCCGCGCCTGCTGGCCGCGGCGGCCACCGTCATGCTGTACGGCGCGCTGTGCCTGGCCGTCGTGCTCGACGAACGCCGCAAGGCCGCCGGCGCCGCGTCGCGCGCGCGGGCGTTCGCAGGCGCGGGGGACGCGCGGGCGCGCCCGCTGCTGATCGTGCACGCGAGCCAGACCGGCGCCGCGGAGCAACTGGCCTGGCAGACAGCCCAGGCGCTGCACGGCGCCGCGCTACCGCTGCGCGTCGCGGCGCTGGGCACGCTGGCGCCCGCCGACCTGGCCGCGGCGTCCGCGGTGCTGTTCATCGCGAGCACCTGCGGCGAAGGCGACGCGCCGGACAGCGCCACCCCCTTCGTCCGTCGTTTCATGAGCGGACCGGCCGTCGACTCGTTGACGGGCCTGCACTACGGGCTGCTCGCCCTCGGCGACCACGGGTTCGCGAACTTCTGCGCGTTCGGACGGCGCCTCGACGCCTGGCTGGACGCGCAAGAGGCCCGGCCGCTGTTCGGGCGCATCGATGTCGACGGCCTGGCCCCGCGCGACCTGGCGCGCTGGAAGCACGAACTCGGACGGCTGGCCAGCGTCGGCGACACGCTCGCCTGGAGCGAACCGACGCGCGAGACGTGGCGGCTGGCGCGGCGCACGCATGTCAACCCGGGCAGCTGCGGCGCCCCGGTGTTCCACCTGGAGCTCGAGCCGCCCGCCGGCGCGACGCCCGCGTGGGAGCCCGGCGACCTGCTGCAAATCCGCGTGCCGCATGCGCCCGACCAGCCGCGCGAATACTCGATCGCCTCGATCCCCGCCGAGGGCAGCGCGCACCTGCTCGTGCGCCAGGAGCGCCGTCCCGACGGCAGCCTCGGCCTGGCCTCGGGCTGGCTGACGCGCGACGCCGAGGTCGGCGCCGGGGTGGTGCTCAACACGCTGGCGCACCGCAACTTCCGCCTCGGCGACAACGCCGACCGGCCGCTGATCCTGATCGGCAACGGCACCGGCATCGCGGGCCTGCGCGCGCATCTCAGCGCGCGCAACGCGCAGGCAGGCACGCGCAACTGGCTCGTGTTCGGCGAGCGCCAGGCGGCGCACGACTTCCACTTCCGCGCCGACGTCGAGGCCTGGCAGGCCAGCGGCACGATCGCACGCCTCGACCTCGCGTTCTCGCGCGACCAGGCCGCCAGGCACTACGTGCAGGATCGCCTGCGCGCCCAGCCCGACGCGGTGCGCGAATGGCTGGACGACGGCGCGGCCGTCTACGTCTGCGGCAGCCTGCAGGGCATGGCCACCGGCGTGGAGGAGGCGCTCGTGGACATCGTCGGCAACGACCGGCTGGAAGCGTTGATCGAGGCAGGCCGCTACCGGCGCGACGTCTACTGAATCAGACCTCGGACCACTGCCGCAGCAGGTTGTGATAGTGGCCCGTGAGCCCGACGACGGCCGCGTTGTCGCCCACCTGCTCGCGCAGCGACTGGATGTTCTGGTCGAGCTCGAACAGCATCTGGCGCTGCGCCGGATCGCGCACCAGGCTCTGCACCCAGAAGAACGACGCCACGCGCACGCCCCGGGTCACCGGATGCACGCGGTGCAGGCTGCTGGACGGGTACAGGATCAAGTCGCCCGCCGGCAGCTTCACGGCGTGCGTGCCGTAGGTGTCGACGATCTCCAGCTCGCCGCCGTCGTACTCGTGCGGCCCGGCCAGGAACAAGGTGCACGACAGGTCGGTGCGCATCTGCAGCGGGGTGCCCGGCACCGAGCGCACCGCGCCGTCCACGTGCAGCCCGTAGTGCTCGCCGCCTTCGTAGCGATTGAACAGCGGCGGCATGTGGCGCAGCGGCAGGGCGGCCGCCACGTACAGCGGATGGCGCGCCAGTGCGGCCAGCACGACGCGGCCCAGTTCCTGGCCCACCGGCGAGAACTCGTCGAGCTGCCGGTTGCGCTTGACCTGCGCGCCCTGCTCGCCCACCGTGGCGCGGCCGTCCACCCAGCTCGTCTCGTCCAGGCGGCGCCGCAGGTCGGCGACCTGGGCCGGGGTCAATACGTCGGGCACGTGCAGCAGCATGATGGGGCGAGCCAATGGAAATGACAGACGCCCCCGAAGGGACGAGCGATCGAGGATCAGAACTTCACGTTGAGCGACAGCAAGCCGTTGCGCCCGGCGCCCGGCGTATAGCGCGAGCCGCCGTTGTTCAGCGACTGGATGTACTTGCGGTCGAACAGGTTGTACACGTTCAGCTGCAACTGCAGGTTGGTCGAAATGTCGTACGAGGCCATCGCATTGCCGACCCAGTACGAGGGCGCGGTCAGCAGGAAGGTGGTCGGTGCCGCGATCGCGCTGCTGCGCGCCGAGGTGTCGGCATGGATCATGCCGCCGCCCACCGTGAAGCCGGCCGGCAGTTTGTAGGTGACCCACGACGTGAACGTGTTCTTCGGCGAGAACACGATCACCCCGCCCTGCTGCGTCGGCGCGCCGCGCAGGATCTTCGAGTCCATGTTCGAGTAGCCGACGCTGACGGCCAGCGCCTTCGTGACGTTGCCCACCAGGCCCAGCTCGACACCCTGGACGCGGCGCTTGCCCACCTGCGAGTACGTCGGCACCGTGGCGCCGTCGGAGATCAGTTCGTTGCTGTTCTCGCTGCGGTAGACGGCCGCCGTGGCCAGCAGATCGCCATCCAGCAGATCACACTTCGTGCCGACCTCGACGTTCGTGCCTTCCTGCGGCTTCAGGCCGGCCTGGGCCTGGCTGTTGGACTGGCTGGACAACGCGAAGTTGGTGCCGCCCGGGGGTTGGCGCGAGTCCGAGTACGTGACGTAGACGCTGCCGCTCTTGACCGGCTTGTAGACAGCGCCGACCTTGTAGCTCCACAACTGGCCGGTGAGGCCGAGCTGGGCGTTGTTCACCAGCGCGGCCGTCGGCACGGTGGCCGACGCCGCCGTGTAGGTCGCGGAGCCGGTGTCGGTGTGGTACTTGTCGAAGCGCAGGCCGCCGTTGATCAGGAGGCTGTCGGTGATGTTCAAGGTCTCGAACGCGTAGGCCGACGCCGTCAGCGTACTGCCCAGCGTGTAGGTGCCCATGTACCTGGGCATGGCGACGGCGTCGTTCGGGTTCGGGTCGTACAAGTTGGCCGCACCGGTGGTGCTGACCGGCGTCGAGGTCTTCTGGCGTTCCCAGCTCAGCTCGAAACCGGTGGACAGCGAATTCTTCAGCCCGAAGGTGTTGAACTCGGAAGCGAGGTTGGTCTGGTTGGTCAGGATCTCGTTGTCCTGATCCCGGCCCTGGCGCGAGCGCGTGGCCGTGTCGTCGGCCGCGCCGGACGTCGGCGTGACGACGGCGTTGACGCCCGTGACGACCACGCCTTCGACCGTGCGGCCGATGCGCGTCGTGTTGCGCAGCGTGAAGCCGGGCGCCAGATCGTGCTCGAGCCGGGAGGTGAGCATGTCCATCTTCACGTGGTCGAAATCGCTGCTCAGGCCGTAGAAGTTGCTCGAGTCCACCGGCGGCCCGGGAATCAGCGCGGTGGCGCCGGTGCCGTAGGCGTAGCCCTTCAGGCCGAACGTGGACACGCCGCCGTCGGGCACGTTGTCCTGCTGGACGTGCAGATAGCTGAGCGTCTCGCGCGTGGCCGTGCCCAGGCCGTACGCGAACGTCGGCGCGACGCCCCAGCGCTTGCTCTTGACCTCGTCGCGGCCCGGCGTCCCGTAGTCCTGCGCCATCAGGTTCAGGCGGAACGCGCTGCCGGGAAGGACGGCGAGCGGCTGGTTCAGGTCGGCCGTCAGGCGCTTGCGGCTGTCCGTGCCGCCGATCAGCGTGCCGGTGGCGAAGGCGTCGGCCTGCGGTGCCTTCGAGACGAGGTTGATGTAGGCCGACGAGGCACCGCGGCCGATGTCGGAGCCCGACGGGCCCTTGACCACTTCGACCTGGTCGATGTTGAACATGTCGCGCGACACGGCGCCCAGGTCGCGGATGCCGTCGACGAAGATGCTTTGCGAGCTGTCGAAGCCGCGCAGGTTGATCGAGTCGCCGGTCTGCGTGCTGCCGTTCTCGCCGAGCTGCATCGTCACGCCCGGGGTGTTGCGCAGGGCTTCCGTCAGCGTGGTGGCCTGCTGTTGCTGCAGGAGTTCCTTCTTGATGACGGTGATCGTCTGCGGCGTGTCGACGATGGGCTGCGTGAACTTCGGAGAAGAAAGAACGTCGGCCTTCAGTTCGTTGTCCTTGGCGGCCTGCACCTTCACCGTGGGCAGCGTGGTTTCGGTCGGCCTGGCCTGCGAGGCGGCCGGTACGGGCGCCGCGGCGGACTGGGCCAGGACGGCACCAGGCAGCGCAAGGGCGGCCGCGGCCAGGGCCAGCGTGGAGCGGTGGCGCGGTTGATGGGTGGCCGCGTGCTTGCGGCTCGAGATGTAGCTCATGGATCTGCTCCGAAAGAGGGCTCTGGACGGTGTGGCTGGCGTCCGGCGGCCTCGTTCGGCGAGATCCTGGGAGTTGCTGGCTGGGGTTCGGGGTGAACCGGTCAACTGAGAATGATAACTATTCTCATTACCAAGGTCAACAAAACATGACGTCCAGCAACGCAAATCGGCGCCCTTACCACATGCGACGCGCCCCTCACGCCACACCGGCAGCCCCGCGACGGCGTATGCTCGCGGCCTTTCCGTTTCACGAGGTTCTTCCCATGGCTTCCGCAGCACCCGCCAAGACTTCCGCCTTCATGAAGGCTCTCAAGCCGAGCCCCGAGCTCGCCGCCGTCGTCGGCGCCACGCCGCTCCCGCGCACCGCGGTCACGAAGGCGCTGTGGGACTACATCAAGGCCCACAACCTGCAGAATCCGGCCAACAAGCGCAACATCCTGTGCGATGCCAAGCTCAAGGCCGTGATGGGCAAGGACGAGGTCACGATGTTCGAGATGACCGGCCTGGTCGGCAAGCACCTGAGCTGATTCCCGCTCCCCGACCCGAGTGCGCCGCGCCCCTTGCGTGGGCGCCCGGGTCGCGCCGGCTGTTGGCTGCACCGTCAACCGCTGGAGACACGCCAAGTCGACGTGCTGGATGGCCGTCGACGGCCAGCGATCCTGGCGCCACGCGGCGCCCGCTCGCCCAGCGTCCCGCACGCTCGCAGCCGTATCTGCCGAGCCGGCCACGCTCGCACGGCCGGGTTTCAGGTACCCCGTTTGCCATACTCGCCGCGTCCGGCGGCTCGATATCATGAGATGGCCCGGTGCTGCCCGAGGCAGCGGCAAAATCCATACTCGGCAGCAGTATTTTCAGCCTTGCCCAAGCGGCGCGGACGTGAATTGATCCATGCTTGGGGGATACGCGACTGCTTTCAGACCGATACCGCGATGATCATCTGGTCCATCATCACCGTCTATCTCGCATGCATCCTGGTGGTGCACTACCGTGGCCGGGTGCGGCACAGTTTCTGGGGCCAGGTGTTCGACCATTCCGGCCTGCTCGCGCCGGTCAACGTGTTCCTGTATGCGTTCTCCGCCGTCCCCAACAAGCCCTACATCTCGCCAACCCATTTCCCCGAGCTCGAAGCGTTGCGCGACCACGCCGACGTGATCCGCGCGGAAGGCCTGGCCCTGATGGCCCACGCCCGGATGCGCGCCCCCGACGGCAAGGACGACGCCGGGTTCAACTCGTTCGCCAAGGCCGGCTGGAAACGCTTCTACCTGAAGTGGTACGGCGATGCGCACCCGTCCGCGCGGCGGCTGTGCCCGCGCACCACCGAACTGCTGCACGCCATTCCCAGCGTGAGCGGCGCCATGTTCGCCACGCTGCCGCCCGGCGCCGTGCTCAATCCCCACAAGGATCCGTACGCGGGCTCGATGCGATATCACCTGGGACTGGTCACGCCCAATGACGACGCCTGCTATATCGAGGTCGACGGGCAGCCCTACAGCTGGCGCGACGGCGAAGGCGTGATATTCGACGAAACCTTCATCCACAAGGCCGAGAATCGCACCGACGTCGAGCGGCTGATACTGTTCTGCGATGTCGCCAGGCCGATGCGAACCCGCTTCGCGCGCAGTTTCAACCAGTGGTTCGGACGCCACGTCGTTTCCGCGGCGAGTTCTCCCAACGAGCCCGGTGACCGCACCGGACTGATCAATCGGCTGTTCTTCCTGTCGCACATCGCCGGACAACAGCGGCGGCGCTTCAAGGCCTGGAACCGCACGGTCTACAAGATCACGAAGGCCGGACTGGCGCTGGGCCTGGCGGCCGCGCTGATCCTGCCGGGATCGCTGCGCACGATCCAGCACGTGATGTCCGCCAAGGCAGGGGCGCATGCCAGCGACGACCGAGGTCGCCCGTCGACGCTGTCGGCGAACTGAAGGCCGCGGCGGCGAGGCCGCAAACGTCGACCACGTCACGGTTCGGACGCCGTGGCCGGCCGGCGGCTTCCGCTACGATCGAGCTCGGACCCGATGAATCGTCCCCTGCGGCGAACCCCCCTTTGAGCTTAGCAAACGCCCTCTCCGAACTGCGCCTGACGACCCGTGCCGACCACGATCGGATCGAAAACACCCTGCGCCTGACCGAGCCGATGACCATGGCGCGCTATGCAGCCATCCTGTGCGGCTTCGACGCCTTCCTGCGCGTCTGGGAGCCGCGCATCCACGCCGCGCTGCCGGAGCGCCTGCAGGGCTGGTTCCGTGCGCGTCGGCGCGGCGGCTTTGCCAGCGCGGACGTCGAGTGGCTGCGTTCCGTGGCCGGCGTCGAGCCGGTGCCCATGGCGGCCACCCTGGCGGCGCTGCTGCCGCTGGGCGATCCCGCCGAGGTGTTCGGCTCGCTGTACGTGATCGAGGCGGCGGCCCTCGATGGCCGCATGATCGCGCCGCACCTCAAGACCTCGCTGCGCGTGGGACAGGGCCGCGGCGCGAGCTACTTCCACGGCTTCGGCGGCGAAACCGGTGTGATGTGGGACAACTTCCACGTGCTGGCGTCGCTCGAGATCGGCGAGTCGTCGCGTTCCACGGTCAAGGCCTGCCAGAGCGCCAGGCGCACGTTCGCCGCGCTGATCGAGCTGTTTGCGCCGCTGGCGCCCGCCGTCGAAGCGGCCCCTGTTCGCGCGCCCGCTGCGCAGGAGATCGCGCCGGCACTGCTGCTGGCCTTTGCAGAAGACGACCCCGAGAGCACCCGACCGGCCCCGCTGGGCGACATGCACATCGACCTGCGGGTGGATGACGCCGGCGATACCCTGGGCTGTCGCAGCTGACACGTCCGCACGCGGTGCGTTCGAGTCGCCCTAGCCGACGGAGCCGCAACCCGGGCCGTCGAAGGTCCACGTGCTGACCTTGCCGTTCTCGACGAGGAAGCGCGTCGTGCAGGTGACCGGCGTCGCCTGACCGACCGGCGCCGTCACGCCGACACCGCCGCCCACCGACGTGTGCCCGCCGCCGAAACCGAAGCCGCCGATGCTGAAGCTCATCGTCGGGGACGGCACCGCGCCGTTGTTGACGACATAGGTGAGCCACCGGCCGCTGCCGATCTGCTCCTCGGCCACCGGCTTGCCCCAGCGCGCGCGCAACGTGTCCTCGGGGGCGCCCTGCCACTGGCTCAGGGCCTGTTCGTAGGCGACGCTGCCGGATGGCGGCGTGGCGCATCCGGCGGCGGCGAGCGCGAGCGCGCCGCAAAGAAGGAGGGATCGTGTCGGCACCCGCATCGTTTTCTCCTCGTGAGAGCTGTCCTGCCGCAATGATGCACCTTACAGGGCGACGCGCCCGCCCGGCCGGGGCCAGCGTCGCGCCGACGCAGGGGTGTCCGTCCGGCCAGCGGGCCTTATTCATGACAGTTGACATCCATTTATCATGATGTCTATACTTTATAAATCGACATCCACTACGGACGACTCCCATGCCACGCGTCTCCAGAGCCCAGGCCGACAGCCATCGCGAACAGATCACCGACGCCTCCGCACGCCTGTTCAAGGAGCGTGGACTGAAAGCCGTCAGCGTCGCCGACCTGATGGGCGCGGCCGGCCTCACCCACGGCGGCTTCTACGGACACTTCGAGTCCAAGGACGCGCTGGCCGGCATCGCCGTCGCCCACGCGTTCGAGCAATCGGCCGAGCGCTGGCACAAGCGCATCGCCGGCAAGCCCGACGACGCCGCCCGCCGCGCCGCGCTGGTCGAGAAGTTCCTGACCGCGCAGAGCCTGAAGGACGTCGGCATGGGCTGCCCGACGGTCGCGCTCGCCACCGATGTCGCACGCGAGCCCGTCACGGCGCCGATCCGCACCGCCTACCTCGACGGCCTCGAAGGCCTCGTGCAGATCCTCGCCGACGTCGAGGACGGGCGGGACGCCCCCGCCCGCCGCAGCGCGGCGCTGGCCGACTACGCCACCATGGCCGGCGCCCTGCTGCTGGCGCGCGCCACCGAAGGGGCGCCGCTGTCGGCCGAACTCCTTGCGGCCGCGCGCGCGCGCCTGCTGCCCGCGGGTGCGCAGGCGCCCGCACCCGCACCCGCACCCGCACCCGCACCCGCACCCGCACCCGCACCCGCGCCCCCGGGCGCACGCCCGGCGCCGCGTCGCAAGCCGTCGGGAGCCTGAGCATGTTCGCCACTCCCGTCGCCCACTGGTTCGGCCGCCGCGGCATCCATTTCTCGTGGGTCGTGATGGGCATCGCCTTCCTCACGATGCTCACGTCGTCGGCCGCCCTCGGCCTGCCCGGCGCCTTCCTGCAGCCGCTGGCCAAGGAGTTCGGCTGGAGCACCGACCAGATCTCGGGCGCGATCGCGCTGCGCTTCGCGCTGTACGGACTCATCGGCCCGTTCGCGGCCGTGCTGATGGAGCGCTACGGCCTGCGTCGCATCATCTGCAGCGCGCTGCTGCTGATCGCCACCGGCATGGTGCTCGCCACCCGCATGACCGCGCTGTGGCAACTCGTCGTGCTGTGGGGCGTGGTGCTGGGCGTCGGCTCGGGGCTGACGGCGCTGGTGCTGGGCGCCACCGTGGCCAACCGCTGGTTCGAGCAACGGCGCGGGCTGGTGATGGGCATGCTCACCGCCAGTTCCGCCACGGGGCAGCTGATCTTCCTGCCGATCGCGGCGTCGCTGATCGAGCATCACGGCTGGCGCATGGCCGTGATCCCGGTCTTCACGAGCTGCCTGGTCGTGGCCGGGCTCGCGTTCTGCCTGCTGCGCGACCGGCCGAAGGAACTTGGCCTGCTGCCGTTCGGCGCCGATCCGGCCCAGGCCGACGTCGCGCACGCCGCGTGGCGGCCGGGCTTCATCGAACCGATCCGTATCCTGTTCGCGGCCTCGCGCAGCGGCACGTTCTGGGTGCTGTTCGGCACGTTCTTCGTCTGCGGCCTCAGCACCAGCGGCCTGATCCAGACGCATTTCATCTCGCTGTGCGGCGACTACGGGCTGGGCGCCGTGCCGGCCGCCTCGGTGCTGGCCACGATCGGCGCGTGCGACTTCGTCGGCACGATCGCGTCGGGCTGGCTGTCCGACCGCTACGACGTGCGCAAGCTGCTGTTCTGGTACTACGGCCTGCGCGGCCTGTCGCTGCTGTGGCTGCCGCACTCCACGTTCACCGTCATCGGCCTGTCGCTGTTCGCCGTGTTCTACGGGCTCGACTGGGTGGCCACAGTGCCGCCGACGGTGCGCCTGACGAGCGCCGCGTTCGACAAGCAGCGCGCGCCGATGATCTTCGGCTGGATCTTCGCGGGCCACCAGCTGGGCGGCGCGGTGGCCGCGTACGGCGCGGGGCTGACCCGCACCGTGATGCAGTCGTACAGCCCGGCGCTGTACGCCGCCGGCCTCACCTGCATCGTGGCGGCCGTCTCCATCTTCCTGGTGCGGCGACCCGAGCCCGCCAAGGCGGCCTGAGATCGCGATGGACGCGCGGATCGACGGGTGACAGGGCCGGTGCCGTCGGAAAGCTGAACACGGTACAGGCCCCTTCTGCGAGCGATACCCAAAACACGGTATGGGGTATCCATCGAGGACCACGACCGGGGTACGTGGATCGCGCCTTTCCGCATAGGTGAAATCGGCTGGACGATGCCACCCGGAACCGGTCTTGGGGACGGCTTTTTCCCCGTGGAAATTGTCATGTGCGCGTGCTGGAATCCGGGCCGATCGAGCGCCATGAGCGCCCGGTCGTCATCACAAACCCAGGAGATCCCAGAGCATGCATCCGTCCCTTCGCCTTCACCCTCTTCTTGGCGGCGCCCTCGCCGTCTTCGCCGCCGCGGCCGCACCGGCCGCGCACGCCGCCTCGCCCGTCGAGAACTACGCCCTGGCCATCAGCTGGGAGCCGGCGTTCTGCCTGACCGTCTCGGGCAAGCCCGAATGCGCCAGCGAGACCCCCACCCGCCAGGACGCCCACGCGTTCTCGCTGCACGGCCTGTGGCCGCAGAGCGGCTCGTACTGCGGCGTCACGGCCGCGCAAAAATCCGATGACGAGGCCGGCAAGTGGTCGCTGCTGCCCGCCGTCGTGCTGCAGGCCGCCACCGAGGCCGCGTTGCAGGTCGAGGAGCCGGGCACGCAGTCCGATCTCGAGCGCCACGAGTGGATCGAGCATGGCACCTGCTCGGGCCTGTCGCAGCAGAACTTCTTCGCGCCGACGCTCGCGATGCTCGACAGCATCAACGCCAGCAACCTGGGCTCCACCGTCAGCGCCAACGTGGGCGGCCATCTGACGCTGGCCCAGTTGCAGAGCGCCGCGGCGCTCGACTACGGCACCTACGCGAAGACCGACATCGAGTACCTGTGCATCGGCTCGGGCGGCAAGTCCTGGCTCGAGGAGGTGCGCTTTCACATGCGCCTGCCCAGCCCGCTGCCATCGACCGTGCAATCGTCGTACATGGCCAAGCCGATCGACCCGGCGTCGTCCAGCCAGCTGTGCAAGAGCGGCACGGCGATCTACATCAAGGCCGTGACGAACTGATCTCGCCCGCCGGCGCGTGCAAACGCGCCGGCATCCCCCTACACTCGCCAGGAAAAGGGAGCCGACGCCGACATCGGAGCCATCAAGTGCCAGGCGCTCAGCTGCACGACACGAGGCGCGCCAAACGCCGCGTTGGGTCGAGGATCACGCTCGCCGCGTTGTTCGTCTCGCTGGCGGGTCTGATCGTGGTCACGCTGGAGTTCGTGTCCGTCACCGAGCTCGCGCTGCAGCATGTCGCCGATGGCGTCTGGGGTGCTCGGCGCCTGCTGCTCCTCACGGTCATCTTGCTGCTGGTGTTCAGCGTGCTGGCCCTGGCGCTGGCGCTCCAGGCCCTGGGCGCGCGCTCGCGCCTCGAGCACGCGCTGGCGGCGAGCGAGCGGCGCGTGGCCGACGGCGAGCGCTTCCTGAGCCAGATCACCGACAACCTGGCCGTGCGCATCGCCTACTTCGATGCACACGCGCGCTATCGCTTCGTCAACCTGGCGCACTGCAAGCGCTACGGCAAGACGCGCGCGGAGATCGTCGGGCGCACGCGGGCCGAGATCTCCGGAGGCGACGCGGACGCCGCCGTCGAGCAGCGCATCCAGGACGTGCTGCGCGGCAAGGCGCAGAGTTTCGAGCACGAGGAGACGCTGCTGGGCGGGACGCGACGCATCCAGTCGCAACTGATCCCGGATGTCGGCGAGGACGGCCAGGTGCGCGGCTTCTACGCGACCGACATCGACGTGACCGAGCGCGTGGCGAGCGAACGCCAGTTGCGCCACCTCACCCAGATCGCCGAGCTGAGCACCGATTTCATCCTGCAGGCGAACCGCAACGGCGCCATCGAGTACATGAATCCGGCGCTGCGACGCGCCACCGGCGTGGCCGCCGGGGTGCCCGTCGCCGGCATGCGGCTGGTCGACCTGGGTACCCCGGAGACCAACGAGCGCTACCTGAGCGAGGTGCAGCCGGCGCTGCGCAGCGCCGGCTCGTGGCGCGGCGAAACCACGCTGAAGCTGGCGGCCGGCCGCGTGATGCCGGTCAGCCACCTGATGATCGCGCACCGCGGGCCCGACGGCCAGGTGCAGCGGCTGTCGGCCGTGCTGCGCGACATCTCCAGCGAAGTGGCGGCGCGCAACGCGCTGCTGCTGCAGACCTCGACGCTGCAGTCGGTGACCGAGGCGCTGCCGGCGATGGTGGCCGTGGTGGGCATCGACGGCTGCTACCGCTTCGTCAACTCGGCGTTCGAGCGCTGGGTCGGGCTGCCGCGGTCGGATCTGCTGGGGCGGCGCGTGGCCGATGTCATGGGGCCCGCGGAGTTCGACGTGCGCCAGCCGTGGATCGCGCGCGTGCTCGCGGGAGAAAGCGTCAGCTTCGAGACCAGCGAGCCGACCCGGCGCGTGCGCCACCTGAGCATCACCTACATTCCGCTGCGCAACGAGGGGGTGATCGACGGCTACGTGGGGGTCGCGCAGGACATCACCCGGCACAAGGACGAGACGGGACGGCTGCTGCAGCTGGCGCAGCGCGACGCGCTGACCGGCCTGCTCAATCGCACCGGCCTCGAGGACTGGCTGAAGGCGCGCGACGACGAGGTGCGCGCCGGCACGCTGGCGCTGCTGTACGTCGACCTGGACTACTTCAAGCCGGTCAACGACACCTTCGGCCACCTCGCGGGCGACCGCGTGCTGTGCGAATTCGCACGTCGGCTGCAATCGCTGGTTCGGCCCGGCGACGCGGTGGCGCGCATCGGCGGCGACGAATTCGCGCTGGCGCTCTCGGGCGTGCGCGAGCGCGCGCATGCCGAGGCCATCGCCGAGAAGGTCGTCGCCACCGCGGCGCAGGCGATCGAGGTGGATGCGCTGGTGATCCGCATCGGCGCGAGCGTGGGCATCGCCTGCCAGGTGTCGCACGACGGCGGCGCGCAGGGCCTGATCGCGCACGCGGACGACATGCTCTACAAGGCGAAGGCCTCGGGTCGCGGAACCTTCGCCTGAATCGGGCCGGGTCCGTGTTTCCGCGCGGACAGAAAGCGGCCGGTATGCGAGCAACAGACGAGGACGACGATGGCGGCTCTCGAACAATCCGACGCGCCTCATGACTCCGATCCGACACCTCCTGGCCGCAGCCGCCCTGCTTGCCTCCGCGCCCTGGGCCGCCCTCGCACAGTCCGACGCCAACGGCGGGCCGCCGCCGGGTCAAGGCGGCCAGCACCCGCACGGGCCGCCGTCGGAGGCCATCGCCGCCTGCAAGGGCAAGGCCGTCGGCACCCAGGCCAGCTTCACCGACCGCAGCGGCCGCACCGTCTCGGGCGCGTGCACGCAGATGGGCGACGTCGTCGCCGTGCCGCCGCCGGCGCATCGACAAGGCGAAGGCCGCAGCCCGCCATCGCAACAGAAATAGGGCCGCGAGCCTTGGCGGTCAGGGGGCCGCCGGATGCGATCGCGGCGTCGCGCCCGCTTCCTGCGGAGCCCCGCAAGCCAGCGTGAACGCGAGGCCCGCCGCGGCCGCGCCGCCGCGCGCCGGCACGGCGGCCGCGCCCGGACAGCCGTGGCCGGCCTGGCCCGTCTCGACCTGGATCGTCACGTGGCCGATCGCATGGTGCGCGCGCAGCTCCGCGCAGATGCCGCGCAGGCAGTCGTCGCCCGGAAACCCGTCCGGATAGACGAGGTGCGCCGTCAACGCGTTCTCGGTGGTGCTCATGGCCCAGATGTGCAGGTCGTGCACCTCGGCCACACCGGGCAACGCCGCCAGCCAGCGACCCACCGCCCGCGCATCCACTTCGCGCGGCACGCCCTGCAGCGACAGCGCCAGCGAGTCCTTCAACAGCCCCCAGGTGGCCACCAGCACGATCAGCGCGATGGCCAGGCTGACCACCGGATCCAGCCAGAGCCAGCCGGTGCGCAGCATCGCGAAGCCGGCTACGACCACCCCGGCGGCGATCGCCGCGTCGCCCGCCATGTGGGCGAACGCGGCGCGCACGTTCAGGTCGTCCTTGCGGCCGGACATGAACAGCAGCGCGGTGACCAGGTTGACGACGATGCCCGCCGCGGCCACCGCCATCACGGTGCCCCCTTCGACCGCGGCCGGATGGGCGAGGCGCAGCACCGCCTCCCAGGCGATGGCGCCGGTCACCAGCGTCAGCAGCGTCGCGTTGGCCAGCGCCGCCAGGATGGAGGTGCCGCGCAGGCCATAGGTGAAACGCACGCTGGACGCACGCTTGACCAGCACGCTGGCGCCCCAGGCCAGCAACAGGCCCAGCACGTCGCTGAGGTTGTGGCCCGCGTCGGCCAGCAACGCGAGCGAATCGACGCGCAAGCCGTAGACGACTTCCGCGGCGACGAAGGCCGAATTCAGCAACACGCCGATGGCGAATGCGGTGCCGAAGTCCTTGGGCGCGTGCGAATGGCCGTGGCCGTGGTCATGACCCGCGTGCGCGCCGCCGTGGGCATGCCCGCGGTCGTGTCCGTGGTCATGATCGTGATCGTGGTGGTCGTGCGCGTGATCGTGGGAGGCCATGGCGCCACTTTAGGGCTTGTACGTGGCCTTGGCGTGAAAGCCCTACGCGGCTTCGCGCAGCGCGTAGCGGCGACAGTGGTGCAGATAGCCCGCCTCATGGCTGGCGACCAGGTCGACGACGCTGCTCCAGAGCCAGCCCGGCGCGTCCAGCGTCTTCGAGCGCCCCTTGCGCAGCTGCGTGCGCCAGGCGCTCGCGGTGGGCGCGTCCATCTGGCGCGCGTGGGCCTTGCCCACCACGCCGCCCAGGAAGGCCGCGACCTCGATCGCCTCGGCGCGGGTCAGTCGCTCGAGCTCCAGCTTCAGGTCCTGCGGCAGCAGCTCGCGCAGGAACACCGGCCGGCCCAGCAAGTCGGCCGCGAGCATGCGGTCGCCCAGGTGCGGCGACAGGTGGCGCGCGCCGTCGACGACGCGCATGGCGTGGTCGTTGGGCATGCGCGCATCCGTGTACGCCGGCGCGGCCGCGGGGACGGCCTCCTTGATGTCGACCAGGCAGTACTGCAGGTCGTCGCTGCCGGGCGCGCCCACGCCCAGCACCACCGCGTAGCGCAACAGGCCCAGCGAGCTGCAGCCCTTCATCCAGTAGGCGGCGTCCAGCACCGACACCGGCGCGTCGTCGTCGCGCGAGCCGATCAGCGTGGCCAGGCGCGACACCGATTTCTTCTCGAACAGGCGCGCGATGGCCTCGTTCTCGTCCGGCGCCAGCTTCCAGAACCGCTTGCCGATGGGCACGGCGGGCACCACGCCGTCGAAACGGTCGCGCGCCAGGTGCTTCCACGAGCGGCGCAGTGCGTCCTTCATCACCAGGTGCACCTGGGCCGGCAATGCCGCATCGGGCTCGTCGGGCGTGCCGGCCAGGCCCGCGCAATAGCCTTCCATCAGCTGCTCCAGCATCACGGCCGTGGTCACGCCGGGCAGGTCGGAGCCGCGCGCGGCCATCGCCAGCGACAGCCCGAGGCGGATCAGGTCGTGCGCCGGATTGCCGATGACGGTCTGGTCGAGGTCGCGGATCTGGATCTCGACGCCGCCGTTGACGTTGGCGATCGGGCCCAGGTTGCCCAGGTGGCAGTCGCCGCAGATCCAGATCGCCGGGCCCGCGGGCAGCGATTCGGGCGCCTGCGCCTGCAGCCACTCGTAGAACTGTTTCGTGTTGCCGCGCACGTAGGCGTGGACGGAGCGCGCCATCTTGAGGTTGCGGCTGGCGGACAGCGCGGCGGCGCGGTCGGCCGGGCGGATCGCCTTGGAACGGGGACTCGTCATGGGGTTCAGGGGTTGATGGTGCCGCTGCTGCCGTTGAGAGTGCCGCTGCCGCTTTCGACGGGCTTGTCGGGTCCTCCGAGCAGTTCGCCGATCGCCTTCAGGTCGTCGACGCGGTCGCAGATCGCCTTCAGCGCCATCAGGATCGGCGTGCCCAGCAGCAGGCCCCACACACCCCACAACCAACCCCAGGCCAGCACGCCGATGAACACGACGACGGCGTTGAGCCGGCTGGTGCGGCTCGTCAGCCACGGCGTGATGAGGTAGCCGGAGACCACGTGCAGCACGATCGAGACGCTGCCCACCGCGGCCGCCATCTGCGGCGTGCCGAACTGCAGCAGCGCGACGACGGCGGAGGTGCCGCAGATCACGACCGTCCCCACGTAAGGCACCAGGTTCATCACGCCCGCGAGCACGCCCCACACGGCTGCGTTGTTGAAGCCCAGCGCCCAGAACGCCAGCGCCGTGGCCACGCCCACCACGACGCTGGTGAGCAGTTGCACGAGCAGGTAGCGCTGCACCTGCTCGGTGATCTCGTCGAGCGCCTGCACGGTGATCTTGCGCTTGCCGAACGACGGCCCGGCGATCTTGGCGAGCTTGCGGCGGAACGTGTCGCCCGCGGCGAGCAGGAAGTAGGTGATGAACGCGACGACGATCACCTGCACGGCGGCCTCGGCCGCGCGCATCGTGCCGGCGAACAGGTAGTCCTGGATGTTGAACGACGGCTTGACGATCTGCACCTTCGCGACGCCCGGCGTCGTGCGCGCGCTGTCGGTGGCCTGCGCCAGCGTGGCCGCGGCCTTCTGCACCTGGTCGATCGTCGACGGGCTCGGGTCGCGCAGCTTGGGATGCAGCGTGTCGCGCAACTTCTGGGCCGCGTTGGGCAGCGACTCGATCAGGCTGTTCGCCTGGTCGCTCAACGACCACGTGGCCCAGGCGAGGCCGCCCACCAGCGCGATCATCACCACGGCGGCGCCGAGCGCACGCGGTACGCCCACGCGCACGAGGCGGTCGACCAGCGGCGACAGCGCGTAGCTGAACAACAGGCCCATCAGCACCGGGATCACGATCTCGGCGGCCCAGCGCAGCGCGTACAGGCTCAGCAGCGAGGCGACCACGATCATCGACGCGCTGCGCACGTCGATGGGCATGTGCAGCAGCACCCGTTCCTTCTCGCGCGGCGGCTCGTCCGCGCTGCCGACGGTCTCGACCGGCAGCTCCAGCGTCTCGTCGGACGACGGGATGACGTGCACGGCGTCGTTCATCGCGCCACCCGGGTCGTCGCGCGTGGATTGCCTGCGCCGCTGTCTCTCATCGCCGTCTCCGCCATCATTGTCGAGTCGCTCCCAGTGTGAATCGCGCGTGAAGCGGCGCCGGTAGGTCGAGCACATGACCGCGTGTAGGACAGTCGGCGAACCGGGCACCGGCCGCTGCCATAATCCGCGCACGCTCCCGGTCAAGGGGGCGGCCAACCGAAACCCGTAGCGCATGCCCTCTCCCGCCAGCTCGACCGGATCCGCGTCCGCCAGCGCGCCGCGCGTGCTGCTGGTCGACGACAACATCGACGCCGTGGAATCGATGGAGATCCTGCTGCAGGCCTTCGGCTACGAGGTGGCGACGGCGATCCACCCCGACCTGGCGCTGGCGCAGCTCGACACCTTCGCCCCGGCGGCCGCCGTCATCGACATCGGCCTGCCCGGCATGGACGGCTACCAGCTCGCCGCCGAGATCCGCCGCCGCCTGGCCGGCAAGCCGATGCGCCTGATCGCCTTCACCGGCTATGGCGGCGCCGACGACGTCGCCCGCGCCACCGCGGCGGGCTTCGACGCCCACCTGGTCAAGCCGGTGGAGATCGACCGCCTGCTGGCCGTGCTGGGTGGGTCGTAGGACAGGCGTCGCGGCCGGCGGGATTCACCCGTTGCGGCGGCTTGTGCATTTGCACCCATATTTGTCGCGATTGACCGGATCAGGCGTGCAGCGTAACGTCCGACGTTGAGGAGCTGATGGGGCGCTGTCGTGGCAGGGATGGCAGCCTAACTTCCCACCGCACACGACTCGAAGAAGTCGTCGCAGGGCCGCAGGTCGAGCGGCAGTCATGAAGGAGCGCCGCGGCCACGACAGTGGACAGGCGGCGCTCGGGGAGATGAAAGTTCAATGTCAAGAATCTATCTGCTCGACGATCATCCGATCGTTCGCGCCGGGCTCAGTGCGTTGCTGCAGGGCGCCGGCCACACCATCGTCGGCGAGGGCGACGACATCACGCAGGCGCTGTCCGAAGTCAACCGGCTGGCGCCCGACATCCTGATGCTGGATCTGCACCTCGACGGCCGCTCGGGCTTCGAGGTACTCGCCGACTTGCAACGGCGCCAGTTGCCGACGCGCGTCATCGTGCTGTCGATGTCGGACCAGCCGCGCAACGTCGCCGAGGCGTTGCGCATGGGCGCATCGGGCTACGTGCTCAAGGGCTCGGCCAGCGTCGAACTGGTGGCCGCCGTCGAGGCCGTCACGCAAGGGCATCGCTACCTGGGCGCCGGCCTCACCGACATCGCCGTGCAAGGCCTCACCAGCGACGCCGACCGCGGCAGCACGCTGTCGCCACGCGAACGCCAGATCCTGGTGATGGTGGCCAGCGGCAAGTCGAGCGCCGCCATCGGCGAGGAGCTGCACCTGTCGCCGAAGACGGTGGACACCTACCGCAGCCGCCTGATGGCCAAGCTCAAGCTGCCCGACCTGCCCGCGCTCGTGCGCTGGGCCATCCGCGAGCAGCTGATCGATCTCTGATCTCGGGCGTCAAGGCGCCGCGACGGGCGCCGCAACCGCGCGCGAACGCGCGACGATCGCCTGCGCCAGCGCCGCATAGAGCGGTCGCGCGATCCAGCGCGAGACCAGGCTCGCGCCGAGTGCCGCGGCCATCAGGCTCAGCACCATGGCGTGGCCGCCCACCATCTCCATCACGATGATGAAGGAGGTCATCGGCGCCTGCGTCACGGCCGCCAGGAAGCCGGCCATGCCGATGGCGATCAGGGCCGCGGCGTCGGCCTGCGAGCCGGTGAGCGCCGCGACGTCGTGGCCGAGGCCGGCGCCGATCGCCAGGCACGGCGCGAAGATGCCGCCCGGCACGCCCGACCACACGGCCAGCCACGTGGCGACCACGCGCAGCGTGACGTACAGCAGCGGCACGTCCATCTTCCCCTCCAGCAGCGAGCGCGTGTACCCGTAGCCGCTGCCGAAGGTCGCGCCATGGCTCACGATGCCGATCGCGCCCGCGGCGAGCCCGCACGCGCCCGCGAACGCCACCGGATGCGCGGCGCGCCAGCGGCTCACGCGGTCGCCCGTGCCGACCAGCGACGCGTGCAGCAGGCGCGCGAACACGCCGCCCAGCGCACCGCTGGCCAGCATCAGCAGCAGCGCCGGCCACAGCATCACGAGCCGCAGCGGCGGCACCTCGATCACGCCGAAATAGGTGGAATTGCCGAAGAACGACACGCCCATCAGGCCCGACAGCACGATGGCCGCGATGATCAGGCCGCTGCTGCGCTGCTCCAGCTTGGACGCCAGTTCCTCGATCGCGAACATCACGCCGGCCAGCGGCGCATTGAACGCCGCCGCGATGCCCGCGGCGCCGCCGGCCACCAGCAGGCCGTGTTCCGAGATGCCGGGATGCGGCGGCAGCCAGCGGCGCGCGTGCTGCATCACGCCGGCCGCGATCTGCACCGACGGCCCCTCGCGTCCCGTGGCGAGCCCACCCAGCAGCGAGCCCGCCGTCAACACCATCTTGGCAAGGCTGAGCCGTAACGACACGAGCGTCGAGCGCGCGGCCGGCGCCAGGGCGGGATCCAGCGTCGCCATCACCTGCGGGATGCCCGAGCCGGCGGTTCCCGGCGCGAAGCGCCGCGTGAGCCAGACCACGCCGGCGGTGCAGGCGGTCGTCCACAACAACGGCGTCAACGGATGCAGGGCCAGCACGCTCGCGAAGCCCCGCTGGGCCAGGTCGCACAGGCGCTGGAACGCCACGACGGACAGACCCGCCGCCGCCGCATAGGCCAGCACGACCAGGCGCGCGACCCACTGGCGCCAGTCCGCGAGGTCGCCGCGCATCGCGGCAACGACGTCGGGTTGTTCGGTTCGGGACGGGTCAGGCGGAATCACGCAGGCGTCTGAAAATATTTGTGCAAATGTACCAGCCTCCCGTGCATCCGGGCTTGCGCGTGGCTGGCGTCAATAGTGCGGCGGCAGCTCGTCGCGGGCGTCCCGCGACGCCCCGCCGCCGGTGTCCGGTGCCCGGTCCTTCAGCTTGCCCACCTCGCGGATCAACAGGTCGATCTGTTCCTGCTGCCGCGCCACCAGGTCATTGAGGTGATCGACCAGGTCCTCGGTGAAGCTGGCCTTGACCTCGAGGTCGGTGAGTCGCTTGTCGGTGTCGTCGGCTATCGGATTCGGCATGGTGTCATTGGAACAGCGAAACGGGGAACGACGAAACATCGCGTTGCCGTGTTGCCGCTTCGTCAAGGCCGTGCATCTCCAGGTGATGTTCCTGCATCACCGTCAACTCACTGCGCCGCGCCCTCGTTGAACCGGTACGAACAAGACACCTCAGTTCGCGACCGACACACACCAACAGGAGCAGCAACCATGAACCGCAGCCTTCTCGTGACCGCGCTGATCGCCACCGCCGCCTTCGGCAGCAGCTTCGCAGCCTCGGCGCAGACCACGTCCGCCACCACCACGCAACGCGACGCCAACCAGGAACAGCGCATCGAGAACGGGCTGCAGAACGGCAGCATCACGACGCGCGAGAACTCCGAGCTGCAACGCGACGAGGCCCACGTCGACCACCTGCAGGCGAAGGACATGAAGAACGGCTCGCTGTCGCCTGCTGAAAAGGCCCAGCTGAACGCCGCGCAGAACAAGACCAGCCGCGACATCACCGCCGCGAAGGACAACGGCATCAACGGCAACCCGTTGTCGGCCTCGTCGCAACGCGCGCAAGCCGACACGCAGCGCAACATCAACCAGCAGACGCGCATCGCCAACGGCGTGAAGGACGGCAGCCTGACGCACCACGAAGCAGCCGGCCTCGAACGCGGCCAGTCGCATGTCGATGCGCGCGAAGCCCGCGTCGGTGCCAACGGTCATGTGAGCGCCGCCGAGCAGCGTGGCGTCCAGCGCGCCGACAACCGCCAGAGCGCCCGCATCTATCGCAAGCGCCATAACGCCGTGGTGCACAGCTGAGCGACGCGTCGAATCGCCGCGGCAGCACCCTCGGCGATTCGTATGGACGAAAAAAGGGCCGGTAACACCGGCCCCGAAATTTCACCCCGGAACATCACCTCAGGAAGTACTTCGGGCTCCTGGCGTCTGAGACGTCCGGACCTCGATCGCATCCGACCCTGCCCTCCAGCGCGTCGGAAAGCGAATGTTCCGAGGCCATTGTTTCCGAGGACGAGCACGCCGCGATCCGGTGTTTTCCCTCGCGTGGCAGCCTCGAATGCGGTCGGATGGGGGCACTATTTCACGTGCGGAGCTCGACGACTGGATGGCCCGGGCAGATCGCGCGTGCACCTGCCATGCCCGGCGGAGCGAGGTGTTCAGCGACGGTTCAGGCATGCCTGGAGCAGCCCGCCAACCGCGCGGGCATGCGCTTTCGGATACGCTGGCCCCTACCCATGAAGGCCTCCGCACGTACCACCCCCGCACCGCCCGAGCAGCACGCCGACGACGACGCAGACATCGATGTCGCCAGCCTGATCGATCGCGCCCAGCGCCACTCGTTCGGCTACTTCGAGGAAACCGTGGATCCGGCCAGTGGCCTGGTGCTGGACTCGACGCAGCCCGACAGCCCGTGCAGCATCACCGGCGTGGGCATCGCGCTGACGGCTTATCCGATCGCCGTCGAACGCGGCTGGATGACGCGCGCCCACGGCGTGTCCATCACGCTGACGACGCTGCGCTTCTTCGCGAACGCCGACATGTCGGGCACGCCGCAGTCCACCGGCCACCGCGGCTTCTACTTCCACTTCCTGGACATGCGCACCGGCACGCGGGCCTGGAAGAGCGAGTTGTCCAGCATCGACACCGCGTTCCTGATCGCCGGCGTGCTGGCCGCGGCCCGCTACTTCGACCGCGACACCACGCACGAGGCTGAGATCCGCGCGACCGCGCAGATGCTCGAGGAGCGCGTGGACTGGGCCTGGATGCGCAACTGCGACGGCGCGATCTGCCACGGCTGGAAGCCCGAGCGCGGCTTCCTGCGCTACCACTGGGTGGGCTACAGCGAGGCGCTGCTGATGTACGCGCTGGCGCTCGGCTCCAGGCGCCATCCGGTGCCGGCGTCGGCCTGGGACGAATGGCTCAAGGGCTACCGCTGGCGCCGGATCTACGGCCACGAGCACCTGGCCGCCGGTCCGCTGTTCATCCACCAGTACTCGCACATGTGGGTGGATTTCCGCGGCATCCAGGACGCCTTCATGCGCGAGCGCGGCATCGACTACTTCGAGAACAGCCGCCGCGCGACGCTGGTGCAGCGCGAATACGCGATCCGCAATCCGAAGCACTTCAAGGACTACTGCCGCAACTGCTGGGGCCTGTCCGCCTGCGACGGCCCTGGCCCGCTCGACATCGTCGACGACGGCCGCAAGCGCCGCCTGCTCGGCTACGCTGCGCGCGGCGCGCCGTACGGGCCCGACGACGGCACCGTCGCGCCGTGGGCCTCGGTCGCGTCGCTGCCGTTCGCGCCCGACGTCGTCATCCCGACGATGCAGCACATCGCGCGCATGATGCGCAAGCACAGCGGCTACACGCCGGGCACCTCGTTCAACCCGACCTGGCACGACGGCAAGGGGCCGCCGGGCTGGGTCTCGCCGTGGCGCTTCGCGCTCAACAGCGGCCCGGTGGTGCTGATGATCGAGAACTACCGCAGCGGGCTGCCGTGGCAGCTGATGCGCGGCGACGGGGCGATCCGGCGCGGCCTGGAGCGCGCCGACTTCCGCGGCGGCTGGCTGTCCGCGCCCGCGTCCGCGCGCAGCGATTGATCCGGGACACGTGAACGAGCCAGGCAGGCTTGTTCACATGTCCTTGACGTGCTCAGGCCGCACGCCGACCCCGATGAACCAGGCCGGGATGCGACGCAGCAGTGCGGAGCGGCCCACCAGGCGCAGGAACCAGGGCATGCGCACCGGCCCGCTCGTCGCCAGCACCGGCGCGATCAGCCGGTTCTGCAACGTGATCTGCATGCGCTGCACCACCCGCACCGGCCACTCGCGCCGGCGCTGCACGCGCTGCAGCGCCGCCAGATCCAGTTCGTGGTCGCGCAACGGCCCGGCCAGCAGGCGGGCCGCGGCCACGGCGTCCTGCACGGCCAGGTTGATGCCCACGCCGCCGATGGGCGACATCGCGTGCGCCGCATCGCCGATGCACAGCAGGCCGGGCCTGGCCCACTCGCGCAGCCGGTCGACCGTCACGGACAGCAGCTTGACCTGATCCCAGTCGACCAGCGCCTTCACGCGCTCGCCCAGCCACGGCGAGAGCGCCAGCAAGGACTGGTGCAAGGCGCCGATGCCACGACCGCGCACCTCGTCGAACGAGCCCTTGGCGATCAGCAGCGCGCACTGCCAGTAGTCGCCGCGCGCGATCATCACGAGCATGCGCCCGGCGTCGATCTGGCCGAACAGGTCGGGCGGGTCGTCCGGCTTGCGCGCGACGCGCATCCACAGCACGTCCATCGGCGCGCCGAAGTCCTGCGGCTCGAGTCCGGCCTGCGCCCGTATCGTCGAGTGGCGTCCGTCGGCGCCCACCACCAGCGCGGCGCGGACGTCGAGTTCGCCGTCGGGCGTGTGCGCGACCAGGCCCGTCACGCGGCCGTTCTCGGTCTGCAGCGTGCGTGCGTCGGCCTGCATCAGCAGGTGGAAGTTCGGCAGCTTGCGCGCGTGGCCGGCCAGGAAATCCAGGAAATCCCATTGCGGCATCATCATCAGGAACTTGCAATGCGCGGGCACGTGGCGGAAGTCCGCGATCTGCGCCTGCTCCTGGCCGATGCGCACCGCCACTTCGCGCAACTCGTCGTGCGGACGGCGCAGGAACTCGTCCAGCAACCCGAGCTCGTGCATCACGTCCAGCGTCGACGGGTGGATCGTGTCGCCGCGGAAGTCGCGCAGGAAGTCGGCGTGCTTCTCCAGCACGACGACATCCACGCCCGCGCGCGCCAGCAGGAACCCCATCATCATGCCCGCGGGGCCGCCGCCGGCGATGCAGCAATCCGTTTTCATCCGATTCACGGAACAAATCCTTTCAGGCCGCCTCCAACCGCCGACAACAGGGGTCGGCAAGGCGCAGGCAAGGGCCGCACCCGCCCCCGCAAGAGGCCTGCGATTGAAGGCGAATCGCAAGCCTGGCGCAAGACCCCTTTTACATTTGTTCAAATGTATCTGGTATGGTCGAGTTGTCATCGTCAACCGCCGCCCTGCGGCCAGCCTGCCATGCAAATCGAATCTCTGCCCGCCGCCTTCGCCCGCATCGCGACTATCGCCGCACCGGTTGCCGCCGCCCTCGCGCTCGCGGCCTGCGCCAGCAAGCCGATCGAGGCGCCCGCGCCCGCTCCGGTCGCGATGGCCGCACCGGCGCCCGCCGCCGCACCGGCACCGGCCCCGATGGCCGCGCCGCCAACCGCGACGCCGCTCGCCGCCTACCTCGATCCGAACAGCGAGATCTCGCAAAAGCGCAGCGTCTTCTTCGCCTTCGACCAGTCCACGTTCAACGACCAGGACAAGGCCGTCGTCGAACTGCAGGGCCGCTACCTGGCCCGGCATCCGGACGTCCACATCACCGTCGCCGGCAACACCGACGAGCGCGGCGGCAGCGAATACAACCTCGCGCTCGGCCAGCGCCGCTCGCAGTCCGTCAAGACGGCACTCGGCTTGCTGGGGGTCCAGGACGGCCAGGTCGAGGCCGTCAGCTACGGCAAGGAAAAACCCAGGGCCACGGCGCATGACGAAGCCGCGTGGCAGCAGAACCGTCGGGCCGACTTCGTGTATCCGACGAAGTGAATCGTGTGTGTGTCGGCCGGCGTGTGGTGCGCCGGCCGTTTTCGGGAGCGCTGGGTTCATCTCAGCTTCGGACGCCTTCAGGGGCGTCCGTTTTTTTGCGGATCGCCGGCGCGGGTAGCACGTTTGACGCCGAACGGGCCTCCCCGAAACGAGTGACCTGACGCGCACGACCCTCCACTTATCATCTCCGCATGGCTCCCCGCACGAAGGCGTCCACCGGCGCCGGCACCCCCTCCGCCGACACGCAACAGGCCGCCATCCAGGTGCTGCGCCAGTTCCGCCAGGTCTTCAACGCCGTCAAGACGCACTTCCAGCAAGTGGAGAAGACGGTGGGCATGGGCGGCGCGCAGGTATGGGCGCTGAGCGTGGTGCGCGAGCATCCGGGCATCGGCGTGGGCGCGCTCGCCAGGGCGATGTCCATCCACCAGTCCACCGCCAGCAACCTGGTGCGCACGCTGATCGAGCGCGAGATGGTCGTCGCGGTCAAGCAAGGCGCCGACCGCCGCGCGGTGCAGTTGAACCTGCTGCCCGCCGGCGCCAAGGTGCTCAAGAACGCGCCGGGGCCGTTCGCGGGCGTGCTGCCCGACGCGCTGAAGGCGCTGTCGCCTGCCACGCTCGCGCGCTTGCAGTCCGACCTGGCGGAGCTGATCGTCGCGCTCGATGCGGACGAACGCGGCGCGTCGATTCCGATGGCCGATCTCTGAACGGCAGGCAGGCCCGCGCCGGCATTTGTCTTCCCCGAGGACACGGCAAGCCGGTGAAATCAAGGTCTCGTTTCGGGCTTATCGAGCGATGACCCGACCCGCGAAAGGCGACACTGTCTTTCGAAGGCCGCCAAGGCCTTCGCGGCCGGATCAGGCCAGATCGGCGATCAGCGCTTCGAGGACTTCGTCTTCGATCGCCGAGTCGATCTCGTTGTCGAATTCGGCCAGGTCCTTCGCGCCGACCTTCGGGATCAGCGGACGATCCAGCGGACGATAGACCTTGCGGCTCAGGCGGTTCAGGCGTTCGGAGCGTTCGACGGCCAACAGGATCGTCTCCGGGTCGGTCATCATGACGAACGGGTTCGCGAGGGTCGTGGCTTGCATGGGCTGCTCCTGGGTGTTCCTTGGACGAAGGTCGCAAAGCGGCTTCATTCCATGGACTGAACTCTAGGGCCGCACCCCTCGGATCTGTAGTCGGCCTGGCGCCAGACCGCGTGTCGGCGAACTTCCTACACGAGCGTCGGGACTCGCACGGTCTTTCCCCTGCTTTTTGACGCTTCGCCACGCGTGCGCAACGTCAGGAATCCTCGATGGTCGATTCGCCAGGGCCCCTGGGAAGCCACCATGCCCCTGGGTGTATCTGGACGAACGCCGCGCTCTCGTGCGTGCGGCGCCGCGCGCGCACTATTTCGCCGCCGCCACGGGCTTCAGCCGCGCCGCGAGCTTGTCGCGGCCGGCACTCGCCGCGAAGGCTGAGGCGTTCATGCCCAGGTCGTTCTTCAGGCTGCGGTCCGCGCCGGCGGCGAGCAAGGCGTCGACCGCCTCCTCGTTGCCGTAGCGCGCGGCCATCATCAACGGCGTGGAGCCATTGGGCGAGCGCGCTTCCAGCACCGCCCCCTTGGAAAGCAGCAACCTGACGATCGCCGCGCTGCCGCCGGTGGCCGCGTAGTGCAGCGGCGACCAGCCGTCCTTCTGCACCGAGGCGCCATGCGCCACCAGCGCGTTGGCGGCGTCGACCTCGGCCTTCAGCGCCGCCATCATCAACGGCGTCTCGCCCGCATGGTTGCGCACGTCGATCTGGATGCCCTTGGCGTCCAACAACACCTTGGCGACCTTCAGCGACTCGCCCTGCAGCGCGACGATCAGCGCCGGCTGGCCGTGCGTGTCGAGCTGGTTGGGGTCGAGCCCCGCGGCCAGCATGCGCGAGATGGCGTCGGCGTTGTCCACCTCCACCGCACGGAAGAAATCGACGCTGTCGAAGTTGGCCGCGAAGGCGGTGCAGGCCGACAGCGCGGCGGCAGCGACGAGCGCCAGGGGACGAAGACGGAATGACATGGACAGGGGCCTCAGGTGACTGGCGAGCCGTTTCAGACCGGCTCAGGCACTGTCACACGGAATAGTTGCTCGAAGTTTGCGCGCGTCGCATCGGCCACTTCCGTGGCGGAAATGCCCTTCAGCTCGGCGATCTGGCGGGCCACGTGCGGCACCCAGGCGGGCGTGTTGGTCTTGCCGCGGTGCGGCACCGGCGCCAGGTACGGGCTGTCGGTCTCGATCAGGCAGCGATCCAGCGGCACGAAGCGCGCCACCTCGCGCAGCTCGGCCGCCGTCTTGAACGTGAGGATGCCGGAAAACGAGATGTAGAAGCCGAGGTCCAGCGCGGCCCGCGCGACCGCGGCCGATTCGGTGAAGCAATGGAACACGCCGCGGGAATCCGGGCCTGCGCCTGCGCCCGTCCCTTCTTCGCGCAGCACCGCCAGCGTGTCGTCGCTGGCCTGGCGCGTGTGGATCACCAGCGGCAGGTCCCTGCGGCGGCCGGCGCGGATGTGGACGCGAAAGCGTTCGCGCTGCCATTCCATGTCGGCGATCGTGCGACCTTCGAGGCGGAAGTAGTCCAGCCCGGTCTCGCCGATGGCGATCACGCGCGGGCGTCCGGCCCACGCGCACAAGGTGTCGACGTCGGGCTCGGTCATGCCCTCGGTGTCGGGATGCACCCCGACGCTGGCCCACAGGTTGTCGTGCGCGAGCGCCAGTGCATGCACGGACTCGAACTCCTCCATGCTGGTGCAGATGCACAGCGCGCCGCCGACGTCGGCCGCGCGCATGTCCGCGAGGATGGCGTCCAGGCGCTGGTTCAGCTCGGGGAACGCGAGGTGGCAGTGGGAGTCGACGAACATCGGAGACGGGAAAACGGTTGGCGCGCACGCCCGCGAGCCTGGCCTGGCCTGGCCGCCAGGACGTCCGCGGGCCGGTCAGATGGTCTGGGTGGGCTTGGACGACGAGATGGAGGTGCCCAGCACCTCCTCGATGCGCAGCTTCAGCAGACGCGTCTTCTCGTCCACCGGAAAGCGCACGCCGACGCCCTGCGTGCGGCCGCCCGGCGCGTTGGCGGGCGTCAGCCAGCCCACCTTGCCGGCCACCGGATAGCGTTGCGGGTCGCCCGGCAGCGTCAGCAGCAGGTAGATGTCGTCGCCCAGCTGGTAGTCGCGCGTGGTCGGCACGAACAGGCCGCCCTCGGCGAAGATCGGCATGTAGGCGGCGTAGAGAGCGCCCTTCTCGCGGAAAACGAGCTGGATGACACTGGGCCGCGCCGAGGCCGGCGGCGGCGAAGGCATCACTGAGTTCGGTTCATCTGGCATCGTGCGCCTAGTGTAGCCAGCTTCGGACGGGCATCGACCGCTCGAACGGACGACTTGTCCGCCGCATTTCGCGGGATTCACCCGCCCACGCTGCGGTCGCGCCCGGCCTGCTTGGCGCCATACAGGCGTCGGTCGACGGCGTCGATGAACTGCATCAACGTGTCCGACGCCGTCGGGATGAGGGTGCCCAGCCCCTGGCTCACGGTGAGCAGTTGCCCCATCGGCGACGCGGCATGCGCGATCTGCTCCTTGAAGATCGCCTGGCGGCAGCGCTCGCTGACGCGCCGGGCGGCGTTCTCGTCGGTGGCCGGCAGCACCAGCACGAACTCCTCGCCGCCGTAGCGCGCCAGCAGGTCGCGCGGGCGGCTGGCCGCCGACGTCAGCGCGCGGCCGACGCGCTTGAGGCACTCGTCGCCCTGCACGTGGCCGTAGTGGTCGTTGTATTGCTTGAAGAAGTCGATGTCGATCAGGATCAGCGACAGCGGCTGCGTGTGGCGGCGCGCCGCGTTCCATTCCTCGTCCAGCACGGCGTCGAACTTGCGGCGGTTGGCCACGCCGGTGAGGCCGTCGCGGAACGAGAAATCCTCGAGTTCCTTCTGCAGGCCCTGCATCCGCTCCTCGGACTTCTTGCGCTCGCTGATGTCGAACATGAAGCCGATCAGCGCCTGCACCTCGCCGGCCTCGTTGCGCACCACATGCACCACGTCGCGGATCCACACGTACTCGCCGCTGGCGCTCAGCGCGCGGTAGTCGGCCTCGTGGTCGACGCCGGCCTGCGACTGCGAGACGCAGTAGTCCACCACCCGGTTGCGGTCGTCCGGGTGCATGCGCGCGGCCCAGTCGTCGACGGTGACCCAGCTCTCGGGCGTCCAGCCGAGCAGGCTTTCGATCTGCGGGCCGATGTAGGCGAAGGTGGCGCTGGCCCAGTCGATCTTCCACGGGATCGCCCGCGTGGATTCGAGCAGGGTGCGATAGACGGCGTTGTCGGGTTCGGAGGTCTTCACGAGCAGGGTCGAGGCAGGGAAACAAAGGGTTTGCCCGGAGCATAACTGGCCCTTGTGAAACCCGGGTTTCACGCAACCGGGATATCCTCGTCCCCCTTCGGGGCACCCGACCCGCCTTCTACAGGAGCATGGCCATGAGCACACCGTACGAGTCCGATTCCCAGGCGCCCGCCAGCGGCGACTTGCGCCGCCGCGACTTCGTCGCGCTGTCCGTGGCCGCGGGCGTCGCCGGCACCGCGCTGCCGGCGGCGGCCGCCGCGGTCGTCGAGAAGGACGTCACGATCAAGACCGCGGACGGCAGCTGCGACGCAGCGTACTTCCATCCCGAGGGCGGCACGCACGCGGCCGTGATCATCTGGACGGACGCGTTCGGACTGCGCCCCTCCATGCGCGACATGGGCCGTCGCCTGGCCGCCGATGGCTACGCCGTGCTGGTGCCCAACCCGTTCTACCGCATCGCCAAGTCGCCGGTCTACGAGACGGCCGCCAACGTCGACTTCGGCGATCCCGCCACGATGACCAAGCTGCGTCCGTTGATGGGCTCGATCGGCGCGCCGGGTGCCGCCGAGACCGACGCCGCCGCGTTCGTCGCCTTCCTCGATGCGCAACCCGAAGTGGACAAGCGCAGGAAGATCGGCACGCAGGGCTACTGCATGGGCGGCGCACTGGTGGTGCGCACGGCCGCGGCGCAGCCCGGGCGCATCGGCGCCGGCGCGTCGTTCCACGGCGGCGGCCTCGTCACCGACAAGCCCGACTCGCCCTACCTGCTCGCGCCGCGCATCAAGGCCCGCATGCTGTTCGCCATCGCGCGCAGCGACGACGAGAAGCAGCCCGACGCCAAGGACAAGCTGCGCAAGGCGTTCGACGACGCCAAGGTGCCCGCCACGGTGGAGGTGTTCGCCGAGAAGCACGGCTGGTGCGTGCCCGACATGCCCAAGGACGACGGCGTGCCGATCTACAACCAGGCCGACGCCGAGCGCGCGTGGGGCGAGCTGGTCGCGCTCTACAAGGCCGCGCTGGCCTGAGACGGCCGCACCTTGCGCATGAACGCCAGCCGGATCGTCGGAGCGTGCTGCACCTGCTCGACCACGTCGTAGCCGTGGCGCAGGTAGAAGCGCACGTTGCCCACCATGATCATGTTGGTGGTGAGCTCGAAGCGCTCGACCTGCGGATGGGCCGCCTCGATCGCCTGCAGCAGCAGCGCGCCGATGCCGCGTCCCTGCGCCTGCGGCGCCACCACCAGCACGCGGATCAGGCAGGTGCCGCCGGTCACGAGGCCGCGGATGGCGCCGATCAGCCGGCCGCCCTCCATCGCCTTCAGCACCGTGGCCATCCGGATGTGATCGCGGACCCCTTCGACGGTTTCCGTCAGCGGCGGGATCTCCCACGTGTTGCAGGCCTGGGCCTCGGGCTCGAACGCGACCTGCTGCAGCGCGAGGATCGCGGCCGCATCGTCCGGGCGGGCGGGCACGATCGCAACGGTCTCGGACGTGCTCATCGGGCCTGCAATCCGGCGAGCAATTCCAGCGTCGGATAGCCGTCGGCCGGCACGCCCAGGCTGCGTTGGTACGCGCGCAGGCCCAGGCGCGTCGCCGGGCCCATCTGGCCGTCGGCCTCGCCGGCCGCGAAGCCGCGGTCGTTCAGTGCCGACTGCAGCGTCCTGATCTGGTCGCGCGACAGCGGCTGCAAGTCGCGCGGCCACGGCGCCTGCACGCCGGGGCCGCCGGCGATGCGCTGGGCCAGCAGGCTCACCGCCAGCGCGTAACTGGTGGAGTTGTTGTAGCGCAGGATCGCGCGGAAGTTCGGGCCCACCAGGAAGGCCGGGCCGCGCACACCGGCCGGCATCAGGATGGCGCCGTCGGGGAAATCGGGCAGCGGCGTGCCGTCCAGCGTCTGCACGCCCTCGCCGGCCCACTGCGCGCTCGTCTGGCGCATGGCGTCGTCGGCGCGGCCGGCGTCGAAGCCTGCCGGCAGCTGGACCTCGGCGCCCCAGGCCTGGCCGGGTTGCCAGCCGGAGCGCGCGAGGAAGTTGGCGGTGGACGCGGTGACGTCGGCCATGCTGCCCCAGATGTCGCGCCGGCCGTCGCCGTCAGCGTCCACCGCGAACGCCAGGAACGCGCTGGGCAGGAACTGCGTCTGGCCCATCGCGCCAGCCCACGAGCCGATCATGTGCGCGCGGTCGATGTCGCCGCTCTGCAGGATCTTCAGCGCGGCCATCAGCTGCGCGCGCGCCCAGGCCTCGCGCCGGCCCTCGAAGCCGAGCGTGGCCAGCGCATCGATGGTGGGGATGTCGCCGTAGTTGGCGCCGTAGTCGCTCTCCATGCCCCAGATCGCGACGATGGTGGCCTGCGGCACGCCGTAGCGCGCTTGCGCCGCATCGAGCTCCGCCTGCACCTCGGCGAGCTTTTGCTGGCCGCGCGACACGCGGGCCGGCGACACGATGCTGTCCACGTAGTCCCACACCGCGCGCGTGAATTCGGGCTGCTTGCGATCCGAGTCGACGGCCCGCGGCACGTAGTGCGCGTCGTCGAACGCCAGGTGCAGCGTGGCGTCGTCGACCCCGGCGGCGCGCGCCGAGTCGACGAAGCCGGCCACCCAGCGCGCGAAGCCCTGCTGCAGCGCCAGCTCGTCCACCGACACGCCGGCGGCCTGCGCGCCGGCCGCCGTCGCCAGCACCGGCTGCGGCGTGGTCGATGGCGGGCTGGCGCAGGCAGTCAGCGCCACGGCGAGCAGTGTCGCGGCGTGCCGCCAGCGGCGGCTCGGCTGCAAGGAAGGAGGTGCGTGCATGCGTCGATTCTCGCCTTCAGGAGCTGTCGCGTTGAGAGTGCGCGTTTCCGGCGGAAGTTTCATCGACATGGCAGGTGCTGCGCTTCATGCAGTGCTCGAGCGAGCGCACGCGCTTGATCGCGCCGCTGCGGTCGTCGAACTCGGCCACCATCAGGTCCAGCGCGACCAGCGCCGCGTGCACCTCGACCGGCTGCCAGGGCGCGCCGAGCGCGGCCCATTGTGCGTCGCTCAGCTGCATCTCGCCGGTGAGGAACAGCTGGCGGCCGGCGTCGCCGGCGTCGAACGACGCCGCCACGGCCTCGCCGCGATCGGCCGGCCGGCACAGGCCGTGCGCCAGGGTCTGGTCGAACACGACGAGGTCCCCGGCGGCCAGCGCCACCCGGACGCCGGCGTGCGCCAGCGTGAACTCGACGTCGCCGACGTCGATGGCCAGGATCCAGAACAGGCTGCGCGACCAGTGGCGGGCGACGTCGTTGTGGAAGCCCGCGCCGCGCGACGCGAGCCAGTCGATGCGCGTGGCGACGCTGCGTTCGTAGTCCGCCACCGCGTCGCCCAGCACGCGCGTGACGCTCAGCGCGTGCGCGATCGCGCCGACGAGGTCGGGCACGCCGGGCGCGGCCGCGGCCAGGTCGTCCAGCGTGGTCGTGGCGTAGTCGACCGCGAAGGGCTCGGCGATGTCGACCTTCGCGTAGCCCGTGCGCGCCAGGCTCGCGCGCGTCGCCGCATCGAGGAAACCGGTGCGCATCACGTGGACGCGCCCGTACGGCGCGCGCGCGTCCGATGCATGGCACGGCTCGTCGCTGCGCACCGCGAACGCGCGGAACGGCCGCGGCACCGTGTACGTGTCGACGGCGATCGAGCGGTGGGCAAGCGTTGGCGGCATGCCGGCATTGTCGCGGGCGGAGACGGTCGCGGTCGACAGGCGCGCTTGCGCTACGCTGTCGTCGTGGCCCGACGGGCTCGGCGAGGCGAGACATGATCGACGTGGTGTGGCGACTCAGGATCAGCGGCGAGGTGCAGGGCGTGGGCTATCGCTGGGCGATGACGCAGGCTGCCCGGCGCCTGGGCGTGCGCGGCTGGGTGCGCAACCGCGCAGACGGCTCGGTCGAAGCCATGGTCGCGGGCTCGCAGGACGCTGTCGACAACATCGTCGCGTGGGCCCGGCGCGGGCCGGACGCGGCCGTGGTGCGCGCGGTGGAGCTGCTTCCGGGCGACGGCGTCTTCGACTCGTTCGAGCAGAGGCCGAGCGCATGACCACGCGCCTGCCCGAGGTCGACGCCGACCGCTGCACCGGCTGCGGTCGCTGCGTCGCCGCCTGCGAGCCGCGCGTGTTGAGCCTGGAGACGACGAACTGGCGCAAGGCCGCGGTGCTGCACGGCCGCGCAGACTGCACCGGCTGCAGCCTGTGCGCGGTGGTCTGCCCGTTCCGGGCGATCACGATGATGCGGCCGGTGGACGCCGCACCGTCGCGCGAGGCGAATTAGGCCGCGCGACCCCGCGGCCGCGCCCAGACCGCCTTCGCCTCGGCCAGCAGGCTGTCGGTGATCAGCGGCGCGTTGAACGGATGCTCGTCGTGGCGCGCCAGGCGGGCCAGCGACTGCGACCAGTCGGCCAGCTTGGGCCACGCGGCGGCCGGCGGCAGGCTCGCCGCCGGGAAGTAGCGCGGCGACCCGCCGGCGGCGACGGCCATCGCGTCGTGGCACAGCTTCTGGAGCACCTCGCGCAGGCGCGGCACGCCGGCACCGGGCGGCGGCTCCCAGCGGCCGTCGGCGATGCGCCTGGGCAGCGCCACCCAGGCGGCGGCGTCGAAGCCGTCGGCGGCCAGGCGGCGCGCGGCCAGCGGGTGGCCGCCGGCCGCGGCCAGCAGCACCGGCGCGTTGGCGGCGCCCTGCGCTTCGAGCCAGGCCAGCGCCTGTTCGGGCGTCGG
>FTKD01010371.1_pt1 | contig 38436 bp, 30 predicted proteins | sample 1658191 | NCBI WGS metagenome assembly FTKD01 (sample SAMEA3914808, study PRJEB12502) | metagenome | biome: forest; material: soil | place: Canada | collected 2011-08-03 | depth 0.3 m
TCCTTGATCTTGCCGTACAGGCCGCCCACGCGCAGCAGGGGCGTCAGGCGGTAGTCGGCCGAGACCTGGTAGATGTCGTAGGCCGTGCCGACCGTGGCGTTGGTGCCGCTGACCACCGTGGGGATGTTGCCGATCTCGTTGCCGCCCGTGTTGTTGAGCGCGCCGCCGCCGTTGTTGGAGTGGACGTACGCGGCGTAGATCGTGCCCTGGCCGTAGTCGTAGTTGGCGTACACGTTGTGATAGAAGACCTGGTTGCCGTGGACGGCGCCGTTGGGGGCCTTGGCCACCAGGCCCGAGTACGCGACGCGGATCGGGCCGGTGACGTAGTCGACGCGCAGCTGGTACACGCCCTGGTTGAACGTGCTCGTGTTCTGCTGACCGCCGCCGCCGATCGCGTAGTGCGCCACCACCTGCACGCCGGCGATGCGCGGCGAGAGGTAGGCGATGTCGCCGTCGTAGCGCGAGGGCACGCCGAACGAGTTCACCACCGAGCCGAGGTTGCGTTCGGTGTAGTCGATGTAGTTGCCCTGGGACTGGATGTCGGTGTTCTGGCGGCCGACGCGCAGCTCGCCGTAGTTCGTGCTGGTCAGGCCGGCCCAGGCCTGGCGGTCGAACAGCCGCCCGCTGGTGGTCAGGCCCGTGGTGTTGGCATTGGGCTGGTCGGCCTGCGCGCCGTTGGTCGCGTTGAAGCCGGTCTCCAGCGTGAAGGCGGCACCGTAGCCGGAGCCGAAGTCCTTGGTGCCGGTGAAGCCGAGCCGGCTGCGCAGGATCGCGCCGTCCTGCAGCGCGTTGATCTTGGCGCCGCTGCTGCTGCGCATGTGGTTGCCGTATTGGTCGATGTCGCCATAGACCATGAACATGCCGCCTTGCGTCTTCAGCTGCAGCAGGCGGGGTACGGGCACCAGCTGCGCGGCGGTGCCGATGTCGGTGGCGGCCGGGATGGCCGGCGCAGGATTGACGACCACCGCCGGAGCCGCCGGCGCGGCGGCCGCCTTCTGCTCGTCGGCCGCCCGCTGCGCCTTGAGCTCCGCGACCTGGGCCTGCAACTTCTGCACGGCGGCCTCGAGCTCGCTCAACTGGTCGGCGCGCGCGCCGCTCGTCGCGGCCAGCAGGCCTGCCGACACGAGCAGCGCGGCGACGGGGTTCATGCGGAACAGGGCTTTCTGGTGGATCATCGAATGTCTCCTCGTGACCTGGTGCGGTCTGTGGTGGTTGTCGAACTCGGATGGACAGGACGCGCGCGACCCGCGGATCACGCTCGCGGGCAAGCGTTCGCCTACTGCGGGCCGAGCGTCGCGATCAGCGCGCGCAACGGCTCCAGTTCGTCGGGCTGCAGGTCGGAAAGCGGCGGCCGCACGGGCCCGGCGGAATGCCCGGCGATCGTCGCCCCGGCCTTCACGATGGACACGGCGTAGCCCTCGCCGCGATTGCGCAGCGCGATGTAGGGCAGGAAGAAGCTGCGGATCAGCGCGTCGCAGGCGGCGCTGTCGCCGGCCGCGTGCGCCGTGTAGAAATCCATGGCCATGCGCGGCGCGAAGTTGAAGACGGCCGACGAGTACACGGGGCAGCCCATCGCCTTGTACGCGCCGGCGAACACCTCCGCCGTGGGCAGGCCGCCCAGGTAGGCGAAGCGGTCGCCGAGGGTCTGGCGCACGGCCACGAACTTCTCGATGTCGCCCACGCCGTCCTTGAAGCCCACCAGGTTGGGGCAGCGTTGCGCCAGCACCTGCAGCGACGCGGGCGTGAGGCGGCAGGCGCCGCGGTTGTAGACGATCACGCCGATCTTCACGCTGCGGCACACCGCCTCGACGTGCGCCACGAGGCCGGCCTGGCTGGCCTCGGTGAGGTAGTGCGGCAGCAGCAGGATGCCTTGCGCGCCCAGGCGCTCGGCCTCCTGCGCGTACTGGATCGCCAGCGTGGTGCCGCCGCCCGCGCCCGCCACGATGGGCGTGCGGCCGCGGCAGGTGTCCAGCGCCACGCGGATCACGTCGGCGAACTCGCGCGGCTCCAGCGAGAAGAACTCGCCGGTGCCGCCGGCGGCGAACAGCACCGAGGCGCCGTAGGGCTGCAGCCATTCCAGGCGCGCGGCATAGGCGGCCGGCGCGAAGCGCAGGTCGGCGTCGAAGTCGGTCAGGGGGAACGACAGCAAGCCGGCCTGCAGCACGGACTTGAGCTCTTCAGGGGTCATTGCGCTTGTCTCCAGGAGGGGGCGGCGAGCGCCGCGAGGGCGCCCGCTCTGGATCAATAGGTGATCCTTTGTTGTCAGTCATCGTATAACAATGGCACTACCGAGAACCCCGGGAAAGCCCGAATCGACCCACGTTGTGGAGACCGCCCTCCTGCAGGGAAACAAGGGCGTTGGTGTTATCCCTGTATCCGGTCCGGCTATCACCCCCTACATTTGCCTAAGTTGTACGACAACCTATGACAAGCCGCAGCGCTTGCAACCGAGACAAGACGACCGCCATGGCCTCGACCGCCCCCGCCGCCCCGTTCCATCGCCTGCTGCTCACCGGCGCCGCCGGCGGCCTCGGGCGCGAATTGCGCCGCCGCCTGCCGGCCCATTGCGAGATCCTGCGGGTGTCGGACATCGCGGCGCTCGGCGACGCCGCCGCGCGCGAGGAAGTGCGGCCCGCCGACCTGGCCGACGCCGGCGCGGTGCTGGCGCTGCTGGACGGCGTCGACGCGGTCGTCCACCTGGGCGGCGTGTCCACCGAGCAGCCGTGGGAGGCGATCCTGCCGGCCAACATCGTCGGCACCTACAACCTGTACGAGGCTGCGCGCCGGCAGGGTGTCAGGCGTGTCGTGTTCGCCAGCTCCAACCACGTCACCGGCTTCTACCGGCAGGACGAGGTGATCCCCGCCGACGCGCCGCCGAAGCCGGACGGCCTGTACGGGCTGTCCAAGGCGTTCGGCGAGGACCTGGCGCAGCTGTACTTCGACCGCCACGGCATCGAGACCGTGAGCCTGCGCATCGGCTCGTCGTTCGCGGCGCCGCGCGACCGCCGCATGCTGCACACCTGGATGAGCTTCGACGACATGGAGCGCCTCGTGCTGGCCGCCCTGTCCGCGAAGGACGTGGGCCACACCACGATCTGCGGCGTCAGCGCCAACCCGCACGTCTGGTGGGACAACGCGAGCGCCGCCCACATCGGCTACGTGCCGCGCGACAGCTCCGCGCCGTTCGCCGCGCAGGTCGAGCGCGACACGCCGCCCGGCGATCCGACCGACCCGGCCGTCATCTACCAGGGCGGCGCCTTCGTGAAGCTGGGGCCGGGCCGATGACCGCCTCGCGCGCGGAACGCGTGCGCCCGGGCCACCGCGACCGCGTGGGCGAGAGCCCGCTGTGGCACGCGGACGAACGCGCGCTGTACTGGGTGGACATCGAGGCCTGCGCCATCCGCCGCCTGGCCGGCGGCGAGCTGCAGTCGTGGACGCTGCCCGAGCGCGTGGCCTGCGTCGCGCCGCACGCCGGCGGCGGGCTGGTGGCCGCGCTGGAGACGCGCGTCGTGCACGTGGCCCTGGCCGCCGAGGGCACGTTCACGCTCGCCACGCTGGCCCCGGCGCGCCACGAGCGCGCCGACATGCGCTTCAACGACGGACGCTGCGACCGCGCCGGCCGCTTCTGGGTCGGCAGCATGGTGCGCGACATGGCCGCCAACGTGGCCGCCGGCCGCATGTACCGGCTCGACGCGAACGGCTTTGCCGCGGCGCACATCGACAACCTCTATACGCCCAACGGCCTCGCGTTCGACCCCGACGGCCTGGGCATCTGGTGGAGCGACAGCCACCCGCTGTCGCAATGCATCTGGCACGCGCCGCTGTCCGAGGAAGGCATGGTGGGCCGGCGCCGCCTGGTGGCCGACATGCACGACCAGCCCGGCCGCCCCGACGGCGCGGCAATGGACGTCGACGGCGGCTACTGGATCTGCGCCAACGACGGCGGCCGCGTGCTGCGCCTCACGCCCGACGGCCGCGTCGACCGCATCCTCGACGTGCCGGTGAGCAAGCCCTCGATGTGCAGCTTCGGCGGCGACGCGCTCGACACGCTGTACGTCACTTCCATCCAGCCCGCGAACCCGCAGGGCGACGACCTCCTGCTCGCAGGCGAGGTGTTCGCGCTGCGCCCCGGCACGCAAGGCCTCGCCGAGACGCCGTTCAGGCCACCCCGCTGACGGCACGCCCGCTTCGACACGACACAAGACGACAACCGGAGACAAGCCATGACCTCACGCAAGACCACCCCGTTCCGTTCTCTGGCGCTGGCCGCCGCGGTCGCCCTCGCCTGCGCCGCCGCGCACGCGCGCGAGTTCCGCTCCGCCGACATCCACGTCAAGGACTACCCGACCACGCTCGCCGTGAAGTACATGAACGACGAGTTGATCCGCGACACCGGCGGCAAGGACAAGATCAAGGTCTTCGCCGACGGCGCGCTGGGCTCCGAGAAGGACACCGTCGAACAGGTCAAGATCGGCGCGCTGGACATGGTGCGCGTCAACAGCGCGGCCTTCCACGGCATCGTGCCCGAGTCGATGATCCCGTCGCTGCCCTTCCTGTTCCGCGACATGGACCACTTCCGCAAGACCATGTACGGCCCGCAGGGCGACAAGGTGCTGGCCGCGTTCGAGAAGGCCGGCTTCATCGGCCTGGCGCTGTACGAGAGCGGCGCGCGCTCGTTCTACGCGAAGAAGCCCATCCGCAGCGCGGCCGACATGAAGGGCCTGAAGGTGCGCGTGCAGCCGTCCGACCTCTGGGTGAGCCTGATCACGGCGGTGGGCGGGTCGCCCACGCCCATGCCGTTCGCCGAGGTCTACACGGGCCTGAAGACCGGCCTGCTGGACGCCGCCGAGAACAACATCCCCTCGTACGACGAGATGAAGCACTACGAGTCGGCGCCGGTGTTCTCGGAGACGCAGCACGTGATGTCGCCCGAGGTGCTGGTGTTCTCCAAGAAGGTGTGGGACACGCTGACGCCCAACGAGCAGGCTTCGCTGCGCAAGGCCGCCAAGGCCTCGGTGCCCTACTACCAGAAGCTGTGGGAAGCCAAGGAGAGCTCGGCCCGCGCCTCGGTGCTCAAGGCCGGCGCGAAGATCATCCCGGCCTCCGAGATCGACCGCAAGAGCTTCGTCGACGCCGAGAAGCCGGTGTGGGACAAGTACATGTCCACGCCGGAGATCCGCAGCGTGGTGACCGAGATCGTCAACACGAAGTAGGCTGCGCCGTCCCGGCCGCATCGGAGCAGCAATGACCTGGCTCGCCCATCTGAACGCCCGCCTCACCGCCATCGTGCTCGTGCTCGCGCGCCTGTGCCTGGCGGGGCTGGGCGTCATCGTCCTGTACGGCGTGGTGATGCGCTACGCGTTCAACAACGAGCCGCCCTACGTGGAGCAGCTCGCGCTGCTGCTGGTGATCTCGGTGTCGATGTTCGGCGCCGCCGCGGTGGCGCACGACGCCGGCCACATCGGCCTCGACTCCGTTGTCAACCGGCTGCCGCCCGTGGTGCGGCACTGGATCGCGCGGATCGTGGCGCTGTCCACGCTCGCCTTCGCCGTCGTGATCCTGTACGGGGCCTGGGAGATGGCGAAGTCCACGCACGACAACCAGATCCCCACGCTGGGGATCTCGGAGGCCTGGCGCTACCTGCCGCTGATCATCGCGGGCGCGCTGATCGCGCTGTTCTCGATCGACCGCATGCTGCGCCCCATGTCGGCGCCCGAAGAAGAATGAACCGTCCGCCATGGCCCTGACCCTGCTCTGCTCCACGTTCGTCGTCCTGCTCCTGCTGGGCGTACCGGTGGCCTTCGCCATCGGCCTCGCGTGCCTCGCCGCGTTCTTCTCCGAAGGCCTGCCCATCGCCACCGCCGTGCAGATGATGGTGTCGGGCATGAACGTGTTCTCGTTCCTGGCGATCCCGTTCTTCATCTTCTCGGGCGAGCTGATGCTGCACGGCGGCGTGGCCGACCGCATCATGAACTTCGCGCGCAGCCTCACCGGCCACGTGCGCGGCGGGCTGGGCCTGGCCAACGTGCTGGCGTCGACGCTGTTCGGCGGCGTCTCGGGCTCGCCGGTAGCCGACACCTCGGCCATGGGCGGCGTGATGATCCCGCTGATGAAGCGCGAGGGCTACGGCGCCGACTACGCGGTCAACGTCACCACGCACGCGTCGCTCACCGGCGCGCTGATGCCCACGTCGCACAACATGATCATCTACGCGTTCGCCGCGCAGGCCGCGGCCGGCGAGATCGCGGGGCAGACGATCAAGGGCGTGTCCATCGGCGACCTGATGTTCGCGGGCCTGGTGCCCGTGTTCTGGATCATGGTGTGCATGCTGGTGGCCGCGTACTGGCAGGCGGTGCGCTGCGGCTATCCCAAGCGCGAGGACGGCAGCTCGATGATCCGCATGTTCCCGGGCTGGGGCACGGTGGCGCGCACCGGCATCGCGTCGCTGCCGGGCCTGGCGATCATCGTGATCATCCTGGCCTGCGTGATGGGCGGCGTCACCACCGCCACCGAGGCCGCGGCCATCGCGGTGACGTGGTCGCTGTTGCTCACCTCCGTGGTCTACCGCTCGCTCACGCGCCAGAAGCTGTGGCACGCGCTGGGCAAGGCGGCGCGCACGACCGGCGTGATCCTGCTGCTGATCGGCGTGTCCAACATGCTGCGCTGGCAGATGGCCTACCTCGAGATTCCCGAGAGCATCGAGTCGCTGCTGCTGGGCGCCACCCGCCATCCGTGGCTGATGCTGCTGTACATCAACATCATCCAGATCGTGCTGGGCATGTTCCTGGACATGGCCGCGCACATCCTCATCACCACGCCGCTGTTCCTGCCGCTGGCCATCCAGATGGGCGTGGGCCCGGTGCAGTTCGGCATGATGCTGCTGCTCAATTGCGCGCTGGGCCTGGTGCACCCGCCCGTGGGCACGGTGCAGTTCGTGGGCTGCGCGATCGGCGAGATCTCCATGGGACAGGCCACCCGCACCGCCTGGCCGTACTACCTGGCGATCTGGGTGGCCATCAACCTGGTCACCTATGTGCCCGCGTTCTCCACCTGGCTGCCGGCGGCGATCACGGGTCACGCGGTGTTCTGAGCCCGCCCTCGGGAATTTCCGTGGGGCAGCGGTCGAATGCCGCTCCGGCCACGCCCCCGGAACCTAGAATCCGGGCATGCAGTTGTTTGTGTCAGACGACGACGTCGCCGCCCTCGAGAACTCGCTTTCCGAGTTGCGCGGCGAGCCCAAGATCGCCGCCACCGTGGCGCTGGGCTGGCACCTGCGCCAGCGCGACAGCATGCGGGCGCTGCGCCTGGTCAACACGGTGCTGCCCCTGCTGGGCGACGCGCCGCAGGCGCCTCCCGGGCAGGCGCGCGCGCCGGTGCCGCACCGCGCGCGCGCGGCGCTCGCCGCCGCCGAGGCGCAGGCCCTGCTGTGCGAGTTCGAGGCCTCGGAACGCTGGCTGGGCGAGGCCCGGGCCCACGTCGATCCCGACACCGATGCCCAGATCGAGGGCGACGCCTTCCTCGTGGAGAGCCTGCTCGCCAAGACGCGCGGCCAGCGCGAACGCGAGCTGGCGGCCGTCGAACGCGCCATCGAGTTCTACGCCGCCAGCGGCGCGCCGGAGCGCCTGTCCATCGCGCGCATGTGGGCCAGCTACGAGCGCTCGTTCACGCAGCCCGAGCTGGAATCCTCGCTGGGCCTGGAGCCGCCCGGGCAGGCCTGGCCGCAGGCCGGCATCGCCTGGGACGCGCTGTGGAGCGCCGCGCGCGCGCTGGGGCTGTCCTATCGCAACCCCGCCGCCTCGGCGGCCGTGTTCCAGCACGCCGCCGACCAGGCCCGCCAGATGGGCATGGTGCGCCTGGAGATCGTGGCGATGATCAACGCCGGCGCGGCCCGCCAGGGCACCGGCGACTACGACATGGCCAGCGACTGCTTCGACATCGCCGCCACGCGCGCGCGGGCCACCGGCTGGCCGATGCTGGTCGGCGCGACCAACACGCGCGTGGGCGAGCTGCTGCAGACCCTCGGCGCGTTCGAGGAGAGCCGCGCGCTGCTCAGCGAAGCCATCCTGCAGCTGTCGACGGTGCCTCGCTGCCTGAACCTGGCCATCGCCTGCAGCGCCCTCGCGCAGACGCTCCTGGCCATGGACCGACCGGTGGAGGCGCTGGAGCCGATGCGCGAGGCCATCGCCATGTACCGCGAGACCGGCTTCAGCCACACCCTCGCGCTCAACCTCATCTTCCAGGCGCGCGGGCTCGCCGCCGCGGGGCTTCCGTCCGAAGCCCTGGCGGTGCTGGACGAGGCCCAGGCCATGATCGACCAGCTGCAGCTCGACACGCTGCACGCCGGCGTCAGCGACGTGCTCGCCGACCTGCACCACCGCTTCGAGCTGCCCGCCCCGCCCGGCATGGCGCTGCCCACCGCGGCGCTGCATTTCGGCGAGGACACGCTGGCGCGCGGCCGCGCCATCGAGGGCTGGAAGGCACCGGCGCGCCTGCATGCCTTCCTGGCCGAGCGCTGGGCCGAGGCCGGCGACCACGCGCGCGCCTACGAGCACGCGCGCCAGGCGCTGCAGGCCAAGGAGCAGGAGTCGACGCAGAAGATGAACTACCCGCTGGCGCTGGCCCGCCTGCGCCGGCGCGGCACGCGGCCCAGCGACGTCGACGCCTCGCCCGCAGCGGCCGCCGGCGACGAGCGCCCGCGCCGCCAGGCCGGCGCCACGCTGACGCCCAAGGAGCGCAGCATCCTGCTGCTGCTGGCGCGCAACTACTCCAACAAGGAGATCGCGAAGGCCATCGCCACCAGCGACGAGACCGTCAAGTGGCACCTGAAGAACCTGTTCAACAAGCTGGGCGCCGGCTCGCGCAAGCACGCCGTGACCCGCGCGCGGACGCTCGGGTTCATCAGCTTCAGCTCCTAGACGCCGCCGTACGCGTTGCGGAACGCCTCCCCGATGGCCTGGACATCCATGCTGTCGACAAAGCCGTCGCCCACCATGCTGTGGCTGGCGTTGACCCAGCCGTCCAGGCCCCACGACAGCGCCACCGCGCCGAGGTCCATCGCGTCGAACTCGGTGTCGGCATCGGCATCGGCGTCGATCACCCACACGCAGCCCTCGGCGTATTCCAGCGGGTCCGCCTTGCTCACCACCATCATCGCGTGGTAGCCCCAGACGTTGTCGGGCGACCAGCTGCCGTCGGCGGTGACCGTGCCGCCGGCGTCGCGGAAGCCCGGGTTGCTGAAGGCGCCGGCGCCGCCGCCGGTCTGCCAGGTGACGCCCGTGTCGGTGGTGTTGTGCACCTCGGCGCCCAGGTGCACGGTGGTGCCCATGGCGACGATGGGCATGCGCGCGAACATGCTGTTGCCGCGGGCGTTGAGCGCGCCGCCGCCCGGGTGCACCACGGGGAAGTCGATCAGCACGCGCGGCGTGTCGGTGGCGCTGCCCACGTTGATGGCGGCGAACGCCTTCTTCACCGCATCGACTTCCGGGGTGCCCGGACCGAAGTCCTCCTGCGCGGCGTTGAGCGCGGCATTGCGCGCGTCGGCGTACTTGGACAGCGGCGTCAGCCACTCGGTCATCGCCGTGTACCAGATGCGCGCGGCGTGGTCGTTGCCGATGCCCTTCATGCCGCCGGGCAAGTACGGGCTGTACGTGTCGGAGTTCGGGTCGGACGACGCGCCCTGGGCCAGGAAATAGAAGAAGCGGTTCAGCGGGCCGCTGGAGAAATGCACGTCCAGGTACTGGATGCCGGCGTACCAATGGTCGGCGCTGACGCCGTCGACGCTCGGATGCATCATCGAACGCAGGGGGGTGTCGGAGATCTTCGCGCCCATCAGCCAGTCGGTGCCGGTGTTGGGGATGACGGAGTCGTTGCCCGGCAGCCGGGTGGCGTAGGCCTCGACCATGGAGCCCATGAAGTCCGACGTCGACTCGTTGAGGCCGCCGGATTCTCCGTCGTACTCCAGCGCGTCGGAGTTCGCCGTGACGCCGTGCGTCATCTCGTGGCCGATGATGTCGATCTCCGTGAGCGTGTCGAAGCCGTTCGGGTCGGGGGTCGTGGGCAGGCCCGTGTTCGGGTCGACGCCCGGGTTCTTCGTGCCGTCCGAATAGAACATGCCGAATGCGGCGTCGAGCCAGAAGGCGTTGTCGTAGTAGAAGCCGTTGCTGTCGGCGACGTGCACCACGGACATGGGCGAGGTGCCCTGGTTGTCGATGCCGTTGCGGCCGAAGACGTTCTGGTAGAAGTCCCAGGTCATCGCCATGCCGTACTGCGCGTCGACCGCGGCCGTCTGCCCGTTGACGCTGGTCTCGCCGCCGTAGGGGAACATCGCGAACTGCTGGCCGTCGCCCCAATTGTTGGTGGGGTTGCCGTCGAACCACCAGTTGCTGGCCGTCCAGGTGGCGCCGTAGCCTTCGTGGGTCTCGGTGATGGACTGCAATCCGACCACCGAGATCGGGTTGCCGTCAGGGCCCAGCACCTGGTTGCCGTTGTCGTCGTAGAAGTAGTCGTGCAGGTACGGGTTGTATTTCGAGCCGCGGGTGCGGTCGATCATCGCGAAGCTGCCGTCCGCGTGCATCGTGGTGTCGACGGAGACGACGCCGCTCCACTGGCTGTTGCCCGTGCCGACCGCCGCCGTGTCGGTGGGCAGCTGCAGCGGCGGATTCATCGGCGCGATGCTCTGCCGGCCGTCGCGCACGTGCAGGACGGCACCCGTGCGCGCATCGACGACGTAGGTCATGTCGCGCAGTCCGTCGACGCGGTTGTGCGCGAACAGGTGCACCTCGTAGGCCCAGACGTAGGGGTCCTTGGGCGCCACCGACATCACGCTGCGCGCGCGGTCGAAGCCGTAACGGTGCGTGCTCTCGTTCCAGGCCAGCTTCACGTCGCCGGTGTACTGCGTGGGGAAGACGATCAGCTCCACCTTGGGCGGCGCGCTGCGCCCCTGCAGCCCGATCGCGTGGCGCGCGGCGGCCACCGCCTGCGCCTCGGTCAGGGTGGGGGTGCCCGCGGGCGCCACGTCGGTGGACAGGCTGCTGGAAGCGACCTTGGCCTTGCCCGAGGCCGGCGCGCGCAGCACCGCCTCCGAGCCCCAGACGCGATGTCCCTGGTATGCCTGCGTGGCGCGCACGATGGTCTCGCCGAACCTGTTGACGAGCGAGCTGCGCGCCACCAGCTCGACGCCAGCGCTCTCGCGCCCGGCGCTGACGGCCAGCGCCACGCGTTTCGCATCGGGCGCGGGCAGCCGAGCGCCGGCCGCGGCGCACAGCGACAGCATCGCCAGGCCGACGCCGAGGGCGAGAGGCACCAGGCGATGCGGGCAACGCGACAGGGAAGAGGAAGCGGAGGTCATGGGTTTCGTGCTCTCGTGGAAGTCAATGGGGGCTGGCGGCCGAAGGCGTGGAGGCCGCGTCGGGCCCGGCGCGCACCTCGGCATGGCGGCGCACGCGCAGCAGGGCCAGCGGATAGCTCATCTTCTGGGCCGTCTCGCGATCCTTGGCCGACAGCGCCCGGCGCGCGTAGCCGTAGGCGCGCTCGTGGTCGCCGGTCTCGGCCCAGCGTTCGGCCAGGAAGTCGAGCGCGGCGGCGCGCGGGTTCCAGCCGGTGAGGTGCCGCCCGCGTTCCTGCGCCTCCTCGGCGAAATGCAGGGTCGCGGTGGGCAGGGTCATGTCCGGCGGCCGCGGCAGCGTGAAGCGGTGATGCATGTCGGCCTGCGCCTGGCACAGCGCGATGCGTGTGGCCTCGAGGCCACCCGATTCGACCAGCGACCGGGCCTCGGCCAGCACGTCGGCGGCACGGTCAGGCTGCGCGGCCGCGGCGAGCACGCGGGCGTGCAGCACCAGGTTGGACGCCAGATCGCGCTGGCTGCCGACCGTGCGCAACACCGCCATCGCCGCGTCCATCTGCGCCACGGCCTCGACCGTGCGCCGGTTGGCAAGCAGCGTGCGCGCCAGCGCCGCGTGCGCGCGGGCCAGCAACGGGCCGCGCTGGCGAACCGACAACGCCTCGATGGCCTCTTCCAGCGTGCGCTGGCTTTCCTCGAATGCGCCGAGGTCGCACAGCAGTGCGCCGAGGTGGGTGTCGCACGCGGCGACCAGCAAGGGCCAACCGGTGGCGCGAGCCTGCAGCGCCGCCGCGTCGAAGCAGCGCGCGGCGCGGTCGTAGTCGCCCAGCTCGTGGACCAGCGCGCCGGACTCCAGCATGCATGTCACCTCGAGCATCACGAGGCCGCGCGACCGCGCCAGTTCGGCGGCCCGCGCGAAGGCCCGGGTGGCCGCCGCGGGATTGCCGCAGGCCAGCGCGAAGGCCTGCGCGGCGGCCTGGATCGCATCGCGGGCGACGTCCTGCTCGGCGCAGGCCGGTGCCGCTTCGCCCGCCGTGCGACGCTCCGGATGGGCGACCAGCATCTCGAATTCGATCCAGGCCCGCGCGATCTCGAACCGGCTGCGGTCCTGGGTCCGATCGAAGCAACGCCGGGCCTGGCGCAACGCGGCCAGCACCCGATCGGTCTGGCCGCGCGTGCGCGCCAGCACCGCCTCCACCAGCCACGAGTCGCCTTCGGCCTGCGGATCCCAGGCGAGGTTCAGGCTGCCGCGCGCATCGGCCAGGCAACGCTCGGCCTCGGCCGCCTCGCCGAACAGCGCCGAGGCCTCCGCGGCAGCCAGCGCGGCGCGCGCGCGGCAGCTGGCCACCGCGTCGCCCTGGGCCGGAGAACGCACCACGGGCATCACGTCCTGCACCAGCCGCAGCGTGCGGCCGCTGTCGCGCTGGCGCAGGTGCCAGGCGAGCGCGACCTTGGTCGCGACGAGGCCGCTGCCCGGATGCGCCTGGCGCAGCACGCCTTCCAGCACGTCGATCTCGGATTGGGACACATGGAGGTTCATGGACCGCCGCGGACGCTCAGGGCAGCGCCGTGACGACGCCGACGTCCACGGTGATGTCGGCCATCTTGGCCTTCTTCAGCACGTCGGTGGTCAGCGTGAAGTTCATGCCGCCGATGTCGGCCGGCACGATGCGCGCCTTGACCACGTGCAGGCCGAAGGGATCGGGCGTCGCGTTGACGGCATCGATGGTGGTGCTGTGGAAGTCCGCCAGGGTGACGGCCACCTGCACCAGCGGCGCCGCCGAATCCTTGGCGGAGTTGGTGCGATCCTTCTGGAAGATGCCGGTGGACAGCACGTCGCCCGACTTCAGCGGCGCCGACACGAACAGCACCGGGTCGGCGTCGGTGCCCGCGTACGACTCGAAGTTCGGATTGGTGCCCTTCAACTGGAAGACGCCGGTGTCCTGCGCATAGCCGCCGCCGGAGAACGTGGAGAACGCCAGGCCCATGCCGCGCTTCAGGTTGAAGCCGACGCCCCGCGTCTGCGTGCCCGACGGGCCGACGAGATCCAGCACCAGGCGCGTGGGCGTCGACGCCGGATCCTTGACCAGGCGCCAGCCCGTGCCCGCGGGGTCGGTGTAGTTGATGCTGGTGGGCGTCACCGTGGGCAACGGCGCCGGCGTGTAGTTGGAGGAGCCGCCGCAGGCCGCCAGCAGGGCGGCGACAACGAGAGGGGAGAGGAGCTTGAGGTTCATGGTGGGTTTCCGGTTCACACGCCGCCGTAGGCGTTCTTGAAGGCTTGCGAGATGGCCTGGACGTCGAAGCTGTCCACGTAGGCGTCGAGCACGATGCTGTGGCTGGCGTTCGCCCATTCGTTGAGCCCCCACGACAGCGCGACGGCACCGAGGTCGAGGGCGTCGAACTCGTTGTCGGCATCCGCGTCGCCGTCGACGACCCAGATCGCGCCCTCGGCGAATTCCATCGGGTCGGCGTTGCTGACCACGGTCATGGAATGGAAGCCCCATTGGTTGTCGGGCGTCCAGGTGCCGTCGGCGCCGACCTGGCCACCCACCTTCCGGAACCCGGGGCTGTTGAGATCGCCGGGCATGCCGCCCAGCTTCCAGGTGACGCTGGTGTCGTTGGTGTTCTGTACGTCGGCGCTCAGGTGAACCGTGGTGTTCATCGCCACGATGGGAATGCGTGCCAGCGTGCCGTCGCCGCTCGGATTGAACACGCTGCCATCGGGCTGCACCACCGCGAAGCGGATGGCCACGCGCGAGGTGTCGCCCGCGCCGCCGACGTTGATCGCGGCGAACGCGTTCTTGACGGCCAGCACCTCCGGCGAGCCGTCGCCGTACAGCTCGGCGGCGGCGCTGACGCCGGCCACCCGCGCGTCGGCGTACTTGGCCACCGGGGTCAGCCATTCGGTCATCGCCGTGTACCAGATGCGGGCCGCCTTGTCGTTGCCGACGCCCGTCATGCCGCCGGGCAGGTACGAGCTCCATGCCGGCGAGGTGGCGTCCGACGGCGCGCCCTGCGAGAGGTAGTAGAAGAAGCGGTTCATCGGGCCGCTGCCGTAATGCACGTCCAGGTATTCGATGCCCGAGTACCAGTAGTTCGGGCTGAATCCGTCGACGTTCGGGTTGATCATCGAGCGCAGCGCCGTCGTGCCGATGCTGGCGCCCATCAGCCAGTCGGTGCCCGTCTCGGGGATCACCGAATCGGCACCGGCGGGACGGGTGGAGTACGCCTCCACCATCGAGCCCATGAAGTCCGAGGTCGATTCGTTGATCGCGCCCGACTCGCCGTCGTAGACCAGGCCCGACGAGAACGCCGTGACGCCGTGCGTCATCTCGTGGCCGATGATGTCGATGGCCGTCAGCGAGTCGAAGCCGTCCGGATTCGGCGGGGTCGGACCGCCCGTGTTGGGATCGACGCCGACATTGCGCGTGCCGTCCGAATAGAACATGCCCATCGACCAGGTGTTCCAGAACGCGTTGTCGTAGTAGTAGCCGAACGGGCCGACGACGTGCACCTCGGACACCAGCGAGGTGCCGAGGTTGTCCACGCCGTCGCGGCCGAAGACGTTGCGGTAGAAGTCCCAGGTGGTGGCCATGCCCCAGTGCGCATCGACCGCGGCGGTCTGGCCGTTGACGCTGGTCTCGCCGCCGTAGGGGTACATCACGAACTTGTTGCCGTCGCCCCACTCGTTGGTGGGGTTCTGGTCGAACCAGTGCAGCGCGGCGGTCCACGTGAAGTCGTTGGCGTCGCCTTCGTGGGTCTCGGTCATCGTCTGCAGGCCGATCACCGACACCGGGTTGCCGTCCGGGCCGTAGACCGGGTTGCCGTTGCTGTCCAGCAGCGAGTCGTGCAGCCACGGGTTCCACTGCGTGCCGCGGGTGCGGTCCACCATCATGAAGCTGCCGTCGGCGCGCTGCGTGGTCGACAGGGGCACGGTTCCGCTGTACTGGCTGTGGCCGGTGCCCATCACCGCGACGTCGGAGTCGACCTGCAGCGGCGGGTTGTCCGGCGCCAGCGTCTGCAGGCACGTATCCACGCGCAGGAGAGCCCCGGTGCGCGCATCGACCACGTACTTCATGTCGCGGATGCCGTCGACCGGGTTCTTCGCGAAGATCTCCACCTCCCAGGCCCACACGTAGGGGTCGGCCGGCGCCGTGCCGACGACGCTGTTGGCGCGGTCGAGGCGGTACTGTTTGGTGTCTGCGTTCCAGGCGAACTTGATGTCGCCGCGGTACCTGGTGGGAAACACGATCAGCTCGGATTTCGGCGGATACGCGCTGCCCTTCAGGCCCAGCGCCTTGCGCGCGATCGCCACGGCCTGGTCCTGGCTCAGCGTGGCCGTGCCGGCCGGGGCGGGATGCTGGCCGACGCTGGCGGCCGCCACGCGCACGCGCCCCGCGGACTCGGCATGCACCACCGCCTCCGAGCCCCACACGCGGTGGCCCTGCCACGTCTGCGAGGCATGCACGATGGTGGTGTTGCGCGCGTTGACGAGCGTGGTGCGGGCCACGAGGTCGCCGTCGACGTCGGCCCGCGCACCGGCCAGGGCCTGCGCCACGCGGCGCGGGTCGGCCGGGTGCAGCGCCTTGGCCATGGCGGTGCCGGAGAACGCCAGCGCGAGAGCGACGGCCAGCGCGGAGGGCCGCAGGCGACGCGGGCAGGAAGCGATGAGATGCACGGTGGGTGTCATGGGTCTGGGCTCTGGGTTGGCGAGCTGGAAGCACCGCTGGCGAGGCTTCTCGCCGGGTGCCTGTGCACGTTAAGTCCGTCCCGGCGCGAACCAGCCCCCCCGCGCCGGGGGGGAATTCCGCGAGCCCGGGCCGGACAAACCCGAAGCCACGCCGGACTCGTCTAGACAAGCCGCGGCGCAGGCCGCAGGATGCGTCCACCTCGCCCCTCAGCCCAGCCCGCCCGATGCCCCATTCGATGCCCACCGCCCCGCGCGCGCTCCCGCCCGGCGTGCCCACGCTCGCGCGCGAGCCGCTCGAGACCGGCGTCAACCGCTGGGTGATCGACGGCGTGCTGGCCGATCCGCACGCGGTGCGCGCGCGCCTGCTCGCGCGGCGCCACTGGAACCTCGGCTACCCGCATCGGCCCGAGACCTGGCCGGGCATGCGCCTTCCCGAGGCCCTGCTGCCGGATGAACTGGCCCACGTCGAGGCGCGAGTGCGGGCCGCGATCGGCTGCGACCGCCTGTCGGTGGCCACCGCGCCCGGCGGCGCGCGCCTCGATTGCAACGTGGCGCAACTGGTGGGCGTGCGCGAGAGCGGCCCGCGCCCGCACACCGACCGGCGCGACCTTTGTCGCCATGCCGCGGTTCTGTACCTGCACCCGGCGCCGCCCGCGGGCTCCGGCACCAGCTTCTACCGGCTGCGCTATCCGAACGGCGCGCTCGGGGGCAACGCCTGCCCGCCGCCGCACGACAACCTCGTGCAGGCCCTGGGCGTGCGGCGCCTGCCGCCCGCGGCCTGGGTGGAGGAGGCGCGGGTGGAGAACGTGTTCAACCGCCTGCTGGTCTACAAGGCCGCCCTCGTGCACAGCGCCACGGGCTACTTCGGCGAGGCGCCGTCCGACCGGCGCCTGACCATCACGTTCTTCTGGATGTCCGGCTGAGCCTCAAGTCCGGAAGCGGACTGCCGACAAACCTGGGACGGCCCGCCGCCTGGCACGTTTCTGGCTACGAACCGTTACGACCCTGCGCGTTCGCTCACAGCCCGCGCGAGCTCGACAGCCTCACAATGCGCGGGCAGCCCGGCGATGCCGGGCCGCATCCGTGACGGTTCCTTCTCGAACGGCGCCCGGCGCTCTCCAAGTCATGCCTGTCATCGCAGTCATCAATCGCAAGGGCGGAAGCGGCAAGAGCACGCTCGCGACCCAGCTGGCCGGCTCGCTCGCCAACCGCGGGTTCCAGGTGATGCTGGGCGACGTCGATCGCCAGCAGTCGTCGCTCGCCTGGCTGCGCCGCCGCGCAGCCCAGCCGCTGGCGAAGAACGCGGCCATCGCGGGCTCGGCCTTCGGCAGCCAGAGCGTCATGCGGCCGCCGGCCGGCATCACGCACGTGGTGCTCGACACCCCCGGCGGCCTGCACGGCTTCGACCTTGCCCGCGTCGCGATGAGCGCCGACGCCATCCTGATGCCCGTCAGCGACAGCGTGTTCGACCGCGAATCCGCCCTCGAATGCCACGCCGAGCTCATGACGCTCCCGCGCGTGGCCGCCGGCCGCTGCAAGGTGGCCGTCGTGGGCATGCGCGTGGATGCGCGCACCAAGGGCGCCGCGCGCCTGGAAGCCTGGGCGCTGGAGCACGGCCTGGCCTACGTGGGCTCGCTGCGCGAATCCCAGGTCTACACCCGCTGCGCCGAGCAGGGCCTGTCGCTGTTCGACGTGCCCGCCGCCAAGGTCGAGGCCGACCTGTCGCAATGGCGCCCGCTGCTGGACTGGGTGGACGCCACCTGGGCCGCGACCGCGCGGCTGGAGGCCACGTCCCGCGCCGCCATCCCCGTCTCGGCCCCGTCGATCGCGCCGCAGGCCCGCCGCCGCACGCTGGTGCGCGCGCCGCTGCCGGTGCCTGTGGCGCCCAAGGCACCGGTGTCCGAATTCCGGCCCAGCCGGGACAGCGTGCGCCCGCCGCGCGTCGAGCGCTTCGGCTGGTTGCTGGGCGTGTTCCGCTCGTTCTCCTGAGAGGCCGCGCCGCGGCGCCGCGCGGTGCCTCAGACGTCGCCCGCGACGACGTTGAACGGCGGCGGGAACTGCACGCTCAGCACCACTCGATGCGCGTTCGGCCGCGCGCGTCCCGTGTCGGCGACGCGCACGCGCGCGCCCAGGCGGCGCGCGCAGGCCTGCAGCAACGCCATCTCCGGTTCCAGCAGGTGCGCATCGGCGCGCAGCGCCACCAGTTCCACGTCGATGGCCAGCGGGTGCGCCGCGCCGAAGCCGGGCACGGCGTCGCGCACCATCACGGTCGAGCCCGGATGCTCCGCCACCACCACGACCTCCAGCCGGCACGCGATCGGGCACTGGCGGATCGCGTGGGCCAGCAACGACCTCAGCGTGGCGCGCAGATCGGCATCGCGCGCGGCCACCCAGGCGTCCTCGCACGAGCCAGCGAAATCGACCATCGCGGCGCCCGGCAACGGCACGTCGAACGCCAGCGTCCGGCGCAGCGCCGCCTGCAGGGACAGGTGCGTGGCCTTTCCGCCCCTGCCCATAGCCATCGGCGCGTCGATCGGCGACGGAATCGGAAGGCGCGCAGGCGCCACGGAGGATTGCGGATTCATCGTGCGGCCCTATTCGATCTTGCCCAGCTCCGCGCGGATCGCGTCCGCGTTCAGCGGCAGGAAGGCCTGGTCGCGCACGACCGCCGCCATGCCGTCGCGGCTGAGGATGTAGCGCAGGAACTCGGCCACCTTGGGATCGACGGGCTGGCCCGGCGTCCGGTTCACGAAGGCGGTGCTGTAGCGCGTGAGCGGCCACGCGCGGCGCCACGCGTTGTCCTGCGTCGGCTCGACCAGGGGCCCGCCCGCTTCATCGGCCAGCGCGATCTTGCGCACGCCGGCGTTCTCGAACAGCACGTTCGCGAAGCCGATGCCGTCCGGGTCGTGCGCCACCGCGTCGAGGATGTAGGTGCCCGCGTTGATCACGTCGCCCGAGGCCGTGTGGCCGTTGTCGAAGTCCTTGAGCTCCGGGTTCCAGCGCGGGCTGTCCTTCATGACGGTGAGCCGGAAGAAGCCGGCCATGCCCGTGTCGAAGTTGTAGCCGTAGACGTGGATGGGCCGGTGCGTCCAGGCGCCGCCCAGGCCCAGCTGGCCCCATTCGCGCAGGGCCGCCGGCGCGCCGCGGCGGCGCTCGGCGCCGAAGATCGCATCGAGCTGCGCGAGCGTCATGCCGGCCAGCGGGTTGTCCTTGTTCACGTACACCATCAGCGCGAAGGTCTTGTGCTGCGTCGCGTAGCTGCCCGACGTGATCTTGACGCCCACAGGCGGATAGCCGAACCATTCCTGGTAGGCCCGCAGCTCGGGTGCGTACGGCTCGCGGCCGATGAACGCGATGTCGGCGATGCCGCCGTACAGGCCCGCCATCGCGGCCTCGGTGCCCTTGAGCCTGGTCTCGAACGCGACGCCGGGCTGCACGCGGCGAAACCCGTCCTCCCAGTCCTGCACCAGGCCCGGGATGTACGGATTTCCCCATACGCGGATGGTGCCGCTGACCGCGGACGCGGCCTGGTAGGGCTTCAGCGCGGCGAGGTAGTCGGCCGGCGCGGCTGCAGCGCTCGCGGCCCAGGCCGCAAGCGCCAGCGCCATCGCGGCGAGGACGGGACGTGCGGATCTCACTTGAGCTTCTCCAGTTCGCGGCGGGCGGCGTCCGGCGTCAACGGCAGGTAGCCGCCGTCGCGCGCGATCGCGGCCTGGCCGTCGGCGCTCAGCACATAGGCCAGGAACTCCGCGGGCAAGGGCGCCACGGGTTGGCGCGGCGCACGGTCGACGAAGATCGAGACGGGTCGCGCCAGCGGGTACTGGCGCCGCTGCACCGACTCCGCCGTCGGCGCGACGAAGGGGCCGCCGGGCTCGAAGGACAGCGCCACGGTCTTCACCGATGCCGCCGCGTCGCACACGCAGGCGATGGCGATGCCGGCAGGATCGCGGGCGAGCGCGTCGACGATGCGGCGGCCGTCCGCGAACTCGTGCAGGTTCGCGGCCCACTTCTGGCTGCCGCCCATCACCGTGGCCTCGACGAAGCGCACGACGTCCTGGTCGAGGCTCATCATGTAGATCGCGACGGGCTGGTCCTTCAACGGCCCCGCGACGCCCAGGTCGCCCCAGGTGCGCACCGGCGCGCCGCCGCGGCGGCGATCCGCGCCGAGGATCGCGTCGAGCTGCGCCAGGCTCAGCCGAGCGACCGGGTTGTCGCTGTGCACGAACACGACCGGGGCGAACGCGTGATCGGGCTTGTCGAGGCTGCCGGTGGCGATGTCCACGCGCAGCGGCGGATGGCCCATCACCGGGAGATAGCCATCGAGCTCGATGGGCAGCAGGTCGCGCTCCATCAACGCGAGGTCGGCCGCCCCGGTGTAGAGGCCGCCGATCGCCGTGGCGTCGCCGCGCAGCGTGGGCGCCAGCGCCGCGTTCGGCTGGCGCGCCCGGAAGCCCGACTGCCAGGCCGCGACGAGGCCGCCGAGCACGTCGGCGTCGCGGCGGCCATGGCCCCAGACGCGAAGAACGCCGCCCACGTCGCGCCGCGGACGATACGGCGCGGCGGGCGCGGGCGCGCCGACGGGACCGGTCTCGTCCAGCTGCCGGCGCTGCGCCTCGGCCATCGCCGCCGTCAGCGGCAGGTAGCCGCCGTGCGCCATCAACCGTTCCTGGCCCTGGCGGCTCAGGATGAAGCGCAGGAACTCCTTGAGCTTGGGATCGATGGCCTGGCCCGGGGCGCGATCGAGGTACATGTAGATGCTGCGCACCAGCGGCCACGTGCGGTTCTGGAAGCTCTCGCGGCTGGGCGCGACGTACGGGCTCGCGGAATCCGGGGCCAGCGCGATCGCCTTCAGGCCCGCCACGCCGCGCGCCTGCGGCATCACCGTCCATGCGATGCCGAAGCGGTCGTGAGCGAGCTCGTCGCGCAGCATGTGCCGCAGGCCGCCCTGCTGCGCCGGATCGTCGTCGGCGATCATCTTGCTGCCCGACTCCACGTACTCGCGGTAGTTCGGGTTCCACTTGTCGCTGTTGCGCAGCACCTTCAGCTGGAAGAAGCGCGTGGTGCCGGAGGGCGCGTGGCCGTAGGTCTGGATGGGCTTGTCGGCCCACTCGCCCGCGAGGCCCAGTTGGCCCCAGGTGCGGATGTCGTCCTCGGGCCCGCGCGCGCCCGCGAGGCTCCACTTGAAGCCGTCGAGCGCGCCGGTGCGCGCCGCGCCGAAGATGCCGTCCAGCTGCTGCAGCGTCAGTCGCGTGAGCGGGTTGTCCTGGCTGACGTAGACCACCGGCCCGTTCGAGTGGCCCTCGACGTCATAGGCGCCGCTGGCCACCGTGACCGCGGTCGGGTGGTGGCCCGTGGTCTCGAAGAACGACAGCGTCTCGGTGATGATGGGCTCGCCGCCGTCGGGCGCGAGGTCGGTGACGCCGGTGACCAGCGCCGGGATGGCCGCGTCGCTGGTGGGCAGGCGATCCTCGAAACGGATGCCGGGCTGGTACGCCTGGAAGTCCTGCTCCCACAGCTTGAGCAGGCCGTCCATGCCGAAGCCGAAGTTGCGGATCGTGCCGGTCACGGCCTGCGCGGGCCGGTAGTCGGGCAGCGCGGACAGGTCGAACGGGGCCGCGTGCGCGATCGAGCCCGCGAGGCCCGCGAGCGCGAGCCCGGCCAGTACGGAAAGGGACTTCAACGCGTCACTCCAGTTTCGCCAGCTCCTCGCGGACCACGCGAGCGCCCAGCGGGAAGTAGCCGGAATAGAGGATGGGCTCCTGGCCGTCGCGGCTGAGCACGTAGCGCAGGAACTGCTTGACCGCCGGCGGCAACGGCTCGCCCGGCCGGCGGTTCACGCGGATGTACATGTAGCGCGTCAGCGGGTACTTGCCGTTCGAGGCGCTGACCGCGTTGAGGTCGATGTAGAGGCTGTCGGCGCTCGCGGCCACCGGCAGCGCGCGCAGTCCCGGGCCGCCCTCCTCGAGGCCGCCGAAGCCGATGCCTTGCGGATCGGCCGCGAGCGCGCGCGCGGTCTCGGCGATGGGAGCCTCCGTCGCGCCCTGGCGCCACGGCGCGCCGTGGAGCACCTCGGCCTGCATCCACATCGCGTTGGGTGCGGCGTGCGGCGGCATGTGGATCGCGATGGGGCGATCGGCCCACTCGCCCGCGAGGCCCAGCTGGCCCCAGCGCGTGATCGTGGCCGGCTCGGCGAGGATGCCGGCGAGCTGCTGCACGGTGATGTGGTCCAGCGGGTTGCCGTCGGCCACGAAGATGGCCTGCGCCGTGGTGCGCTGCGGCGTGTCGAAGCCGCCGCGCGCGACGCGGATCTCCAGCACCGGGTGCTGCTGCGTGGCCTCGTAGACCGCGCGCTCCTCGGGCCACAGGTCGCGGCCCATCGGCGCCAGGTCGGTGAGTCCGCCGATCAGCGCGTGGAAGCCGTTGAGCGTGCCCAGGTGCTCCCAGCGCTCGCCCTTGCGCACGCGCGGCTGCAGCTTCTCGAAGTCGCGCATCCAGCGATCCATCAGCGTCTTCATGCCGTCGCTGCCGACGCTGCGGATCGTTCCTTCGACGCCGGCAACGGCCACGTACGGCCGCAGGTCGAGATCCATCTGCGCGACGAAGCCGTCGAGCTTGCGGCGCTCCTCCTGCGCCTCGGCGGCGGCCAGCGGCGGCCACGCGGTGCGTTGCGCGACGATCGCCTGGCCCTCCCGGCTCAGCGCGAAGGCGAGGAACTCGGAGAGCCGGCGCGGCAACGGCGAGCCGGGGCGCTTGTTGACGGCCACGTAGACCGGATGCGCGGCGTCGCCGGCCACTTGCACCAGCAGCGGCGTCTTCATCATGTCGCCGGCGAACTGGTGCGCGTAGGGCGCGGTCTCGGCCGGCTGGAACGGGCGGCCCAGCACCGCGAAGTCGGCGGTCTCGAACATCAGGCTGCCGATGGCCGTGGCGTCGGACGTGAACGACCACGGGGCGCCGCGGGTGACGCCGGGCTGCCGCGCGTGGAACGCGGCGAGCCACAGATCCAGCAATGGCTTCATCGCCGGATCGCCGACGCCAGCCAATGCGCCGGTGGCGGGCATGCGCATCGCGTAGGCCGGCAGGTCCTTGTCGACGATGCCGGAGGCTGATGCGGGCAGCGCCGCGGCCACAGCGACGACGAGGCCCAGGCGCCGCAGCGCTGCACGCCAACGCGCGGCGCTCACGGCGTCACCGCGAACAGCGCGCGGGCGTCGACGCCTTCGTGTCGCAACTCGTCGCGGATGCGCTCGGCGTCCGCGACCAGCGGCGCCTTGTCGTCGCCGGCCTTGTACGGGAAGCCGATCGCGACGACGCCGATCACCTTGCCCTGCGCGTCGATCAGCGGCAGCGACACGTTGAAGCGATCGCCGGACCTGGCGACCACCGTCTCGGTGCGGGCCTCGTGCATGATGCGCAGGTCGTCCTCGTCGGCCTTCTTGCCCAGATGCCCCATGGTGGAGCCGATGACGAGGTTCTCGCTGTCGGCCGCGCCCGGCGGCGTCACGTGCAGCACCACGTGCGCGGCCTCGGGATGGCGCGCCAACGTGGCCTCGGCCAGGCGTTGCGCCGCGGGCCACGACTGCGCGAAGGCCGTGGCGCCGGACAGGGCCGCCAGCGCGGCGGCGATTCTCAGGAAGCGAGCCACGGCAAGTCGTCGCTTACTTGGCGGGCTCGAACAGCGCGTTCATCGACGGGATCTTCTTCTGCAGCTCGTCGCGCAGCTCCGTCGCGGCCTTGAAGAAGTCCATGTCGGTCTTGCCGCTGCCCTCGGGGTTGCGGTAGGCCAGCACCAGCAGGCCGATCGTCTCGCCGCTGGCGTCGTGCATGGGCATCATCGGCACGAACTTGCGGATCGGGTCGTGCGTGCGGTGCCAGCGCGAATCGAGGATGGTCACGCCCGTCTCGATCACCATCACGTCGTCCGGATCGTCGGGGTTGCCGATGCGGTCGGGGTACGAGCCGGCGAACATCGTGTAGACCTTGGACAGGCCCGGCGGCACGCCGTGGAAGGTGACGCTGATGAGCTCGGGATGGTGCGCCATGATCTCGTCGGACAGCACCTGCGCGTAGATCTTGTAGTGCGGGGGAGTCCAGTTCTTCGGCTCGGCCGCGGTGGCCGTGCTGGTGGCCAGCGTCAGGGCCGCGCCGAGTGCGGCTGCGAGGGCGAGGGTCTTGAAGGTCTTCATGATTTTCCTGGTGTGAAAGAGAAGGCGCCGGCGGCCGGCGCCGCAAAGTCAGGGGGCCGGCGTCACGTCGTATCGCAGCAGCGCGCCGCCCTTCGCATCGCCCGGCGAGACGGCGACGAACAGGCGATGGATCTCGGGCACGAGGATGGCCGTCTTCGCGCCGTGGGCGGACGCGACGGGCGGCAGCGCCTCGTAGTGGTCGGGGTCGTGCTGCGCGAACACAGCAAGGTGGTCGTCGCCAGCCAGGTACAGGCGGTGGTTGGCGGCGTCCCACACCGCCTCGTTGGTGCGCACCGGCGCGTCGAAGGTGGCCACCGTCGCTCCGGTGTCCGAGTTCAGCACCACCAGGCGGAACGGCTTGCGCGTGACGATGAACAGCCGATGGCCCGGCTCGTCGAACGCCATCGCGCCGTTCTGCTCGCCTTCCTTGATGGGCCAGGTGGCGAGGACGGCGCGCGTGTGCTTGTCGACCACCGCCACCTCGCTCTTGCCGGCCACGTTGATGAACAGGCGGCTGCCTTGCTGCTCGGCGGCCATCGCCTCGGTGAAGTCGGTGTCGAAGCCGACGTCGCCCAGGCGCTGGCCGGTGATCGGGTCGACCTCCGACACGATCACGTTGGGCATCTTCGGGTTGGCGTTCTTGCCGCCGGTGACGATCCACAGGTGGCCGGTGGACGGGTCGAAGCGGGTCGAGTCCGCGCCCGGCGTCAGCGCGAGCTTGCCGGTGACCTTGAAGGTGGTCGCGTCCAGCGTCTTCGACAGGCCGTCGCCGCTGTCGGTGACGACGAGCCGGTTGGCCTTGGGAAGGTAGACGATCGCGTGCGGCGCGTCGAAGCCCTTCACGCTGCGCAGGTGCTTGCCGCTCCGCAGGTCGAAGACCTCGAGCGAGCCGCCGTCCTCGCCGGCCAGGAACAGGCGATGGCCGGGCACGTCGACGCCGAAGTGGTCGAAGTCGCCGGTGTACGCGGGCAGTTCGGTGCGGCCCACGAGGCGCAACGGCGCGGTGTCCGCCGCCGGCGCGGCCGAGGCGCCGGCGACGAGCAGCGCGGCCAGCAGCGGAAGGAGTGTCTTGGTTTGCATGGGTGACGACTCTAGGCAGCACGCATAAAGCAAACCTGACGGCCTTCTGAAAAAAGATTAAGGTGTGGAAAGGCCGAATCCGCGGGTGAGCCGCACTTGCAACACGCGTCGAAGTTATTCATAGTTCCCTCGACTACAGAGCTCACGACGACGCCTCGCGCAATGCCCGGGAAGGATCGATCGAGCGAGCCGTACCGGAGACTTTTCACATGAAGATCTTGATCGTCGAAGACCAGGTCCGCCTCGGTCAATTCCTCAAGCAGGGCCTCACCGAGTGCCGCTACACCGTCACCTGGGTGCAGACCTGCAAGGAGGCCAACGACGCGCTGGCCGACGCGCCGCAGGACGTGATCATCCTCGATCTGGGCCTGCCCGACGGCGACGGCCTCGACCTGCTGCGCGAGTGGCGCAGCAGCGGCTTCACCGAGCCGGTGCTGATCCTCAGCGCGCGCGACACGGTGGCCGATCGCGTCAGGGGCCTCGACGTCGGCGCCGACGACTACCTGCAGAAGCCGTTCAGCCTCGACGAGCTGCTCGCGCGCATCCGTTCGCTGGTGCGCCGCCAGTCCACGGTCAAGCAGACCACGCTGGAGCACAACGGCGTGCAGCTCGACCTGCTCGGCCACACGGTGCGCCTCAACGGCCTGCCGATCGACCTCACCAGCCGCGAGTACGCGCTGCTCGAGATCTTCATGCAGAACCACGGCCGGATCCTGCCGCGCACGCTGATCGCCGAGAAGATCTGGGCGTCCAACTACGACGTCGACACCAACCTGCTCGACGTCTACATGAGCCGGCTGCGCTCCAAGCTCGATACCACGCCGGGCAAGCAGCTGTTCAAGACCGTTCGCGGAGTCGGCTACCAGCTCGTATGAAGTCGATCGGAACGCGCATCGCGCTCTGGTACGCGTGCGCTGCCACCACCACGCTCGCGTGCATGTCGGTGGTAGGCTACCACTTCCTCGAGAACCACCTGGTCCACGGCCTCGACCTGTTCAACGAGGCCGAGTTCCAGCAGATCGAGGCGCACCTGGGGCCCGACTACCGCACCCTCAGCGTGCCGTTCATCGAGATGCGCGTGCGCGACATCGCCGACTTCTCGTACACCTTGTTCTACATCGAGATCGACGTGCCGAAGAAGGGCGCGGTGTTCCGATCGACCAACCTGAACGGGCAGACCATTCCCGACGTGCGCGGCGAGAAGCGCTTCGTCACCACGATTCCCGACGTCGGCGAGGTGCGCGCCACCGAGTTCCAGAAGATCCCGTTCGAGGTGACGATCGCCACGCCGATGCGGCCCGTGCGCGACCTGATGTCCAGCTACGTCGAGGTCTCGGCCATGCTGCTGGGCGGCATGCTGGTGATCAGCCTGGGCATCGGCTTCGGCCTCAGCCGCTTGTTGCTGTGGCCCATCCGGTTGATCCGCGATACCGCCAACCGCATCCGCTCCGACAACCTGAGCGAACGCATCCCGGTGGCCGACGTGAGCGACGAGATCTCCGACGTGGCGCGGCTGCTCAACCAGATGTTCGACCGGCTCGAGTCGTCGTTCGCGCATATCCGCCAGTTCACGGCCGACGCGTCGCACGAGCTCAAGACGCCGTTGTCGCTGATCCGGCTGCACTCGGAGAAGATGCTGTCCGACCCCGAGCTGGCGAACCACCATCGCGACGCGGTGCAGGTGCAGCTGGAGGAGGTCGAGCGCCTGACGCGCATCATCGAGGAGCTGCTGTTCCTGTCGCGCGCCGACGCGCAGGTGATGGAGCTGAAACGCACGCGCCAGTCACCGGCCGTGCTGCTGCAGAGCGTGTCGCAGGATGCCGACGTGCTGGTGGAACACCACGGCATGCGCTTCGAGCTCGAGGAACACGGCGACGGCCAGGTCGCCTACGAGCTCAAGTGGATGCGCCAGGTGCTGCTGAACCTGCTCACCAACGCGATCCACGTGTCGCCCGCCGGCGGCCGCATCCGGCTCGCGTCCACGCTGGCCGCCGGCACCTGGCGGCTCGAGGTGCAGGACGAAGGCCCCGGACTGCCGGCCGGCCAGCGCGAACGCGTCTTCGATCGCTTCGTCCGCGTGGGCTCGCCGGGTGCCGACTACCCCGGCAGTGGCCTGGGCCTGGCGATCTGCCGCAGCATCGTCGAGCTGCACGGCGGCCGCATCTCGGCCACCGCCGGCCCGGACGACGTCGGCCTGCGCGTGATCATCGAGATCCCGGCCGGCGGCGCCGCCTGAGCCGCGTTGCTCAGAACTTCGCGTCGAATGTAGCGTAGACCAGGCGACCCAGCGGCGAGTACGTCGCGACGTCCGCGTTGTTGTCGGTGAAGGCCTGGGGCGACAGCGGCGGCATGCGGTTGGCGATGTTGTTGACGCCCAGCGCCACGTCCCAGCCCTTGAGCCCGAGGTTGGCCAGGCCGTTGCCCTTGTAGCCCACGCGCGCGTCCCAGCTCATGTAGCTGCTCACCCGCTTGGCCTTCAGCGTGGTGCTGGTCTCGTAGACGATGCCGCCCGCGCCGATGTCGCGCACCGCGGACACGTAGGTGTTGCCCAGCGTGGCGCTCCAGTGGTCGGCTTCCCAGTCCAGCGTCGAATAGAAGCGGTACTTGGGCATGGTGCCCTGCACGCCGGTGCCGCCGTTGGTAGCGTAGCCCGCGTACTCGTAGAACTTCTGGTACGGCAGCGCCTGGAACTTGTACGACTGGAAGATGGTGCCGATCGTGCCCAGCGTGAAGTTGCCGGCGCCGCCGGCCTCCCATTCGTACTCGGCGCTCGCGTTCCACGCCCGCACCTTCAGGCCGCCCAGGTTCATGAAGCGGTCGATGGCGTAGACGTTGAGCGAGTTGTTCGGGTCGGCGCGCAGGTAGGCGCTCAGGTCGCCGGGATTGGCGAACTGCACCGCGCCCGGCTGCCCCGGGAACGCGTTCTTCGCCAGGTTGCCGGCGAACGGCGAGGCGGAGCCCGCCTGGTCGACGCTCTGGAGGATGTTGGTGAAGCCGATGCCGCCCGGGAAGCCCTTCTGGTCGACCGACGAGAACTCGATGGAGGTCGACAGGCCCGGCACCGCGGCCGGTTGCCACGCGAGGTTGATCGAGCGCGTCGAGGCGTGCGACGGCTTGAGGTTCGGGTTGTTGCCGTCCTCGCCCTGCAGGCCCGGGTTGGCCAGGCCGAACACGGTCTGGATCACGCTGCTGCCGACGATGCGCGTGTCGGTGGGGCCGTATTCGGCGTACAGCGTGGGCGCGGTGAACGAGCGCGAGACGCTGCCGCGAACGGTCAGCTCGGGGCTGGCCGGCTGCCAGCGGAAGCCCACCTTGGGCACGAAGGCGTTGCCGGCGTCGCTGTACTTCTCCTCGCGCGCCGCGCCGATCAGGTCGAACGCGTGCGCGCCCCAGACCGGCGCCTTGTCGCTGGCGAGCGGGGCACGCAGCTCGACGTAGGCGGCCTTGACCGTGCGGCTCTTCGTGAACGGGTCGGCGGAGGTGCCGCCCAGCCATTCCTGCGCGTTCGGGCCGGTGTTGTGGCCGTCCGGGTCGGTGTGCGCGTCCAGCGTCTCCTTGCGCGCCGACAGGCCCGCGGCGAAGCCGAGCTTGCCCGCCGGCAGTGGCAGGAGCGATCCCGACAGCGACGCGTCGATCGAATCGAGCTGGCTCGTGGCGGTGATCACTTCGGTGCCGTACAGGTTCGCGAGCGACGCCGGGTTCACGCCCGAGCCGCGCGCGAACGGATCGAGCGCGGGCTGGTACACGAACGGATTCGACGTGGAGTAGCCGCCATAGACGCGGCTGTAGGCGCCCCCGGCGACCGCGTTGCCGCTGGCGTCGTAGCCGCCGGCGATCGCCAGCGCCAGGTTGGGCTTGAAGACCAGGCCCGACTGCTGCTGTTCCAGCATGTTGCGGCTGTGCACCAACGCCGTCTCCCAGTTCCAGCCGCCGTCGATCGCGCCCTTGAGGCCCGCCGTCACGCGCAAGGCCTTCTGGTCGTTGTGGAACTGCTTGGGATCGTTCCAGGCAGAGAAATTCACACCCGAGAAGTTGGCCGCCAGCGGGTTGGAGGGCGCGCCATCGGGCACGGTCACCGTCGTCGTGATGGGCAGGAACTGTGTGAAGCTCTTGTTGTCGGAGATCTGCACGTCGCCGAACGCGACGAGCTGCTTGCCGATCAGGTCCTTGGACAGGTTCAGGCTGAACGCCGACTGGTCCTGGCGCAGCAGCAGCGTCTGGAACTGGGAGAAGTCGTACAGCTTGGCGTTGGCGGCGTTCGAGGACGCCTGGTAGGTGCCGTTGGCGATCAGGTCGGCCAGCGTGGTTGCGGTTGCGTTCGCGCCGGTGGGCGTGTTCTGCGACGGCGAGTTCAGGCCGGGCGACAGCACGGCGGGCGATGCGCCGCCGATGGTGCCAGGCACCACCGAGCTGCGGCCGATGATGCCGCGCGAGAAACCGCGATCGCGCTGGTACAGCGGGTCGGTGTGAAGGAAGCTGCCCGACACGGTGACGCTCAGGCCGTCGTTGAACGTGCCGCCCGTGAAGTAGGCGGAGCGTTCGTTGTAGTTGTCGGCGTGGCCGATGCGGGTGCCGAAGTCGAAGCCCCTGTAGTTGGACTTGAGGATGATGTTGACGACGCCGCCGATGGCGTCCGAGCCGTAGATCGCCGACGAGCCGTCGGAGATGATCTCGATGCGCTCGATCGCCGAGGCCGGGATCTGGCTCGCGTTGACGAAGGCCTTGCCGCCGATGCCGGCGATGGCGCTGATGGCGACGCGGCGGCCGTTGACCAGCAGCAGCGTGTCGAGGTTCTTCAGCTGCACCTGCGCGCCGCCGGCCGTGTTCTGGTTGGTGTTGTTGGCGTTGGACGCGCCGGTGTTGCCGCGGCCCTGGAACTCGGGCATCGCCTTGCGCAGCAGCTCCAGCACATTGGGGCTGACGCCGGAATTGGCGATCTTCTCCGCGCTGATCTCCATCACCGAGACGGCGACGGCGTCGCGCGTGGTGGGCACGTTGGAGCCCGTGACGATGACCTGCTGGGGAGCGTCCAGGACGGCGGCCGGCGCAGCCGGCGCCGTCGTGGGGGCATCGTCGGCGGCGAATGCCGGAGCGGCGTCCAGGCCCAGCCCGAGGCCCGATGCGATCAAGGTGGCCAACAGGGTGCGTTGCGCGGGGTTCTTCACGGTGTCTCCTGATGAGCCCGGTTCGTCATTGGAATCCGGGCTTCGATTTAGGTGGTGTCAGCGGACTCGCGTCTTCGAATTCGGGCGAGTAGCTGCATATTGAGAACAGACGATGAAGAGAGACTGAAACGAAGGTTAAAACGCGTTCATGCTCGGCCTTGAGCGCGGGCTCACATCGAGTTCCGCAACGCATAGAGGTACCAGAGATGCCCGAGGTCGGCCGCGCCGTGCACCCCGGTGACCGTGGACAGCGTCTGCAACGCATCGGCATTGCGTCCGGCCCGCAGGTAGGCGATGCCCAGCCGCATGGCGGCGTCCTGCGGCTTGTCGATGCCGCCCTTGCGCAGGCCGGCCTGGATCAGCGGCAGACCGCGCGCGTACTCGCCGTAGGTCACGTACACGTAGCCGAGCTGGACCAGCGCCTCGCCGCCGGTCGCCGCCCCCGCGTCGCGCGCCGCCTGCGGGCCGTCGATGGCGCGATGCAGTTCCGCCGCCTGGCGTGCCGCCTCGTCGCGCAGGCCGCGCTGGCGTGCCGCATCGGCGCCGGAGCCGAGCACGCCGCGGGCGAAGCCCTGGTCCAGCGCCGCGCTCGCCTCCGCGGGAAAGCCCGAACGCAGCGCCAGCGTGGCGAGCGAGAGATAGTCGTCCGGGCCTTGTAGCGATCCGGTCTCGCGCCGCAGCCGCAGCACGTCGAGTTCGAGCCAGTCGCCGAAATCCTGGCGGCGCTGCGTGCGCGCGATCAGCTGCGACCAGTAGCGCGGCTTCGGATAGTGCGTGACCAGCTTCTCGAGCGCCCAGGTCTGCCCGGTGATGTCGTCCAGCCGCTCGTAGCACTCGGCCAGCATCCGCAGCGTCTCCTCCGACGGCGGCTGCGCCGCCTTCTCGGCGAGCGTGGTCTCCATCTGCAGGCGGCGCGCGGCGTTCTCGAAGTCGCTGACCCGGTAGTAGGCGCGGCCGGAAATGGCGGCGGCCGCCAGCGCCGGGTTCGCATCGTCGAACCCGTGGGCCGCCGGCGCGCCCGCGAGCGCGAGGCCGGCGGCGGCGACGACGAGCCTGAAGGGACGCGCAAAGGTCATGACGCCGATCGAGCTGGAGGAGGAACATCCCGATGCGCGCATTGTGCGGTCACCGGGAGCCGGGCACTTCAAGGCTGGTCGACCAGCGCCACGGGACGCCACTTGGCGAGGCGGTTCTCGACGAGCGTCATCAGGTACTCGGCGGCCAGCGCCACCACCATGATGATGACGATGGCGGCGTACATGCCCGCGGCGTCGAACGAGCCCTTGGCGACGTTGATCAGCAACCCGATGCCGTAGCGCGCGCCGACGAACTCGCCGACGATGGCGCCGACGATCGCGAAGCCGAAGCTCACGTGCAGCGACGCGAAGATCCAGCTCATCGCCGACGGGATCACCACCGAGCGCGTCAGCTGCCAGTCCTTGGCGCCCAGGATCTGCGCGTTGGCGATCAGGTTGCGGTCGGCCTCGCGCACGCCCTGGAAGGCGTTGGCGAACACCACGAAGAACACCATCACGAACGACAGCGCCACCTTGGACGTGAGGCCCAGTCCGAAGATCATGATGAAGATCGGCGCGAGCACCACGCGCGGGATCGAGTTGATCACCTTGATGTAGACCGAGAACACGTCGGCCAGCATGCGGTTGCGTCCCATCGCGATGCCGGCGACGATGCCCGCGACGGCGCCGGTGATGAAGCCCAGCACCGACTCCTCCATCGTGACCCACAGGTGGTACCAGAGCGGCCCTTCGGACGTGCCCTCGGTGGTCCACGTGTACAGCCGGGCCACGATGTCGGTGGGCTTGGAGAAGAAGAACTCGTCGATCAGCTTGGTGCGAGCGAGCAGCTCCCAGCCGCCCAGGAAGACGACCAGGATCAGGTAGCGCCAGAAATAGACGAGGCGCTTGCGGCGCAGGGCGGCGGCGGCCGCGGCCGCCTCGATCTCCGCCGCGGACGTGCCGCGGGCGAGCACGACCGGGGTCTTCAGGGCGGTGTCGCTCATGCTGCTGTCTCCGTGGCCAGGCTTTCGACGCGCGAGGCACCGCGCGTCACCTCGTCGCGCAGGTCGTTCCAGATCGTGCGCGAGATGTCGATGAAGTGCTGTTCGTAGCGGATCTCGCTGGCCACGCGCGGCCGCGGAATGTCGATCGGGTAGACCGACTTGACGGTCGCGGGGCCGGCGGTGAGCACGTAGACCTTGTCCGCCAGAGCGATCGCCTCCTCGAGGTCGTGGGTGACGAACACGACCGAGGCCTTCGATTGCGACCACAGCGACAGCAGCTCGTCGTGCATCACCACGCGGGTCTGCACGTCCAGCGCCGAGAACGGCTCGTCCATCAGCAGGATCTGCGGCTCGTTGATGAAGGTCTGCGCCAGCGCCACGCGCTTGCGCATGCCGCCCGACAGCTGGTGCGGATACTTGGTCTCGTGCGCGGACAGGTGCACGCGCGCGAGCCACTTGCGGCCCAGCTCGATCGCCTTGCCGCGCTCCATGCCGCGGAACAGCGGTCCCGCGATGACGTTGTCGATCACGTTGCGCCAGGGGAACAGCGCGTCTGTCTGGAACGCGAAGCCGATGCGCGGGTCGATGCCGTCGACAGGCCCGCCCATCACGCGCACCTCGCCGGACGACGGCCTGGCCAGGCCCGTCACGAGGTTGAGCGTCGTCGACTTGCCGCAGCCGGTGGGCCCGACCACGGCGACGAACTCGCCGCGCTCGACGGTCATCGTGAAATCGCGGATCGCCGTCATCGACTTGCCGTCGGGCGTCAGGAAGCGGCGGCTGACGTTGATCAGCTCGATGGCGGGCGCCTGGCCCGCGACCGGGGAAATCGGTTGCGGCGCCATGATCACTTCACCTTGGACACGAATTCCGTCGTGTAGGTCCTGGCCAGGTCGATGTTCTTGCCCTTGAGGTTCGGCGAGGCGCCGGCCAGCACCTGCAGCACGGTCTCGGGGCCGCCCTTGGGCATCACGCCGTCCACCGTGAACATGCCCTTGCCGCTGTCGAGGGCCTTGATGTAGCCGGCCTCGTCGCCGACGAAGAAGTCCTTGGGCATCTTGGCGGCGATCTCGGCGCCGGTGTGCGTGTTGATGTAGCGCAGCGTCTTGACGAAGGCGTTGGCCAGCTTCTGCACGATGGGCTTGTGGGTCTCGACCCATGACGTGGTCATGTACAGCGACGCGGCCGGGTAGGTGCCGCCGAGCGCGGCGCTCGTGGTCGCGCGCGTGCGCAGGTCCACCAGCACGCGGGCCTGGTTGGTCTTGACGAGGCGCGTGATCGTCGGCTCGGTGGTCATGCCGCCCTGGATCTTGTCCTGCTGCATGGCGATGATGAACGTCGAGCCGGCGCCCACCGGCGACGACGTGAACTGGCCCACGGGAACGCCGGCCTTGACCATCAGGAACTGCGTGAGGAAGTTCGTGGACGAGCCCAGGCCGGTGACGCCCAGCGTCTTGCCCTTGAGGTCGGCCATGCCCTTGACGGCGGGGTACTTGTTCGAGACCAGCTCGACCTCGCCCGGCGCATCCGCCATCTGGACGATCGACTCGATGTACTTGCCCTTGGCCTGCAGGTCGACGCAATGGTCGTAGAAGCCGACCACGCCCTCGACCGCGCCGGCGATCATCTCGTTCTCGGCGTCGACACCGGCGCCCTCGTTGAGCAGCTCGACCTCGAGGCCCTCGTCCTTGAAGTAGCCCAGGCGCTCGGCCAGCTTGGCCGGCAGGTAGATGATCTTCTCGTAGCCTCCCACCATCAGCGTGATCTTGTCCGCCGCCTGCGCCGCGGGCGCGCAGCCCAGCGTCGCGGCCAGCGAGAGGCCCAGCAGCAGTTTGTCTCGGGTTGTCATGGTTCGTCGTCCTGTCGTGATTGATTCTTGGCGGTGATACGGGGCGGATGTTGGGCCGCTCGCCTAACGCCAGGGTGAACGGACCCTGAAAGCCTGTTAATGAAGGACGCGGCCGGCGCCGGCTAACTCTCGCCTAAACCACTCGCGCTAGAGTGCGTGCAACAAGGCTTGGAGCGGTCGATGCGCGTGCTGCTGGTGGAGGACGATCAGATGCTGGGCAGGGCGGTGCTGCAGGCGCTGCATGACGCCTCGTACGCGGTCGACTGGGTCGTCGACGGCGCCACGGCGTCGGCGGCGCTGGACGCCCCGGACTACGAACTGGTCCTGCTCGATCTCGGCCTGCCGCAACGCGACGGCATCGAGGTGCTGCGCCGGCTGCGCGCCCGGGGCGACGCGACGCCGGTGCTGATCATCACGGCGCGCGACTCGGTCGACCAGCGCATCGAGGGCCTGGACGTCGGCGCCGACGACTACCTCGGCAAGCCCTTCGCGGTGGGCGAGCTCCTCGCGCGCATGCGTGCGCTGGCCCGCCGCAGCAAGGGCGCGAGCAGCTCCACGCTCACGAACGGCGTGCTCACGCTGGAGCTCGCCACCAGGCTGGCCCTCGTCGGTTCGACGCCGCAAAGCCTCTCGCACCGGGAATTCGCGCTGCTGCAGGCGCTGATGTTGCGCCCGGGCGCGGTGCTGTCGCGCGCGCAGCTCGAGCAGTCCATCTACGGCTGGGGCGAGGAGGTGGAGAGCAACGCCGTCGACGTCATCATCCACGGCCTGCGGCGCAAGCTGGGCGCCGACAGCATCCGCAACGTGCGCGGGCTGGGCTGGCGCGTCGACCGCGACGCCGAGCCGGCGCGATGAACCGCTCGCTGCGCAAGCGCCTGTCGCTGTGGCTGTCGGTGGCCATCGTCGCGATGGGCGCGGCCACCGCGTTCATCACCTTCCGGCTGAACTTCGAGGATGCCAACGAGCTGCAGGACACCCAGTTGCAGCAGGTGGCCGCGGCGCTCGCCACGCAGTCTACGACGGCGCCCGCCGCCACGTTCCGGCCGAAGGATCGCGAGGACGCCGAGACGCACTTCGTCATCCGCGCGCTCGGCGGCGGCAACGTGGACCCCGATCCCTGGATCGACGTGGCCCTGCCCGCCAGCCTGCACGAAGGCCTGCAGTCGCTCCAGCCCTCGCTCGTGCAATGGCGCGTGATGGTGGCGCGCAACGCCGGCGGCCAATGGTTCGGCGTGGCGCAGCGCCAGCGCGTGCGCGACGAGGCGGCGCGCGACAGCGCGGTGACGGCACTGGTGCCGACGCTGGTGCTGGTGCCCCTGCTGCTGCTGATCGTGCACCTGCTGCTGCGCCAGGGCTTCGCGCCGCTGGCCGCATTGACGCGCGAGCTCGACGCGGGCGACGGCCACCGGCTGCGGCCGCTGCCGACCGCCGGCGTGCCCACCGAGGCCCTGCCGCTGGTGCTGGCCCTCAACGGCCTGCTCGCGCGCCTGGGCGGCGTGCTGGAGCAGCAGCGCCGCATGGTCGCCGACGCCGCGCACGAGTTGCGCACGCCGGTCGCCGCGGCGCGCGTGCAGGCCGACAACCTGGCCCACGTCGAGCTGCCCTCCGATGCCCGCGAGAGGCTCGAGTCGCTGCAGCGCGGGCTGGACCGCATCTCCGGACTCGTCGAGCAGTTGCTGAAGTTCGCGCGCGTGCAGGGCGCCGAGCCGGTCGACGAGCCGATCGCGCTGGAGGCGGTGATCCGCTCGGCGATCGAGGAGACGCTGGCGCTCGCGGAGTCGCGCCGGATCGACCTCGGCTGCATCCGCCTCGACCGCGCCCAGGTGCGCGGCGACCGCCATCATGCCCATGCCCTGATCCGCAACGCGATCGACAACGCGGTGCGCTACACGCCCGACGGCGGCTGGGTGGACGTGAGCCTGGTCGTCGAGGACGGCGTCGCGACAGTGGCGGTGGAGGATACCGGCCCGGGCATCCCCGAGGACGTTCGCGAGCGCGTGTTCGCGCCGTTCTTCCGCATCCTGGGCAGCCAGCAGAGCGGCAACGGCCTGGGGCTGGCGATCGTGCGCAGCGCCGCCTCGGCGCTGGGCGGCGAGGTGGCGCTGACCGGCCGGCTGGACGGCCGGCCCGGTCTTCGATTCGTCTATCGCCAGAAGCTGGCGTGAAGGCGCGCGGCCGGCCCGCCGCGCGCCCCGATGCGCGTCAGAACTTGTAGCGCGCGCCGACGGCCACTTCGGTCTCGTTGTTGTACGCCTGCCCGGCACCGAAGTGGTTGCCGTTGCCCTGTGCGTCGCCGATCACCCAGCCGCCGTCGACCTTGAAGTGGTCGGCCGCGAGATAGACGTCGAGCTGGCGATCGACGTGGTACATGTACGAGCCGAAGATCGCCTTCTTCGAGCCGTTGGCGGCGGTCGTCGCCACGCCGGCCGTGTTCCCGAACGGATTGATGATGTTGCCGCCACCGTTGAAGCCGGCGTTCTTGCCCTTCATCTCGTTGAAGCCGAGAGCGAACTCGTTCTCCGGCGTCGGCAGCAGGCTCATCGACACCGTCCACGAGTTGTCGGTGCGATTGCCGGCACTGTTGGCGAGACCTTGTTCCGCCGTGTAGTGCACGTAGCCGCCGTTGACGCGGAACATGCCGATGCGGTAGTTGCCGCCGATGAGCTCCGACTGGTGGATCAGGTCGTTGACGTTGGCGCGGTCGTACGACACGTTGGCGCTGAGCAGGCCCGGGCCCACTTCCAGCGCGTTGAGCGCGATGGACGCCTCCTGGGTCTGGCCCTTCTTGAAGTCGCCCGGCGTCGAGCCGCCGTTGCCGACGTCGCCGCTGCCGCCGTTGCCCTGCGAGCCGAACGCAAAGCCCAGGCCGGCCACCACGTGCGCGCCGAACTTCTTCTTCCACTCGATCGCGCTGTTCAGGCGCGTGCCGTTGGCGCCGCCCGAGTAGAAGATGAACTGCTTGAAGTTGTTGACGTTGGAGTAGCCGCCTTCCTTCAGCGAGACGTCGGCGCCGCCGTACGGGTCGCCCCAGTTGGCCGTGAAGTCGCGCGTCAGCGTGTTCTGGCGACCCACCGTGATCTTGCCCAGGTCGTCGCTGTAGAAGCCCATCCAGGCGTCGCGGTTGAAGAACACGTTGCCGGTGTCCATGTCGCCGGTGGGCAGTTCGAATTCCGACTCCAGCTTCGCGATGACCTTGAGGCCCGGCAGGCCGATCTGATCCCCGATGGCCAGCGCGTGGTCGGCGTCGAAGCCCAGGCGATTGCCACTGAACCAGGCCACCTGCATGCCGGTTGCGGAACCCCCACCGGTGGTCTGGTGGTTGGCATGGCTGCCGGTCGCCTCGATCAGGCCGTACATGTGCATGCTGGTGTTGCCGTTGTCGTACAGCGAGACGCCGGCGGGCGTGTCGATGATCTTGACGCCGTTCTGGTCGGTCTGCAGCGCCTTGGCGACCACCGGGGCCTTGGCCGGTGCGGCGGCCGGCTGGGCGGACATCGCGTTCAGGCGCGCCTCCAGCGCGTCCAGGCGCGCCTTCTGCGCGGCCTCGGCCGCCTTCTGCGCGGCGATCTCGGCCTTGAGGTCGTCGACCTCGTTCGCGAACACGGGGTGGCACAGCGCGAGCGCGGCCAGCGCGCTGGCGCGCATTGCAAACTTCTTCATCTCATGTCTCCAGTGGTTGTCGCCCCACGGCGGGGGCTCGGGCGTGGTGAATTCACTTCGGGGCGACGAAGCCCGCGGCCTTGTAGACGGCGTCGATCGTGGGCTGTCCCACGCGCGCGGCCATCTCCTGGTGCACGGGCATCAGCGCCTTCTTCCACTCGTTGATCTCGGCCGCGGTGGGCGTGTAGATCGTGGTCTTGCCGCTCGCGCGGATCTTGTCCAGCGCCTGCGCGTTCTCGCTGACGGCCAGCGCGTCGGCGTAGGTCGTCGCGTCCTTGACGCAGCCAACGAGGATCGTGCGGATGTCCTCGGGCAGGCCATCCCAGAACTTCTTGTTGACGATGACGGCGTAGGCCAGGTGGCCGTGGTACGACAGCGTCATGTGCTTCTGCACTTCGTAGATCTTCTGGGTGTAGAAGTTCGATGGGACGCCCTCGGTGCCGTCGAC
>FTKD01001036.1_pt1 | contig 38216 bp, 26 predicted proteins | sample 1658191 | NCBI WGS metagenome assembly FTKD01 (sample SAMEA3914808, study PRJEB12502) | metagenome | biome: forest; material: soil | place: Canada | collected 2011-08-03 | depth 0.3 m
GTGCCGTACAGCCAGCCTTCCTGCACCATCTTCTCGATGGTGGGCGAGAAGTCGGAGATGGCGGTGGCGCCGCGCGGCAGCGCGTCGAGCGCCGTGGTGATGTCGCTCGCCAGGCGCGAGGCGTCGAGCGCGAAGTGCTTGAAGATGCGGTGCAGGTCGCTGTCGCTCGCCTGGATCAACTGGTGCAGCCAGTGCACGAGTTCCACATACGGGTTGCCCCTCAGCTTGCAGAAGACCGTCGCCCCCTCGATGCCCTTGTAGGCGACCGGATTGAGCTTGCCGAACAGCGCGACACGACTGATTTCACTCACGGTGACTCCTCATGCGGGCACTTGACGTGCCCAGTTTGTTTACTGGACTGATTGGAGCGTTGTTCAACGGGTATTTCAATCCCCCCTAGCGCGGGGGTGGTCGTGGCGGGCCGTCAGGTGATGCCCAGCACCAGGTCGCCTGCGGGTTGCGCGGAGCGGCGCGGGCCCAGCCACGACGTCCAGCCCAGCGCACCCGCGGCGCCCAGCTTCACGGCCGGCACTTCCTCTGTCTTCAACACCAGGTGCATCTCGCACGAAAGCTCGTAGCCGATGTAGTTCAGCACCCAGTCGTGCAGGCGCTTCATGCTCTCTCCGCCGGGCAGGAAGCGCTTGTATTGCTCCAGCGTGAGCGGGCCGATCTCGACGCGGAACCGGGTCTGGCAGTCCCACACGTTGGCGCCGATCACCGTGTTCTGGCCGAGCGCCACCGGCGCGTTGCGCAGGCCGATGCGCGAGTGCGCGTCTGCGGGCAGGCGCATCCAGTGCGGCTGCCATTGGTGCACGCGCACGGGCACGCGGAAGAAGTCGTTGAGGATGCGCTCGAGGCCTTCGGCGCCGTGCACCGCGCGGCCAAGGATGCCGGAGGCGGCCAGCCGCGCGCCATCGGGCACCGAGTCGCGTCCGTTCAGCGTGGGCTGGCCATAGCCGGCGACCGAACCCACCCACCGGCTGAACGGATCGTTGTCGGGCCGGTCGAGGCTGACCGCCGGCTGCGCCTCGGCCCAGGCGCGATAGAGCAGCGACAGCAGCCGGTGGTGGAACATGTCCAGGAAGCGCACCAGCGCGCGGTCGGACGGCGTGCGCCGGGAGCGCTCGCGCGCGAACTCGGTCAGGTGCAGCGGCAGCGGGCCGTTGGCGCCGAACAGGCCGAAGAAGCGCTGCTGGAGCTTGGGCGGCGTGTCGCCTTCGCCGGCCTTGAAGCGCGCCAGCGCCGCGGGCGCGAACGACAGCGACGGCGACTGCCCGAAGCGGATCGGGTCGTCGCGCAGGCGCAGCGAGGTGCCGATGCGCGGCAACCCCGGGTGCGCGTTCTCCAGCAGGCGCACGGCCTGGAAGAAACCGAACTTGTGCGGCGCGTCGGCGAGCTGGCGCAGCAGCTCCTGGCGGGCCTCGTGGCGTGCGGCCGACGCGGCCTCCTTCTCGGCCAGGAGCTCGGCCACCGCCGCGGCGTGCGGCCCGACCTCGCCCTTGAGCGAATCGAGCGCGTTCAGCACGTCCGAGACGGTGAGGATGCGGGTGCTTTCCGAATCCTCGTCGTCGTGCGCAGGCGCCGCGGCAAGCTCGCTCATCGCATGCTCATTTCGCGCTCAGAGAACGGACCGCGAGCCGATGCGCGGCGGCCAGGTCTTGACGGTGCCGCGCGTCTGCGAGGCGATCACCAGTTGCGTGAAGCTGTTCATGCTGGCGTAGCGCGCGATGAAGCGATCGAGCACGGCGCCCAGCACCAGGATGCCGGTGCCCTCGAAGGCGCGCTCGTCCAGCGACAGCCAGACCTTGGTGCCGCGTCCGAACACGATCGGGCCCTTGACCGGGATGCGGCTGATCGCCGCCTCGCTGCGCACCGACACCAGGCCTTCGAGCTGCTTGTGCAGCGGCGACAGTTCGTCCAGGCCGTACAGCGACAACAACTCGCGCAGCGACGCCGCGCCGCCCTTGCCTTCGCTGTCGATCAGCGACAGGTAGTTCAGCGACAGGTGACTCAGCGCGCGCCATGGCCCCTTGCCTTCGCCCACGGGCGTGACCGGCCGCGTGGGGCCGCGGATGCAGCGCACGCCCTTGACCGGCGTGTTCTCCTCGAGGAAGAAGTCGTTCGCGCTGCCGATCGTCAAGGTCAGCGGCAGGTCGCGATTGGTGCTCAGCGTGTCGATGGCGAGCTGCACCACCGAGGCCGGCCACGGCGCCGACTGCGGGTCGGCCAGCGTCACGTACACCTCGGTGCCGATGTAGCCGCTGCGCGGCCCGCGCAGGCGCGAGGCCTCGGAGACCACACGCTGCATGCGCCGCGTGGAGTAGAACGCGTAGGAATCGGAGCCGGCGTCGTCGTAGCGCGCATACAGCGGCTTGAACTCGCGCACCTGCGTCACGCCGGACTTGTCGATGCCCGCCACCGACAGCAGCGAGTACACCTCGTAGTCCATCGGTCGCGCGCGATCGCTGATGACGTGGAACTCGTGATCGCGCGTGCTCACCTCGACGCGGTCGGCCCGCTTCTGGAACAGGTTGATGGCCGGCGTGCAATGCAGTGCGAAATTGGTCGGATCGAGCGACTTCTCCAGCGTGACGTCGCTGCGGTCGCTGATGAACAGCAGCTCGAACTCCGACGATCCGATCTTGCCGATCAGCTCGCGCAGGCCCTTGATGCGCGCGAACAGGTAGCGCGCCGGGAAGGCGGCGTACTCCTTGAGCAGGCGATAGCCGGACAGCGCGCGATCCTGCACCGGCAGCAAGGCCTCGTCGTCCTCGAAACCGCCCGGCGTCAGGGCATCGGCGCCGAGCACGCCCGCGAGCGCATTGCGCCGCAACGGATCGACCACGGCAATGGCCTGGCAACGGGCGAAGAACTGCTCGTAGACGCGGTGCGCGATGCCGTCGTCGCCGGCCATGTGCAGCACCAGTTCGTCGAGCTCCAGCTGGTTGGCGATCAGCGACGCCCCCACCTTGAAGCGCAGGCGCAGGCAGGCGTTGGGCGAGACGAGCCCCGACAGCGCCGCGGGCGGCACGTCGGTGACGTGCGACTGGAAGCGCGCCTGCGCGATGCGCAACGGCCATAGCCGCACGGCCTGGCCGGTGGTGAAGCGGCACGCGGTGCGCTCGCCGGGCTGCAGGCGCGAACTCATCACGCTGCCGCGCGGCACGACCGGGCCGGCGGCGAGCGCCGGGTCGTCGAGATCGGGCTCGAACTGCGCGATCAGCATCGACGGCGTGGGCGCCAGGTAGCCGGGGTAGACCAGTTCGAGCAGGTACTGCGTGAAGCGCGCGTACTCGGCGTCCTGCTGGTAGTGCACGCGCGCGGCGAGAAAGGCGAAGCCTTCGAGCAGGCGCTCCACGTAGGGATCGACGCATTCGCCACCGGCCGAGGTCTGCTCGAGCGCGAGCCGGCCCGCGACTTTCGGGTGCTCGCGCGCGAATTCCGCGGCGGCGTCGCGGATGTGCAGCAATTCCTGGCGGTAGTAACCGAGTAGGCGGGGATCCATGATGCGGCTGGCGTGACTACGGTGCTTTGGACTCGACGACATGCGTCATGCCGCTTTCGAGATCGATCTCGGTGCGCATGTAGATCTCGAGCGGGATCGGTTGCGACCAGAGCTGGCCCTCGATGCGGAAGCCGATCACGTTGTGGCTGTCGCGGCCGTTGCGCTGCGCGGTCACCTTCAGCGTGTGCGCGATGATGCGTGGTTCGAAGCGCAGGATCACGTCGCGCAGCACGCGCGAGAGATCGCCCATGTCGTACTGGGATGCGGGCCGGCCGGCGAGCGGGGGGATGCCGTAGTTGATGACCGAGCCCTCGATGAGCGGGTCGCCATCGAAATCGATGCTGGACGACGTGGCGTTGAACAGCCAGTTCAAGTCGCGCAGCACGTTGTCGCGCAAGCGCTGCAACGAGGTCGAGCGGTTTTCGCGCGCCTCGGTGGCGCGGCCCGGTTCGTCGTCGATCAGGCGATCCAGCAGCGACGGGTACAGCCGGTCGCGCGAGAGCGCTTCAGCCATCGGACTGCGCGATGGAATCGGTGTCGGCGTCGGCTTGCGACGGCGCGGACTCGACGAGCACCGTGTCGAAGGCGATCACGCGCGCGTCCAGCAGCGCGAATTCGGCCTGGTCGGTGGTCAGCATGCGCTGGCCGACGCCATGCCAGGCGCCGCCCGGAACCTCCCGCCAATCCGTGGCACGCGACAGGCGGAGCGCGTTGTCGGTCTCGCGCTCGGTGCCCGGGTAGCGTGTGGGAATCAACGCCACGTTGACGGCGCCGTTCTCCAGTGTCAGGGTGGCCGGCGTCCAGACGAAATCGCGCAGGTCGGCCGGCTTGTCGATTTCGATGCGCATCAGGCGCGAGATGGGCACCCAGTAGTACTTGCCGTTGACGATGGCCTCGATGACCGGCCCGAGCCGCGAGTCGGCATCGGCGAGCCACGCGAACGCGACGTCGTCGAGCTTGCCGGAGGTGGCGGGCGCGATTTCGAGCGCCTGCGCGCGGAGTTCGGCGGCCGCATCCGGTCGGCCTTCGGCATCGACGCGCAGCGCCTCGATCATCATCGCCAGCCAATCCTGCGGTGCACCCAGCACCAGCGGCGAACGCTTGCCGTCGAAGACTTCGCGTCGCAGGGCCTCGCAGCGCAGGGCCTCGCGGTAGGTTTCCACCATCGGCTTGGACGACGGGTCGAGTTCGAGCAGCACGTCGAGCTGCGTCGACGCCTTGATCCATTCGCCCTGCACGCAGTAGAGCTGGAACAGGAAGATGCGCAGGTCGGAGCGTTGCGGCTGCTTCTGGATCATTCGACGCAGTTCGTCGAAATTCCCCAGCGGATCGGCGGAAGAAAACTGCATCGCGAGATCGATGGACGCCATGAACACTCACCCCGGGATAAAAGACAGACGCCGGCCAAGTTGACCGGCGCCCTTGAGATTCGAGGCCTCGCTCAGCTGCGGCCCCGGTGGCGAACCACTTGACCGACACCTGCGGCGAAGCCGCCGGCCCGCAAGCGGACCGGCATGCTGCCAACGATCACTCGTTGGCGTTTTCGGCGATGTTCCAGAGCATCGACGGCGTGGCGCCCTTGGTGCCGCCCTTGGCCTGCTCGACGTAGTCGACCTTGACCGCGGCGAAGTTCAGCGTGACGTTTTCCGTCAGGCGATCTTCACCGCCGGAGCCGCCGGTGGACACCGACGTGATCAGCACTTCCGTCATGGTGATCGTCAGGTACTCGAGCGGCTTCTCGCCGGCCTTGCGAACGATCAGCGTGGCCTTGCCGAAGTGCTTGCCGTTGCAGCTGGCGAGCAGCAGGTCGGGGGTCGCCTTGTCGACGTACTTGGTGAAGGACAGATCCTGCACGTTGGCCTTGCCGGCACCGGCGCCGCCGCCCACGTGAGCCGAACCCGAATTGGAAACACCCCAGCTCCAGGCCAGCACGTCGATCTGACCTGCCTTCGCCTTGTCGACCGATTCGCCCTTGAGGTCATCGATCGCCATGAACATGTCTACAGCCATTTTTCTACTCCTTGAGAAATTGAATTCCCGTCATGCCGACCGGAATGCGCCCCAGGTGTGGGACTCAAGCTGCCTTGCTGGAAGGCAACTTGGAAACCAGCCGCAGGGAGATGCTCATCCCCTCCAACTGATAGTGAGGTTTCAGGAAGAACTTGGAGGTGTAGTAGCCGGGGTTGCCTTCTACTTCCTCGACGATGACCTCGGCCGCCGACAGGGGCTTCTGCGCCTGGATCGTCTGGCCGGCGCTTTCCGGGTTGGACACGACATAGTTGCTGATCCAGTCGCTCAGGAAGCGCTGCATCGACGACGCGCTGGCGAACGAGCCGACCTTGTCACGCACCATGCACTTCAGATAGTGCGCGAAACGCGACGACGCGAACAGGTACGGCAGGCGCGCCGCCAGGTTGGCGTTGGCCGACGCGTCCGGATCATCGTATTCGGCGGGCTTTTGCAGCGATTGGGCGCCGATGAACGCGGCGAAATCGCTGTTCTTGCGATGCACCAGCGGCATGAAGCCGTTCTTGGCCAGTTCGGCCTCGCGCCGATCCGAGATCGCGATCTCGGTCGGGCACTTCATGTCGACGCCGCCGTCGTCGGTCGGGAACGAGTGCACCGGCAGGTTGGGCACCGAGCCGCCGGACTCGACGCCGCGGATCGTGGTGCACCAGCCATACAGCTTGAAGGCGCGCGTGATGTTGGTGGCCATCGCGTAGGCGGAATTGGCCCACACGTAGCGGTTGTGATCGGTGCCTTCGACTTCCTCCTCGAAGTCGAACGCCTCGACCGGGTTCGTCTTGGCACCGTACGGCAGGCGGGCCAGGAAGCGCGGCATGGCCAGGCCGATGTAGCGCGAATCGTCCGACTCGCGCAGCGAGCGCCACGCGGCGTATTCGGAGTTCTCGAAGATCTTGGTGAGGTCGCGCGGGTTCGACAGCTCGCGCCACGAATCCATCTGCAGCGTCGTCGGCGAAGCGCCGGCGATGAACGGCGCGTGCGCGGCGGCCGCGATCTTCGCCATTTCGCCCAGCAGCTCGACATCGACCGGACTGTGGTCGAAGTGGTAGTCGCCGACGATCGTGCCGTAGGGGATGCCGCCCAGCTGGCCGAATTCCTCTTCGTAGACCTTCTTGAAGATCGGGCTCTGGTCCCAGGCCGTGCCCTTGTAGCGCTTGAGCGTCTTGTGCAGATCCGACTTGGAGATGTTCATCACCCGGATCTTCAGCATCTCGTCGGTTTCGGTGTTGTTGACGAGGTGATGGAGACCGCGCCACGCGCCTTCGAGCTTCGTGAAGTCGGCGTGGTGCAGGATGAGGTTGACCTGTTCGGACAGCTTCTTGTCGAGCGCGGCGATCAGGCCTTCGATCGTGTTGTACACGTCGTTGGACACCAGGGCGGTGTCGGCCAGCGCCTGCTGCGCGAGTGTGTGGACGGCGCTCTCGACCGCGGACTTCGCCTGGTCGGTCTTGGGCTTGAATTCCTTTTGCAGCAGGGCTGCAAAATCATCGAACTCGGCCATCGCGCCACTGGCGGCGGACGATTCTTGCTGGGTGGTCATCGATGGACTCCTCGGGATCTCTGGGCTTGTCGGGGGTGGGCCTGCGGGAAGCGCGGCGCGCTTACTCGGCGGCAGGCGCGTCCGCGGCCTTCGGGGCAGCGGCGAGCGACTTCAGCAATTCGGGGTTCTTCAGCACGTTGCCGAGCAGCTCCTCGGCGCCGACCTTGCCGTCCATGTAGGTCAGCAGGTCCTTCAGCTGGGTGCGGGCTTCCAGCAGGTTGCTCAGTGCGCCGACCTTTTTGGCGACCGCTTCGGGCGAGAAATCGGCCATGCTCTCGAACGTGATGTCCACGCTGAGGTTGCCTTCGCCGGTCAGTGTGTTGGGCACCGCGAACGCGGCGCGCGGCTTCATCGACTTCAGTCGTTCGTCGAAGTTGTCGACGTCGATCTCCAGGAACTTGCGATCGGCGACCGGCGCCAGCGGTTCGGCAGGCTTGCCCGACAGATCGGCCATCACGCCCATCACGAACGGGATCTGCATCTTCTTGTTCGAACCATACAGCTCGACGTCGTATTCGATCTGGACGCGCGGCGCACGATTGCGGGCAATAAACTTCTGGCTGCTACCTGACATGACGTAATTCTCCTGGGAATATCTGTTGGCTCTGATCAGTCTGATTCAGGGTCGGCGAGCGATATGCCGCCCAGCATCTCGATACGTTCCTGCGCGTCAGGCATCAATTCCTTGACGATCGCGTTGAAATCCAATTGAAGCATCTTGATCGCGCGATCGACGAACATCGGCGCCGGACTGCTCGGCTCGGTCTTTCGAAGAAACGTTGCAACCTGTTGCAGGATTCTCACCGCATCTGCGCGCGATGCCAAGCCGCTCGAACGGGGGGGTTTCCCCCCGGATGCGGCGCCCCCCCCTGTTTCCCCACCTTCATCCTCGGCCGCGCCGTCGCCATCGCCGGCTTCGGCTGCCGCGGCGGCCGCCGCTTCGGCGTCCTGCTCGTTGTAGAACTCGCCGACCCGGCGCATGGTCTGCTGCAGCAGGTCGAGATTGGGGCGTTGGCCGCTGTGATCGACGAACAGCTTCACGATGGCCTGGACGGACGCCAGCCCGATGGCGATGCCATCGCGCTTTTCCTGGTTGGCGGCGGGGTCGCCGGTCTTCCAGGCGGCGGCGAGCAAGGCCGCCGCCGGCGCCGTCTGGCCGGCGGGCGGCTGCATGCGGCCGAGCGTGTATTCGAGATCGCGCACGGTGTAGCGGCCGACCTCGCGCGATTCGACGATGACGGTGCCGCGCAGCGTGCGCAGCAGCGCCTCGGCGCCCGCAGATCCATGCGCCTGGGCGGGGTCGGGCGACAGGTTCGCGAGCACGTTCATGCGCTCGATGGGGTCGTCGCCCTCGTCGCGATCGAGCAACGGATAGAGCGTCTCCCAGAACGTTTCCACCAGCGTCGCGATCAGCTTCAAGCCGTCGGCCAGGCCCGGCAGGCCTCGGTTGGCAAGCTCGGCGCGTGCCAGCCACCCGGCGACACGCAGATCCTTGGTCTTGCCCAGGAGCTCCGTGGCCATCGCGGCGACCTTGCGCCAGTTCGGCTCCTCGGCGCCGACCAGTTCCTGCGTCGAGGGATCGATCGTGCCGGGCGTGCCCGCGGCGAAGCGATCGAGTTCGGCGACGCTGGAATATTCCAGATCGGGGCCTGCCGGCTCGTTGTCGTCTACGGGACGCGCGAGGGCGTCGATATCGATCACGTTGAGGATTCTCCAGGGCTGGGTACCGCGACTGCCAGTCGAGCAGGTCAAGGTTAGTGTATGTGGATGGGGCCGCCGCGGCCATTACGGCCAGTTACGGACAAGGGTATGCACCGAGGACACGCTGGCGTCACGAGACGTGCGGGCGGCAGGTTCACAGCAGATCGGTCAGCGACGTCGACGTGGCCTGCGGCGCGGCAGGCGCGATCAGCTCCACGAACGATGCCGGAGGCGGCAGCGCCGCGAAGCTCATGCCGCGCGCAGGCACGTCCTGCGAACCGCTGGTGTAGAGGCACACGCGAGGCCGCGCCGGATCGGCCGCCGCCACAGGCGCAGCGCCCGGCAATGCCAGCGCTTCCATGAGGCGGTCGAAATCGGCGATCGGCAGCGTGGGGGTCAGCCCGGACAGCGCCGCGTCCTCGATGGCGATCCAGGCCTCGGCTTCGCCGCTCAGCGCGGTCAAGGTCGTCGAGCCGCTGTCCGCGAAGGCCAGCGTCAGCGGAAAGTAGCGCCCGACGCGATCGACGCTGGCGAAGAACAGGCCGCGCCAGCCGATCGGCCCGCAGACGCCCGGAGCGACCTGGAAGCGCCAGATCGGGGCCGACAGATACAGTTCGAGCCAACGCGCGCCGAGCGCCTCGCGCGACGCCTGCATGCCTTGCTGCAGCCAGTCGTCCCAGACCGACGTGAACTCCCACGGCAGGCGGCGCGTGACGAAGTCGCCCTCGCTGGGAATCTTGCCGTAGAAACCGCAGCCCGGCACTCTTCACCCCGGGCAGCGGAACTGGGCCAATTCGGGCAGGCGCATCGGGTTGCGGACGCTGCCCGAACGCAGCTCGAAGTACACGCGCTTGCCGCCTTCCTCGTAGCTCACGCTCTGGCGCTCCGGCGTGCCGCCTTCGACCTTGCCCGCATCGACGAAGCGGAACAACGCCCACGGACCGTCGAAGATCAGCGGCGTGGTCGACGGCTTGCCGCCCACCAGCAGCACCAGCTTGATCTGGCTGGCCGGGCTCAGGCTGGGCCAGCTCAGGCGCACGCCGGCGTTGCTGCCCGGCTTCATGGGGGTGACCTGGCCGTCGATCGACAACTGCACCTCGCTGACGCCGTCGTCCACGCGTTGCAGCAGCAGGTCGAGCGACGCCGCCGGATTGGCCGCACCGCCCGGAAAGAACGCGTCGCGAATCGTGGCGGCGCGCTGGAAGTTCGCGATCGCCGTGGGCGGCAGTGCGTCGACGCCGTCGGCGATCTGGATCGGCTTCCAGACCGGCCCGTTCATGTCCACCATGCCGACGAGCTTGGTCTTGGCGAAGCCGTCGATCACGCCGTTGGGCGCGAACAGCTTCGCGAAGTCGCCCAGCGGCACCTCCTTGCCCACGCCGCGCACGAACGGATAGCGGCCTTCGACGGCCGCCTTGCAGAATCCGCCCACCTCGCCCGCCGCAGCCGCCTTGACCGCGGCCTGGCCGGCGCTGGCCGACTGCGCGCCGCTGCGCGAGATCAGGCCGTTCAGCAGGTTGCTGACCGGCGGCGGCATGCGGTCGGCCTCGCTCTTGATGCGCGCGACGATCAGCGCATCCGAGGTGGCCGGCGCGCCGCGCTTGATCGCCTCGTCGGTGGCGCGCAGCTGCACCTCGTATTCCCTGAGCACGCCCAGCGTCGCGTCGAGCGGCACCGGTTGGCCCGGCGGCCCGGCCACGACGCGTTGCAACTGCTCGAAGTGGGCGTCGACGACGGCTTCGGGCTTGGCCGTCGCGGTCGCCGCCGCGGCGGGCGTGCCCATCAGCTTGTCGACCGTGCTGCGCATGGCGCCGGCAGCCTTGTCGAGCACGCCGGCGGCCACGGCCTCCGCCGACTTGTCGTTGCCGGTGGCGAGCTTGGTTTCCTTGGACACGCCATTGAGCAGCAGCTTCAGCGGCGAGTCGCCCGCCGACAGCAGCGTGATCGTCTGGATGCTGCCCTGCAGGCTGGTGGACGGGATCAGCCGCAGGTCGCCGAGCAGGTCGTCCCAGGTCTTGATGTACTCGTTGAGGTACAGCTGCTGCACCTCGGTGAGCGTCGTCGACATGCGGGAGACGCCCTGGCCGCTCGACGCCGTGCCCAGCACCCAGGCCTCCTCGTCGCCGAGCTGCTTGACCAGCATCGGCGCCTGCGCGCGGAAGCCCTTGTCGTAGCCGGCCACCGTGAACAGCGCCGGGACGCCTTGCGACAGCGGCGCGCCGGACGCGCGCGTGAACACCAACGCCGCCTGCGGACCGCCGGCCTCGGTGACGCGGAACTCGGGCACGCCGTCGCCGGCACCGATGCGCTTCAGGCGCGAGTACGTGCGCTCCGCCAGCGACGACGCGGCGAGCTGCTTGCGCACCTGGTCGACCAGCGCCTGGTCCTCGGGCAGCACCATCTCGAGCGGCAGTTGCTCGAGGGCCGTGCCCAGATGGTCGGCGAGTGCCGCGCGCTGCAGCTGCGTGACGTCGCGCGACAGCGTTCGGTCCCAGTCGGCCGTGACCCAGGTCTTGACGTCCTGCGCCTTCAGGTGCGTCGGGTCGTACAGCATCACGTAGGTCTTCAAGGCTTCGTAGCGCACCTCGGGCGAATTGGCGTCGCGGATCTGCTGCTCGAGGCGCAGCGCGACGCGCGGCATGAAGACATCGCGCAGCAGGTTCAGGTAGGCGACGTTGGCCTGGGTGCCCAGCTTGCCGCTCTGGCTCAGGCCGAACGCGCGCGACATCGGCACGCTGTCGTCGCGCTCGGCGTAGCCGGTGGGGATGGCGCGCGCCGCGTCCAGCACCGGCAGCACCGCCAGCACGTCGCCCGTGGGCAGCGGCGGCAATGCCGCTGTCTGCTTGTTGACGTCGACGGCCGCCTCGGCCACATCCTTGATCAGCACCTGGTTGCGCACGAAGCTGACCGTCCAGCCGACGATCAACAGCAACGACAACAGCGCCAGCAGCGAATAGGCCGCCAGCGCGATACGGCCGCGCCGCTTCTCGATCACGGCGCTGCGCCCGCTGATGTCGGACTCGGCGAAGATCACGCCGCGCAGCAGGTGCGTGAGGAAGTAGCTGCGCCCGGAGGCCGCCGCCGGCGGCAGCACCTGGCGCTCGAGCCCGTAGGCGCGCGAGATGTTGCCCAGCACGCGGTCGAACGGACTGCCTTCCTGCGTGCCGCTGGTGAAGTAGACGCCGCGCACCATCGGCTCCTCGCCGAACGCGGAGCTGAGGAACGCCTCGTCGAGGAAGGACTTCAGCATCTCCCTGAGCGCCGCGAACTGCTGCGGGAACGCGAACAGCGTGGCGCGCCGCTGCGGGTCGCGCTCCTCTTCCATGCGCGTGGTCAGGCGCGCGTTCAGGCGCGCGACCAGCGCATCGAACTCGGTGGCGAACGTGGCGCCGAGCGAGCCGGCCGCCGGCCCCGGGAAATCGAACGTCGTGCCCCACACCTGCGCGCGCGCTTCGCGCCCGAGGTCGCCGAAGAACTCGGAGAAGCCGGCCAGCAAGTCGGTCTTGGTGACGATCACGTAGATCGGGAAGCGCACGCCCAAGGTGCTGTACAGCTCCTGGATGCGGGCGCGGATCGAGCGCGCGTAGTCGTCGCGCTGCGCGGCCGACGACGTGAACAGGTCCGACAGGCTCACCGTGACGATGGCGCCATTGAGCGGCTGGGCCGGCCGGAACTTCTTCAGCAGCGTGAGAAAGCCGGTCCACGCCGCGGCATCGACCTCGCGGTTGCTGCTCTGCGTGGTGTAGCGGCCGGCGGTGTCGAGCAGCACGGCCTCGTCGGTGAACCACCAGTCGCAGTTGCGGGTGCCGCCGATACCCTTGACGGCATCCTTGCCCATCTTGCCTTCGAGCGGAAAGCGCAGGCCCGAGTTGACCAGCGCGGTCGTCTTGCCGGAGCCCGGCGCGCCGATGAACATGTACCAGGGCAACTGGTAGAGATAGTTGCGGCCGCTGCCCGTCTTGTCGTCGAAGCGGGCCTTCTTCAACGTGCCCATCGCGTCGTCGAAACGCTTCTTGAGCTCGGCGACCTCGCGCTGCGACAGCGCGGAATTGCTGGAGGCGCCCTCGCCCATCGCCGACAGCATCGCCTTGTTGGCGCGCCATGCGCGGTACTGCTTGACGCCTTCGACGATCGCGAAGATCAGCAGGATCAGCAGGATCAGGCCGATGCGCGCCCCGGCGGAGCCGAGCGGCCGATGGTCATAGAACGCGATCGCGTCGCCGACGAACCAGATCAGCAGCGACACGACCAACAGGCCGATGAACGCCAGCACCCAGCGATTGGCGAAGAAACGCTTGAGCTTTGCCCACATGTTGTCTTGTTCCCGACTTCTCTTATGCGCCGGTGCGCAGGGTGATTTCGACGCGGCGGTTCTGCGCGCGGCCTTGCGGCGTCGTGTTCGGCGCCAACGGCTTGCTGTCGGCCAGGCCCTCGGCCTTGATCGGGTGGTTCTGCACCGTCTGCCCCAGCAAGGCGGCGACGCCACGGGCACGCTCGAGCGAGAGCTCGTAGTTGGACGGGAAGCGCAGCGACCGCTTGGTGGGCTGGTTGTCGGTATGCCCGCTGACGGTGACGACGCCCGGCACCTGGTTGATCGCCGCGGCGATGCGGTTGATCACCGGCACCAGGTCGGGCTTGATCTCGGCGCTGCCCGGGTCGTAGAACTTGTCGCCGTGGATGATCACGTGGCTGGACGTGGCGTCCTCGTTGACCTCCAGTTCGTCGGCCAGGATCTCGGCGGCCAGCAGCGGCTTCAGGCGCGGCGCGGCCGGCGGCGGCGGCGGTGGCGGCGCACGCTTCAGGTCGCCGACCTCGGAGTGGATCGCGGCGAGCGACGTGAAGACCGGGTCGGACTTGGATGCCAGCAGCAGCGCGAAGACCAGGTACAGCACGAACAGCAGCAGCGCCACGGCGGCCAGCACGATCCAGACCGACAGGCGGCGCACCAGCGGCTTGGCGACGCGCTGGACGCCCTTCCACTTGCCCGACAGATCGCGCTCGAACTCGCCGCGCTCGCGCCGGATCACGCCGTGCAGCTTGTCGCGCAGCGCATCGAGCTGGGTGCGGCCGTTGTCGATGACGCTGTAGCGCCCTTCGAAGCCGAGCGCGATGCACACGTACATCAGCTCCAGCAGGTCGATGTTGCGGCGCGGATCTTCCATCGCCTTGTCCAGGAGCTGGAAGAACTTCTCACCGCCGAAGCCTTCGCGGTGCAGCGTGACCAGCAGGCTTTGCTGCACCCACTCGGGGCTGGCGCCCCAGGGCATGTTGGCGACGGCCTCGTCGATCACCGTGCACAGCGCGTAGCGGCTGATCAGCACGTGCTCGGGGCTCGCGCCGCCGGCGCGCGCGCGGCTCTCGAACTCGGTGATCGCGCGCAGCAGGTAGTCGCGCAGGCCGGCCGGATCGGCGTGGTTCAACGAGCGCCGGATCGTGGGCACGGTGTTGAGCAGCACCGCCGCATTGGCCACCAGCGGATTCAGCCCCACCGGGCCGGCCGTGTCCTCGACGTCGGACAGCACCGCCGACGCATCGAGCGTCATGGCCTGGCCGGCCATGGGCGCCGGCGCCGCCGCGCGGCGACCGCCCGGCTTCGGGATCATGATCGTGGCTTCCGAATCGTCCGGAACGGGGGCGCCGGGCTGGCCGGGGAATGGGGGTTCGCTCATGATGGATTCGCTTGAGTGACGCTCAAGGCTTCAAGGCCCAGAGCTCCAGCTGAAGGCCGGGGAAATCGCCTGCGATGTGCAGCGCGATCACCTTGGTGACGTCGAGCTGCTTCCACAGGTCGCCGCTGCGATCGAGCTGGAAATACGTGAAGCCGGCGTAGTACGGCATGCGCGGCGGCGCCATCGGCAGCGGCTCCACGGCGATCGCCGGCAGGTGCAGCCGGACCAGGTCGCGGATCTTGTCGGGCGGCCCGATCTTGACCTGCGCCGGGAAGCGGCTGCGCACGAACTCGCCGGGCTTGTCGGCGTTGACCGCGAGCACGAACTGCGCGTTGCGCAGCAGGTCGGGGTCGGGCACCATGCCGGTGTACAGGCCCGCGGCACGCTCCTGCAACGGGATCGGCACGGCGTTCGGATTGATCACCTCGGTGAGCAGTTCGCGGATGTCGAACATCAGCGGCTCGAAGGTGTTCTTCAGGTCCTCGTGGCGGTAGACGGCCTGCACGCGCGCGCGGCGCTTGCGCCGGTCGCTGAAGGTGGCGAACTCGCCGGCGGCCTGCACCATCACCGTGTACAGCGCCTCCGGGTGCAGCGACTCGCGCTCGCCCAGGTGCGTGAGCCAGGGGTCGTACCGGTTGGCGACCTGCAGCATCATGAAGTCGCCGATCTCGCCGACGCCCTTCTGCTGCGACTGGTTCAGGCGCGCGGCGAGCGTGTCGGCGCGGTGGCGCACCAGGTTGCGCGCCTCGGTCAGGTAGTCCTGCAGGCGTGCGAAGCCGCGGCAGTCGAGCGCCGGCGGGATGAAGCTTTCGTCGAGAACCAGTTGGCCCGTATTGCGGCGCTCGATGATGCGTGCCACGGCGATGCTGCAGAAGCCCGAACGCGGATCCTCGTCCAGCATCAGGCGCAGATTGATCTGGCCCAGCTTCATGTCGGCCGGATCGCCGACGCCCAGCACGTTGTCCTCGACGCGCTGATCCCGGCCGACGAAGCGCGACAGCGCCGTCGTGGGGCCGGCGTCGACCGCGAACTCCGGCATGCCGGAGCGCACCAGCGGCAGCGCCAGGTGCACCAGGCTGTCCTTGACCTCGGTGCCGATCTCGAGCGCGAGCGGCGCCGCGTATTCCTCGGGAATGGAGAACGGCGTGCCGTCCGGCATCACGCCGCGCGCACTCTTGATGGACAGGCGTCCGATCTTCAGCGCCTCGTCGTCGAGCCGCAGGCTGGTCAGCCCCCAGCCGGGCGAGAACACACCCGTCGCACGGGACTCCACGAGCATCTCGACGGAGCGTTCGAGTTGCTGGAAATGCTGCGGCCGCAGGAACAATCCCTCCGACCAGATGACGCGCTTTCGGCTCATGCTCTTCTTGTCGTGAGAGCCGGCGCAACCGGGATGCGCGGGCTCATGTTGACGACCCGGAACGTCGCGGGGCCGGTGCAAATGTACACGTATTCAATCGGCTCGCCGAGCCTATGAAACCCGACCAGGTACTCCCGGGAACGCCGTCACAGGATTGACTTCCCGGCGTGTTGCCGCATGGTGGAACGAGCGCTCGCCAACGCGCGCTGCCCGCCTCTTTCATGCGCGGCACGACGCGCGATTTCAGCGCCAGCTGCCTGCCAGGTCGCCGCCGCCGGCCGCGATCGACTGCCAGCCGGACACCCGCGCCTTCGGAACCCGCCGATCGCTTTGCAGCGTGATCAGGCCGGCCGCCTGCAGCAGGCTCACCTCGCGTTCGCCGAGATAGGCCTCGGCAACGGCCTGCAGGCGCGGCTCGTCGCCGCTGCGGTCGATGAACGCGGGCAGATCCTCCAGTTGGACCAGCGACTCGACACCGCCTTGCGCATGGCCCTGCGCCAGCAGCAACGCGGCGTCGAGCGCCGCGCTGCGCCACACGAGCCGGTCGTGCAACGGCGCGGCGGACGAGTCCGCGAGTTCGTCGAACGCGAAGGCCGCCACCGGCTCGTTGCGCGGGCCGTAAGGCAGGCGCGCGAGCAGGCGCGGGAACGTGAGGCCCATGCGCGAAGCGAGTGCGCTCTCGCGCAGCGCGCGCCAGACGCGCGCCTCGTTGGACGCGAGCACCTGGGCGTCGTCGCTGGTCGCCATGGCGGCCAGCGCCGGCGCGGCGCCGGCCAGCAGCACGGCGCCCTGGGCCGACGCGATCGCCGCCAGGCCGCCCAGCAGCGACAGTTCGCCCAGGCTGGCGCCGAACTCCTCGAGGCTGACGACGAGGTCGCAGCCGCGGCCGTCGCCCTTCAGCGCGGGAGTGAGCGCCGCACGCGCCGGATCGCCGGCGCAGGCGCCCAGGTCGGCCAGCAATTCATCGGCGCGGCAATCGAGCAGCTCCAGGCGGACGCTGCCGTCGGCCATGTCCAGCTCGCGCACGAAGCGGTCGACGGCGCGCCACGCGCATTCGAGATGCCGCCATGCCGGGTCGCGCAGCACATGGCGCAGCAACGCCGCGGCGGCGTCGTTCGAGCCGGCTGCGGCCGGTGCCGCCGCCGGCTGCGGCGCCACGGGTGCAGCAGCGACCAGTTGGCGGATGAAGCGATCGACGGCGCCGTCGGCTTTCGCAGCGGCCGGGGCGGCGGCCAGCGCCGGCGCGCTGGCCGGCACGCTGCCACCCAGCAGGCGACGCATCGTGGCGGCGGCGTCTTCGGCGTCCGACGCGCTCGCGGGCGCGGGCACGGGTGCGGGTGCGACCGGCGCGGGCGCGCTGGCGAATGCCTGTGCGGGCAGGCGCGCCAGCACGGCATCCGCCGAGAATTCGTCCATCGTCGCGAGCTTGATGCGCAACGCGACGCCCAGCTTGTCTTGCAGGCCGGCGATCTCTGCGAGCGGCGCCAGGCGGGCGAACTGGGCCTCGAAGTTGTCGATGTCCACGCGCACCGCGCACCGCTCCGCCAGCGGCCCGCGCTCGGCGCTCGGGCGCCCCGAGAAATCGCCCAGGACGACGACGCGGAACGGCGTGCTGCCGTCGTCGTCGTCCGATCCGCGCTGACGGCGCGGCGACGGTACGTGTCCGATGTTCAACTCGATCGTCGACGGCATGGCAGCCCTCTTTCGTGGCGGGCCGACGCGGCAGGCGCCGCGCGGCGGATGAATGGATGCCTCGGCGGGGCCGCGGCCTCAGCCGAGACTCTGGGCGACGAGCTGGCCGTCGGCGAGCGACCAGGCATGCGCGCGCGCCGGCTCCTCCCCTTCGGCGATGTAGAAATCGACGGGCCCGAAGAATTCGGCCAGCTGCTTCTGCGAGCACGTGGGCAGGTAGTTGCGCATCACCCGCGGATCATAGAAGCGGAAGAACAGCGACTCCATGTTCGGCCCGTAGACATGCACCTGCTGGCGCACGTGGCGCCACAGCGCCGGCAACGCGAGCTGGCTGGTCAGGAATACGCCCCAGTTCTGCGCCCACCCCTCGGCCAGCAGGCGCCGCGTGAAGGCCGAGCTGTGCTCGAGTTCGACGAGATAGGGCGCGACCACCGCCATGTCGGGCTCGAGCTGGCCGGTGAACAGGCAGCGCCAGGGCGGTGCGCCGTCGGCATGCAGCGCGCCGAGCAGCGTCTGGTTCTGCGCGCCATCGAGAATCACGTAGGCCGGCATGTCGCCGGCTTCTTGCCACAGGCGGGTCTGGACGACCGGGGGCATGGGAAGGGAACGTTCGGACATGGGTTCCTGTTCAGGGGATCGCGTGGGTCATCTGGCCCTCGACCACGACGGTGATCATGCCGCCATAGACGCACGTCAGCATCGAGCTCTTGTTCAGCGCCGGCATGAAGGCCAGCGTCACGGTGGGCGATCCGGGCGTCCAGGGCGCCGGAGTCGCCGGAATGCAGGGCATCGGCGTCAACACGCCGAGCGCGGCCGACGTGGCGGCCGCCACCGTGGGATTGGCGAGCGACATGCAGTTGCCGAACGGCATGATGTTCACCATGGGAATATGGTCCATGATGTTGGCCGCCGGCTGGTTGTCGGTCATCACCATGTTCTTCGGCAACACCACCAGCTTGCCGGGCGCCATGCCCATCGCGCACTTCAGCGTCGCTCCGTTGCAGACATGATTGGGCATGAGGTTCTCCTGAGTTGCGTGCAGCGGGTCCGTCGCCTGGGTTGCCGGGGCGGGCCCGGCGTCAGCCCGCGCAGGGCGCGACGAACGGCGCTGCCGTGGCCGCCGCGACCAGGAAGCTGCTGGCCTGCGGCGAGAAGGCCGTCGGCGGCGTCGGTGCCGGCGGTGCCGTCAACGGCGTGCCGCCGTCGCTCGTCATCGCCGCCGTGTAAGGCTTGACGGCGAGGGGCGCCGCCGCCGTGCCCGAGCCGGCCGAGCCACCCGAGTTGACGTTCACCATGGTGCCCTTGATGGCGACGCCGCTGGCGTCGATCGTGATGAAGTTGCCGCCGACGACCAGCGACACCATGGAGGAGGCCTCGAGGACGATCTTGGCGCCGGCCTTGATGTGCACCTCGCTGCCCGCATCGACGAGGGCCTTGCCACCGCTCTTGACGTGGATGTCCGACGTGACGTCGAAGGACAGCGAGCCGCCGATCTTCTCGTTGTGGTCGCCGGTGGTGTCGACATGATGATCGGCGTCGAACTTGTCGAAGGTATCGGCCTTGACGTAGTTGTGGCTCTCGTTGCCGATCCAGGTCTTCTCGTCGTTGAGGATGCGCTTGTCCAGGTTGAACTGCGCCTGCAGGTAGATCTGCTCGGCGCCGGACGTATCGTCGAAGCGCAGCTCGTTCCACTTGCCGGCGACGCTGTTGCCGCTGGAGTCGATGCTCAGCGTCTTCAGGCCGGTGAAGGGCGCGCTGGCCGGCAGCTTGAACGGCGGCATGTTCTCTGCGTTATGCACCCGCCCGATGACCACCGGGCGATCCGGGTCGCCCTCGAGGAACTGCACCAGCACCTCTTCGCCGATGCGCGGCATGTTCTGGAAACCGTAGCCCTTGCCGGCCCAGGGCGTGGACACGCGCGCCCAGCAGGACTGCTTGCCGTAGCGGTCCCAGTAGAACTGCACCTTGACGCGGCCGATGTTGGCGCCGATGGGATCGGCACCGCCCGAGGAGTCGGTGTCGGTGCGGAAATCGGCGACGACCAGGGCGGTCTGGGTGCCCGCCACGAAGGGCCGCGGCACCTCGCGGGTGGAGCGGAACTGCACCGACGAGGGAATGGCCTCGAACTCGCTGTGGAAAGTGGCCGCGATACCCCCGCCACCCGCGCCAATGTTGTTGGTGGCGGCGAAGGAGTGCCCGATGATCGTGTACTCGATGTTCAGCGCTGCCACCGAGTGATCCTTCAGGGTGGTCTTGAACCCGACCTGGATGTTGCGCTCCGTACCGGCACCGTGCGCCACGGCGTAGCGACAGGCCTCCTCGTCGTGGCGCACCTGGGCGTAGGTGGCGGCGAACGCCGCCGTGGTCGTGTCGATCGGGAAATCGAAGATCTCGTAGCCGGCGTTGTCGTGCGATTTCGGGGCCGAACTCACCGCGGCGATGTTGGTGTTGGGCGTGACGTGGTTGTAGTCGCCCGTCGCGAACGCGCCCGCACGAACCTGCGAGATCACCGTCCAGCCGGACAGCGTCGTGTTCTCACGGCCTTCGCCGGAAAAACTCACCTGCGCCAAGCCGGGTGTCACCTGATGATCGCTCGCATTGTTGAGAAGCACCATCTTGTGGCTGCCATTCTCGTGCGTGAAGTAGTAGTAGATGCCGGCGTGCTCCGCAAGCCGGCTGACGAAGTTGAAATCCGTCTCGCGGTACTGCACGACGAAGTCGCGCGTCTCGGTGGTGCCGACCTTGCTCTCGACCTGCATCAGGCCGTCGAGGTTCACCTGTTTCGTGATGATGTCGCCGATGCTCATCGACGAGAAGATCTGGCTGTTGGCCGAGCGGGTACGGAACCACAGACCCGGATTCAGCGTGGCCAGATACAGGTAGCCGGTATTGCCCTTGAAGGCCGTCGTCGCCACCTGTCCCTGCACCGAGAAGCTGGTGATGTAGCCGTTGAAGTAGCGCGCCGATTCGCCGTCGGACATCTCGAGTGCCACCGTCGCATTGGTGCCGAGCAGTTGTTCCGCGGTGATGTCGCTTCGTTCCGACAGCAGTTCCACCTGATACTCGAAAAGGCGACCCAGTTCCTCGCGGCCGCTGAACCGCTGCACGAGGAAGGCGTTGGCACCGGCGGAGGTGGAAATTTCAAGCAGGCGGGACATGAGATGTTCCTTGGTTCATTTCCGACGTGGACCGAACCGAATCTAGACTGAAGTACGCGGTTTCGCCAGACGGGTCACTGCGGAGCAGGCGGTCGTACTGGCGTACCCCCGCCCAGATCGCTCGCCGCCTGATTCAAGCACGTTCCGGTGGCGCCTCCAGCGGCCGAACTGCGCATTCCGGCTCCGTTCGACGCGTGCGATGACCTGGACAATCGGTGCGGTGCTTGCCTGCCACTTTAGCGCACGCGGTCGCGTTGACGGGCGTCGAAGCCCCCCCTTCTTTGGGGATGGCCGCCGAATCTGTTTCAGCTGCCGCCCGATCGGGGATAGCATCGCTCCATCGCTGATTCGACGTGACCCGTCATCCGTTCCTCCATGGCTGCAACCACCCGCCACCCCGCCGTCGCCGGCACGGCCGCGGCCCCTTCGAGCCTGCACCCGGCACCCGTCGCGCCGCCCAGCGCCACGGCCCGTACCACGACGACGGCCGCCGTGGCGCCCGGGGCCAATACGTCGGGCCAACGCAAGTACAAGTACACCGGCGGCTTCGACTTCGCCAAGGTCAGCAGCGGCATGCAGGAGAAGTTCAAGCACAACGATCACTACGACGAGCGTTCGCTGCCGAACATGCAGGTCCTGCTCGGGCTCATCGAAGCCGACTTGGCGATGACCGACATCCGATGGATCGCGTACATGCTCGCGACTGCCCTGTGGGAGACCAGTCACATCGAGACCTTCCAGGTGCCCAAGACGGGAAAGGGCGGCAAGGTCATGACCGGCAAGGACGGCAAGGTGATCACGCGCGCCAGGAAGGTATGGATCAACATGAAGCCGGTGCACGAGACCGGCGAAGGCGCCGGCCGGCGCTATCACAATCCAGTGAAGGTGCAGAGCCTGCCGACGGGCGAGCTGAAGATCACCGAATGGAACGGGAACGTCTTCACGGTGAAGACGAATGGGCAATACACGGCCGCGGTGCACGGCAGGGTGCCGGGCGCCAACCCGCCGTCCACGCCGGTGGCCGCCTATCACAGCGCGGCCGGCGACGAACATGCGTACTTCGGGCGCGGCTACGTGCAGCTGACGTGGTGGTACAACTACGCAACCGCGGGGGTACTCCTGGACAAGGGCCTCACGCTGGTGACCGACCCGGAGAATGCGATGGTGGCCGAGACGGCCTACGGCCTGATGTCGCTGTGCATGCGCACCGGCAAGGGCTTCGCCAACAACAACAAGTTCGACGATTACTTCTCGGGCAACCAGCGCGACTACGAGGGCGCGCGCGCCATGGTCAACGCACTCGACACCGAAAGCATCGTGAAAGTGGCCAACATCGCACGGCTGTTCGAGGACGTGCTTTGGGACGCCCGCAAGACGACCTCATGACCCAGCATCACTCCCGCGCCATCGCGACCCTCCTGATGGCTTGCGCGACGCTCCGCGTATCCGCCGCGGCGCCTCCCGCCCCCTTCGTGGACACATGGCTCGTGACGCAGGTGGCCGCCGATCGACAGGATCCGCAGAATTGGGTCTTCAAGCCACAGGATCCCCGCCTGCTGAACCGCGTCATGACGATAGCCAGCGATGGTCGGCTGGACTTCAACCTGACGACTGAAGCATGCAGTCACGTCACCTGGGCGCCGCAGCCGCCGTCACGGCTGTCGGCGCTGGCCGCGAAAACCTTTCCGCGCGGTCCCCGGGGCAGCGGCCGCAAGGCGCCGACGCTGGCGGACTTCGACCTGAAGTTCCCCGATTCCACCGTCAAGCCCTACGTCGCACTATGCCTCGCCGATCCCGCCGCCAGGGACAAGCCCGCGCCATGGGGCAATGCCGCCTGGTTCACGATGCTGGACGCGGCACGCATGGGCGTCGCCTACGACAGCGACACGGTGCTGGTGCTGGAAAGAATCCCGCCGGGCGCGCCGGTGCGGCCGTCGTTCGCCTGCGCCGGCGCGAAGAGCCCGACGGAAGCCGCGATCTGCGGCTCGCAGGCGCTGGCCGGCTACGATCGCAGCATCGCGGATCTTTATCAGCGCGTACTGCAGAAGGCCGATGCCAAGACACGGGCAGCCATCGAGCAGGAGCAACAAGCCTGGCTGAAGACGCGAGACGCCTGCAAGGCCGACGGTGTGTGCATCGCCAACAGCATGGCGGACCGTCTCGGGCTGCTGGTGCAAGAATAGGTCGTCACGTGCGGCGCCCGGTACCCCGTCAAACGGCCGCCGCAGGGCCCAACCTGCGTACCTTGATAGGGTCGCCGTCTTGAATTCTTTCACGGCGGTAGCCCTCCCGGCAGGCGCACTGACGTCCTCGCCGTCATCCGCGGTATCCGGTGCACCCCCTCCCTGCGGGGACGCTGTCGGTGTTGCCTCGATGGTTATCGGGGGAATCAATTCACCATGCCGGGAATGACGAAAACCTTGTCGGCGTCGTTGTCGTAGTTGTCGTCGACAACGAGCAGTGGCGTCTTGGGCTTGGTGTGTTCCAGCGAATCGCCGAATTCGATGAGATCGGAAGAGAACACGCCTCGCAGGTTGCCGTCGTCCTTGCACGGCATGCGGACGACGATGTTGCCGCGCTCAAGCACCGTGAGCGCGGCCTCGCTCGGGCAGTCACCGCCCATGCAGGTGTTCATGACGTAACGTACTTCGCCGCGATCGAACCAGATTTCGACAACGTTCGCACGCGGCGCGAGCGTGACGACGGTCGTGTGGAAGCGATTGCCGTTGGCCATCGTCGCGACGAACTCGTTCTCGACCTTGCCCGGCAAGCCAAAGCGATAGGCCAGCGACGCGGACGCGCCGGATACCGACGCGCCGCATAGGGACACGATCTTCTTGCCGACAGAGCACGAGAATAACGGCTGTTCACCCACACGGCACTGTGTGACCGGATCGGCGCCAAGCGAGGACGTCGCGGCTAGCGCACCTATCGTCGCGAAGAGTGCCAACCCCGCGCGGCGCGCGACCTCAATGGGGAATGTCGGAAACATCGTTTGCCTTCTTGAAGTTCGCTTTGCATTTGGTGTGTGAGGCGGTTTTCGAGTTGACGATGTCCGTGATGGAGCCCAGCGCCTCAGGCGTCGCGCCTTTGTCGGCGCGCTTCACCGGATCGCCATCATGGTGGCACCCGGCGAAACCGATATACGTTGTCGGGCTCGGCGAAGACCACCCGCATCGACGCCGTCGTCCTGGCGAACGCGCCGCCACGCAACTGCCACCCGTCGAAGACGACGCCGTCGGGCTGCGACGTCTCTTCGGACGCGTGATAGCGCGCCGCGAAGAAGCGCACGCCGCCGCGTCCCGAACGCGTCAACTGGAGGCAGGAACCAAACAGCGACGGCAGGTCGTAGCGGCGTGCGCGCGACGTGAACGCATCGATGACGAGGCGGACATGCACGTGGCGCTGCGCCGTCCCGCTCGAGGTGGGCGCCACGCCCTGCAGGCACACGTCGCGCGCGCCCACGAACAGGCGTGCGTCGGCGCCGACCTCGGTCGCGTCCTCGCCCGGGAACACGGCGGCCCGCGCCACGGGCAAGGTCCTGCCGTCGATCCTGATGTCGGGGGCCCGGCACCTCCACGCGATGCGCGCCCGGCGTCGGGCGCGCGCCGTGCGCCGGCAGCCCGCCCCACGCGCGAAACGCCTGACCATCGATGGACTGCACGTCGTCGAGCGTGCGTTCGTCGGCCGTCGTGAACAGCCGGTCAGGCAGCGTCGCATAGAAGGCGTCGTAGCCCTCGAACACGGTGTCGTCCGCGACCACGGGCAGCGCGACCGCACAGGCCGACAGCACGAGGATGCGGCCCACGCGCGTGATCCGCGCAGCCGACGTGGCGTCGACTCGCTTGCCGCCGCGCTGCACCGCCGCCGCTCAGCCGCCTTGCAAGCGGCGCACCAGCCGTGCGGCCCAGCCCGGCGACTGCGGCGTGCCCACCTGCACCAGCAGCGCCGACACGTTGTCGCGGCCGCCCGCCTCGTTGGCGGCGTCCACCAGCAGCGACGCCGTCTCGCCGAGCGGCTTGCCGGCGACGAAGTGCGCGGTGATCGCGGCGTCGTCGAGCATGTCGGTGAGCCCGTCGGAGCACAGCAGGAAGATGTCGCCGACGAGCGCCTCGTGGTCGTGCACCTCGAGGTCGATCTCGTCCTCGATGCCCAGCGCGCGGGTGACGATGTTGCGATAGCGGGTGTCGAGGATCGCATCGACGGACAGCGCGCCCATCGCGATCTGCTCGTCGACCCAGCAATGGTCGCGCGTGATCTGCTCCAGCACGCCGGCGCGATACCGGTACGCGCGCGAGTCGCCGAGATGGGCCACCGTCATGCGGTCGTGCATCAGCACCGCCACCACCAGCGTGGAGCCCATGCCTTCGTAGTCGGGCTCGCGGCGCGCCGCCGCGATGATGCTGGAATTGGCGCGCGCCGCGGCGAAACGCATGTCCTCGTGCAGGCCAGCGCGATCCGGCGACACCGGCTCTGCCTGCAGGTGCGGCAGTGCGGAGGCCAGTTCGTCGAAGATCTCGTCGACCGCCATCCGGCTGGCCACCTCGCCCGCGGCATAGCCGCCCATGCCGTCGGCGAGGATGGCCAGGCCGAGGTTGGCATCGAAGCGGACCGCGTCCTCGTTGGCCGAGCGCACGCGGCCCGGGTCGGTGCGCGAGGCGATCTCGCAATGGGGTGCCGTGGTGCTCAGAGTGGCCATCTCAGCGCCGCCAGACAGGGTCGAACGAGGCCCCTTGCTGCACGGCGCGCTCCTTGAAGAAAACAGCGACGCGATAGTCGCGGGCGACGCCGGGGGCGCCGTCGGCATAGAGTTCCATCAGGCGCTGCGACGACGGCGCATGCCCGCGCTGGCTGGCCTCGCGGTACAGCCCGATGGCCGGGATCACCTGCAACTGCAGCTCGAGCTCGCGCGCTCGCGCGTAGAGCTCGTCGACCGGCATGTGCGACTCGGTCGTGCGCGACATCGGCGTGCGGATCGGGCCGGTGACGGTGGCCGCGTTCGTGTAGACGACGACGGGCGGCGGCACCTGGTCGACGCTGTGCAGCGGAGGCAGCGGCGTGGCGGTGGACGCGACATCGACCTCCGGTACCGGCCCGGCCGCCGGCGCCTGCTTCGCAGCCGCCGCACTGCGCGCAGCGGCGGCCGACGCGGCACGCGCCTGCGCCTTGGTGAGATGCACGGGCTTGTTCGGCGCGGACGCGGCGGCGACCGCGACCGGCGCCGCGGGCTTCGGCGGCACCGACGGCGCCGCCACGCCCGCCGACGAACCTGCCGGAACGACCGCGGTCGTGCCGGCCGCGACCACGGCACGCGCGCGCTTTTCGCGCTGCTCGCGCAAGGTGCGCTCCAACGACGCGATGACGTCGTCGGAAGCCGGTTCGGCTTGATGTTGCAGCGCGTCGAGGCGCGCGTTGAGATCGGCTGCCAGCGCTCGCGGGTCGCTCGGTGGCGCAGCGGCCTGCGTCGTCCCCGGATCGGTCACGCAGCCGGCCACGCAGGCCAGCGCCAGCCATGCCAGAAGCCGCAGGCCGCCGCGTGGCAGCCGCAAGGCAGGAGCGGGAGCGGATCGGGAACTGATCTTCATGAGTCACCCTGCTGCGTTCGGAGTCGGCGACGACGGGAGCCGCCGGGAAGGACGGCTGACGGTGGATTGTCACTGCATCGTTCACGGGCCGCAACGCAGGCGGCGACGCCTTGTCGGTCAACCGGCGAAGCCGGTCGCGTCGCCGGCCGGCTCACTTCTTGCGCCGCAGCTTCTTGCCCTGCTCCGCGTAGGCGCGCGCGAACTCCTGATTGAGCAGGCGGTCGAAATGATCCTCGGCTTCCTTCTCGAGTTCGCCGTACATCGCGAGAAAGCTCTCCCACAACTTGGCCCGATGCAGCGCCGGCATCACGCTGTCGAGAGCGCCCGATTTCTTGATGCGCTTTTCCACCATCTCGGGCGAGAACATCTTCAGCGCCGCCAGCAGCGCGGCACGCGTGCCGGCCATCACGGCCATCTCGTGCGCGCAGACATCGGCCACGGCGTCGCCGATCGCCTTGGTCGGCTGCAGGAACAGCTTGTTGCCGTGCTGGCGCACGTCGACCAGGTAGCGCAACGCGTCGCGCGCCGAGTCGGAGTGCTTGAGCGGGTTGTTCTCGCGCGACGCGATCATCGTGCGGTCCTCGATGCGCAGCTCGTTCTTCAGCTGCGCGCGCATCTCGAGCATCTGGTACAGGCCGTTGACCGTGAGATTGAGCAGTTCGCCGATGATGCGGATCGTCTCCATCGGATGCGCCGTGTCGAGATCGCCCGGATCGAGTTCCAGCGCCTGCGCCAGCACGGCGAGCGCCTGCGCGCCGTCGACCATGGCCGCGCCGCCGTTCGCCACCGGTGCCGGCATGGCGGGCGCCGGTTGCGGCGCAGCGCGCGGCGGTGCGACGGCCGGCGCGCGCGCAGGCGCGGCGTCGTCGCCCATCAGGTCGAAGTTCAGCGGATCGGCCGCGGGCGCCGGCGCGGGCGCGCGAACCGGCGCCACGGGAGCCGGGGCAGCGCGCGCCGGCATGAAATCCTTGTCGAGCGACGAGAAGATGTCGTCGTCGAACGGGTCGGGCAGCGTGTTGTGGCCCTGCGCGGGCATCGCCACGTTGACGTCCTGCTGGCGATACAGGCTTTGCGCCTGGTCGCTCATGTTGGGACCGGCCGCTGGCTTGCCCAGCAGTCCGCCGTCCAGGCCCAGGAAGGCGTCGAGGGCGCTGGCGCCGTTGTCGTCGCGACCGAACGCGGGCGCGCGGTTGCCGGCGGCGTCCGAACCGGCCGGGCGCGTGCGCGAGGCCGACGGCGCGGCATCCAGCATCTGGCCGAGCGCCGTGGCGCTGGGGTCGGTTTCCAGCTGGTGGACCAGCGGCGGCACGCTGGGCGCGCGATTGCGCGCCGCCGGCGTGGCGGGCTGGGCCCAGTTGGGCGAGGTGTCGAACTGGGAATCGCGGCCACCGGTGGCGGCGGCGGCAGGTGCCAGCGAGGCCATCATGTCGAGGCTGTCGGCGCGGCTGTTGGCGGAATAGCCGAACGCGGCGAGCGGATCCTTGGCGCGCGACTCGGCCTGGAGCTCGGCCACCAGCAGGTAGTCACCGAGCTGGATCTTGTCGCCGTTGGACAGTTCCACCGCGGCGCCCGGCGGCACGGCGTTGTCGTTGACGCTGCAGCCGTTGACCTTGGAGATGACCTTCAGCGAGTACTTGCCGTCGCGGCAGCGGATCTCCAGATGCTCGCGCGAGATGTAGCGATCCGGGCTCGGCAACGGCAGCGAGCAGGTGTTGCTGCGGCCAATGCGTCCACCGTTCGCGCCGAAGCGTGCGTGGATGGCTTGCGGTTGGTCAGGCGGAGGGCAACGCAGTGCGCGGACGACGAGTTCCATGGCAGTTCGGTGAGAAGACGCTTTTGATTATCGCCTTCTGGATGCATCGCGCACGCGCGCCACCCGAAATGGGGAGATCATCGCGATCCTGGCGCAGTCGAGGCACGACGGACCCAGGGTTATCCCCAAATCGCCACGCAGCGGACGTTCTCTCAGTCCACGCCCTTGCACTTGTTGGCTTCCTTCAGGAAGTCCTTGCCTTCCGCGGCCGTCGGTTTGCGATAGATCGCGCACAGGCGTGCCCGCGCACCCGGCGCGCCCATCGCGTCGGCGCGCTCCATCTGGCGGATGCCTTCGGGAACGCGGCCGGCCAGATAAGCCTCGTAGCCCTTGCGGAAGGCATCGGCGGCGTCAGCCTTGGTGTCGGTCTTGGCCGGCTTGGCAGCCGCGGCGGCATCCGCGTCGGCCTTGGCTTTCGCGTCGGCGTCCGCCTTGATCTTCGCCTTGGCGTCGGCATCGGCCTGCGCCTTGGCATCGGAGTCGGCCTTCGCCTTAGCCGCGTCCGCATCGGCCTTGTGCTGCTGCTCGGCGTCCGCCTTCGCCTTCGCCCTGGCTTCGACGTCGGCCTTTCTCTTCGCCTCTTCGTCGGCCTTGCGCTGGGCGGCGGCCTCGTCCGCGGCCGGATTGGCCGCCTTGGCGTCGGCGGCGCGCTTGTCGGCCGCGGCCTTGGCGGCGGCGGCCTGGTCAGCCGCGGCCTTCGTCGCAGCGGTGTTGTCGGGTGCCGCGGGTGCGGGCTGCGCGACGGGCGGCGGCGTCACGGGGGCCGGCGCCGGGGCCGGGGTGGGCGCGGCACTGGCAGCGACCGCGGGCGGCGGGGCGGCCGCCTCGCCGGTGGGGACAGAGGCCGGGCGAAGCGCGAACCAGGCGCCGGCAGCGATCGCGACGACCGCCGCGCCGGCGATCGGCAGCAGCAGACCGCCCTTCTTCGCCGTCGGCTCGGGCGCCGGCGCGGGGCTGTCGGCGCGGGCGGGCGGCATCTTGCGCGGTTCGGGTGCGGGCGCAAGTGTCTTGTCCTTGCCCGGACGGATCATCGTCGACTCGGCGTCGTCGTCTTCGCGCACGGCGCGCGCCGTGCCGACCATCGTCGCGTCCGGATCGCCGTCCTTCAGCGCGACCGCCTTCTGGGCTTCGCGAGCGAGCCGGGCTTCGGCGTCCGCCTTGCGAGCCGCCTCTTCGTCGGCCTTGCGCTTGGCTTCGAACGCGGCCTTTTCCTTCGCCGCCGCTTCGGCCCTGGCCTTCGCCTCGGCATCCGCCTGACGCCTGGCCTCGGCATCGGCCTTCTTGCGCGCCTCTTCGTCGGCCTTGCGCTGCGCGGCCTCGGCGGCCTTCTGCTTGGCCTGCTCGTCGGCCACGCGCTTCGCTTCGGCCTGGGCCTCGCGCCTGGCGTCGGCTTCCGCCTTCTTGCGTGCCTCGTCGTCGGCCTTGCGGCGGGCCACCTCGGCGGCCTTGCGATCGGCCTCCTCAGTCTTGCGCTGCGCGTCGGCCTTGGCGGCGCGTGCAGCCTCTTCGTCGGCGACGCGCTTCTTTTCGGCAGCCGCCTCGAGCTCGGTCTGCTTCTTCGCGGCGTCGACGCGGGCCTGCTCGTCGGCCAGGCGCCGCTTTTGCGCCGCGGCTTCGGCGGCGGCCTCGGCGTCCGCCTTGGCCTTGGCCGCAGCGTCCGCCTCCTGGCGCGCGCGCTCCTCGGCCTGGCGCCTGGCCTCGGCTTCGGCGGCCTTCAGACGCGCGGCCTCTTCGGCCTCGCGCTGCTTCTTCTCGAGCGCAGCGGCTTCCGCGGCCACGCGGGCGGCCTCCGCCTCCCGCGTGGCCTGCTCTTCGGCAAGACGCTTCTTCTCGGCGGCGGCCTCGGCCTCCGCCTTCAGTCGCGCCGCTTCCTCGGCCTTCTTGCGGGCCGCTTCGGCCTCCGCCGCGCGGCGGGCTTCTTCTTCGGCGACGCGGCGGGCCGCGGCGGCGGCACGGGCGCGTTCGCGCGCGGCCTCGGTCTCCGTTTTCAGGCGCGCGACGAAGGCGGCCTGCGCCGTCAACTGCGCCTCGATGACCGCCAGGCGCTCGGCCTGCGTCGTCGGCAGCTTGAGCGGCTGCGCCTGCACCGAGGCGAAGCCCTTGCTGACCTGCTCGACGCTGACGGCCAGCTTGTCGAGGCGGCCCTGGATCGGGGCGATGGCCTCTTCGCCTGCGGCCGCGTCCAGCGCCTCCAGCGCGCGCGATTCGTTGCCCCAGGCGCCGTCCTGGCCGGCCAGCCGCTTCTCCAGCACGTCCAGTTTCTGCTCGAAGCCGGCGAGTGCCGACTTGCCTTCGCGGTCGATGCGCTCGACCAGCGCTTCCTGCGCCGTGGCCGCCGCGACCAGTTCGCCCTGGAGTGCATCGAGCTCGGCCTGGGCGGCCGGCGACAGCGCGTACGACGCCGCGGTGAACGCGCCGATCGCCTCCGCGCTCTCGCGCATCTTCGCGCTCACGCCGCGGCCGGCCGCGACGTTGTCCGGGCCGCCCACCAACAGCGTGTTCTGCGCGAACAAGGCCTGGCCCGACTCGGTCAGCGTACCCGCCTCGGCCAGCAGCGCCCGCGAACTCCGCAGCCATTCGTCGGCCTGGCTTTGCGCCTCGGCCTCGGCGGCCTGCTGCTCGGCTTCCGCCTGCTGGAGCTCGACTTCGGCGCGCTTCAGGTCTTCTTCGTAGCGGCGCTTGGCCTCTTCGGCGCGACGCTTGGCCTCCTCGATCGCGGCGCCCCGGCCACCGGCGGCGCCGGTGGTGGAGCGACCGGTCGACCCGGTCGACCCGGTGGAGCCGGTAGAGCCGGTGGAGCCGGTCCCCGTCCCTGTTCCCGTGCCGGTGTGCGTGCTGCCGGTGCTGGTGCGGTCCGCCGGCAGGATCGCGCCTTCCTGCAACGCCTTCAGCGTGGCGGCCGACATGATCATCGTCGACTCGGACTCGTCCTCGGCGCTCGCCAGTCCGACCGCGGCGGTCAGCTCGCGGCTGAATTCGGCCGCGCTGGCGAAGCGGGCGTCGCCGGACTTCGCGAGCGCCTTCAGCACCACGGCGTCGATCGCCTCGGGAATGGACGGGTTGTGGCTGGACGGCGCCTTCGGCGCCTCCATCAGCACCTTCTGCATCACGGCGACCATGCCGCCCGAGAATGGACGCTCGCCGACCAGGAACTGATACAGGATGACGCCCGCGGCGTAGAGGTCGGAGCGCGCGTCGGCCGTCTCGCCGCGGATCTGCTCGGGCGCCATGTAGCTGGGCGTGCCCAGCACCGTGCCGGCATGGGTCTTCGACGTGGAATCGATGCGGGCGATGCCGAAGTCGCCCAGCTTCACCGAACCGTCGTCGGTGACGAAGATGTTGTCGGGCTTGACGTCGCGGTGGATCACGCCGCGGCTGTGCGAATAGCCGAGCGCGTCCAGCAGTTCGCCCATCAGGCGCACGATCTGCGACATCGAGAACGGATGGCGCGCGGCGAAGAAGGACTTCAGCTCCTTGCCCTGCACGAACTCCATGACGATGAAGGACAGGCCCTTCTCTTCGCCGTAGTCGTAGATCCCGACGATGTTCTTGTGGTTCAGGCGGCCCGCCGCCTTGGCCTCGATCAGGAAGCGCCGCGAATGCTCTTCGGCTTCCTCGTGGTCGAGCTCGTCCTTCTTGATCGTCTTGATGGCGACGACCCGATCGATGATCGGATCGAATCCCTCATAGACGATGCCCATCGCACCCTTGCCGATCGCTCGGCGGATCTGATACTTCCCCAGTTGTTTGGGTACGTCGCTCAAAGGGCTTCAGGTAAACGGCGATGCCCGGAAATTCCGGGCATCTGGGGTAGCCGACGCGAGAAGTGCGGCGCCCGCAGGATCATGTGACGACGATCCGGGCGAGACGCCAAGGTCCCGCCTGGATCACTTGGCCGCCGAACAGGCCTTGTCGGCGGCGATGGCCGTGGGCGATGTTACCCGAGAGTCACACTGCGTCGCACCCAGGTCGCCCGCGATTTCGTCGATGCCCGGCGGGACGCGGCCGATCGTGGTCACGTAGCCCTTGCGGATCGCGAAGTCGAGGTTCTCCGTGCCGAACGCGGCGTCGGCGGCATCCTGCGACGCCGCGCTCAGGATGTTGGAGATCACGGAGTCGGCGATGGCCGTGGTCTGGCCCAGCACGTTGACGCAGGTCGCGGCATCGCAGAAGAAGGTCTGCGCATTCAGCGTGTTGGGTTGATGCGGGATCAACTGGTGCGTCTGGGTCTGCGAGGTGACGCGGAACCAGGCGCTCTGTCCCGGGTTGAAGTAGATGCCGATGCCGTGCTGGCCGGTGGTGCCGATCAGGGCAATGATGGAATTCGCGTCGATGACGCCGGCCGACGTCGCCGCCGACTTGCCGATGTTGCCGCCGCCCGTCCCGCTGGCGGTGCGGGTGTCCAGCATGATGTTGGCCGCCGTGCTCGTCACGTCGAGCGCGCCCAGGGTGGCCAGGCCGCGGATCTCGGTGCCGGCGAGCGTGACGTCCGAGCTCGACGTGAGCTGGCCGCCCAGCAGCACGCTGCCGCCGGCCGCCACCTTGGCGCCGTTGGCCGACACGCTGTCCAGCGTCGTGTTGCCGCTGGAGGTGATGTCCAGCAGCCCGCCGACGGAGGTCGTCTGCGTGCTGGCGCCGGCAGCGGAATGGACGCCTTCGCCGCTGGCTTTCGAGCCGCCCTGAGCGGCGGGGCTGCTGCCCGCGACGAGGCTGACATCGGCGCCGGTGATCTTCAGCCCGCCCTGGAACGTGCCCTGGGCCGTGACGTCGGCGCCCGAACTCAGCACCACGTCGCCGGACGCATTGAGCGTGGCGGCGATGGCATGCGTGTCGGTGATCCGGATCGCGCCCCCCGTGGCGGCTATCGAACCCTGGAGATTCGTGCCCGGCGAGTCGAGCGCGATGGCACCGGTTCCGGCATTCAACTGCGTGGTACCGGTGACCGCGAGGCTGCCGGACTGGCTGATGCCGGTGGACGTCACCGCCAACGCGCCCGACACCGTCGTCCCGCCGGCACCGAAGCTCACCGCCGTTGCGTCGAGCGTCATCGCGCCGCTGCTGCCGTCGACGCTCAACGCGCCGGCGGACGTGAGCGCCGCGCTGCCGTTGGCCGCGACGTGGGCCGTCAGCGGCGCCTGGTCGCTCAGCGTGACGTTGTTACCCGAGGCCGTGACCGCGCCTGCGAGCGCGTTGCCCGTCGTGCCCAGGTTGACGTTGCCCGTGCCGGCAGCCAGCGCGCTGGTGCCCGTGACGGCCAGCGTGCCGGCCTGGGTGATGTCGCCGCCGCTGGAGGTCGCCGCCAGGTTGCCGCCGACACCGGTCGTGCCGCTGCCGAACGCCACCGAGGCGCCGCTGGCGGTGACGTTGCCGGTGCTGGTGCCGTCCACCGCCAGGGCCGCGCCCGACTTGACGATGGCGCTGCCGACGTTGTTCAGGTGGGCCGTGACCGCGCCCGCCTGTTCGATGTCGGCCGCGCCTGCCGCGACAGTGACCGCGCCGGCGAGCTGGTTGGTCTGGCGATTGAGCGTGACGGCCTGGCCGGCCGCCGCGATCGCCGTCGCGCCGTTGACCACGAGATCGCCGGACTGCGTGACCGCGCCGGTGCTGGTGGCCGTCAGCGCGCCGTGGACCGTGGTCGTGCCGGCACCGAACGCGATGCCGACGCCGGTGGCCGCGAGGCCGCCCGTCGTGCTGCCGTCGACGCTCAGCAGCCCGCCGGCCGTCAGCGCCGCGCTTGCAGCGGTGACGTGCGCCGTGAGCGCGTTCACGTCGGTCAGGCTCACGGCACCGCCGGTGGCCGTGACGGCGCCGGTGAAGTCGTTGGCGGCGTTCGTCAGCGTGATCGCATGGGTGCCGGCGTTGAGCGTCGTCGCGCCGGCGACCGCCAGCGGGCCGGTCTGCGTGATGGTGCCGGTGCCGCCGGCCGACGCCAGCGCGCCGCCGATGGTGGTGGCGCCGAAGACGACGCCGTTGCCGTTGGCGGTGACGGCGCCGGTGGTGCTGCCGTCGACGCTCAGCACGCCGCCCGCATTGAGCGTCTCGCTGGTCGAGTTGACCAGGTGCACGGCCAGCGCGTTGGCCACCGTCAGGCTGATGACGCCGCCAGTGGTGGAAACCCCCCCGGTGAAATCGTTGCCGGCGTTGGTCAGCGTGATGGCGTTGGTGCCGGCGTCGAGCGTGCTCGCGCCAGCGACCGTCAGGGCACCCGACTGCGTGATCGAGCCGGTACCGCTGTTGGCCACGAGGGCGCCCGCGACATGGGTTGCACCCGTGCCGAAGACGACGCCGGCACCGGTGGCCGACAGGCCCGCGGTGCTCGTGCCGTCCACGGTCAATGTGCCCCCGGCGTTCAGCGTCGTGTCGCCCGCGGTGTTCAGGTGCACCGTCAACGCATTCGCGTCGGCCAGGTTCACCGTGCCGCCGTTGACCGTCACCGCACCGCCGAAGTCGTTGGTGGCCGTGGTCAGCGTGATCGCGTTGACGCCCGCGTCCAGCGTGCTGGCGCCGGTGACCGCGAGGCTGCCCGCCTGCGTGATCGTGCCGCTGCCGGAGTGGGCCGTCAGCGCGCCGCCGACGGTGGTCGTGCCCGGCCCGAAGACGACACCCGCGCCCGTAACCTGCAACGCGCCGCTGGCGCTGCCGTCCACGGTGAGCAGTCCGCCCGCCGCCAGGGTCGCGTTGGTGGCACCGCCGACGTGCGCGTCGAGCGCATGGGTGTCGGCCAGGCTCAGCGCCCCGCCGGCGTTGGCCGTGACGAGGCCGCCGAAGTCGTTGTTCGGGTTGGCCAGCGTGATGGCGCCCGCGTTCGCGTTGAGCGTGCTCGCGCCCGTGACCGCGACGACGCCCGCCTGCGTGATGTCGCCCGCCGTGGCGTTGGCCGTCAGCGCGCCGCCCACGCTGGTGCCCGCGGAGCCCAGCGTGACGCTGGTGCCGGTGGCGGCGAGGTCGCCGCCGGTGGTGCCGTCGACGGCGATGCCGCCTGCGGCCGTCAGGTTTGCGCTGGTGGCGCTGGCCAGGTGCACGGCCGCGCTGGCCGAATCGTCCAGCGTGATCGTGCCGCCCGTCGCGGTGACGAGACCTCCGAAATGGTTGCCGGTGTTCGCCAGCGTGACGTCGGCCGTGCCCGCGTTCAGCGCGCTGGTGCCGGTGACCAGCAGCGCGCCGCCCTGCGTGATCGTGCCGGTACTGTGGGTCGTCAACGCGCCGTGCACGGTGGTGGCGCCGAAGGCGATGCCCGCGCCGCTGGCCGTCAGGTCGGCGCCGGTGCTGCCGTCCACGGCCAGCGCGCCGCTGGTGGCGGTGACCGTGGCGTTGGCGGCGGTGACGTGCGCCGTCAGCGCGCCGGCATTGACCAGCGTCACGTCGGCGCCGGAGGCCGTGACCGCCGACTGGAAGTTGTTGGTCGCCGTGCCCAGCGTGATGTCCTGGCCCGTCGTGCTCAGCGAACTCGCGTTGGTGACGGACAGCGCGCCCGTCTGCGTGATCGTGCCGCTGCCGCCGACGGCCGTCAGCGTGTCGCCGACCGTCGTGGCACCGAACACGACGCCGTTGCCGGTGGCCGACAGCGCACCGGCGGTGACACCGTCGACCGTCAGCACGCCGCCGGTCGACGTCAGCGAGGCGCTGCCGACCGACGACAGGTGCGCGGTCAGCGGCCCAGCCTGGCTGATGGTGACGACGCCGCCCGTGGCCGTGACGTCGCTGCCGAGGTTGACGCTGCTGGCGGTGCCCAGAGTGATGTCGTGCGTGCCGGCATTCAGCGTGCTGGTGCCCGTGACGCCCAGCGAGCCCGTCTGCGTGATCGTGCCCGTGCCACTGTTGGCCGTCAGGCTGCCGACCGAGGTCGTGCCGCTGCCGAACACGACGCCGTTGCCGGTGGCCGACAGCGCGCCCGTGGTGCTGCCGTCGACCGTGAGAACGCCGCTCTGCGCCGTGAGGTCGGCGCTGGTCGCCGTCGTGAGATGGGCCGTGAGCGCATTGGCACTGACCAGCGTCACCACGCCGCCGCTGGCCGTGACGTCGCCGACGAAGTTGTTCGCATCCGCCAGCGAGATGGCGCCCGCGCCGGTGGAAGTGAGCGTCGATGTGCCCTGCACCGTGACGACGCCCGTGGACTGGGTGATGGCACCGGCGGATTGCAGCACCAGGTTGCCGTTGGTGCCGTTGGTGTTGGCGTTGATGTCGCCGTCGAGAGTGATCGAACTGCCGGTCAGCGAGACGTCGTGGCCGGTGATCGTGCCCGCGGTGGTGAGCGCGCCGCCCGAGCTCAGCGTGACGTTGCCGGTCGTGGCGACGCCGGCGACGCCGGAGAGCGCACCCGTCGCCACCAGGCTCAGGTCGCCGGTGGCGCCGGTGAGCGTGGCGTTGATGTCGAGGCCGCCCGTCGCCGCCACGGAAACCGAAGTGCCGGTCGCCGTGACCAGGCCGCCGAACGTGTTGGCCGGCGTGCTCAACGTCACGTTCTGGCTGCCCGCGTCCAGCGTGCTGGTGGTGCCGACGGTCACCGTATTGCCCTGGGTGATCGAGCCCGTTCCGCTGTTGGCCGTGAGTGCGGTGCCGACGCCGAGCGTCGACGTGCCGGTGCCGAGGACGACGCCGACGCCGGTGGCCGACAGTGCACCCGTGGTGTCCCCGTCGACCTTGAGGACGCCACCTTGCGCCGTGAGGTTGGCGCTGGCCGCCGTCGTGAGATGGGCCGTGAGCGCATTGGCGCTGACCAGCGTCACCGCGCCGCCGCTGGCCGTGACGTCGCCGACGAAGTTGTTCGCGTCCGCCAGCGAGATGATGCCCGCACCGGTGGAGGTGAGCGTCGACGTGCCCTGCACCGTGACGACACCCGCGGACTGGGTGATGGCGCCGGCGGAATGCAGCACCAGGTTGCCGTTGGTGCCGTTGGTGTTGGCGTTGATGTCGTCGTTGAGAGTGATCGAACTGCCGGTCAGCGAAACGTTGTGGCCGGTGATCGCGCCCGCGGTGGTGAGCGCGCCGCCCGAGCTCAGCGTGACGTTGCCGGTCGTGGTGACGCCGGCGACGCCGGAGAGCGCACCCGTCGCCACCAGGCTCAGGTCGCCGGTGGCGCTGGCGCCGCCGGTGAGCGTGGCGTTGACGTCGAGGCCGCCCGTCGCCGCCACGGCCACGGACGTGCCGGTCGCTGTGACGACGCCGCCCAGGGAGTTCGTTGTCCGCGTCAGCGTCACGTCGTGGCTGCCGGCATTGACGCCCGTGGTGCCGGTGACGGCGAGATCGGCGGACTGCGTGACGTCACCGCCCGCGGTCACGGCGAGGTCGGCCGCGCCGATGGCCCGCAACACGACCCCCGTGGTATCGACCAAAGTTGCAGTGCCGGGCGTGCTGGCGGCGAAGCCGGCCACGCTGTTGCCCGCGTTGTCCAGCGTGATCGAGCCGGCGCTGGTGGCGATCGAGGCGTCGCCCGTCAGCGTCAGCGCAGCGGACTGCGTGACCGCACCGCTGGTGCCGACCGTCAGGGATGTTCCGTTGAACGCCCCGAGTGAGAGGGCCCCCGTGGTGTTGACCGTGGCGGCGGCGCCGGTGCCGCTGAAGGCTCCGAAATGATTCGCCTGGTCGAGCGTGACCGCACCCTTGCCCACCCCCGCGGACACCGAGACGGCCCCGGTTCCGCCACCGATGTTGAGGCTGTCCCCCGCGGTCTGGGTCACCGCGCCCGTGGTGCCACCGGCGTTGGTCACGATGGTCAGGCCGCTGGCGGTGATGTTGTCCAGTGCGAGCGCGCTTTTCGTGGTGACGCTCACCGCCCCGCCCGCGGCACCGAAGCTGCCCAGGCCGCTGTTGGCGCTGCCGACCGTGATCGAGCCGCTGCCCGCGTTGATGGCCGTCGCACCGGTGACGGCGAGGTCGCCGCTGTGCTGCGTCACGTTGCCGTTGGCCGCGCTGGTGTCCACGCTCAGCGACGTGGCCGAGACGCCGTCCAGTCCGAGAGCGCTGTTCGTGGTGACGCTCACTGCCCCGCCCGTGGCGCCGAAGCTGCCCAGGCTGCTGAGGGCGCTGCCCGCCGTGATCGAGCCGGTGCCGGCATTGATCGCGGCGCCGTTGGTGATCGCGAGCTTTCCGCTGTGCTGCGTCACGTTGCCGTTGGCCGCGCTGGTGTCCACGCTCAGCGACGTGGCCGTGACGTTGTCCAGTCCGAGGG
>FTKD01001454.1_pt9 | contig 38054 bp, 38 predicted proteins | sample 1658191 | NCBI WGS metagenome assembly FTKD01 (sample SAMEA3914808, study PRJEB12502) | metagenome | biome: forest; material: soil | place: Canada | collected 2011-08-03 | depth 0.3 m
CCACGTTCTTCCACGTGCTGCGCGGCACCCACAAGGGCACGCCGGAACACCCGGGCTTCCACTCCGAAGGCCCGGAGGCCGACCTGTACCTCGAGGGCCACGACCAGCATCGCGGCTGGTTCCACTCGTCGCTGCTGATCGCCTGCGCGCTGTACGGGCGCGCGCCGTACAGGGGCCTGCTCACCCACGGTTTCACGGTGGACAGCAAGGGCATCAAGATGAGCAAGTCGCTCAAGAACGGTATCGAACCGCAGGAGGTCAGCGACAAGCTCGGCGCCGACATCATCCGCCTGTGGGTGGCGTCCAGCGACTACTCGGGCGACATCGCCGGCGACGACAAGATCCTCGCCCGCGTGGTCGACTCGTACCGCCGCATCCGCAACACGCTGCGCTTCCTGCTGGCCAACACCAGCGACTTCAATCACGAGACAGACGCCGTGCCGCTGGGCGACATGCTCGAGATCGACCGCTACGCGCTGGCGCGCGCCGCGCAGCTGCAGGCGGACATCCTCGGCCACTTCCAGGTCTACGAGTTCCACCCGGTCGTCTCCAAGCTGCAGATCTACTGCTCGGAAGACCTGGGCGCGTTCTACCTCGACGTGCTCAAGGACCGCCTGTACACCACGGCGCCGAAGTCGTTCGCGCGCCGTTCGGCGCAGACCGCGCTGTGGCACATCACGCACGCGATGCTGCGCTGGATGGCGCCGATGCTCAGCTTCACGGCCGAGGAGGCGTTCCCGGTCTTCGCGCCGGGCGCGTCGTTCTCGATCTTCACCGAGACGTTCTGGCATCTGGAGTCAGGCGACAGCGCGCTGATCGCCAAGTGGGAGCGCCTGCGCGCGATCCGCGAGACGGCCAACAAGGCGATCGAGGAGGTGCGCAAGTCGGGTGGCGTCGGCTCGTCGCTGCAGGCAGACCTGGTGATCGCCGCGAACGCGGAGGATCGCGTGCTGCTGGACGCGCTGGGCGACGACCTGAAGTTCGTCACGATCACGTCGGCCGTCACCGTGGTGCCGGCCGACGAACTGGCCGTCACCGTCACGCCGTCGACCGCGCCCAAGTGCGAGCGCTGCTGGCACTGGCGCACCGACGTCGGCGCCGACGCCGCGCATCCGACGATCTGCGGCCGCTGCACCGCCAACCTGTTCGGCACCGGCGAGGTGCGCAGCGTCGCCTGAGCCCACGTTCGGCGCGACACCACGACGGGGCGGCGCCGCGCGGCTCCGCCTCGTCCTCCTTCAGGGGTCAGGGCAACCTGCGTCAACGGCACCGGCGACGCCGGCGGCGGGTCGACTTCGAGCCGAGGCGTACAGCATCGCCAGGGCCAGCAGCACGTGAAGGCCGATGACGACCAGCAGGCCGACCGGGTGGCGCTCATGGCGCCGTTGCGAAAGCGCATTGCTCACGAGGACTCCTCCAGGAGGGGCCGATGGGCGCGTCCAGCGAACCCCGGTCGTCGGCAGCGAACGGCCGGACGCATCCTGGCACGTTCCGCGAACCGACCTCACGACGGGAATGGCGGAAAGCGACTCGGGCCCTGGCTGGACAAGCGATTGCTTCGGCACCAGGGCCGAGGGCGCGCAGCAGCCGTGGAAGATGCGGGTTTCGAGTGGGCGGGACGCGTGCGCGCGGCGCAAATCGAAAGATCGTTCTAGACGGCCCTGGCCCGCCGCGGCACGATGGTTCGATGATCCCTGCCGCGCTCCTCGCATTCGCGCTCGCCGCCGCCGCAACGGCCGCAGACGCACCGTCCCACATCGACCTGACCCGCTGGTTCCCGAACGCCGACGCGGAAGCATCGGAGCGGGCGACGCTGCTGGCGCGCGTCGCCGACTACGCGACGCGATCGTCGCAGCCGCCCGGCACGCCCGCCGCCCTGCTGACGCTGCTGCGCACCGACGACGCCTTGCGCAGGGAGCTGCGACGCCACGGCGACTACGTGCATCTGCGCGCCGAGGAGGACACCGACGACCACGCCGCGGCGGCAGCGGACTCCGCGCTGGACGCGGCGCTCGATAGCGTCGACACCGGCACCCGACGCGCGCTGGAGCGCCTCGGTCGCGCCGCCGCCGAAACCTGGCTCGCGTCGGAGCCGGCACTGGCGCCGTACCGCTTCGCCGTCGAATCCGCGCTGCAGCGGCCGGCGGCGGCTGCAGCCAACGAGCAGGCCGTCGCCATGCTCGCCCGCCCGGCGCTCGACAGCCTGGCCAACGCCTATGCCGACCTGCGCCGCGCCGCCAGGTCGGCCGCCGGGGCGAGTTCCGCACCCATCGGCGGCCAGGCGGCGTTCCAGGCTGCCTGGACGCCCTTTCTCTCGAACGAGCCAGCCTTCGCGGCCTTGTTCGTTCCGATCGCGACCCTCCAGGACGGCCAGGCGCGCCTGCAGGGCTACGCGAGCGCGGACGATGCCGCCTACGCCTCCAGGCAGCTCACGCCGGCGCAGGTGCACGGCGTGCTCGCCGCGATTCGCGGATCGACGTCGTATGCGCGCTTCACGCAGGTCGTCGCCGCCGCGGCCGCGCGGCAGTCGCGGATGGCCCCGGCGCAGGCCGGTCCCTGGGATCTCGCGGCCGCGGATACCTGGCAGCCGCCGCCCATCGCGTTTGCCGAAGCCGTACCGCTCATCCTGGAGACGGTGCGCACGCTGGGCCCGGACTATGCGCGCCAGTTCGAGCGCCTGTTCGACCCCGCCAATCGGCGCGTGGAGCTGTGCAACCGCGACGCGTGCGACGACACGGGCTTCTCCATCGGCGTGGTGGGCACGACGTCAGGGCTGTTCTACGGCCATTTCGACGGCAGCACCAACAGCCTGCGTGCGACCGCGCACGAAGCCGGCCACGCCGTCGACGATCAGTTCATGAACGAGAACCAGCCGATCGCGAGCTACCACGAGGGCCCGCACTTCATGGGCGAATCGTTCGCGATCTTCAACGAGCTGCTGTTCCTGGATCACCTGCAACGCTCGGCGCCGACTCGCGCCGCCCGCGCGCGCTACCTGCACCAGTTCCTCGACGACGCGACGTTCCAGGTCTTCGGCTCGGCCCAGGAAACCAGCCTCGAGGAAAGCCTGCACGCCCACGTGCGCGACGGCAGCGCGCGCACCGCGGCCGACCTCGACGCGCTGGCGTTGGCCAACGTCTCCACCTGGCTTCCGCCGCAACGGCGCTCGCCCGAGATGAAGGCCGCCTGGGCGCGCAACCGGCTCTACTTCACCGACCCGTTCTACGACGTCAACTACCTGTTCGCAGGCCTGCTGGCCCTCGAATACCTGCGCCAGTTCGAACGCGACCCGAAAGACTTCCAGCGCCGCTACGTCGCGCTGCTGAAGAACGGCTTCGACGAACCGGCCGCGGTGCTGCTGCGCCGCTTCCTGGGCATCGATCTCGACGATGGCGCGGGTCTCGTGCGCGACGCGGCCGAGCTGATCGACCGCCGCACGACGACGCTCGAAGGCCTCTACGCGAACGCCGGCCCCTGACGCCCGCGATAGAGGCCCGGCGCCACGCCGAACAGCTGCCGGAACTGGCGCGTGAAATGGCTCTGGTCCGCGAAGCCGAAGCGCAACGCGATCTCCGACAAGGCACAGGCCGGATCGTCGACCAGGCAGGCGCGCGCCTGCTCCAGGCGCAGCCGGCGCAGCGTGGCGCCCACCGACTGGCCGTAGACCCGCTTGAACGTGGCCGCGACGTGGGCCGGTTCGCGATCGACCGACCGGGCCAGTTCCGACAAGGTGGGCGCCGCGGCCGCCGGGTCGGCCAGCCGCTCGCGCACCGTGTGCAGCCAGCGCGGCGAGCCGCGCTCGGTCAGAGGACGGCGCTGCAGCACCAGGGTGGCGGCCAGCACGGCGAGCCCTTCGCGCACGAGATCGGCGGCCGCGTCGCAGGCGCCCATCTCCCCGAGCAACGCCCGCGCCACGCCGGCCAGAGCGCTCGCGTGCGCGACGAACGCGTCGCCCACGCGCGGCGAATCCCCCGGGTCGGGCAACAGGACGGCGACGCAACCCACCGGGGCGGCGTAGCGGTCCGAGTGCGCCGCGCCGGGCGGCCGGTACAGCGCTTCGCCCTGGCGCACGACCAACGTGCGTCGCGCCTGCCGGGACTCGAACAGGTGCTGCAAGGGCAGGACGATGCGCGCCTCGGGGTGCTCGTGCGTCGCCAACGTGCAACCCGGCAGGTGCACGCTGTGGCGCAAACCGAATGCGCCCGCCGACGCCACCCCGTGCGCCGAGCGCGGACAACCACACGCGAAGCGTGCAGCTGATGCGTCGTGCGCCCGTTGCCGTGCCATTGCCGGGTCAGTCGAGCGTCCAGACGTAGTCGACGTCCGTCGTCGCGCCCACCGGACGGCCCCTCTCGTCGGTGCCCACCGTCACCGGGCATTGCGCCAGCGCGTCGGCCGCGGCCTTGTCCAGCAGGCGGTTCTCGCGCGTCGCGCCGGAGGATTGCAGGATCTGCGCCGCCGAGACCTTGCCACTCGCATCGACCGTGAAGCGGATCCGCGAGACGCCCGTGACGCCGGCACGCAACGCCGCGGCCGGATAGTCGGGGCGGCATTGGGCGGCGCCGGCGTTGATGTGCGCCGGGTGCGCCAGGACACGGACCGGGTCGTGCACCGTGTTGTCGTCACCCTGGGCCGAAGCGACGGCCACCGGCGGCTGAACGATCGTTTCGTCGATCTTGGCAACCCGGATCGCGTCGGAGGTGTCATCGGGAATCGGCGGCACCGGCGCCAGCAGCACCTGGGGCCGTGTCGTATTCGGAACCGGCAGGGCTATCGGCTTTGTCGGCACCGGCGGCGGCGGAGCTACCGGCACCATCATCGCTTCGTGCGGCGCCGTTGGCCCTGTCTTGAGCCTGGCGGACAACAACATCCCGGCCAGCACCATGTGCAGGCCGACGACGATCAAGAGGCCGATCGGGTGCCGATCGGTGCGACGCTGCAACAAGGCGAAGTTCATGCGGAGTCCTCCAGGATAGCCCAGTGGGGCGCGCTGTCCGGGCGAAACCCGAAATGCGCGTTTCGTCTCGATGAAACGTGCCGGATGTCGAAAGGGGGTGAATGGACCGCAGAAAAGTCTTGCGGCGGCATTTTCCCGACGCCGTCGCCATGCCTTCGGTTCTATGCGACTCGCCCCGGGGCGGTCAATGCGGGAACGACGCTTTTTTCATACGTTTGCTAACACTCTGGAAGCGCTCGACAACGGCTAAAGTAGCTGCTTTGCGCGCAGTCAATCCCGCGCATTGCGTGCCGCTTTCCAAACCCCCTTCCAGCGTCTCCATGGCCACCCTTTCCCGTTCCTCGTCGCGCTCCGGCGCCGGCCCTTCGATGTGGCTGTGGCTGGGCATCGCGCTCGCCGTGGTGCTGCTCGATCAATTCGCCAAGACGCTGGTGGTGGGGGACTTCGTGCTCGGCGAGCGGCGCGAGGTCACGTCCTTCTTCGAGGTCGTGCGCTGGCACAACACCGGCGCCGCGTTCTCGTTCCTGGCCGGTTCGGCGGGCTGGCAGCGCTGGTTCTTCGTGGCGCTGGCGCTGGCCGCGTCGCTGTTCATCCTGTGGCTGCTCAAGCGCCACGCGGCGCAGCGCCTGTTCTGCTTCGCCATCGCGATGGTGCTGGGCGGCGCGGTGGGCAACGTGATCGACCGCATCTGGCACGGCTACGTGGTGGACTTCATCCACGTGCATTACCGCAGCTTCGACTTCCCGGCCTTCAACCTGGCCGACAGCGCGATCACGCTGGGCGCCATCTGCCTGATCATCGACGAGCTCCGGCGCGTCCGCAAAGGGTGATCCGGATGCGCCGCCCGCCCCTGCCCCTCGTCGCGAGCGTCCTCACATTCCTGCTTGCACTGTCCGCGCCCGCGGCCCGCGCGGCGCTGCCGGCCGGCTTCGCCGCCAACGACCTGGAGGCGCTGACCAGCGTCGAACTGCGCGAACGCATCGCGCACGGCAGCACCACCGTCATCGTGCCCATCGGCGGCACCGAGCAGAACGGCGCGCACATGGTGCTGGGCAAGCACAACGTGCGCGCGCACGTGCTCGCCGACCGCATCGCCGACGCGCTGGGCAACGCCGTCGTCGCGCCGACGATCGCCTACGTGCCCGAAGGCAGCATCCATCCGCCCGCCGCGCACATGAAATACACGGGCACGATCTCGATTCCGGACGCCGTCTTCGAAGGCCTGCTCGAGGCCACCGCGCGCAGCTTCAAGCAGCACGGGTTCAGGGACGTCGTCTTCCTCGGCGACCACGGCGGCTACCAGTCCGACCTCACGCGCGTGGCCGACAAGCTCAATCGCGAGTGGGCCAGGGATCCGGCCTGCCGCGCGCACGCGCCGCTCGAGTACTACCGCATCACGCAGACCGCCTACGTCGACGCGCTGAAGGCGCACGGCGTCTCGAACGCCGAGATGGGCACGCATGCCGGCCTGGCCGACACCGCCCTCGCGCTGGCCGTCGATCCTGCGCTGGTGCGCGAAAGCAAGCTGGCCGGCCCCTACCCGGCCGGCGTCACCGGCAATCCGAAACGCGCCACCGCCGAACTGGGCGAGCTGGGCACCAAGCTGGTCGTCGAGACGACCGTCGCTGCCATCCGCAAGGAAACGCAGGCCCCTCGTTGAACTCCTCCATCGCCTGATGCCCGTCGCCGTCGACTACCCGATGCTGCCGCTGCTGGACATGACGCTCTTCCCGGGGAGCGAGACGTCGCTGTTCGTGGGTCGGGCGCTGTCGCGCGCGTCCGTCGAGGCCGCCGTCGCCGGCAGCGGGCAACTGGTGGTGGTACGCCAGCGCGAATTCGGCACGCTCGAATTCACCGCCACCGACCTGCACACGGTGGGCACGCTGGCCACCGTCACGTCGCTCACGCGCCTGCCCGACGGCACGCTCAAGATCACCGTCTCCGCCACCGAACGCGTGTCGGTCGACGCCGTGCGGCGCGCCGACCACTTCCGCGTGTTCGCCACCAAGCTGCCCACGCCGCTGTGCACGCCCGTGCGTTCCGCGCGCCTGCGCGAGGCGCTGCTGCGTCGCGTCGGCAGTGCGCTGACGCCGGAGCAACTGGCCACGCTGCGCGGCATCGGCGAAGCCGGCCGTCTCGTCGATACGCTGATGCCGCTGCTGGCCACGCCGAGCGCGCGCAGCATCCATCCGCACCATTCGCTGCACCAGGGCCTGCTGGAGAAGCTCGATGGCGAGGCGCGCCTGCTCAAGCTGATGAAGATGCTGCCGCACAATCGCCGCGCCGAAGTGCCGTCCAACAGCGACTTCACGCAGGCGCTGGCGCTGCCCGGGTTCGACCCGGCCGGCGAGCCGCAGGCGCGCACCACCGCCGACGGCAGCCTGTGGCTGGTCTTCGGCGCGATGCCGCCCTCCTGGTTCCAGCCGACCGAGGCCACCGGCCCGCTGGGACCTTGCACCGATCTCGATCGCCTGCTCGAGCGCGCCACGGGATGCCCGGTGTTCTGGGACAGCATGAAGCTGCTGCTGATCGACAACCCGAAGCCCGATACCGTGGCACGTATCGAACGCTTCCTGCGCGGCGTGCGCCAGAGCTGGGACGCCGAGGCGAACCGCGCCTGAAGGCGGGCCGCCCGCGCACGCCGGCTGCGACTTTGTGCACGGACGACCGGAACTTCTGTGGCCGGCGGCCTCATTCGCATAAACGTAAGCATTTGAAACAATGACAATGGCACCAGAGCGCCCGGCGATCCGTGCGCGTGCCACGCGACCCGGAACTGCCGGATCGCGTGTCCGACCTGCCCTTCGAATCCGTTTCAGCATGCTCTTCCACCGCAACAAGCCGAAGTGGCTCTACGCCTCGCTGCCGGCCATCTACCTCGCCGGCGGCATTGCCGTGCTGCTCTGGCTGCACAGCACGCTGGGCCTGGCCAGCGGCGCGCTGCTGATCGCGGCGGCCATCGCCATCCTGGCTTCCCGCAAGCTCGGCGCGCGCGCGTTTCGCGAGGCCGAGGCCAGCCGCCAGTCGTCCATCCTTGCACCGCCGAGCCGCCTGGCCGCCACCACCGAGCACGTGCGCTCGATCATCCCGCCCCGGCTCGGCCACCGGGACATCGACCGCCAGCACCGCGGCCTCGCCTCGCGGGCGGCCACGCTGCGCGTCGCTTTCGCCCACAACGACGACCAGGCCGACATCGAACTGCTCGTCCACGAGTTGATCGATGCGGTCACCCACCATCTCGCGGCCGAGATCCATGCCATGGGCCGCCTGGGCGTCGCGCGCAAGGACGAGGACATCGAGGCCGACCGCATGCAGGTGGCCAGCGCCGAGTACGACTTCGATCTGTACCGTTCCGGCGGGATGACACTGGAAGCGCTGATCGACCGCGTCGCCGGGCCGCTGGTGGCCGGGCACCTGACGCGCCGACATCCGACGCTGCCGCCGATGGAAGCGGCGCTGCTGCAACTGCGCGACGCCAAGGCGACCAGCTGAGCCGCAGGCCAACGGCCGGGGCCCGAATCCGGGCGAGAATCGGGGTCGACACGACGCGTCGCGTGCCATGGAACGTTCCTGGCCGCGCCGCCTCGAACCACGTCCCCCGACACGAAGCCAAGCCCTCATGAATTCCATCTTCCGCAGCGCCCTGCCGTTGCTGGCGCTCGCCGCGCTGCCCCACGCCGGCCAGGGCGCCGACGCGGCCGCCTCCCCCGCGAAATCCGCCGTCGCCACCGTGCCCGGCATGCCGCCGGTGATCGACCCGAACAACCTGTACAGCGAGACCAACGGCCCCGAGCACATAGTCGCGGCGCTCAAGGACGATCTGGTGCGCGTGTACGTGCCCAACCTGCGCGGCAATTCGGTCAGCGTGATCGACCCGGCGAAGATGAAGGTGGTCGACACGCTCAAGGTGGGCCAGAGCCCGCAGCACGTGGTGGTGGGCTACGACCTGCGCACGCTGTGGGCCGCCAACAATGCAGAGCGCAGCAACAACGGCAGCCTGACGCCGATCGATCCGCGCACCGGCAAGACCGGCACGGCGATTCCCGTCGACGACCCGTACAACATGTACTTCACGCCGGACGGCAAGTCGGCCATCGTCGTCGCCGAGGCACGCCACCGCCTCGATTTCCGCGATCCGAAGACGATGGCGATGCAGTACCAGATCGACGCGCCCAAGTGCGGCGGCATCAACCACGCCGACTTCTCCATCGACGGCAAGACGGCCTTCTTCACCTGCGAGTTCGACGGCTCGATCGCCAAGGTCGACCTCGTCGAGCGCAAGGTGGCCGGCTACCTCGTGCTGCCGATGCCGCGCACGCGCCTGAAGGATCGCGTCGTGCCGCCGGGCAGTCCCACCACCGAGATCTGCACGTCCAGGAAGGGCATGCCGCAGGACATCCGCTTCTCGCCCGACGGCAAGAAGCTCTACGTGGCCGACATGGAGGCCGACGGCGTGCACGTGATCGACGCCGCCGCCTTCAAGGAGACCGCGTTCATCTCCACCGGCGTCGCGGCGCACGGCCTGTACCCCAGCCGCGACGGCAGGAAGCTCTACATCGCCAACCGCGGCTCGCACCGCATCCACGGGCCGCGCCACGGGCCCGGCAGCGTCTCGGTGATGGACTTCGCCAGCGAGAAGATCGTCGCCACCTGGCCGGTTCCCGGCGGCGGCAGCCCCGACATGGGCAACGTCACGGCCGACGGCAAGTACCTGTGGCTCTCGGGCCGCTACGACGACGTCGTCTACCGCTTCGACACCACGTCCGGCGACGTGCGCCAGATCGCCGTCGGCCAGGAGCCGCACGGCCTGACCGTGTGGCCGCAGCCGGGCCGATACTCCCTGGGGCATACCGGCAACCTGCGCTGAGCTATGCTCGGCGGCACCTGAGGCCGGCTTGACCAAGCAAGGCGGACAACGCGCGCACTCCGGTGCACGTTCCTTCATCTGTAGCGGTCAAATCCCTGGGGAGGGAACCGAGGCGCCCGCCCGCGAGTGAATCACAGCGCGCGCTGCTGTTCTTCGAGCGCGCGCAACGACCCCTCCTTGAGTTTCAGCAACTCGGGCATTCCAGGCCGCACGGCGAGCGCGCGATCCAGCAGCGGCAGCGCCTGTGCGTGACGGCCGCCCTGGATGTGCGCCACGCCCAGGAAATGCAGGCACTCGAACTGTTGCGGATGCTCGCGCAGGATCTTCTCGTAGATCCCGACCGCCTCGTCCACCTGCCCGGCCTGATGCAGCATCAACGCGCGCCGCACCTCGAAGCCGACCATCGGATCCTGCTTGGGGACGACGCGTGGCGCAGGTCGCTGGAAGATGTTGGGAGACGGCATGGACTTCGGATCGGCAGGACGAAAACGCGATTGTCCTATGTCAGCAGCACGCTGCACCCGGTGGTGGTGCGCGCCTCCAGGTCGCGATGCGCCTGCGCCGCCTGCGCGAGCGGATAGCGCTGGTCGATGCGGATCTTGACGGAGCCGTTGCGCACCACCTCGAACAGCTCGTCGGCCATCGCCTGCGTGCGCTCGCGCGAGGACAGGTGCGTGAACAGCGTCGGCCGCGTCATGTACAGCGAGCCCTTGGCGGCGAGCACGCCCGGCGCCACCGGTGCCGGCGCGCCCGACGCGTTGCCGAAGATGGCCATCAGGCCGAACGGGCGCAGGCATGACAGCGAGCCGTCGAAGGTGTCCTTGCCGACCGAGTCGTAGACCACCTTCACGCCCTTGCCGTCGGTGATCTCCTTGACGCGGTCGACGAAGTTCTCGCGCCGGTAGTTGATCATGTGCGCCGCGCCGTACTCGGTGGCGAGCGCGCATTTCTCGTCCGAGCCGGCGGTGCCGATCAGCTCGAGCCCGAGCGCCTTGGCCCACTGGCACGCGATCAGGCCCACGCCGCCCGCGGCCGCGTGCCACAGGATCGCGTCGCCCGGCGCGAGGCCTTCCACGGGCAGCGTCCGCAGCAGCAGGTAGTTGACCGTCAGGCCCTTGAGCATCATCGCGGCGCCGGTCTCGAAATCGATCTCGTCGGGCAGCCTGCAGACGTGCATCGCGTTGAGTACCCGGGCTTCGCTGTAGCTGCCGGGCTTGGGCGCGGCATAGGCGACGCGGTCGCCCACGGCCAGGTGCGCGACGCCATCGCCCACCGCCTCGACGACGCCGGCGCCTTCGCCGCCCGGGATCAGCGGCAGCGGGTTCTGGTACAGGCCGGTGCGCTGGTAGACGTCGATGAAGTTGATGCCGCAGGCACGGTGGCGCACGCGCACCTCGCCGGGCCCGGGCTGGCCCACCGGGACATCGACGAGCCGCAGCACGTCGGGGCCGCCGTATTCGCTGATCTGGATCGCCTGGCTCACGGGTGTTCTCCTGCACGTCGTTTCGATGCGACCGGTTTTAGCACGCGCGCCTTGACCTTGGCGGCGACCCGGGGCCTGGCCGGCTCGGGCGCGAAGGCCAGCGCCTGCAGGCGCGCGGGAATCGCTTCGGCCAGGAAATCGTAGACGCGCTTGACCACGCCGTTGCCGCGCAATTCGCGGTGCACGGCGAGCCAGCACGGCAGCGGCGGGATGGGCAGCTCGGGCAGCACGCGCTGCAGGCCCGGCCACAACGCCGCCCAGTAGTGCGCCGCGAAGCCGATGCCCGCGCCGGCGACGATCAGCTGGCCGTTGGCGACCTGGTCGTCGGTGCGCACCGCGAAATGCGCCGGCGTCAGGGCGATGCCGGCGCGCGCGAAGCCGCGCAGGATGGCATCGTCGCGGTCATAGCCGATCAGGCGATGGTTCGTCAGTTCCGCCGGCGTGCGCGGCGTGCCCACCGCGCCCAGGTAGTCCGCATGCGCGTAGGCGCCGATGCCGATGTCGGCGAGCTTGCGCGCGATCAGCGAGCCCTGGTCGGGACGCAGCATGCGCAGGGCGATGTCGGCCTCGCGCCGCAGCAGGTTCTGCACCGCGTTGGAGGCGACGATCTCGATCGCGATCTCCGGCTCGATGCGCTGGAATTCGGCCACCAGCGGCGGCAGCAGCCAGGTGGCGACGACCTGGCTCGCGGCGATGCGCACGGTGCCGCGCGTGGCCTCGCGCCCGCGCGTGACGCTGCGCGCGAGCGCCTCGGCCGCCGCCTGCATCCGGCGCGCGGCCGGCAGCACCTCGAGCCCGGCCGCCGTCGCCCGCACGCCGCGGCCGGTGCGCTCGAACAGCGCGACACCCAGCTGCGCCTCGAGTTCGGACAGGTGGCGCGAGATCGTCGGTTGATGGCCCTGCGTCGCGCGCGCCGCCGCGCTGACGCTGCCCGCGTCCATCACGGCGAGGTAGCTGCGCACCAGCGCCCAGTCGAGTCGTTGCATCAGGTCAGCCATACGAAAGTGTATAGCTGTCATGACGATCCAGCCAGTTCCCGGATGCGCCCGTTTTTCGCACACTGACCGCATCGCAATTCAACCGGAGCCGCTCATGACCGATCAAGCCACGAAACAACGCCAACGCCGCGTCCTCATCCTCGGCGCCAACGGCCGCTTCGGCCTCGCCGCGGCCCAGGCCTTCGACGCCGCCGGCTGGGACGTGCTGGCCCAGGTGCGGCGCACGCCGGCCGCCGGCATGCCCGCACGCGCACGCATCGTCGCGCTGCCGACCACGGACGTCGACGGCATCGTCGCGCACGCCGCCGGCGCCGACGTCGTCGTGCACGCGCTCAACCCCAAGGACTACACGCGCTGGGCCACCGAACTGCTGCCGATGGCGCGCCAGGGCATGGACATCGCCGAGCGCCTGGGCGCCCGCTTCGCGCTGCCCGGCAACGTCTACAACTACGGCGCCGCGATGCCGGCGACGCTGTCCGCCGGCACGCCGCAATGGCCCAGCACCCGCAAGGGCCGGCTGCGCGTCGAGTTCGAGGACGAACTGCGCCGCCGCGCCCCGCGCCTGCGCAGCTTCATCCTGCGCGCCGGCGACTTCTTCGGCACCGGCAGCGGCGTCTGGTTCGACCAGATCGTCACGAAGAGCCTGGTCAACGGACGGCTCGCCTATCCGGGAACCCCCACGCTGGCGCATGCCTGGGCCTACCTGCCCGACATGGCGCGCGCGATGGTGGGCCTGTGCGAGCTCGACGAGCTGCCCGACTACATCGACATCCCGTTCGAAGGCTTCACGCTCACCGGCAACCAGCTGATGGACGCCGTCGAGGCCGTCGCCCGCTCTGCCGGCATCGGCGGCGCCCGTCCGTTCAGGCGCGGCGGCGCGCCGTGGACCCTCTTCCGCGCGATGGCCCTGTTCATGCCGCTGTGGCGCGAGATCCTCGAGATGCGCTACCTGTGGGAGACGCCGCACGGCCTGGCCGGCGACGCCCTCGCCCGCTGGCTGCCGGCGTTCCGCGCCACGCCGCTACCGGCGGCCCTGCGCGCGAGCCTGGACGATCTGGGGCTGACGCCGGCGCGATCGACCACGCCACCGGCCTTCGCCACGGCGCATCAGTAGCCCACCGCCTGCCCGTCGCGCCGCGAATCGCTGGCCGCCACGTAGCCGTCGGCCGGATCGTCGGTGAGCCGCCAGATGAACTGGCCCGAGCCGAAGTCCATGTACGGATCGACGCTGGCCTCGGCCTCGTGGCCGAGCGCGCGCAGGCCGGCGACGAGCTCGGGCGCCATCGTGTGCTCGAAGTCGATCGCCCGGCCCGTGGCCACCTTCCAGCGCGGCGCGTCGCACGCGGCCTGCGGCTGCTGGCCGTGGCGCAGCATCCGCATCAGGGTCTGCACATGGCCTTGCGGCTGCATGTTGCCGCCCATCACGCCGAAGCTCATCTGCGGTCGCCCGTCCTTGCACAGGAAGCCGGGAATGATCGTGTGGAACGGGCGCTTGCCGCCGGCCACCACGTTCGGGTGCCCGCGATCCAGCGTGAAGCCCTGCCCGCGGTTCTGCAGGCTGACGCCGGTGCCGGGCACCACCACGCCGCTGCCGAAGCCCATGTAGTTGGACTGGATCAGGCTCACCATGCGCCCGCTCTCGTCGGCCGCGGTCAGGTAGACGGTGCCGCCCGACGGCGGCGTGCCGTGCGCGAAGTCCTGCGCGCGCGTGGGCGCGATCAGGCGCGCGCGTTCGCCCAGGTACGCGGGCGACAACAGGTCGTCCGCGCCGACGGCCGTCATCGCGCGCGGGTCGGCCACCCAGCGGTAGGTGTCGGCGAACGCCAGCTTCATCGCCTCGATCTGCAGGTGCTGCGCCTCGACGCTGTCCACCGGGAAGCGCGCGACGTCGAGCTGCTCGAGCATGCCCAGCGCCATCAACGCCGCGATGCCCTGGCCGTTGGGCGGGATCTGGTGCACGGTGTGGCCGGCGAAGGCCATCGCGATGGGCTCGACCCACTCGGGCCGGTAGCCGGCGAGGTCGGCGGCCGTCATCGAGCCCCCGTTCGCCGCGGCGTGGGCCACGAGGCCGGCGCCGATCTCGCCGCGGTAGAACGATTCGCCGCCCGTGCGCGCGATGCTGCGCAGCGTGCGGCCGGCCGCCTCGAACACGAAGCGCTCGCCCGGCGCAGGCGCGCGGCCGTGCGGCATGAAGGCCTCGGCGAAGCCCGGCTGCGCGCTCAGCAACGGCACCTGGCGCGCCCACTTGTCGGCCACGATGCAGGCCACGCCGTGGCCGCGTTCGGCGAGCTCGATGGCCGGCTCCAGCAGGTCGGCGAACGGCAGCTTGCCGCAGCGCTGCGACAACGCGACCCAGCCGGCGACGGCGCCGGGCGTGGTCACCGTGTCCCAGCCGCGCAGCGGGATGCTGGCGCCATGGCGCCGCTCGAAGTAGGCCGGATCCCAGGCCGCGGGCGCGACACCGGAGGCGTTGAGTCCCTGCAGCCGCTCGCCGTCCCACAGGATCGCGAACAGGTCGCTGCCCAGGCCGTTGGACACCGGCTCGACGATCGTCAGCGCCGCCGCAGCGGCGATCGCCGCATCGATCGCGTTGCCGCCCTTGAGCAGCATGCGCAGCCCCGCCTGCGAGGCCAGCGGGTGCGACGTGGAGACCACGTTGCGCGCGAAGACGGGGCTGCGCACGGTGGGGTACGGGTTGTGCCAGGCGAAGCTCATGTCGGACTCTGCAAGCGGGGGTGCCGCATCATCGCGCAACCCGCGCGCTCAGGTCTTGGTCCTGGCCTTGGCGAGCATCCAGATCCCGGACAACACGAACACCGTGCCGAGCGCGATCCAGATCGTGAACGGCTCGCCCAGGATCACGATGCCCATCAGGATCGTGCTGACCGGGCCGACCATGCCCGTCTGCGCGGCGACGGTGGCGCCGACGCGCTCGATGGCCATCATCACCATCAGCACCGGCAGGAAGGTGCAGGCGGTGGCGTTGAGCAGCGACAGCCACAGCACCGGCGTCGCCACGTCGGCGGCGGCCAGCGGGCGCGTGAGCGCGAACTGCGCGAGGCACAGCAGGCAGGCGACCGTGGTGGCCAGCCCGGTCAGCCGCAGCGAGCCGAGGCGCTTGACCTCCTCGCCGCTGAAGACGAGGTAGACGGCGTAGCTGACCGCGCTCGCGAACACCAGCGCCGCCCCCAGCATCACATTGGCGCCGGCGATGTGCACCTCGTGGCCGAACACGAGCAGCACGCCGGCATAGCTCACCGCCAGCGCGACCAGCTGCGCACGCGCCACGCGGCGCTTGAACAGCACGCGGCCGATCAGCAGCACCAGCGTCGGGTTGAGATACAGCACCAGGCGCTCGAAGCCGGCGCTGACGTAGGCCAGGCCCGCGAAGTCGAGGAAGCTGGCGAGGTAGTAGCCGGAGAAGCCCAGGCCGGCGACCACGCGCCAGTCGCGCGCGGTCAGCCTCGGCCGTCCGCGGCCCGCCCACCACGCGAGGCCGACGAACAGCGGCAGTGCGAACAGCATGCGGTACATGATCAGCGTCACCGCATCGACGCCGTGGCGATACGCGAGCTTGACGATGATCGCCTTGCCGGAGAAGGCGATCGAGCCGGCGGTCGCGAGCGCGAGGCCGGGCCAGAGGCGTTGCGGGCGCGGCACCGGGGTGGCGGTGCTCAGCGCGGCAAGCGTTGGCGTCGTGGTGGATTCAGAGGCCATGCGCCAGCTTACCCGGGCCGGTGCCGGTGCGGGATCGTGCGTCGGCAACGGCGGCTTCGCGCACGCCACGCGCGGCCATGAAAAAAGCGCCGCGAGTGCGGCGCCTTTCGGGGAGTCGCCGCGAGCGGCGATCTCAGGTGGTCAGCTCAGGAACGACGGCGGCGGGCGGCGAAGCCCAGCGCGGCGATGCCGGCCAGCAACAGCGACATCGTGGCGGGTTCCGGCACGGCCGAGACATTGACGTTGTCGAGCAGCGCGCCGACATTGCCTTGGCGGCCGTCCAGGAAGCTCAGCGTCAGGCTGTCGCCCGTGGCCGTCGTCGTGATGCTGTAGGTGGTGAAGCCATCGTTCGGGCCGACCGTCGGCGCGAGCGTGCTGCCGCCGAACATCACGGTGACGGGGTCGCTGGTGCCGTCACGGTGGTTGCCGCCCAGCTGGAACGTGGCGGTGTAGGTCATGCCGGCGGTCACGGCGAAGGACGTCTCCAGCAGGCCGGCGAGGTTGTTGGAGCCGTCGAGGTCGATGTAGTGACCGTTGCCCGGGATCAGGTCGAAGAAGCCGGGGCTGCCGATGATGTCGACGGTGCCGGCGTTGCCGATCGTCCAGCCGGCAGGCACCGCGTTCAGCCCGAGCGGGTCGCTGTCGAAGTTGTCGCTGAAGACCGTGGCGGCGTGGGCGCCGGCGGAAAGAACCATCGCCGCGGCGACGGCAAGCATGCGGAATTTCATTTTCATATCCCCTCACAAGTGATTGGTGTCAAAAACATTGTGAACAACTGCACGCTTTTGTGGAGATAAGGGAAACCCCTATGCTGCGCCGCAACATCCCCAGAATAGGGGAGGTTTTTCGAGCGGATGCGGCGTTGTCCTACACCGCTGTCGAGTTCAACCGAGGGGGCGGTCGCGGCTACTTGGCGGTCCACTGCGGCGTGCAGCGCAGGATCTCTTCCATCGTGGTCAGCCCTTCGGCCACCTTCATCAGCCCGGCCAGCCGCAACGGCCGCATGCCCTCCAGCATCGCCTGGCGCGCCATCCGGGTCGCGTCCAGGGTCGGGTGGATGGAGTCCTTCAGCGGCTCAGTGAGCGGCATCAACTCGTACAGCGCGGCGCGTCCGCGATAGCCGGTGTTGCGGCAGGCCGCGCAGCCCACCGCCTTCATCGGCCGCAGCCGGCCGCCCAGCTTCCACGGCTGGGCCAGCTCCTCGATCAGCTTGGCGGTGTCGCCGGCGTCGTCGGGCACCTTGCACAGCGGGCACAGCGTGCGCGCCAGCCGCTGGGCGAGCACGCCGATGACCGTGGCGGAGATCAGGTAGGGCGGCACGCCCAGATCGACCAGGCGCGTGATGGCCGAGGGCGCGTCGTTGGTGTGCAGCGTCGAGAACACCAGATGCCCGGTGAGCGAGGCCTGGATCGCCATCTCGGCCGTCTCCAGGTCGCGGATTTCGCCCACCATGATGATGTCGGGATCCTGGCGCATCAGCGACCGCAGGCCGGTGGCGAAGGTGAGGTCGATCGCCGGCTGCACCTGCGTCTGGTTGAACGCCGGCTCGATCATCTCGATCGGGTCTTCCACCGTGCAGACGTTGACCGAGTCGGTGGCGAGCTTCTTCAGCGTCGAATAGAGCGTGGTCGTCTTGCCCGAGCCCGTCGGGCCGGTGACCAGGATGATGCCGTGCGTCTGGCCCATCAACGCCTGCCAGCGCTCGGCTTCGGTGGTCGTGAAGCCGAGGGCGTCGAACGGCTTGTCGACGGTGCCGGGGTCGAAGATCCGCATCACCACCTTCTCGCCGAACGCGGTGGGCAGCGTGGACAGGCGCATTTCCACCTCGGCGCCCGGCATGCCGCCGGCGCCGTCGGGGCGACGCGTCTTCACGCGGCCGTCCTGCGGCCGGCGGCGCTCGATCACGTCCATGCGACCGAGCAGCTTGATGCGCGCGGTCATCGCGTTCATCACGGCCGCGGGCACCTGGTGCGCGGTGTGCAGCACGCCGTCGATGCGCAGGCGGATGGCCGCCATGTCGCGGCGCGGTTCCAGGTGGATGTCGCTGGCGCGCTGCTCGAACGCGTACTGCCACAGCCACTCCACCACCTGGACGACGCCCTGGTCGTTGGCGTCGAGCGAGCCCTTGGTCTTGCCCAGTTCGACCAGCTGCTCGAAGCTGTTGGCCACCGAGGCGCCGGTGGTCTTGTTGGCGAAGCGCACCGACGCGGCCAGCGAATAGAACTCGCCGGTGTAGCGCGTGATGTCCTCGGGGTGCGCCAGTTGCAGGCGCACCGGCCGCTTCACGAACGCCTCGATCTCCGGCAGCCAGCCGATGTCGAACGGCTCGGACGTGGCGACGATCACCTCGCTGGCGTTGATCGTGACGGGCAGCGCGCGCCGCATCTCCGCGTAGGCCACCGACATCACCTCGGTGACGCGGCCCACGTCCACGCGCAACGGATCGATGCGGTGGTACGGCAGCTCGAAGCGCGCCGCCAGCCAGCGCGCCAGCGCGTCGGTGTCGAGCACGCGGCCGTCGCGCACGTCGACGAGGCTCGCCCCGCCCAGGCGTTGCAGCGGATGCAGGCCGGACGCGCTGTTGCCGAAGCGGCGCAGCAGCTTGTCGGCCTCGTCGGGCGGCAGCACGCCGTCGTCGCGCAGCCACTTCAGCAACTGGCGCAGCTCCAGGCGGCCGTGCGGCGTGGCGTGGCGCCGCCCGGGCGCGCCCGCGCCCGCGGTGGTGCGCGGAGGTTCCGCCGGCGTGCCCGGCACGGACGGTTTGATGGGAGGCGGCGAAACGGGCATGGGAACCTCAGAGGGCGAGCGGGCGCACCATGCGCAGCCACTTGCGCGCCGGCAGGCCGAAGCGCGCTTCGATGGTATCCGCCCGGGCGGACAGCGTGTCGCGATCGGGCACGCTGACGCCGCGGCCGGCGATGACGACGGTATTGCCCTCGCGCGTGGGGCGCAGGCTCCAGACCTGGTCCAGGCCGAAGGCCGCGGCGATGCGCGCCGCGCTCGCGGCAAAACTGGTGTCGCGGCCGAACAGGTTCACGGCCATCAGGCCGCCATGCGCCAGCACGCCGCGGCACGCCGCGTAGAACGCATCGCTGTCGAGCACCGGAGCCGCCGCGTCGTGGTCGTACAGGTCGACGCTGAGCACGTCGGCGGTCTGCAGGTGCGCGGCGTCCTGGACCCAGGCACCGGCGTCGGCCTCCACCACCTGCAGGCGCGCATCGTCGGGCGGCAGCTGGAACCACATCCGGCAGGCGCTGATCACGGTGGGATTGAGCTCCACGGCCGTCGTGCGCATGCGCATCGCCTTGTGCGTGAACCGCGTGATGGACGCCGCGCCCAGGCCCAGCTGGACGGCGTGGCCCTGATCCACTTCGGCCTCGGGCCGCCACAGCATCCAGGCCATCATGCGTTGCACGTATTCGAGCTCGATGGCCTGGGGCTTCCTCACGCGCATCGCGCCCTGCACCCAGGGCGTGCCCAGATGCAGGTAACGCACGCCGTCCTGCTCGGACATCGTGGCGGGTTCCATCTGCGGTGTGCGGCTCTTCATCGGACCTCGTTGGTCTTGGGCGCCAGATCGTAGCGCGAGAAGACGGCGCGCCAGGCATCGAGCTTGCGCGCGAAGCTCCACGACGCGTTGGCAGGACTGGTCGAGGGCAACGCGTGGACGTCGACGCCCAGTTGTCCGGTGATGCGGCGCGAGCGCGCGGATTCGCCGCCGTTGTGGGCCACGGCCTGCAGCCGCGGCGCGAGCTGTCTCAGGCGCGCGAGGTCGTTGGGGACCGGCACGCGGATCGCGCTGTCGAGGCTGCCTTCGCGCTCGCAGCTGCGATAGACGTCCCACAGGCCCACGCGGTGGCGCTGCAGTGCCTCGAGGCGTTGCGCATAGTCCAGCGCGACGAGGTCTTCGTTCCACAACGCCGACAGCAACGGCCACAGGTTGTTGCGCGGATGGCCGTAGTACTGCTGCGCGGCCAGCGAGGCGGCGCCCGGGAAGCTGCCGAGGATGACCAGGCGCGTGTCGGCGGCGATGACGGGGGCGAGGCCTTCGAGCATCGGGCGATTGTGCCCGGCGCTGTCGCGACGGCGATGTCCGGGTCGTGTCCGACCCGACACACCTGCCTGGCGTCGCCTTACTTGCCCGTCACCTTGTCGACGCCGCGATGGATCGCATGGCCCGTCGCCCGCACGCCCTTATGGATCGCGTGGCCGGTGGCGCGCACGCCGCTGTGGATGGCATGGCCCGTCGCGCGCACGCCGTTGTGGATGGCGTGGCCGGCGTGATGCATGTCTTCGCCCACGGTGCTGGACGAGCCGTCGCGGTGCGCGGCGTAGGCCTCGTCCATGCGCTGCTGACGGGCGGCCTCGGCGCTGTCCTGCGCGAAAGCGGTGGTGGACAACGCGACGAATGCGACGGCGATGAGGGCTTGGGTCTTGTTCATGGAGTTCCTTCGAATGATTCTGCCGCTACGCGACAGTGGATGATGTCCGGGAGAGCAATCGGTGAGCCTGCTACTTCAACAACGTGGCCTTGAAGTGCATCCACACCAGCGTGCCGCCGTCGACCTCCGGCGCGGCCGGCCCGACGGCCCGTTCGGCCAGCCGATTGTCCGTCGCCGGGCCCGGCATCACGTGGCCGCTGCCATGCAGCACCACTTGCTGGGACACCTGGCCGCCGACGCAACTGGTGCGCACGATGCGCTCGGCCCAGCGGTGCCGGTCGTCCGCGCCCTGATCCGTGATCGCCTGGCGCGTGGTGGGCGCGGCACAGCCGGCGCGGTCGGCCCAGAAACGGAAGGTGTCGTCGGCCGAGCGCAGCGCGGCCTGGGTCTCGCCGCGGCGCACCGTGCCGTCCACCTGCCCACCGAAGGGGACGGTCGGATCGTCGGTGCCGTTGACGGCCAACCAGGGCAGCGGTCGCGGCGACTTGCAATTGCGGGCCAGCGCCTCGGGCATCGTCGACAGCAGGCTGGCCGCCGCGCGCAGCGCCTCGCCCGCGTCGCACGCGAAGCGCATCGTCATGAAGCCGCCGTGCGCCGAGCCCACCATGAAGACCGCGGACGGGTCGCCGTGATCCTGAGCGATGACCTCCGCGATCACCGCCTTGAGGAAGCGCACGTCGTCCACGGTGGACGCCGGGCTGCCGGCGATCGACGCGCCGCGCACGTCGTTCCAGTGCCGCGCCAGCGCCTCGGGCGCGACGACCAGAAAGCCTTCGCGGGCGCCCAGCGTAGGCAGGCTGGTCTCGCGCCAGATGTCCTCGGCCGACTGCGTGCCGGCGTGCAACAGCACGACCACGGGCAGGCGGCCCGCGCCGCGCGCGCCCGGCGCGGGCTGCACGAGATAGCTGCGGTCGAGGCCGCCGACGGTGATGTGACGGCGGCGCGCCGTGGCCACGTTGCCGCGTTCGGGCATCGGGCCGGTGGCGGCGCCGGCGCGCACGAGGGACGACGCGACGACGGCGTCGGACGCCGCAGGGCTCGCCGCATCCACCGGCGTGGCGCGCGCGGCCGCGGACGCGGCGAGCACCAGCACCGGCGACGGGCTGGCATCCGCGCCCACCTGGGTCACGGCGCGGGCATCGACGATCGCCTGGGCCGGATCCATCAGCAGGGCCAGGGCCGCGCCGAGCGCGATCGCAAGCGCCGCCAGGCCCCGATGGAGCGGGCGATTCGCGGGCAGCGGACGTCCGGTGGTTTCACGCATGTCTTGTCGTTCTCGGGTGCAGCCTGTCCAACGCGGGGCGAAGCGCTGCCGTTGACGGCGTCAACCTGTGCCGCCGCTGAAAGCCGGCCATCGCAAAGTGCGCGCCCTGCCGGTCAAGGCGCGGCGCCAGTGCTTGATCGAACTCGACAGCAACAGTTCCGCGAGACGTCGAATTTTGCGTTCGCTCACATGGCGTGAACGGCGTGTGAAGACGGCGGGCCACGAAAAAGGCACCTCGCTCCCGCGGGTGCCTGTGCCTTTGCCTGCAATGCGCTCGCGTCGGTCCGCGCGAACGGGTTCGTGCCGCGTGCGGGCGCCGCGGCTCTCAACCCATTGCGAGCGATTCGCACACTTCGTTGAGCACCGCCGCCTCTTCCGGCGGCAGCTTGCCGGCGGCCAGCAGCGTGGCGCGCTGGACGCCGCGCAGGCGGAAGTACAGCTCGTCCTCCAGCGCCTCGACCTCGGCCGCGTCGGCGGCCACCATGGCCTCGGGGTTCCACAGCCCGCTCTCGTTCCAGCCGGCACGCAGGCGGCTGATCAGGAAATACGCCAGCTCGAGCGCCTTCCTCATCTCGAGCAGCTTGCAGCGGCCGGCGACGGCCGACACATTGGCCTCGGCGGCGGTCAGCACGTCATCGAGCGCCACCAGGCGCGCCTGGATGTCGGCGGGCTCCATCACCGGCTTCTGCGGCGCCTGCGCACTCGCGGCCTGCGTCACGCGGCCCATCCAGTTCTGGTCGAACTCGCCCGGCACGGCGCGCAGCGCCACGCTGGCGCGCAGCAAGGTGTCGTAAGGGCTGCGCACCGCGCTCAGCGTGGCCTCGGTGACGGCCAGCAGGCGGCCCAGCGGCGAGAAGCGATCGGCGTGGATGGCGTGCGGATAGCCCGAGCCATCGAGGCGTTCATGGTGCTCGGACACGGCACGCGCCAGCGCAGCCGGATAGTTGGTGAGCTGCGCGATCAGCAGCGAGCCGACGTGCGGATGCACGACGAGCTGCTGGTAGCTGACGAAATCGAGGGCGCGGTCGGCGTCGGCCTCGCCATGGGTCGACGCGATGTACATCTCGCCCAGGTCGTGCGTCAGGCCGCACAGCATCGCCAGGCGGATCGACGCGACGTCGCCGCCGCTGGCGGCCATCAGCGCGCCGTTGAGGGCCATGGCCGCCACCGCGTGGTCGTACGCGGCCGGCCGCGCCGTCTCCGCGGCGGTCAGCAGCAACTGCACGACCGGGTGCAGCGGCAGGTAGGCCGCCTCGCGCGCCAGGCGGGCGCCATGTGCGCGCAACAGGGGCGCGAGCGGAGATTCGCCCTGCAGCAGTTCGTTGAGCGACTCCAGCAGCGAGATCGACGTGACGCCGTCCTGGGCGACCAGGCAGCTCTCGAGCGGCTCGCGTAGCTGGCGATCGAGCAGCTTGCGTTGCAGCGCGGCGGACACCGGCTGGTTGCTGGCCCACAGCTTGATGCCCGAGATGTCGAAGATGTCTGTCGCCGCGATGATGCGCTTGGTCTCGCTGGCCTCGAGGATGGCGGCCAGCGCGTGCGGATTGGCGCGCCCGAAGGACGCATCGGGCTTGGGCAGGGTCGACATGGGGCGGGCCTGGGAGTTTCGTTCATTGCTCATCGGCCGAAGGCGGGCGAGATCAAGGGGTGCGGTCGAGTGAATACCCTTGTCTTTGCCGCGTTGACCGTTCGCGTTCGATGTTTCGGGCCGCCTTTTGGGGCTAACGGGCTGAGAGGATCAGGGATCATTGAACGCGTGCTGTCGACCCAACGCGGGCGTAGACATCTCAAGATTGGGCGCCCGGAAGCCGACCTTCGCCCTGTCGAGCAGCCGGTGTCGGCTATGGATGCCATCAGCGACATCGCAACCTCGAATTGGCCGGTACCTTCGCCGGTATCGTAGTGGGCTCCGCCTATTGCGACAGAGCCATCTCGGGATCGTTCACTCGGTGGAACCCTCGCTCGCCTTCAGCAGTCCGGCGTAGATGGAGTTGGGGGCCGGCACGGTCTTCCAGTTGTTGTGCCAGTGGATCGCAGGTGGCGTTCGGTGGCCAGCGCGTGCAGGTCCAGCGCAAGGTTCTCGCGCGGCCCGAAGAACTTGGCCGTGTCGCCGTACAGCAGCGACGTGGGATCCCACAACGGGTCGAACAGCCGCGTGGGATGCACCACCACGCCCAGTTCGTTGCAGACGTGGTCGGCGAGGTCGACGTAGAGGCACGCTTCGGCGTAATGCTTCAGTGCCACCAGGCAACGCGCGAGGTCGCCGCGGTAGGCCTTGTTGCGCGTGAAGCCGCCGAACAGCATCGACGAATGCTTGTACGAGAGCCCGAACAGCGGATGCTCCCACGCGTTGCCCCGCGCCCATTTCGGCGCCAGCTTGCGGTGCACGGCGCGCGCGATCTTGCGCAGATTGGGATGGCGGTCGTAGTGCGACACCGGCCTGGCGCTGACGTGCTTCTCGATCAGGCGATCGAGCGAGAACATCCGTACCGCGATGCGCGGGTGCGTCTTGAGCCATTGCAGCTGCGGCGCCTTATGGCGCTGTAGTCGTCCTCGTCCAGCCACAACTCGTAGCGCGAGTCGGGGTGGTGGTGCAGGAAGCTGCGGAAATGCAGATCGGTGACTGCCGGCAAGTGGCCCGACCAGTACCCGAAGAACGTGATGGGAACGGTCTTGGACGCCATCAACGAACCAAGTCGAAGGTCTTCATCAGGATGGTGTTGGTGCATGGATGCCGTGGCGGAAGCTTGAGTGTCGGCTCCGTCGCACTAGGGATGTCGTCCCAAGCAAACCGTGCCGCGCATTTGAAAATCAGATGGCGATACCAGCATGACACGAGCCTGCTTGATCTGGCCAACGACAGCCCGCATCTGGCCTCTTGCGCCCGCAATGGTCGCACTCAATACATGGGCGGTGCAGGGCTGCGGCGAGGCTGACTGCGCATTCCAGCCGCGATGATCAGCCAGTTCGGCACGATGAACGCCGAGTTCGGTGTTCATGAGTATTGAAACTGCAAGCTCACTCCTGCAGCAACGTCGGCCGCCAAGCAAAGAGACAGTACGATCAGCACCGTGTTGCGCACGTTCATCTCAATCATTCGTAGGCTCCTTCCTTTGCGTTTGGTCTCAAAGCCGACCTATTGCAGCGCCCGCTTCTGGCCGACTACGGGCTCCCAGGGCTAGCCGTTTTCCGGCAGCCTGACCTAGACGCTGCTCGCAGCCTGAACTGGGTTGCATTCGTGCTGAGCCGCCTTGCGAGCTGCCCGCCGTCTCGCCAACGAAGTCAAGAACTTACCGATCACCCCTCGACGCCGTTCGGCTGTATAGCGTAGAAGTACCTGGAACATCGCTTGCTCTTGGTCATTCATCTGGCGCATGAAATTCCGACACTGGACCACCGCGTCGCGCCATCCATAGCCACGCGAAGGCGGGTGAATGACCGTCTGGTCGTCTTCGCGCAGCACCTCCAGCCCGTGGACGTAGCAATGGCAGATGGCAATCCAGTCGATGCCCCAGCCCAAGTTGTTGCAACCATAATCGAGTTCCCGCAGGCGGTTCATGACGGCTGTCGAGAACGCAAGCACGACGCCGTCGGTCTGGGCCACTGCCGTCAAGCCTTGGTCGTCCACCAATCGGACGTCCACTCGTTCGGGCGTCCATGGCGTGTAGTCGATGCGCGGTGCCCAGAGGCCCAGTAGCGGGCGCTGTCCAAAACGGGCTTGGCAGCGTTCGACAATTTCTGACCAATCGGCGAACAACGCATCGGCTTGGATGATCAGCAGCACGTCGCTGACACAGTCTGCAAGCGCTACCGCAAACTTGAGTCCGAAGTATTTCGTGTTCGACACCTGCTGCCAGAGCCCGGGGCCGTCCTCCGGCGCCTCGGCGGCGTTGGAGTAGATGATCCGCAGACTCACGTTCGGCATCCCGTCCAGCTGGGAGGCTATCCGACGACTGCTGTCGCCCATCCCTTGCCAACTGATGACGACGACTTCGACAGTTGGTACTCGAGACTCCGGTGACGGGGCACTCATGGCAAGATCAATAGGTTGTTCATCTTCCGGCATTCTTGCGCACTGCGAAGGACAGAAGCCGGGTGCAGCCTGTAGCCAACCTGTTCACGTTGCTGGGGTGTAACCGCTCGGCGGCCCAGGATCGTCGCCCATTGGTGGGCAACCTACTCGAAAGCCGCCGGTCACGAACGCCCGCTTCTGGCCGAGGCTGTGTGAAAACTCAAAGCACGCGCATTTTTAGGGGTCGCTTTACCCATGGCGAGGCCGCGATCGTTCAACCATGCGCGTTCTGGCGCGTCGATTCTGCGCGTCGACATGACGGTGCCGAGTTTTCACAAAGCCTCGGCCGATCTCGGTCGTCGGCAAGTGCCAGCCCTTGGATCGTGGCGTCACCCTTCACCGATCTTGTAGCGGGCAGTCGATCAGGGAAAAAGGGCTTGGATTTGATCGTCGAACCGAAAAGTGTCGATCACCCAGCCTGCTTTGGCGTGGTAACAGTAGAACTGCCAGCGCATCAGGTGGTGTTCGAACTTGGCGATATAGGTCAGACGCACGAGACTGTCTCCGACCTTCTCTTCCTTGATGAATTCGCTACCCATCTGGGGGCCGTAGCGTTGCGAGTACATCGGCGCCTGCAGTCTCACCTGTCCTGTTGCTGCCTCGAATTCCGAAGTCGGAATAACCGTGAGGGGCTGCATCAACGTCAGGCCACCATCTAGATCCCCAGTACCGACCTTGACCATGACTTGGTCAGTGACTGCGCGTAGTTGCACCATGGTCTCCATGGCTTTCTGCTCAGCAAACGCTGACGGAGCGAGAAGTGATAGAAACAGCACAACACACATCGATCGCATGAATCCCCCTTGTGGTACCGATATCGGCACAGCTCCAGCGTACCCGATAGCGGGCAGTGGCGACCGACTGGTATTGGCCGGGGCGCCGGTCATCCCGCGCAACCAATTCCGCTGAACAAACAGCCAACGCGCCGACATCGGCGTAAGCTGAAGATCTCCCCCACTGCCGAGGAAACCGTCATGACGCTCTGCCCCATTGCGCTGGCCGTCGGCTGCGCGAAATGCCCCGCGTTTTCCGTCTGTCCGCTGAAGACGGTCATCGGCGACGTTCCGAAGCCCGCCGATGGAAAGCCCGTCGATCCGCCCGGAAAGTGACCGGCCGGCCTGTCGAGACGACGCTCAGTGCCGCGCCGAGTACAGCGTGTGCACCGTCCGCTTGGACCAGTTGCGCCGGAATTGCTCCGTGAACAGGTGATCGAACTCGGTGGCCGGGACCTCGCCGATGCGCGAATCGACGTCCGCCGGCAGGCTCACGATGGCCTGCTGGGACCAGATCGGGATGCCGCCGATGCGCATCGACAGCCGCCTGAATTCCCGCGGCTGCGGATACTCCAGGGAGTCGTTGCCCAGGCGGGCCATCCCGGCATGCCGGCGCAGTTCGACCGTGACTGGGCCCGATGTGAATCGCCAGAGGCGCTCCCATCCGGCCAGTTCCAGCCTCACATGGAGCGTGCGCGCGGCCAGTGCAAGCAGCGCCAGAAGTACCAGCACCAATGCGTTCATGACCGGGCTCCTTTCAGGCCGTATGTTCCTGAGATCTAATTTGCGCCATTTCGTTCTGCGTTGCATCCCTCGGACGGGTGAACTGGTGCCGCGGGGCGACACATTCGGTGCGGAAAATCACGCTTTGCAGGCAATCTGGCCTGCCCAAGCCCGCGCGCCTTCCCTGGCTAGCCGTTCGAGGCAGGAAGCGGCTGCAAGGCCGCCAGCCTGGGCATCGCCGCGTGCGCGTTGGTCCGCGTCAGCGTGGCCAGTTCCGCCAGCGAGATTCCGCGCAGCTGCGCCAGCGTCGCGGCGATGCGCGCCAGCTCCGCCGGCTCGTTGCGGCCCTGGGCGCGCGGCGGCTCGGCGACGTTGCGTTCCGCGGCCGTGCGGTAGATCCAGTGCGGCGGGATGTCGGGGGCGTCGGTCTCCAGCACCGGCGCCGAATCGGGCACCGCGGCGGCGATGCGGCGGATCTGCAGCGCCGTCTCGAACGTGACCGAGCCGCCGAAGCCCAGGCGAAAGCCGTGCTCGACGAAATGGGCGGCCTGCTGGTCGCTGCCGTTGAACGCGTGCGCGATGCCGCCCGCCACCTCGATGCGGCGCAGTCCGGCCAGCACCGCGTCCGACGAACGCCGCACATGCACCAGCACCGGCAGGCCGGCGCGGCGGGCGATCTTCAGCTGCTCGCGATAGAAGTGCTCCTGGCGCGGGCGCATGGCGATCAGCTCGGGCACGAACAGGTCGACGCCGATCTCGCCGACGGCCACCAGGCGCGGGTCGTCCTTGTGCGTGCGCAGCGCCTGCTCGAGTCGATCCAGGTCCTCGTCGGGCGCGTCGCCCACGCACAGCGGGTGGATGCCCAGCGCGTAGGCCAGGCCGTGCTCGTGCGCCAGCGTGCGCACGGTGTCGAAGTTGAAGACGCCGACCGCCGGGATCACCTGCATCGCGACGCCGGCCGCATTGGCGCGCGCGACAACCGCAGCGCGATCGACGTCGAACTCGCGGGCGTCGAGGTGGCAGTGGGTGTCGATCCACTGCAGCGGGGCGGACTCGGCGTGCATGGCGTCCACCGGCAAGCTCGGCGCTTCAGGCGTCTTCGGCCACGAGCGGCGGCACCAGCACGCCGCGCTCCAGCCGCAACTGGCGCTGGCAGCGCGCCGCGATGCGGCTGTCGTGCGTCACCAGCACGAACGCGGTGCCGCGCTCGCGGGCCAGCGCGAGCATGTGCTCGAACACGCCGTTGGCGGTATCGCGATCCAGGTTGCCGGTGGGCTCGTCCGCGAGCACGCACGCGGGGCGCGTGACGAGCGCGCGCGCGATGGCCACGCGCTGGCGCTCGCCGCCGGACAACTCGCCCGGCCGATGCGCCGCCCGCGGCCCCAGGCCGACGGCCTCCAGCATCGCCTGCGCCTGGGCGTGCGCCGCGGGCGTCTTCACGCGCCGGATCAGCAGCGGCATCGCCACGTTGTCGAGCGCCGAGAACTCAGGCAGCAGGTGGTGGAACTGGTAGACGAAGCCGAGATGCTCGTTGCGGAACAGGCCTTGCTGCGCCGCGCCCAGCGCGTTCAGGTCCTGTCCCATCAGGTGGACGCGGCCCTGCGTGGGCGCGTCGAGCCCGCCCAGCAGGTGCAGCAGCGTGCTCTTGCCGGAGCCGGACGCGCCGACGACGGCCAGCGTCTCGCCGGCGTGCACCTGCAGGTCGACGTTGGTGAGCACTTGGACATCCAGGCCACCTTCGGAGAAGCGGCGGCCGAGGCCGGTGGCCTGCAGGACGACCTGGCCGGATTGAAGTTGATCACTCATAGCGCAGGGCCTCCGCGGGACGCACGCGGCTGGCGCGCCAGCTCGGATAGACGGTGGCCAGGAACGCGAACAGCAGCGCCCAGAAGGCGATCGGGACGATGTCCGCGGCTTGCGGATCGCTGGGCATGTGGTCGATCAGGTACACGCTCGCAGGCAGGAATGTGGTATGCAGCAAGCGCTCGATGGCCGGGACGATGGACGGGATGTTGAACGCGATCAGCAACCCGCTGGCGATCCCGCCGAGGGTGCCGGCGATGCCCGAGGCCGCGCCCTGCACCATGAAGATCAGCATGATGGAGCGCGGGCTCGCGCCCAGCGTGCGCAGGATGGCGATGTCGGCCTGCTTGTCGGTGACGGTCATCACCAGCGTCGACACGAGGTTGAACGCGGCGACGGCGACGATCAGCGTGAGGATGATGAACATCATCGTCTTCTCGATCTGCACGGCGTCGTACCAGGCGGCGTTGGTGCGCGTCCAGTCCTGCACGCGCACGTCGCTGCCCAGTCCCACGCTGAGCCGTGCCGCCGCGGCGCGCGCGTCCTGCACGTCGGCCAGGCGCAGTTGCACGCCGGTGGGGCCGCCTGTGCGGTACAGCTTGGCGGTGTCGTCCAGCGCGGCCAACGCCAGGCCGCTGTCGTACTCGTAGTGGCCCACCGAGAACACGCCAACGACGTTGAACGACTTCAGGCGCGGCAGCGCGCCGGCCGGCGTCACCTGCGCGCCCGGCGCGATCACCGTGACCTGGTCGCCCACGCTGACGCCCAGCGAGCGCGCCAGTTCGGCGCCCAGCACGATGTTCCAGCTGCCCGGCACCAGTTTCTGCAGCACGCCGTTGTTCTCGAGGTCGGCCGCGAGCGAGGTGATCTTGGCCTCTTCCTCGGGCACCACGCCGCGCACGACGGCGCCGCGCATGCCGTCGCCGTGGGCCAGCAGCGATTGCGTCTCGGTATACGGCGCCGCGGCGCGGATGCCGGGTTCCAGGCTTTCCGCCTTCTTCGCCAGCCCCTGCCAATCGGCGAGCGCGTTGCCGTTCTCGTCCATCAGCTGCACGTGCGCGATGGCCGCCAGCATGCGGTCGCGCACTTCCTTCTGGAACCCGTTCATCACCGACAACACGATGATCAGGGCCGCGACGCCCAGGCCGATGCCCAGTATCGACACGAGCGAGATGAACGAAATGAACGAATTGCGCCGCCCGGCGCGGCCGGCGCGCGTGTAGCGCCAGCCAATCAACCACTCAAAAGGCACTGCCATGTCCCCGCCCGCGTGGAGGCACGCCGGCAATCATTCATTCTAGGCGGCACATCGGGCGGCCCCCCGGAAACGGTGACAACGCGACCGTGCCGCCTGCCCTAAGATGACGGACGGACACCCGGCGCAGATTGAGCGCCTGAGAGAATGGATCAATGAAAGCACCGGACTTCGCAGGCGCCTCCAGGGAGGTGCTCTCGTTCCTGCACCAGCGCATCGGCATGGACCTGTGGATGGTGAGCCGCGCCGACAACGAGGACTGGGTCGTGCTCACGGCCGAGGATCACGGCTATGGCGTCAAGCAAGGCGACGTCTTTCGCTGGGCCGACACCTTCTGCTCGCGCATGGTGCGCGGCGACGGCCCGCGGGTGGCGCCGCGCGCGGCCGACGTGCCGGCGTTCGCCAGGCTGCCAATCACGCAGCAGCTGCCCATCGGCGCCTACGTGGGCGTCCCGCTGGTCGACGGCGAGGGCCAGCTGTTCGGCACGCTGTGCGGCCTGAATCCGCAGCCGATGCCGGCCGCCATCGTCGAGGAACAGCCGATGGTGGAGGTGTTCGCCGACATGCTCAGCGGCCTGCTGAGCGCGGAGCTCAACACGACCGCCCTGACGCGCCTGGCAGAGACGGCACGCTCCGAAGCGCTCACCGATGCCTTGACGGGACTCGCCAATCGCCGTGGCTGGGACGTGGCGCTGGCCGCCGAGGAGGAACGCTGCCGCCGCTACGGCGCCACCGCCTGCGTGGTGGCGATCGAGCTCGATGGCATGCAGTCGCCGGGCGTCTCGCCTGCGGCGCGCGATGCGCACGACGCCTTGTTGATCCGTGCCGCGCAGGCGCTGCGCCAGACGGTGCGCAAGCCCGACACGCTGGCCCGCCTCGACGACGCCCGCTTCGTCGTGCTGGGCGTCGAATGCACCACCGCCGAGGCGATGGCGCTGCTGCGCCGCCTCGAGCAGGGCGTGCAGGGGGCCGAGTTGTCCGCGGCGCTGGGCATGGCGATGCGCAATCGCAGCAGCGGCCTGTTCGACACCTTCGAGCGGGCGATCGACGCGATGGTGGAGCATCGGGACGCGCGGGCGCGCGACTGACCAGGCTCAGCGCAAACCCTGCTCGACGGCGCCGGGCGCCGCGCCAGAATCGGACCGGGCGGCGCATGACCGCCCTCCAACAACCGTTTCGAGGCAGGGAGCCCACATGACCCAGGAAATGAATCCATACCGTCCGCCGACTGCGGAGGTCGAGCTTGCGCCGGAAGCGGCCGAGAGCCGTCCCCTGGCCAGCAAGTGGCGGCGCTTCTCGACACTGCTGCTGGACTACATCGGTTTCTACATCCTGGCCATGATCGTCGGCGTGCTGCTGGGCGTCCTGTTCGGATCGCGCGCCTCGGCCTTTTTCGAAGGGGGGCTGGCGTATCTCTTCGGTGTGGCGATCGCCTCGGCCTACTACCTTTTCTTCGAAGGCCTGTGGAGCCGCACGCCCGGCAAGATGATTCTCGGCACCATCGTCACGGACATGAAGGGCCAGCCCCCCACCTTCGGCGCCATCGTCAAGAGGACGCTGGCTCGCATCGTTCCATTCGAAGCGTTCACGTTCTTCGGAGAGCGCGGCTTTCATGACAAGGCCTCGCGCACGCGAGTCGTGCGCACACGCTGAAACGGGGCGGCTCCCGGCCGCGCACGGGATAATCAGGCGATGCATCTCGTGATCCCCTACGCGTCGGCCCTCTCCGACGCCGCCGTGCAAGCCCTCGGCACCTTGAGCCTGCCGAACCTGGAGCGCGTGCTGGCCCGCTGGGCGGTGGTGGAGGACGCGAGCACGGCGGGCCTGCCGGAGGCCGACGAATACGCCCTCTCGCTGCCCCACGAGCGCCTGCTCGCACGCCTGCGCGGCTGGCCCGTGCAGGACGGCCTGCTGCCGTTCGCCGCCGAGGCCGCGCGCCGCGACGGCTTCGTGCCGGCCACCGGCAGCGGCTGGGGGCTGTTGACGCCGGCCCACTGGCATGTGGGCCACGACCAGGTGAACCTCGTCGACCCGGCGCTGCTGGAACTCGACGAGCCCGAGGCGCGCACGCTGCACGCCACGCTCGCGCCGCTGTTCGAGGATCTGGGCTGGACGTGGCACTGGGCCGGCCCGACCCGCTGGTACGTGAGCCACCCGTCGCTGGCCGAGTTGCCCACCGCGTCCATCGATCGCGTGATCGGCCGCAACGTCGACCTGTGGCTCAACGACCATCCCGGCGTGATGCTGGTGCGCCGGCTGCAGAGCGAGGTGCAGATGCTGCTGTACGTGCATCCGCTCAACGACGCCCGCGAGGCGCGCGGCGCGATGAGCGTGAACTCGTTCTGGCTCAGCGGCACCGGGCCGACCCAGACGGCCGACAAGGCGCTGCCCGCCGACGTCGTCGTCGACGACCGCCTGCGCGCGCCGCTGCTGGCCGACGACTGGAGCGCGTGGGCCGAGGCCTGGCACGCGCTCGACGCCGGCCCGCTGCGCGCGCTGGCCGACGCCGCGGGCCCGGCGCGCCTGTCGCTGGCCGGCGAGCGCGGCGCGCGCACCTGGCAGCCCGCGGACCGTCCGTGGTGGAAATCGCTGCTGGGCGCGCGTGGCGCGCACGCGCTGCCGGTGCTGGGGACGCTATGAGCGCCGCCCGGCCGCCAGCAGGCGTCCACGCCGTAGGCGATCACACCGCAGCCGATAGGCGGAGGGTCGCCTCATGAGCAACTCGCCCCGCATCCATGTGCGCGATGTCCCGCCGCGCACCGCGTTCGCGCTCGAGCAGGCCGGCATCCACCCGCTGCTCGCGCGCCTGTTCGCCGCACGCGGCGTGCGCAGCGCCGACGAGCTCGACGACGCGATGGCGCAGCTGCTGCCCCCGTCCACCTTGCGCGGCAGCGCCGAGGCCGCGCGCCTGCTGGCCGACGCGATCGAGCAGAACAGGCGCATCGTCGTCGTGGCCGACTACGACTGCGACGGCGCCACCGCCTGCGCCGTCGCGCTGCGCGGCCTGCAGATGCTGGGTGCGGCCAGCGCGCGCCTGTCGTACGTGGTGCCCGACCGGCAACTGCACGGCTACGGCCTGACGCCGACGATCGTCGACCTCGCCTGCGGCGACGACGGCCCCGACAGCACGCGTCCGTTCGATGCGTCGCGCGTGCCCCGCCCCGACCTGCTGGTGACCGTCGACAACGGCATCGCCAGCCTCGCGGGCGTCGCGCATGCGCGCTCGCGGGGAATCGACGTGCTCGTCACCGACCACCACCTGCCCGCGCTGGTCGACGACGTGGTGGTGCTGCCCGACGCCAACGTCATCGTCAACCCGAACCAGCCGGACTGCACGTTCGAGAGCAAGGCACTGGCCGGCGTCGGCGTGATGTTCTACACGCTGCTCGCCACGCGCGCGGAACTGCGCGCGCGCGGCCGCTTCGACGCCGCGTCGCAGCCGCGCCTCGATGCATTGCTCGACCTGGTGGCGCTGGGCACCGTGGCCGACGTCGTCAGGCTCGATCCGAACAACCGCCGCCTCGTCGCGCAAGGCTTGAAGCGCATCCGTGCCGGCCGCATGCAGGCGGGCATCGCCGCGCTGTTCCACGTGGCCGCGCGCCGCCACGAGCGTGCCAGCGCGTTCGACTTCGGCTTCGCGCTCGGGCCGCGCCTGAACGCCGCGGGCCGGCTGGCCGACATGACGCTGGGCATCGAGTGCCTGCTCACCGACGACCCGACGCGCGCCGCCGAACTCGCCGCCGAGCTCGATCGCATCAACCGCGAGCGGCGCGACGTCGAGGCCGGCATGCGCGAGCAGGCCGAGGTGCTGATGGAGCAGATCATGCCCACCGGCGCGCCGCCGGCCGCGCTCGCACTGTTCCACGAAGGCTTCCACGAGGGCGTGGTGGGCATCGTCGCCGGCCGCATGAAGGATCGGCTGCACCGGCCGACCTTCGTGTTCGCCGTCGGCGCCGACGGCTACCTGAAGGGCTCCGGCCGCTCGATCCCCGGCTTCCACCTGCGTGACGCGCTGGACCTCGTCACCAAGCGCCATCCGGGTGTGCTGCGCAAGTTCGGCGGCCACTCGATGGCCGCCGGCTGCACGATCGCACGCGAGGATTTCGCGACCTTCGACCAGGCCTTCGCCGCCGTCGCCCAGGAATGGCTGAGCCCCGCGGCATTGTCACGCGTGCTCGCAACGGACGGCCCGCTGGCGCTCGAATGGTTCAACACCGCCACCGTGGCCGCGCTCGACGCGCAGGTGTGGGGCCAGGGCTTCGAGGCGCCGACGTTCTGCGACGAGGTCGACGTGGTGCAGCAGCGCCTCGTCGGCGAGAAGCACCTGAAGCTGCGCGTGCGCCACGCCGGCACGCTGCGCGACGCGATCTGGTTCGGGCATGCGGAGCCGGTGCCCGAGCGCGTGCGGCTGGCGTATAGACTGAGCATCGACGAGTTCCAGGGGCAGCAACGGCTGCAGATGGTGGTGGAGGCGGCAGGCTGAAGCCAGGGTGCCGGCGGGGAGCCGGCGGCAAGGTGCATCTCGAGCGATGAAATCGCCAGGCGCCAGGGAGGAGACAGATGACAAGACAGGTTCGCACGCTCGCGCTGGCGATGCTCGCACTGGCCAGTGCGCAGGCGCAGGCCGGCTGGTTCTTCAAGGACAAGATCACCGAGTCGTTCGTGCAACCCGAGGCGGTGTGGGAAGCGTCCCTATCGCCCGATGGCAAGCACCTCGCGATCATCGGCGCCAGCATGTTCGATGACGAGATCAGTGCCGGCCTGGTGCTCGTCGACACCGACAGCGGTCGCAACCGCCTGATCCTGGGGCCCATGACGGCCAACGAGCCCGGCAAGGAGGGATGGTTCTACATCCGCCAGCCGATCAGCGTCTCCTGGATGTCGAACGACGTCATGGCCGTCGATTTCAACGACGAGACGGCGCAGCAGGTTGCGCTGGGCGGCAAGGTGGTGGGATGGCTGGGGGCAGGTTTTCTCGGAATGGTCCGCCGGGACGGCGAGAAGGCCAAGGTGGCCCTGGTCAAGCGCTTCAAAGACGAGGACGAGATCGGGACGGCAGCGCTGAATGCCGACCGCACCGAGCCTTTGGCGATCAAGCCCGAAAGCGGCCCCGTCATGCGCTGGCTGCCGGACTCGACAGGCCTGATCCGCGTGCTGCAGACCATCGAGACCGCCAAGGATGCAGACGTCAGCCGGGTGGCGACCTGGTATCGCGACAGCGAGACGTCGGCGTGGCGCAAGGTGATCGACCAGTCGATCACGGACGATCGCATCGTGCCGGTCTTCATCGGCCCGGAGCCGAACCGCCTCATCGTGCAGGCGCGCAACGGCGGTGATCGGCTGGCGATGTGGAACCACGACGTCGAGCACAAGGCCTTCGTGGACGTCGCTGCCGCCCATCCGTCGGAAGACATCGTCTCCGTCGACGTCAAGACGGACGCGAGTGAATTCAAGCGTGTGGAGACCGAGGGCCTCAAGCCGCAGACGGTCTGGTTCGATGCGCGGATGGCACGCCTGCAAGCGTCCATCGACGCCGCGCTGCCAGGCAAGGTCAACGCACTCCAGGGCACCGACGGGACACAGATGCTGGTGACGACCTCGTCGGACGTGGATCCCGGGAAGTACCTCCTGCTGGACACGCAGAAGATGACCCTGAAGGAGATCGCCTCCGCGCGCCCGGAGATCGATCCTGCCCGCATGCAGCCGATGCAACTGCTGCACTACCCTGCCGACGACGGCCTGTCGATCCCGGCCTACCTGACGCTGCCCGGCCATCCGGCGAAGCCGGCGCCGCTGATCGTCCTGATCCACGGCGGCCCGCAGGCGCGCGACCACTGGGGCTGGCACCAGGACGTGCAACTGTTCGCCGCGCACGGCTACGCGGTGTTCCAGCCGCAGTTCCGCGGCTCCAGGGGCTTCGGCAAACACTTCGAGGAAGCCGGCTATGGCCAGTGGGGACAGGCGATGCAGGCGGACATCACGGCCGGCGTGCGGTACCTGATCGACCACAAGATCGCCGACCCGGACCGCATCTGCATCATCGGCGGCAGCTATGGCGGCTACGCGGCGCTGTGGGGCCTGGCGCAGACGCCCGATCTCTACAAGTGCGGCGTCAGCCTGGCGGGTGTGTCCGACCTCGAGACGGAACTGCGCATCGATTCGGACATCAGCAAGGACGCGGTACAGCGCGAATATGCGCGCAGCCGGTGGGGCGATCCCACGCTGATGAAGACGACTTTCGACAGCGTATCGCCGCTCCAGCACGCGGATCGCATCAAGGCGCCGCTGCTGCTCGCGCACGGCAAGCTCGACGAGCGCGTTCCCATGTCGCAGGGCAGGCAGATGTATGACCGGATGCGTGCCCTGCACAAGGATGTCCAGTGGCTCGAGTTCTACAACGAGCACCACTCGCTGGGCCACGTCGAGAACCAGCGCGACTACTACGATGCCGTGTTCGACCTGCTCGAACGCACGATAGGCAAGGGCATCGCGCCCGCGGACGCGCGCCCATGACGCGCGTCGCGGGCGCGACGCCGACCTCGGACGAGGCTTACTGGCTCAGCAGCATGTCCGCGATCACGCCCGTCGCGATCGCCGCGAGCACGTCGCCGCCGTTGACCTGCACCCAGTGGTAGCCGGACGGCGGCGCGCTCAGATGGTGGCTGTGCCAGTCGGTGACCTCGTAGCGCTTGTCGCGATACGACGCGGGGACGCTGTCGCCCTTGTGCCAGGCGTGGTTGGGGCCGGCGCCGCGTTCCTGCTGGTGGGCTTGTTCGGCGCGCTGCGGCGCGGCCTTGTTTTCGTCGCGATGGTCGTCGCGATCCTGCGCCATCGCGAGCGCGGGGACGGCCAGCGCGGCGACGAGGACGATGCTCGACAGGGTCTTGAGGTTTTTCACGGTGGTTCCTTGTTCTGTGGTTGATGCCTCATTCTTCGCTCGCGGCCCTGCTTCGCCCGTAGGCTGGTGGCCGCATTCCCCGTAGGCACCTCGACGCTTCCGGCGTCAGCCACGCGGAGGTTTGCCGGAACGAACCGCGCGGGACGCAATGGTTCACGATGAGTCGAACTCGACACAAATGGCGCGTGCGTCCCGGCGCCGGCCCGGTGCAAGGGGTGAGCAATTCCGGCGTTCACGACACTCTGCGTGCGCCGTAAGGATTCACCCTCGCCCGGCGACCAACGGCTATCCTCACCCGACCGGGCGACTTCGCGCGCCCGTCACCGCCATGTCCCGTACCGCCTCGACGCCCCTGCACCGCGCCCTCGCCCTGTTCGCCTTCGGCGTCTCGACGGCGCTCGCGCTCGCCGCACCCACGCACGCAGCGGCCGCATCCACGTGCTCCGCACAGTCCGGGACGACCGTGCCCACCGTCGTCGAGCTCTACACCTCCGAAGGCTGCAGTTCGTGTCCTCCGGCCGATCGCTGGCTTGGCGGGCTGAAAGGCCGCGACGGCGTCGTCGCCCTTGCCTTCCACGTCGACTACTGGGACAGCCTGGGCTGGAAGGACCGCTTCGCGCAGCCGCAGTTCACGCAGCGCCAGAACGCCACGCAGCGCACCAGCGGCGCACGCTTCGCGTACACGCCGCAGGTGATCGTCGACAGCCGCGACGCGCCGGACTGGCCGGGCCTGGCGGCCGCCGCGCTGCGGGGCAAGGCAACGGCCACGGTCGGGCTGACGCTGGCGCGCGACGCGAGCGGA
>FTKD01000040.1_pt2 | contig 37666 bp, 38 predicted proteins | sample 1658191 | NCBI WGS metagenome assembly FTKD01 (sample SAMEA3914808, study PRJEB12502) | metagenome | biome: forest; material: soil | place: Canada | collected 2011-08-03 | depth 0.3 m
CCAACCTGGTTGCCAAAGCAACCGACAATAGTAGATGGGGCGGTCGCATCGAGATTACCGAGCGCATGCAGGATGAGGTCGAGCGAGAAGCTCGGCGGATAGAAGGTGGTGTGGCCAGTGGCCGCACGTGGCGACGATCTCGAACTGACGGCAGAATCTGGACAGGAACAGGCGGGATATGAAGTACCAGCGGCACAGTGGCATTGCCTATAAGCGCAAGCGCTTATAGGCAATGGAGGGAATTACCCAAAAATACGGTAATGGGAAAATTTGCGTAACCGGCTTGACTTACTGATCATCATAGAAGGTTGGTGCTGAGCAAAGCGAAGCTCAACATTCGCGCTTCGAATCAATGCTTTCGATAGCGAGACGTCACGACGTTGGGCTTCGCTGCACTCAGCGCCAACCTACAAATTCCGTTCGGATTTAGAACGCGGCTTGCTGCAGGCGGTAGACCAGTTCGCTCGAATTCGCCGCGGAAAACTTGCGCATCAGGCGCGAGCGATGCATTTCCACGGTGCGCGGGCTTAAGCCGATCTGGCGCGCGATCAGCTTGCTGGTCTTGCCGTCGACCAAAAGCGCTGCAATCTCGCGCTCGCGCGGCGTCATTTCCGCCGACACGGTGCGCTTGTGGCTGATGTCTTCGAACGACCAGATTGCCGAGGCATGCGGGTCGTCGCGCTGCAAGGTATTGCCGCAGACGTGGCACCAGAACAATTCCTCGCTGGCGCGCTTCATGATGCGTTCGTCGGCATAGCGTCCGTTGGTGATCATGGCCGGCAGCATGCTGTGGCCGATGCGGTTGAAATCGTCGACGGTGGGGTAAAGCACGGAAAACGATTTGCCGAGCAGGGCAGCACGCTCGTAGCCGAACATGGTCGCCAGGGCATCGTTGCAATCCTGGATCACGCGCTGGCGCGAAATGCACATTCCCAGCGGGGCGTGCTGGAAGATGTATTGGTAGTCGATCGCCTGTGCATTCATGATGATTGGTTAGAACCCTTACGCTCTACACCGGATAGCTGCGCATACTCTACACAAGGAGAACTTCTTTCGTAAAGAGCAAGCTGGCAACTTTAGGTCGATTATCGACCAGCCTGTTCGATCAGTGCTCCATGCTGCAACACACCATTTCCCCCGCGCTCTCCGGATTTTTTCTCTTGAGAGCGCCCCAAAACCAATTGTTGCGACGCGATAAAGCCGGTCAGTGGACCGCTTTCGAACGCAGCTTGCCGACAATGCCGGTCGGTAAAAAATAAACCGAAAGAATGAACAACACGCCGAGCCACAGCAGCCAGCGGTCCGGCGAAAACAAGGCAGCCAGCAGCGGCACGCCTTGCGCCGCGTCGGCGGCATGCGCCATCAAGTCTTCGAGGTAGCTCTGCGCCAGGATGAATATGGCCGTGCCGCAAATCGCGCCATACAACGTACCCATGCCGCCGATCACCACGATCAGGAGGATATCGACCATGATCTCGAACGATAACGAGGTCTCGGGCCCGGTATTGTGCTGCCACAGCGCCATCAGGGCGCCGGCCAGCGTGGCGAACAGTGCAGCAAACACGTTGGCCACGGTGCGGTAGAGCACGGTGTTGTAGCCGATGGCTTCGGCGCGGAACATGTTTTCGCGGATCGCCTGGAGCACGCGGCCGAACGGCGAATTGACGATGCGCAGCATCTTCAGGAACATGATCAGCGCGCAGAAAAACACCAGGTAATAGGTCAGCACGCGGCCGGTGATGGCAACACCGAAGATTTGGGTGTCGAACAACTGGTAACCCGGCGACAAGACCTCGGGCACGCTGAAGTTCAAGCCGTCGTCGCCGCCGGTCCATTCCGACATCTGCGAGGCGAAGGTCTGGAATGAAAACGCAACAGCCAGCGTGATCATGGAAAAGAAGATTGCGCGCACACGCAGCGAGAACAGACCGATCACGAGCGACAGCGCCGCCGAGAGCGCCAGCGCGCCCAACACGCCCCAGCCTATGCCGGCCCAGCTTCCTTCGTAATGGGTGCAACCGATCGCCACGCCATAGGCGCCGATGCCGAAGAACATGGTGTGGGCGAACGAGACGATGCCGGTGTAACCGAGCAAGAGATCGTAGCTCGCCACCAGCACGATGAAGTACATGATCTTGGCCGCCACGCCGAGCGTCTTCGCACCGGGAAAGGCAAACGGCGTGAATGCCAGCACCAGTACGATGACCAGCAGCATGATGGTCAGGGGCCGGCCGCGCGGCGGGTCGTTGGAAAATAAAGCGATCATTTGCTGGCCGGGAAAAGCCCTTGCGGTCGCCACAACAGGATGACGACCATCAGGAGGATGTTGGAAAACAGCGCCACCTTGGGCACGAGGAAGCCGGTGTAATTCGCCACCAGGCCCATCAGGATCGCGCCGAGGAAGGAACCCGAGGTCGAACCCAGGCCGCCGATGATGATGACCATGAAGATGATGACGTTGACTTGCGCGCCCATCTGCGGCGTCACGCCCTGCTGATAAAGGCCCCACATCACGCCGCCCAGGCCGGCCAAGGCCGAGCCGGCCATGAAGACGGCGATGAACAGGCGCTTGATGCGGTAACCCAGGCTTTCCACCATCTCGCGGTCTTGCACGCCGGCACGCACCAGCAGGCCGATCTTGGTGTGGTTAAGGATCACGATCACGGCCAGATACACCACGATGCCGACGGCCAACGCGAGCAGGCGATATTTTTCCACCGCCGCGTCGCCGAATTCGAGCGAGCCGGACAATGCCGCCGGCAATGGCATGGGCATTTGCTGCGGTCCCCAGAACATCTTGATCAATTCCTCGCCGACCACCATGCCGCCCATCGTGATCAGGATCTGCTTCAGGTGCTGGCCATAGACGCGCCGGATCAGGAGGCGCTCGAAGATCAGTCCCGCCACGGCGGCAGCCACCATGGCCGCCAATGCGGCGATACCCAGCGCAGCCAGATTCAGCGCAAGATTATCGGCCTCGGTCCACGAGGTCAGATGGCCCAGCACGCTCATGGCGACGAAGGCGCCCAGCGCGATGAAGATGCCGTGGCCGAAATTGAATACGTCCATCAAGCCGAATATCAGCGTGAGGCCGGAAGCGATGATGAAGATGATCATGCCCATCGCCAAGCCGGCGATGGAGAGCGTAAACCAGGTCGAGCTTGATCCGATGAAGAAATAAGCCACACCGCAGATCACCGGCAGCAATGCCAGCGGCAGCCAGTCGAAGCGGCGCAGCAGGCCGCCCGGCGCAAGCGCGCCTGCCGCGGCTGTGGTGCTTGGGGTGTTTGCGCTCATTGCCCGCTGTTCCTTATTGATGCGACGCCAGCGACAGGCCGAGCAGGCGCGTCTGCAGCTCGTCGTCTTCAGCCAACTGCGCCATCGCGCCGCGATGCACGACGTGGCCGTTGTCCATCACCGCCACGCTATCGCCCAACTGCCTGGCAAAGTTGAAGTTCTGTTCCACCAGCAGAATCGTGGTCTTGGCACGCTTCAATTCCTGGAACGCTTCGATCATGTTGGCGATGATGGCCGGGGCCAAGCCCTTGCTTGGTTCATCGATCAGGATCAGTTCGCGCGGCTCGACGATGGCGCGCGAGACGGCCAGCATCTGCTTCTGTCCGCCCGAAAGCTTGCCCGCCGGATGCTGCCAGAATTTCTTCATCGCCGGGAACAGGCCGAAAATCCATTCCAGCCTTTCTGTATCGATCTCGCTTTCGCGCCGTGCATGGCGCGCCGCCAGGATCATGTTTTCGCGCACCGTCAGGTCGCCGAAGATGCCCATGTTTTCCGGCACGTAGGCAATGCCGCGCTGCGCCAGCTCGGCGGTCGGCTTGCCGACGATGTTCTTGTCGTTGAACAGGATGCGGCCTTTCGACGCGGTCCACAAGCCCATGATGGTGCGCAGCGTGGTCGATTTGCCCGCGCCGTTGCGGCCCAGGAGCATGGTCAATTCGCCGCGCGGCACCTCGAAATCGACGCCGTGCAGGATGTGGTAGGCGCCGATGTGCGTGTGCACGCTGTCGAGCTTCAACAGGCTGCTCATGCACCCTCCTGTGCCGATTTCACCGGGGCAAGTCCAAGGTAGGCCTGCTGCACCACGGGCAGCGCAATCACGGTTTCCGGGTCGCCGTCGGCCACCAAGGCACCGTTGTGCAAGACCATGATGCGGTCGGCCAGTTCGCGCACCACGTCCATCTTGTGTTCCACCAAGAGCACGGTCTTGCCGCTGCGTTTTTTCAAGGCGCGAATCAGGTCGAGGATGACGGGCACTTCATCGACGCTCATGCCTGCGGTCGGTTCGTCGAACATATAGATTTCCGGATCGAGCGCGATCAACATGCCGACCTCGAGCTTGCGCTGGTCGCCATGCGAGAGCACGGCGGCATGCTTGTCGCGCCGATGCTGCAAGGACACCATTTCGAGGATTTGCCCGGTGCGCTCCAATAACGCCTTGCGCCTGTCCCACAAGCGCCACATGTCGATGCCGAGATGGGCGCGCGACTGCAGCACCAGGCGGATGTTTTCCATCACCGTGAGATTGGGAAACAGGTTGGTGAGCTGGAAGGCGCGGCCGATGCCCGCATGCGCGCGGCGCGAGGTGCGCATGTGCGTGATGTCGCGTCCTGCCAGCAAGACATGACCGCCCGTGGGCCGGATCTGCCCGGAAATCAGGTTGAAGTAAGTCGTCTTGCCGGCGCCATTGGGGCCGACGATCGCCGTCAACGTGCCGCGGCGGAAGCCGCAGGACACGCCATCGACCGCGACGTGGCCGCCGAAGCGCACCGACAAGTCACGCGTTTCGAGCGAGTAATCGGGCAAATGCGCCTGACCATCGGCACCCATGGCCGCGACGCTTGCTGCTTCTGACATGGATCAACGCTTGTTCTGGATCGGGATGTTCATTTCATCCGGTGTGATTTCATGCACCAGCTCCGGCACACCCCATGGGAAAGCCGGGTCGTCCTTGATGCGGAAATGATACATCGACTGCATGGCCTGGTGGTCTTCCTTGCGGAAGGTCATGGTGCCCTTGGGCGTTTCGAACTTCATGCCTTCCATCACCGAAATCAGCTTTTCGGTGTCGGTATTGCCGCCGGTTTTCTTCAAGGCTTCGACCACGGCGATGCCTGCGGCCATGCCGCCGGCGGTAAAGAAATCAGGCGGCGACTTGAAACGCTTGTAGTGTTCGGCCACCAGCCAGGTATTGACCGGGTTCTTGGGGATGCCGAAGTAGTAGTAGAGCGCGCCTTCCATGCCCGGTACCTTCTTGAATGCCGTCATGGCCGGCAAGATGTTGCCGCCGGTGGAAATCTCGATGCCGTAGCGCTTCTTCAAGTCCATGTCGACCAGCTTGCCGAACGGATCGCCCGCGCCGGCCCAGATGAGCCAGATCACTTTGCGGCCAGGCTTGTCTTTCAGCGCATCGATGATGCGTTGGGCGCCGGCGGTGAAGTCGGTGGTGGTCGGCGGCAGGTATTCCTCATGCACCAGCTTGGCTTTCTTCAAGGCGCCCTTGAAGGCCTTGATGCCGTCGCGGCCGAAGGCGTTGTCTGTGCCCAGCGTGGCAATGGTCACGCCATCCTTGTCCACCGCCACGGCATTGGAAATCGCGTCCTGTGAGGAATTGCGCCCTGTTCTGAAGATGTAGCGGTTCCACTTGTCGCCGGTAATCGAATCGGCCACGGCCGGTTCGACCAGCAAAATCTTCTTGTATTCCAGCGCCACCGGCAGCATGGCGATGCCGACACCCGAAGCGGTCGGGCCGACGGCGAGATCGGCCTTGTCGTCCTGGTAGGCCGCTTCCAGCTGTGCCTTGCCCACGTCGGGCTTGCCCTGGTCGTCTTTCGGGATCACGACGAGCTTGTTGCCGTTGACTTGCATGGTGCCGCCGGTGGCGTAATCGAGGCCCAGCATGAAGCCGGTCTCGGTTTGCTTGGCATAGGCTTCGAGCGGCCCGGTCTTGGAATAGATCAGTGCAATCTTGATGTCTTTGGCGTGAACGGCGTTCATCACGCCGATCATGGCCAGGGCGGCCAGCAGGTGTCGTCTCATGTTCCAGGTCCTCTGATGGGTTGGTGGTGTTGCAAGATGCCCATGTGGCAAGAATCAGAGGATACTCCAAGCGCCCCATAGGGCATAGTCGTATAAATACGATAGGCAATGCCTGTGGTTTCCTGACACGGCATTCCAATTTGACAAGCCCGGCCGTGTTGCACGACAACACGCCCTGGTGCATGCGGTAAAATAAGTGGTCTTTCCGTCACACCGAAAACCATGACTTACTGTGTCGCCATGCGGCTCGATGCCGGGCTTGTCTTCCTCTCCGATTCCCGCACCAATGCCGGTGTGGACCAGATCGGCACGTTCCGCAAGATGAGCGTGTTCGAAAACCCGGGCGACCGCACCATCGTGCTGATGAGCGCGGGCAATCTCTCGATCTCGCAATCGGTGCGCCAGCTGGTGGCCGAGCAAACCACGGCCGAAGGCAAAAGCATCTGGACCGCGAAGTCGATGTACGAAGCGGCACAGATCGTCGGCGAGGCGATCCGTACGGTCTACCAGCGCGACGCGGATTCGCTCAAGGATTTCGGCATCGACTTCAACGTCAGCATGATCCTGGGCGGCCAGATCAGGGGCGAGCGCTGCCGCCTGTTCCAGCTCTATTCGGCCGGCAACTTCATCGAAGCGCACAACGAAAACACCTATTTCCAGATCGGCGAAGCCAAATACGGCAAGCCCATCATCGACCGCGTGATCAACCCCCTGACGCCGTTGGATGAAGCCGCCAAATGCGCGCTGATTTCGATGGATTCCACCTTGCGCTCAAACATTTCGGTGGGCCTGCCGCTCGATTTGCTGATCTACGAAACCGACCAGCTCGCGGTATCGCGTTTCGTCACCGTTGACGAACACAACCAATACTTCCAGATGATCCGCAATTCCTGGGGCGGGCAGTTGAAGGCTGTGTTCGAAGGCATTGCCGACCCGGTATGGGATGCCGCGCCCGAGGCGACGGCCAATGTGCTCTCCAGCGTCAATCTGAGCAGCCAGCCGGTGCGCATACCGGTGCCGGCGAAGCTGGCGACGCCGGCAGCGAAGATGGGAACTGCCGCCTTGCAGACCCTGGCCCAGCAAGACCCGAACTCTCAGCAGAATTGATTGTGGGGTGGGTGAAACCCACCAATGTCTCGCGATACTCTTTCGGGATGCCGGTGGGTTTCACCCACCCTACGTTCTTAGGCGATAGACATTGGTGGGTTGCAGCGGGCGGCGCTCCTCCCCCCTACGATCCAGACGAAAAAAGCCCGCGATCAACGCGGGCTTTTTGTATGCGGCGAACCGGGAATCAAACGACGATAGTCTGATGCTCGCCATCCGCACGCTCGCGGATTTCGCCGATGCGCATCACGGTTTCGCCCGCGGCCTTCAAATTCGCCATCGCCGCGTCGGCATTTTCCTTCGCCACGATCACCGTCATGCCGATGCCGCAGTTGAACACGCGGTGCATTTCGGCGTCAGCCACGCCGCCATGCTGTTGCAGCCACTTGAACAGCGGTGGCAGTTCCCATGAGTCGGCGCGCAGTTCGGCCGTCAGGTTTTCCGCCAGCACGCGCGGGATGTTTTCCACCAGGCCGCCGCCGGTGATGTGCACCATGCCCTTGACCTCCATCGCTTCCATCAACGCCAACAGCGGCTTGACGTAGATGCGCGTCGGCGCCAACAGCACCTCGGCCAGTGGACGGCCGTGGAAGTCGGCATTCAGGTCGGGCTTGGCCACGTCGATGATCTTGCGCACCAGCGAATAGCCGTTCGAATGCGCGCCCGAGGAAGCCAGGCCCAGCACCACGTCACCCGGCACGATCTTGCTGCCGTCGATGATCCTGGACTTTTCTACCGCGCCGACGGCAAAACCGGCCAGGTCGTATTCGCCGTCCGGGTACATGCTGGGCATTTCGGCCGTTTCGCCGCCGATCAGGGCGCAGCCGGCTTGTTCGCAGCCGGCGGCGATGCCCTTGATCACGTCGGTGGCGGTGGCCACGTCGAGCTTGCCGCAGGCGAAGTAATCGAGGAAGAACAGGGGTTCGGCGCCCTGGACCAGGATGTCGTTGACGCTCATGGCCACCAGATCGATGCCAACCGTGTCATGCTTGTTCAAATGGAAAGCCAGCTTGAGCTTGGTGCCCACGCCGTCGGTGCCCGACACCAAGACCGGCTCCTTGTATTTCTTGCTGACCTCGAACAAGGCGCCGAAACCGCCGATGCCGCCGAGCACGCCGTCACGGAAGGTGCGCTTGGCAAAAGGCTTGATCGCCTCGACCAGGGCGTCGCCCGCGTCGATGTCGACCCCTGCGTCGCGGTAAGAAAGAGAGACGTCGGAAGTGGATGTCATGATGATATTGGCAGCGGAGGCGGTAAAATAGACGGTTCATGCCGTCAACTTATGGAAAAATGTGACGGCTAAAGCGCTATTTTATCAAATCGGCTTCAACCATACCCTGAAAATCCACCCCGAGACCGGTCCATCCATGCCCTTTTCCTTCAATCCCGAGCAGAAACAGACCCTCATCTGGCTGACGGTGGCCCTGGGAATCGCGCTGCTGCTGTATTCGCTCGGGCCGGTGTTGACGCCCTTTGTGGCCGGCTCCATCATCGCCTACGCCTTGAATCCCGGCGTGGATTGGCTGGCCGAGCGCAAGATCGGCCGCTTTAGCATGCCTCGCGCCCTGGCGGTCACGCTCATGGTGCTGCTGCTGTTCACCGTGGTGCTGGCGCTGGTGTTGATCGTGGCGCCGGTCTTGCAGAAGGAAAGCCTGTTGCTGCAAGAACAGATTCCCGTGTTCCTGGTCAAGTTGAATGAATTGCTCGGGCCGCAGTTGCAAAGCCTCGGCGTCAACGTTCAGTTGGATAGCGCCGGTATCAAGAGCATGGCCAGCCAATACCTCGCCAGCAGCGGCGAGGAAATCGGCAAGGCGGTGCTCTCCTCGGCCAAGGTCGGCGGCATTGCGGTGCTGGGCTGGCTGGCCACGGTGGTCTTGATTCCGGTGGTGCTGTTCTATATTTTGCTCGACTGGTATCCCATGCTGCGGCGCCTGGAAGGCGGCATCCCGCGCCGCTGGCTCGGCCAGGTCAGGAGCGTGGTGCTGGAAGTCGACGGCTTGCTGGCGCAATACCTGCGCGGCCAATTGACCGTGATGCTGGTGCTGGCGGCGTATTATTCGGTGGCGCTGACCTTGTGCGGCTTCGACGTGGCGCTGCCGGTGGGCATGATCACGGGCCTGTTGGTATTCATCCCCTATCTCGGCTTCGGCCTGGGCCTGATCCTGGCGCTGATTGCCGCCGTGCTGCAGTTCGAGGGCTGGCATGGTTTGGTGTCGGTCGCCATCGTCTATGGCTGCGGGCAGGTGCTCGAAGGGTTCTTTCTCACGCCGCGCCTGGTGGGCGAACGCATCGGATTGCATCCGCTGGCCGTGATTTTCGCCTTGCTGGCGTTCGGCCAATTGTTCGGTTTCGTCGGCGTGCTGCTGGCCCTGCCCGCTTCGGCGATTGTCATGGTCGCGCTGCGCCACCTGCGCCGGCACTACCTGGGCAGCAGTTTTTATACGCGCTAACAACAGAACGCACACATGAAGCAACAAAAATGAAGCACCCCCGGCAACTGTTATTAGGCCTGGACGAGGAAAAGCCGCAAAGCTTTGCCACCTTCGTCACCGGCCCGAATCTCGAATTGATGCAATTCCTGCCTGCGTTGGCCGCAGGCGGCGCAAGCGACAAGTTTGTCTATCTCTGGGGCAGCGCCGGCGCGGGCAAGACGCACTTGCTGCATGCGCTGGCGGAAGCGCCGCGCACGCGCTACATCGCGCACGACGCCCCGGCTGCCGATTTCCAATACACGCCGGAGATCGCGCTTTACCTGGTCGACGATTGCGACAAGCTCTCCGAGCAAGCCCAGATCGACGTCTTTGCGCTCTTCAACCAGGTGCGCGAACATGGCGCCATGATGGCCACGGCAGGCTCGGCCGCGCCGGCCCATCTGCACCTGCGCGAGGACTTGCGCACACGGCTGGGCTGGGGCCTGATCTATCAGGTGCACGAATTGACCGACGAGGACAAACTCGCCGCGCTGAAGCAGGCAGCGGCGGCGCGGCGCATGAACGTAGCCGCCGCTGTGCTGCCCTACCTGATCACCCACTGCGCGCGCGACATGCGCTCGCTCGCCGCCATGCTCGATGCGCTCGATACCTACTCGCTTGAAACCAAGCGCCCGATCACCTTGCCATTGATGCGCGAATTGCTGCAGATTGAAAAAGAGACCACGTAATGAATTTGGCCCTGTTCGACCTTGACCATACGCTGCTACCGCTCGATTCCGACTACGAGTGGAACCAGTTCCTGTGCCGCATCGGCGCGGTCGATGCCGATGCCTTTGCCGCGCGCAACCGGGAATTCTTCGCCCAGTACAATGCCGGCACGCTCGATCCGGTGGCCTACCTCGAATTCGCGCTGGGCAACCTGGCGCGCTTCAAGCGCAGCGAACTCGATGCGATGCATCGCCGCTTCATGACCGAGGTGATCGAACCGGCCTTGCTGCCCGAAGCGCGCGCCTTGCTGCAAAAGCACCGCGACGCGGGCGACCTCGTGGGCATCGCCACGGCGACCAACCGCTTCGTCACTGCACCGATCGCCAAGGCCCTGGGCGTGGAACACCTGATCGCAGCTGAACCGGAAACCACGCCCGAGGGCGAGCTGACCGGGCACCTGGTGGGCATCCCGACCAACGGACCGGGCAAGCTGCAACACACCCGCGATTGGCTCGCGCGCATGGGCAAGACGCTCGACAGCTTCCCCGAAACCTGGTTCTACAGCGATTCGCACAACGACTTGCCGCTGCTTTCTGCCGTCACGCACCCCGTGGCGACCAATCCCAACGGCAAGTTGACCGAACATGCCCAGGCGCACGGCTGGCCTATAATAAAATTATTCGACCAAAACCAATGATTACCAAGTTCATCCGCCGCTTCCTGGGCGCCAAGGACACGCCCAAAGACGGCACCGCCGCATCCCGCGATACGACCAAGCCGGTCGTTCTCGGGCCGGCCGAGCACAAGATCGACCCCAAGCTGGTCTCGCCGAACGCTGTCCGTGTGACGCAGACGCTGCAGGATGCCGGCTTCAAGGCCTTCGTGGTCGGCGGCGCCGTGCGCGACCTGCTGACCGGCATGAAGCCCAAGGATTTCGACATCGCAACGGACGCCACGCCGGAACAGATCAAGCGGCTGTTCCGCCGCGCCTTCATCATCGGCCGGCGCTTCCAGATCGTGCACGTGATGCTGGGCCAGGAACAGCTTGAGGTCACGACCTTCCGCGGTTCATCGTCGGACGGCGCCCCCAAGGATGAGCATGGCCGCGTGCTGCGCGACAATATCTTCGGCGAGCAACACGAAGACGCCATCCGGCGCGACTTCACCATCAACGCCATGTACTACGATCCGGCGTCGCAGACCGTGCTCGACTACCACGGCGGCGTCGCCGACATCCGCGCCAAGACCTTGCGCATGATAGGCGTGCCCGAGGCGCGCTACCGCGAAGACCCGGTGCGCCTGTTGCGCGTGGTGCGTTTCGCGGCCAAGCTCAATTTCACCATCGAACCGGCCACGGCGGCGCCGATTGCCGTGATGGCGCCGCTGATCAACAACGTGCCGGCGGCACGTGTGTTCGACGAGATGCTGAAGCTTCTGATGAGCGGCCAGGCGCTGGCCTGCCTGCAGCAATTGCGCAAGCAAGGCTTGCATCATGGCTTGCTGCCGCTCTTGGACGTGGTGCTGGAACAGCCGCTGGGCGAAAAGTTCGTCACGCTCGCGCTGGCCAACACGGACGCGCGCATCAAGGAAGGCAAACCGGTCTCGCCGGGCTTCCTGTTCGCTTCCCTGCTGTGGCATCAGGTGCTGGAAAAATGGAACGCCTACCAGGCTGCGGGAGAGTATCCGATTCCCGCGCTGCATCTGGCGGCCGACGACGTGTTGAGTACGCAAACCGAAAAGCTGGCCCTGCAGCGCAAGATCGCCTCCGACATGCGCGACATCTGGGCCATGCAGCCGCGCTTCGACCGGCGCGTCGGCAAATCCCCCTACAAGCTCCTGGAACACCTGCGCTTGCGCGCCGGCTATGATTTCCTGCTATTGCGCTGCGCTTCCGGTGAAATCGACGCCGAAGTCGGTCAATGGTGGACCGATTTCATGGACGCCGACGGCGCGCAGCGCGAAACCCTGATCACCACGCGCGCCAAGCCTGCCGGTGGCGGCGGTGGTAGCGGTGGTGGAGGTGGCGATGGTGGTAGTGGAGGAGCCGGCCAGAAGAAGCGCCCACGCCGGCGCGGCGGACGCGGACGCACGAAACCGGCCGGCGGCGTCGGCAAAGGCGGGGAAGACGCTTGATCGATGCCTACATCGGCGTCGGCGCCAATCTCGGCGACGCCTTGGCCACCGTCAAGGCGGCATTCGTGCATCTCGCCGAACTGCCGCAAAGCAAGCTGGCCGCGCAATCGAGCCTGTTTCGCAGCGCGCCGATCGACGCCGGCGGCAACGACTACGTCAATGCCGTGGCGCATCTGCAAACCAGCCTGCCGGCCGAGGCGCTGTTGCAGCACCTGCAAGCCATCGAACGCGATTTCGGGCGCGAGCGGCCTTATCAAAACGCACCGCGCACGCTCGATCTCGATATACTGCTATACGGGTCGAACAAGATTGCCAGCGCCACTTTGACCGTGCCGCATCCGCGCCTGACTGAACGCGCCTTTGCGCTGATCCCGCTGTTGCAGCTCGATCCTTTCATCAAGATTCCCGGCAAGGGCGCGGCGCACGCGTTTGTGCCGGGCGTGGCAAGCCAACGTATCAGCCGCATGGAAGATTAAGCCATGGAGCTCGAGCGCTATCGCTACATCGTCGTCGAAGGCCCGATAGGCGTGGGCAAAACTTCGCTGGCGCGGCGCCTGGCCAATGCGCTGTCGGCGCAGATGCTGTTGGAATTGCCGCAGGAAAACCCATTCCTGGAAAAGTTTTATCGCGATGCCGCGCGCTATGCGCTGCCGACGCAGATGTTCTTCCTGTTCCAGCGCCTGAACCAGCTGCGCGAGCTGATGCAGACCGATCTGTTTTCCGCGCCGATAGTCTCGGACTTCCTGCTCGACAAAGACCCGATCTTCGCCACGCTGACTTTGGCCGACGACGAATTGCATCTGTATCGCCAGATGTACGAACATCTGCGCCCGCAAGCGCCGCTTCCCGATCTCGTGATCTACCTGCAAGCCGAACCGCAAGTGCTGATCGAGCGCGTGAAAAAGCGCGGAATCGCGATGGAGAGTAATATCTCGGAAAATTATCTGTATCGATTGTGCGAAAGCTACAGCCGCTACTTTTATCACTACGATGCGGCGCCGCTATTGATCGTCAATGCCGAAACGCTCAACCCGATCGAGCGCGAGCAAGACTTCCAATTGCTGTTGAACCGCATCAAGAACATGCGCGGCAAGCGCGAGTTCTTCAAGCTTGGGGAATAAACCAAAAATGTCAGGCTATTTGCAGGAAACTCCGGCGCGCACACGCGCCGTCACCGCTCCCGGCTTGCGCGGCTTGCGCGACGCCAAGGAAAAAATCACCATGCTGACCTGCTACGACGCCAGCTTCGCGGCCCTGATGGACCGCTGCGGCGTGGAAGTGCTATTGGTCGGCGATTCGCTGGGCATGGTTTGCCAGGGCCATAACTCGACGCTGCCGGTGACGATCGCCGACATCGCCTATCACACGGCCTGCGTGGCGCGCGGCAACCAGACCGCCTTGTTGATCGCCGACATGCCTTTCGGATCCTACGGCACGCCCGAGGCGGCATTCGACAATGCGGTAAAGCTGATGCAGGCCGGCGCCCAGGTAGTCAAGCTTGAAGGCGGCGTATGGCTGGCCGAGACGATCCGCTTCCTGACCGAGCGCGCCGTGCCGGTCTGTGCCCACATCGGCTTGACGCCGCAATCGGTGCACCAGTTGGGCGGCTACAAGGTGCAGGGCAAGACCACGGAAGGGGCGGAGCAATTGATGGCCGACGCGCTCGCCGTGCAACAGGCCGGCGCCTCGTTGATGGTGATCGAGGCGGTTCCCTCGCCGCTGGCCAAGCAGGTGACCGATGCGCTGGTGATTCCGACCATCGGCATCGGCGCCGGGCCGGACTGCTCGGGCCAGGTGCTGGTGGTGCATGACATGTTGAATGTCTTCCCAGGCAAGAAGGCGCGCTTCGTGAAGAATTTCATGGAAGGCCAGGCGAGTATTGAAGCGGCGATCAAGGCTTATGTGGCTGCGGTGAAGGAGGGGGCGTTTCCTTCGTTGGAACACTGCTTCTGATTCACTAGGCTTCAGAAAGAACGTAGGGTGGGTGCAACCCACCATGTGCTCAAAGAAAGTTATTTGGGCGCTTGGTGGGTTGCACCCGCCCTACAAATTCATCCTCCATACCCGACACCGCGACACCGAGGTCCTGCAGCAATCCATCGCGAATGCCGTATACCCATCCATGGATGGTCAATTCCTGCCCGCGCTCCAAGAATCGTAGGGTGGGTGCAACCCACCATGTGCTCAAAGAAAGTTATTTGGGTGCTTGGTGGGTTGCACCCACCCTACAAATTCATCCTTCGTAACGCCCCAAAGCACCAGCCATCAATTGCGGCAATTCCTCCGTGCCGGACACCGCGACGCCCAGGTCCTGCAACAATCCATCGCGAATGCCATACACCCAGCCATGTATGGTCAGCTCCTGACCACGCTCCCAGGCGCCTTGCACGATTGTCGTCTGGCACACATTGACCACCTGCTCCAGCACGTTCAATTCGCACAAGCGATCGGCCCGGTCGCGCTCGGTCATGGCTTCGCCGAGATAGCGTCCATGCTTTTGCGCCACGTCCTGCACATGGCGCAGCCAGTTGTCGGCCAGGCCGATCTTGCGGTTGGTCATGGCCGCATGCACGCCGGAACACCCCAGGTGGCCGCACACGATCACGTGCTTGACGGCCAAGACGTCGACCGCGAATTGCAGCACCGAGAGGAAATTCAAATCCGAGTGCACCACCACGTTGGCAATGTTGCGGTGGACGAATACCTCGCCCGGCAACAGGCCCATCAGTTCGTTGGCGGGCACGCGGCTGTCGGAACAGCCGATCCAGAGATATTCCGGCGTCTGCTGCACCGCCAGCTTCTTGAAGAAATCGGGATCGCGCGCGACGATGCTCTCGGCCCATAGTCGGTTGTTTTCAAACAGGTGGGCGAGTTCGGTGTCTTTGTTTTGATCGGTCATGGTCTCGAGGCAAGGCGATGGCGGCGCGAAGGTGCGGCCGCGTGTTGGCAATGCCTCGATTCTATCGGATTCGTGCGCCGCGAGCGGTCTGCGGCGGTTTGAATCGTCAATAAAAAACGGAGCGCGAAGCTCCGTTTTTCAAAGAAGATGCTGCAAAAACGGTGAAGATGCGGCTAAACGGTCAGGAAGTCTCGCCTAACAGCGCCGTTTTGAGCTTGCTGTCGGCCGGGCTGGCGCCCAGCCAGATCTTCAGCAGCGCGTTATAAAACAGGACATCGGGAATCGGATCGGTGAGCTTCTTGCCGTTCACCGACACGACCGTGCCGGAGCCGGGAATCCAGTCCGTAGTCACCATGTCGCCCTTCTTCAATTCCGGAATCGAGCCGAACAGGTGGCCGAAGGTGAGCATCTGATTGACGATCTTGGCGCGCTCGGAGACGTCGGAATTCTTCCTGATGCCATCCATGAAAGCCTGGCCGAACGTATCGCTATCGACGTCGCGCAGCATGATGAGGCTGATGCGCTTGGCGCCCGGTTCTGCCAATACCTCCGGCAGGGTTGTCTTCTTGTCGGCTATGTAGAGGCCCGCGGCATAGACCTTGATGACGAACTTGTAGCGAATGCCGGCGCCGTTCAACTTCAAGTCCTGGCCGTTGACCTTGGCCGTATCGTCGAACTTGTAGCCGGCGACTTCGACGGCACAAGCCGTGGGGGCGGCTAACAATGCTGCGAACAGAGTAGTAACAGCGCCGAACGCGACCAAGGCGCGGCCCATGCGAATGCCGAAATTCATGTGTGTCTCCATGTAGTTGGCCCGGTTCAAAATAGAACGAGCGTTTTATTGTTAACCCCCAGCATAGAGAAAATCGGGCAGGCTGGCAAGCTACCCGGCATGACATATCGCCGGCACAAGCAGGCTTGTGCCGTTGTCAACACATCAAAAACATTAACTTGGACGTGTAGCGAACCTGGACCTTGAAAGCTCAGGCCATGACGACATTTTCCAGCGCGAACACAAAAGGCGTCGAACTGGCGCCCTGTCCGCCGCCGGTCATGACGATGTCGGCGCTGGCAATGCCGAGCAGCGAAATTTCGGTATTGACGCTCGATACGATGGCCGAATTCACAACGCTGCCCTGCTCGACCTGCGATGCCACGCCGATCCAGATCGTCGGCTTGAACTGGAACACGGCTTTTTGCTTCGGTGCGACGGAAGATTTGAGAGCGAACAAACGCCCATCCTTGAAGATGCGCGCATCGATGGTGCCTTTCGCGAGGTCATTGCGCAGTTCCACCTGGTTGCTACTGGCAGCGCCGCCATGAGTCAGCGCATCGCCCGATGGACTCGACACCATGCGGAACAATTGGCCGTTTTGCGCCGCCAGTTGCCGCGTGTAATTGCCATAGCTGTCGCTGGCGCTGATCGTCATCGCCATGGGATAGGTGAAGGGATGATTGTCGCCCTGGCCGCAATTCCTGATGACGAGCCAAGCCACCGCCACTTCGTCAAAACCTGTCGCGGTATTCTTGGCGAAAACGACGATGTCCGAATTGTTCGTATCCTTGGACCGATTGACATAGTTAAGTGCGACGTTCATTGCGGTTTCTCCCTGGTTGCGCGGAGGGCTTATGGTAGTGTTTCGCAGGTCATTGCGAACCTGTCAGTTCTGACAGTCGCGACAGGTCGCAAATGAAAACGGCCCGGAAGCAATGCTCCCGGGCCGTCTGCGAATTCGCTTCGCGGTGTTGCAGACTTACTCGAAGAACTCCTTGACCTTGTCCTTCCACGACTTGGTCTGCGGATTGTGCTTGGCGCCGCCTTCGGTGGTCAGGTGCTCCAGTTCGCGCAGCAACTCCTTCTGCTTTTCGGTCAGCTTGACCGGCGTCTCCACCATGACGTGACAGAACATGTCGCCGGCATAACCGGAGCGCACGCCCTTGATGCCCTTGCTGCGCAGGCGGAAAGTCTTGCCGGTCTGCGTGCCTTCGGGGATGGTGAACGAGGCCTTGCCGTTCAAGGTCGGCACTTCGATCTCGCCGCCCAAGGCCGCCTTGGCGAACGAGATCGGCATTTCGCAATGCAGGTCGTCGCCATCGCGCTGGAACACCGGGTGCGCCTTGATGTGGATTTCCACGTACAGGTCGCCCGCCGGCCCGCCATTCATGCCCGGCTCGCCGTTGCCCGAGGAACGGATACGCATGCCTTCGTCGATACCTGCGGGAATCGCCACTTCCAGCGTCTTGTTGCGCTTGATGCGGCCGGCGCCGCTGCAAGTGGGGCAAGGCGTGGGGATGATCTTGCCCGTGCCGTGGCACTTGGAGCAGGTTTGCTGGATGCTGAAGAAGCCTTGCTGCATGCGCACCTGGCCGTGGCCGCCGCAGGTGGTGCAGGTGGTCGGGCTGGTGCCGGGCTTGGCACCCGAGCCGTGGCAGGTTTCGCAGGCATCCCACGACGGGACGCGGATGGTGGTGTCGAAGCCGTGCGCCGCCTGTTCCAGCGAGATTTCGAGGTTGTAGCGCAAATCGGCGCCGCGATAGACTTGCGGACCGCCGGAACGCCCGCGCCCGCCGCCGAAAATGTCGCCGAAGATATCGCCGAAGGCATCGGCAAAGCCGCCCGCGCCCGCGCCGCCGAAACCGCCGCCGCCACCCATGTTGGGATCGACGCCGGCATGGCCGTAACGGTCGTAAGCCTCGCGCTTGGCCGGTTCGGACAGCATCTCGTAGGCCTCCTTGGCCTCCTTGAATTTGTCTTCCGCACCCTTGCTGTCCGGATTGCGGTCCGGATGGTGTTTCATGGCGAGCTTGCGGTATGCCTTCTTGATCTCTTCATCGGAGGCATTCTTTGCTACACCCAATATTTCGTAAAAATCCCGCTTTGCCATCTTGCCAGCACCCTAAAAATTAAGCGAAAACGCCGGAACCGGAGTTGTACGCGATTTTCGCGCACGATTCCGGTCCCGGCGAGCCTGACGGCCTGGCATCAACCCCAGACCGGCTGGCAGCACTGTTTTACTTGTCCTTGACTTCCTTGAACTCTGCGTCAACCACGTCTTCCTGATTGCCCTTGGCTTCGCCACCGCCGGCATGCGCACCGTGGTCAGCACCACCGGCCGCGCCGCCTGCCGCCTGCTGCGCCTGCATGTCGGCATACATCTTTTCGCCGAGCTTTTGCGCGGCGGCCGACAGGGCTTCGCTCTTGGCGTCGATGGCGGCTTTGTCACCGCCCTTCAACACCTCTTCCAGTTCCTTGATCGCGGCGTCGATCTTGTCCTTCTCGCCGGCGTCGAGCTTGTCGCCGTATTCGGTCAAGGCCTTCTTGGTCGAGTGGACCAGCGCATCGCCCTGGTTGCGGGCTTCGGCCGTTTCACGCGCGCGCTTGTCTTCCTCGGCGTTGGCTTCGGCATCGCGCACCATCTTCTCGATTTCCTCTTCGGTCAAGCCGGAGTTGGCCTTGATGGTGATCTTGTTTTCCTTGCCGGTGGCCTTGTCCTTGGCGCCGACGTGCAGGATGCCGTTGGCGTCGATGTCGAAGGTCACTTCGATCTGCGGCGTGCCGCGCGCGGCCGGCGGGATGCCTTCCAGGTTGAACTCGCCCAGCGCCTTGTTGCCGGCAGCCATGTCGCGCTCACCCTGGTACACCTTGATCGTCACGGCCGGCTGGTTGTCGTCGGCGGTCGAGAACACCTGGCTGAACTTGGTCGGGATGGTGGTGTTCTTCTTGATCATCTTGGTCATCACGCCGCCCATGGTCTCGATACCGAGCGACAGCGGGGTCACGTCCAACAGCAGCAAGTCCTTGCGGTCGCCCGACAGCACCGAGCCTTGAATGGCGGCGCCGACGGCCACGGCTTCGTCAGGGTTGACGTCCTTGCGCGGATCCTTGCCGAAGAATTCCTTGACCTTTTCCTGCACCTTGGGCATGCGCGTCATGCCGCCGACCAGGATGATGTCGTCGATGTCGCTGACCTTCACGCCGGCATCCTTGATGGCGATGCTGCACGGTGCGATGGTCTTGGCGATCAGGTCTTCCACCAGCGCTTCGAGCTTGGCGCGCGTGATCTTCAGCGTCAAGTGGGCCGGGGCGCCATTGGCCATGGCGATATAGGGCTCGTTGATCTCGGTCTGCTGCGAAGACGACAGTTCGATCTTGGCGCGCTCGGCCGACGCCTTGATACGCTGCAGCGCGATCGCGTCCTTGCCCAGGTCGATGCCGCTGGTCTTCTTGAATTCGTCGATGATGTAATCGATGATGCGCTGGTCGAAGTCTTCGCCGCCGAGGAAGGTGTCGCCGTTGGTCGACAGCACTTCGAATTGCATTTCGCCATCGACATCGGCGATTTCGATGATCGACACGTCGAACGTACCGCCGCCCAGGTCATACACGGCGATCTTGCGGTCGCCCTTGCTGCTCTTGTCGAGGCCGAAGGCCAGCGCGGCTGCGGTCGGTTCGTTGATGATGCGCTTCACATCCAGGCCCGCGATACGGCCGGCGTCCTTGGTCGCCTGGCGCTGCGCGTCGTTGAAGTAGGCCGGCACCGTGATCACGGCTTCGGTCACTTCTTCGCCGAGATAGTCTTCGGCGGTCTTCTTCATCTTGCGCAGCACTTCGGCCGAAATCTGCGGCGGGGCGAGCCTCTTGTCGCGCACACCGACCCAGGCGTCGCCGTTGTCGGCCTTGGCGATCTGGTAGGGCATCAGGCCGATGTCCTTTTGCACTTCCTTCTCGTCGAACTTGCGGCCGATCAAACGCTTGACGGCATACAGCGTGTTCTTGGGGTTGGTCACGGCCTGACGCTTGGCCGGCGCGCCGACCAGGATCTCGCCGTCTTCCTGATAAGCGATGATCGAAGGCGTGGTACGCGCGCCTTCCGAGTTTTCGATGACCTTGGGTTGCCCGCCTTCCATGACGGCGACGCAGGAGTTGGTCGTGCCCAAGTCGATGCCGATGATCTTGCCCATGATAGTTCCTTGTTTTGTAATGGTTTAGTACTGAATTCCGATACTTCACATATTGGGAAAAGCCCTATAACTTCAAGGGCTTTTCTGCGTCTTTTTTATTGCGCCACCGTCACCAGCGCAGGGCGCAGCAGGCGGTCAGAAATCATGTAGCCCTTCTGCAGCACATTCACGATGGTATTGGCGGCCTGCTCGGCCGGCACCATGGACACCGCCTGGTGCTTCATCGGGTCGAGCTTGTCGCCCGGCTTGGGATTGACTTCGACGAGCTTGTTTTTCTCGAACGCGGACGCCAGTTGCTTCAAGGTCATGTCCACGCCTTCCTTCAGCGATTCGATGGTGGGCGTTGCCACCAGCAGCGCCATTTCCAGGCTGTCCCTGACCGGCACCATGGATTCGGCAAAGCTTTCGATGGCGAATTTGTGTGCCTTGGCGATGTCTTCCTGGGCGCGGCGGCGGATGTTTTCGCCTTCGGCCTTGGCGCGCAAAAAGGCGTCCTGCAACTCGGCCGCCTTGGCCACGGCGTTGGCCAACTGCTGTTCCAGCGTCGGCTCACCGGGTGCAGCATTTTCGGTCGCTTTTTCGCTTGGTTTTTCCGCAGCGGCGGCTTTCAATTCTTCGGCAGGCGCCTGGTCCTGGGATTCCTGGGCTTGCGTGTTTTCTTGATCCTGCATCAAAAAATCTCCAACAAATCAAATACTTAAAATTAGCAAAAATCAATCCGGGCACTACATGGGGCTAACCCACAATATTTCAAGGGGTATTTCGTCATCCCTTATGAAATTGACCAAAAGAACTTGTGTTGCAGCGCAGCGACACAATCACCGATTTGGAAGGTTTGGTTACAACTTTCACATGTTTATGGGATGTGGGAAACCAGGCATTGAACTAGGATGTGGGTATGGGAGTCTTACTGCAACAACATCAGCACATCACGGGAAGTCGTATGAAGCTGCCTCTTATTCTTGCATCTCTGGTTGCCTATGTCGTATTGGCAACTATCTGGATTTGCTATTCGGAGCTCGTTGCCTTGTACTAACAAGGCTAGGGATTCTATCAGCAAAAAACGGCGATTTTTGGTCGCCGACAAGCTGTCTACCCTCTTTTTTAACTCGCGCTCCGAACCGTCAATCAGGTCTTGGCACCTTGATTGCCAGCCAACTGTGCCGTCGCACCGGCACTTGCGCGCAAAACTTCGTGCTGAGCCGGTGTGGTCGGCCAGCCCTGCAGATGCATTAGCGCGACATCAGCCAAGGCATGAATCCACTCCGGCGCTTCATTGAGGCAAGGGATGTAATGGAATTCCTTGCCGCCGGCGGCGAGGAATTCGGCGCGTACTTCCATGGCGATTTCTTCCAGCGTCTCCAGGCAATCGCTGGTGAAACCAGGGCAGACCACGTCGACCCGCTTGATACCGTCCTGCGCCAGCTTTTTCACGCTCGGTGCAGTGTAAGGCTGTAGCCATTCGGCCTTGCCGAAGCGCGATTGGAAAGTGAGCATGGTCTTGCTTTCGTCCAGGCCCAGGCGCTCGGTCAGGAGGCGCGCCGTCTTGTGGCATTCGCAATAATACGGGTCACCCAAGGTCAAGGTGCGCTTGGGCACGCCGTGAAAGCTCATCACCAGCTTGTCCGGGCGGCCGTGTTTTTCCCAATATGCCGTCACGGTCGTGGCCAGTGCCTCGACATAGCCCGCGTCATCGTGGTAATTGCGCACGAAGCGCAGCTCGGGTAGGTTGCGCATCTTGGCAAGATGGGTGAACACGGCATCGTGGATCGATGCCGTGGTCGTGCCTGAATATTGCGGATAGGCCGGCAAGACCAGGATGCGTGTGGCGCCGCCGGCCTTCAATTGATCGATCACCTCGGGCAAGCCGGGCTTCCCATAGCGCATGGCATAGGCCACTTCCACCTGATGTCCACGCTGGCCCAGGTAGCCGCGCAAGAGCTTGGCCTGCTTCTCGGTATGCACCTTCAAGGGTGAGCCGTCAGCAGTCCAGATTGCGGCATATTTTTTTGCCGATCGGCCCGAGCGAAACGGCAGGATCACCGCATGCAGGATGATCCACCACAGCACGCGCGGAATCTCGACCACGCGCGGGTCGGAGAGAAACTCCTTGAGATAGGGCCGCAGCGCCGCCGCCGTCGGCGCCTCGGGCGTGCCGAGGTTGACCAGCAAGACCGCAGTCTTGCCGGGCGCGCCGTGGGTGTGTTGCGGCTCGGGGAGAAATCCCATCTCAGGATGCCAACAACTCGCGCGCATGCTTGCGCGTGGTCGCCGTGATCTCGATGCCGCCCAGCATGCGCGCCACTTCCTCGACCCGCGCCTTGGCATCGAGCGCCTCGATGCGCGACACGGTGCGCTCGCCTTTCGCTTCCTTGCTGACCTGGAAATGCTGGTTGGCCTGGCTCGCCACCTGCGGCAGGTGCGTCACACACAACACTTGCCGGTCCTGGCCCAGGCGCTTGAGCAAGCGCCCCACCACTTCAGCGACGCCGCCGCCGATGCCGCTGTCGACTTCGTCGAAGATCAACGTGGGTGTCGCGGTCGCCGCCGAGGCGATAACAGAAATCGCCAGCGCGATACGCGCCAATTCGCCGCCCGAAGCCACCTTGGCCAGCGGACGCACGACGCTGCCGGCATGGCCTGCGACGAGGAATTCCACTTGCTCCAGGCCGAAGGCAGCCGGCTCGCACGGGCGCAGCGCGATTTCGAAGCGCCCACCCGCCATGCTCAAGTCCTGCATGGCCGCAGTGACGGCCTTGCCCAATTCCTCGGCCACGCCGGCGCGCCGCTTGGTGAGTTTTTGCGCCGCTTCGCGATAGACCGCTTCGGCCTTGGCTTCCTCGGCCTTCAAGCCGTCCATATCGCTCGCCTGTGCCAGTTGGCGCAATTGCGCGGAGAGCGTTTCGTGCTCCTGCGGCAGGTCTTCCGGCTGCACGCGGAACTTGCGCGCGGTGGAATGGATCGCTTCGAGCCGCCCTTCCACCTGGCGCAGGCGCGCCGGATCGAGTTCGACGCGGCCCAGGTAATCGTTCAAGGCGTACACGGCTTCCTGCAACTGGATGCGTGCGGGTTCCAAAGCTTCGATCACCGGTTTCAGTTCGGCATCGATATCGACCAGCTTGCCGATCTTCACGTTGAGCGAAGACAGGCGCGAGAGCATGGGATTGTCGTCGGACTCCGAGATCGCATTCAAGGCTTCCTGCGCGCCTTCGATCAGGTGCGCTGCGTGCGACAAGCGGCTGTGCTCGTTGGAAATCTCGGTCCATTCGCCGGGCTTGACAGCCAGCTTGTCGAGTTCGCCGACCTGCCATTCGAGCCGCTCGCGCTCCAGCAGCACGTTCTTCGCATTGGTTTCGAATTCCTCGCGCGCCCGCACCAATGCACGCCAGGTTTTGTAAAGCTGGCCGACCTCCTTAACCGCTTCCTGCAAGCCGGCCTGGTTGTCGAGCAGCACGCGCTGCGCATCGCTCTTCAACAAGGATTGGTGCGCGTGCTGGCCGTGGATATCGACCAGCATGTCGCCCAGTTCGCGCAATTGCGTCGCGGTGGCGGCGATGCCGTTGACATAGGCCTTGGAGCGCCCGGCATTGTCGATCACCCGGCGCAACATGATGCTGCCGGCTTCGCTGTCGATCTCGTTGGCGGCCAGCCAGGCTTCCACTTCCGGCCCGGCGGCGAATTCAGCCGTGATGTCGGCCCGGGTTGCGCCTTCGCGCACCATGCTGGCGTCGCCCCGTTCGCCCAGGGCCAGCGCCAATGCATCGATCAGGATGGATTTGCCGGCGCCGGTTTCGCCGGTGAAGACGGTGAAACCGCTCGAGAAATCGAGTTCGATGGTGTCGACGATGACGAAGTCGTGGATGGATAAAGTGCGGAGCATGTTAAGTGCGTTGGTTGCCTATTTTCGACAGACTTATGGCCCCTCAGAAATCGTAGCGAGCAGCCCAAGATTGGATCGAGAAGCGCAGCCGTACTGGAGTACGGCGAGCATCGCAGGTCCAAGATGGCCGGGCCGCGCAGGCTGCGCAGTAGATTTATGAGGGAGCCATTATTTTAATTGACCTTCAGCCGACGGATACTCATTCCAATGCAACTTTCCCCGCAAGGTGTCGTAGTAGCTCCAACCCTGGGGATGCAGGAAGGTGATCGTATGTCCCGAACGCTCCACGAAGATGCGGTCTCCATGCGTCAGGCTGGTCAGTGACTGCATGTCGAAGTTGATGCTCACATCGCGCCCGCCCTTGATCACGATCATCACTCTGGACGACTCGGGCACCACGATGGGCCGGTTCGACAGCGAGTGCGGCGCGATCGGCACCAGGCCGATGCCGCGCAGGCTGGGGTGCAGCAAAGGACCGCCGGTGGACAGCGAATAAGCGGTCGAACCGGTCGGCGTGGTGACGATCAAGCCGTCGGAACGCTGGTTGTACATGAAGTGGCCGTCAACGTCGACCTGCAACTCCACCATGCCGGAGCCGGTGCCGCGCGCCACCACCACGTCGTTGAAGGCCAGGGCCTGAAAAATGGTTTCGCCGTCGCGCTCGACCCGGCCTTCGAGCAGGCTGCGCTGCTCGGACTCGACGTTCCCGTCCAGCATGTCGCCCAAGGCGGGGATCATGCGTTCAAGCGGGATGTCGGTCATGAAGCCGAGCCGCCCCTGGTTGATGCCGATCAGGGGCACGTTGTAGGGCGCAAGCTGGCGCGCGATGCCAAGCATGGTGCCGTCGCCGCCCAGCACGATGGCGGCATCGGCGTGGGCGCCGATTTCGGCCGGCGTCATGGCGCGTGCGCCGGCCAAGCCCATGTTGTGCGCGGTTTCGCTCTCAAAGATCACCTCATGCCCACGCGCGGCAAGAAAATCGGCGATTTCCGACAAGGATTGTTCGATCCCGGCAGCAAGGTACTTGCCGATGACAGCAATGGTTTTGAGCCGAATGGGTGCTTGAGCGAGCGACATGCTGCAGATTAGACCATAATTCTTCTTGGGGCGCCTCCAAAAATCGTAGCGAGCGGCCCAAGGTCGGGCCGAGAAGCGCAGCTGTACGGAGGTACAGCGAGCATCACGGGTTCGAGATTGGCGAGTATGCCAAATTCTGTAGTAGATTTTTGAAGGCGGCCCTTGTTCTTACAGCAGCAACGATCCGGTACCTGAAAAAATGCCCCTCCATCACGACACGATCAAGGCGGTCCTGTTCGACCTTGACGACACCTTGTGGCCGATTGCGCCGACCATCATGCGCGCCGAAGCCTTGCAATATGAATGGCTCGCCATCCATGCGCCGTCGCTGGCGGCACGGCACAGCCGCGACAGCATGCGTGCGCGCCGCATGGAGCTGGCGCAAACCGAACCGCGCTACCGTTACGACCTGTGGTCGCTGCGCCACACGGCGCTGACCGAAGCGCTCGCCTCCGTTGGCGAAGACACTGCCCTGGCCGATGCGGCGATGGAGGTGTTTTCGCGTGAGCGCAACGTCGTCAGCGTGTTCGACGACGTGGTGCCGGGGCTGACGCAGCTCGGGCAGCGTTTCGCGCTCGGTACGATTTCCAACGGCTTTGCCGATCTCGAGGCGATCGGCCTGGCCGGCCATTTCCGCGTGTCGGTGGCGGCGCACCGTCTGGGATTCGCCAAACCCGACGCGCGCATCTTTCACCAGGCTTGCGCGGCCTTGCAGATCGCACCGGGCGAAGCGCTCTATGTCGGCGACGATCCGCTGCTCGACGTGGCAGGCGCGCAGCAGGCCGGTTTGCGCGCGGTCTGGATGAACCGCTTCGGGCGAGAACTCCCGGCCGCGATCGTGCCGGATTGGCATTGTTCCAGCCTGACGGAACTGGGCCGCTGGCTGGAACGCATTCCATAAAGAAATTACCGTTCGCGGGAACAGGACACTACAATAGCCTTATGCAACTCGATGCACGCGCCCAAACCCTCTTGAATGCCCTGGTCGAACGGTATATCGCCGACGGCCAGCCGGTGGGCTCGCGCGCGCTGTCGCGGATTTCGGGCCTGGAATTGTCGCCCGCGACGATCAGGAACGTCATGTCCGACCTCGAGGAAATGGGCTTCATCGCCAGTCCGCATACCTCGGCCGGGCGGGTGCCGACGCCGCGCGGCTATCGCATCTTCGTCGATACGCTCTTGACGGCGCGCACATCGGAACCGAGCGAGCTTGAATCGCAGCTACATTCGCGCATGCAGACCAATGCGCCGAACAAGATCATCTCCAATGCCGCCCAGGTGCTGTCTTCGCTGTCGCAGTTTGCCGGCGTGGTGATGACGCCGCGCCACGAATCGGTGTTCCAGCAGATCGAATTCCTGCGCCTGTCGGAAAAGCGCATCCTGCTCGTGATCGTCTCGCCCACCGGCGAAGTGCAGAACCGCCTGATGCTGACCGATGTGGATTACACGCCGTCGCAACTGATCCAGGCCGCCAACTACATCAACCAGAATTATGCCGGCCACAGTTTCGACGACGTGCGCATGCGCTTGCAAGGCGAGCTGCGCCAGTTGCGCGACGACATGACGCGCCTGATGCAGGCCGCCGTCGAAGCCGGCAGCGATGCCATGGCCGACAGCAGCGACGAGGTGGTGATTTCGGGCGAACGCAACCTGCTCTCGGTGTCCGACCTGTCGTCGAACATGACCTCGCTGCGCAAGCTGTTCGACATGTTCGAGCAAAAAACCGGATTGGTGCAATTGCTCGACGTCTCGTCCAAGGCCACGGGGGTGCAGATCTTCATCGGCGGCGAATCGCAGCTCGTGCCGGTGGAAGAGATGAGCATCGTGACGGCGCCCTACGAAGTCAACGGCCGCATCGTCGGCACGCTGGGCGTGATCGGGCCGACGCGCATGGCTTACGAGCGCGTGATTCCGATCGTCGATATCACGGCGAAGCTGTTGTCGAACGCCTTGAGTCAGACGTAGGTTGCGCCGGGCGTCGCACGCTGAGCCAACCTACCGGCCTCAATGCCGATGCGGGCAATTTTCCTTAATGCAATGCCCGTATAGCGCCAGCGAGTGCTCCGACAGCGAAAAGCCGCGCTCCTTGGCGATATTCTGCTGGCGCCGCTCGATTTCCTCGTCGTAAAACTCTTCCACCCGGCCGCAATCGACGCAAACCAGGTGGTCATGATGCGAGCCGGCATTCAATTCAAACACGGCCTTGCCGCTCTCGAAATGGTTGCGGTGCAACAAGCCCGCCTGCTCGAATTGGGTCAGGACGCGATAAACAGTTGCCAAACCGACATCCATGTTTTCGGCCAGCAAGACCTTGTATACATCTTCCGCGCTCAGGTGGCGCACCTCGCTGTTCTGGAAGATTTCCAGGATTTTCAGTCGGGGCAGCGTCGCTTTCAGGCCGCTGGCTTTCAAATCGGTAGGGTTGTGGGGCATGATTATTTCTGAATTGGGGTCATCTGCTTTATCATATAGTGTTTTGGCATCCCGGCTCAACCCAATACGTATCCTTCTTATGCGCATGCACCCGACTGGCACTACCCGCTCCCGCTTTCTCGCTTTGGCATGCACCGTCGTTTTGGCGTCCGGCTTGGCCGGATGCGGTTCGTTGAATCCGTTTTCCAAGACCAAGGATGTCAGCGAATCCACCGCCAATGCCGATACCAAGGGCGTGACGCTGTTCAAGGAAGACCGCTTCCTCGGCATCCTCACGCCTTACCGCATCGACGTCCAGCAGGGCAATTTCGTGTCCTCGGAAATCATGACCCAATTGCGTGACGGCATGAAGCGCCCCGAAGGCATGACGCGCGACCAGGTCAAGTTCCTGCTCGGCACGCCGCTCGTCACCGACGTGTTCCATGCCGACCGCTGGGATTACGTCTTCCGCCTGCGCCGCGGCAACGGCGATACCCTCACCAGCCACGTGACGGTGTTCTTCAAGGAAAACAAGCTCGACAAGGTCGATGGCACGATCCTGCCGACCGAGAAGGACTACATCACGCTGATCGCCGGCAATTCGAAGTAAGCGCAAGCCATGAATCCGATGAAGATAGCGATCGCAGGCGCATCCGGCCGCATGGGGCGGATGCTGATCGAAACCGTGCTTGACGCCGACGATGCGCAGTTGAGCGGCGCGCTCGACATTGCCGCCAGCCCCACCATCGGCACGGATTGCGGCCTGCCGCTGGGCCGCCAGACCGGTGTATCGATCGTGGCGGAACTCGAAAAAGGCCTGGCCGGCGCCGAATACCTGATCGACTTTACCCGTCCGGAAGGCACCCTGGCGCACGTGGCGCACTGTGCCGCGCACGGCATCAAGATGATCATCGGCACCACCGGCTTCGACGCCGCGGGCAAGACAGCCATCGCCGCGGCGGCCGAAAAAACCGCCATCGTGTTCGCGCCCAACATGAGCGTGGGCGTCAACGTCACCATGAAGCTGCTGGAAATGGCGGCCAAGAATTTTTCCCAGGGTTACGACATCGAAATCGTCGAAGCGCACCATCGGCACAAGGTCGACGCCCCTTCGGGCACGGCCCTGAAGATGGGCGAAGTGATCGCCGGCGCCCTGGGCAAGAAGCTCGACGACGTGGCGGTCTACGCGCGCGAAGGCGTGACCGGCGAGCGCGACCCATCGTCGATCGGCTTTGCCACCATACGCGGCGGCGACATCGTGGGCGACCATACCGTGCTTTTCGCCGGCATCGGCGAACGCATCGAGATCAGCCACAAATCGTCTTCCCGTGTGTCCTATGCCCACGGCAGCCTGCGCGCCGCGCGCTTCCTGCGCGACAAGAAAACCGGGCTGTACGACATGCAGGATGTGCTGGGCTTGCGCTGAGTAGATTTTTAGGGGAATCCATGAACGAAAGCGTCGGCATCGCGCACTACTGGGCACAGGGGGACGAAATCACCCACGTGGTCGCCTACCTGCTGCTCCTGATGTCGTTATCGAGCTGGTATTTCATCCTCTCCAAAGCCTGGACCGCACTGCGCATCCGCCAAAGCGCCGGTGCGCTCGATGCATTCTGGAAGGCCCCCTCGCTTGACGACGCCGTCAAGCTCTTGAGCAACATCGACCGTGAAAACGTCTACGCGCCGCTCGCCGTGCACGGCATCGAAGCGGCCAACGTAAGCGGCCATGCCGGCTCGCTCAATGCCGCCTCCGACCCCGGCGAATTGATCACCCGCACCCTGCGCCGCGAAATCACGCGCACCACCTCGCGCCTTGAATCCGGCCTGACCATCCTGGCTTCGGTCGGCGCCACCGCGCCTTTCGTCGGCCTGCTCGGCACGGTCTGGGGCATCTATCATGCGCTGGAAGCCGTATCGCTGGCCGGAACCGTGCAGATCGACAAGGTGGCCGGCCCGGTCGGCGAATCGCTGATCATGACCGCGCTCGGCCTCACGGTCGCGATTCCCGCCGTGCTGGCCTACAACGCCTTCACGCGCGTCAACCGCGTCGCGCTGGCCGAACTCGACGCCTTCGCGCACGACATTCACGCCCACCTGACCACCGGTGCGCGCGTAGGCAGATCGGGCTGAGGGCACAGCCATGGCCTTCGGCGGCTTTTCCGATAACCAGCGCAATGCCCTGATGGCGGAAATCAACGTCACGCCCATGGTGGACGTGATGCTGGTGCTGCTGGTGATCTTCATCATCACGGCGCCGCTGTTCACCCATGCGATCAAGCTCGATCTGCCCAACGCGCAGGCTGCACCCTCGCCGGAAAAACCGGAAACGGTAACCGTCTCGATCAACGCCCAGGGCCAGATCTTCTGGGAAAAGGATGCCGTGACCGAGGCGCAACTGGCCGACAAGCTGGCAACGGCTGGCAAGAAGAATCCGCAGCCTGAACTGCAATTGCGCGCCGACAAAGCCACTCGTTATGAAGTCATCGCCAAGGTCATGGCCGACGCCCAGAGCGGCGGCTTGACCAAGATGGGCTTCGTCACCGAGCCCCCGGCCGAATCCGGTACATCGGGCACATCCGGCGCACCCGCTACCCCGGTGCCCATCGACACCGGCAAGAAATAAGCCCATGCCGACCGTGCGCCTCGATGCTGCGCGCATCACCGACTGGGACAGCTTCCACGCCGAATCCAGGCGCGAGTTCGGCTTCCCCGACTACTACGGCAACAGCATGGACGCCTGGGTCGACTGCCTGAGCTATCTGCGCGACGACGAAGGCATGACACAGTTTTGCCTGGGCGAGGACGAGATACTGACGATCGAAATCCTGAACTCGGCACAACTGCAGCAAAAACTGCCCGACCTCCTCGATGAGCTGGCCTTCTGCATCGGCGGCATCAACGAGCGTTACGAAGACTACGGCGACAAGCCGGCGTTGAAACTAGTCCTCTCGTAGGGTGGGTGCAACCCACCAATGCCTAAAGAAATTTGTTCGATGTGCTGGTGGGTTGCACCCACCCTACGCCTGCACCAACCTGCCCCTTTTCTCCGGCTTCGTCGTCCGATCCCACGGCAATCCGCTTTATAATGTCCGGTTCCATCCATATTCATTCATAATTGGCAACATCCGTCATGCAAGACAAATACATCCCGTCAGACGTCGAAAAAGCGGCACAAGACCATTGGCAAAATATCGATGCCTACAAGACCGTAGAGCACGCCAAGGACAAGGCTGGCCGCGAAAAGAAAAAGTTCTACGCCTGCTCCATGCTGCCCTACCCGTCGGGCAAGCTGCACATGGGCCACGTGCGCAACTACACGATCAACGACGTGATGTACCGCTACCTGCGCATGAACGGCTACAACGTCCTGATGCCGATGGGCTGGGATGCGTTCGGCATGCCGGCTGAAAACGCCGCCATGGCCAACGGCGTGCCGCCGGCGCAATGGACCTACTCCAACATCGCCCACATGAAGGAGCAGATGCAGTCCATGGGCCTGGCGATCGACTGGTCGCGCGAAATGACGGCCTGCAAGCCCGAGTATTACAAATGGAACCAGTGGATGTTCCTCAAGATGCTCGAAAAAGGCATCATCTACCTGAAAACCGGCACGGTGAACTGGGATCCGGTGGACCAGACTGTTTTGGCCAACGAGCAAGTCATCGACGGGCGCGGCTGGCGTTCGGGGGCGCTGATCGAAAAGCGCGAAATCCCGATGTACTACGCCAAGATCACCGACTACGCCGAAGAGCTGCTCGAACACGTCGAAACCAAGCTGCCCGGCTGGCCCGAGCGCGTGCGGCTGATGCAGTCGAACTGGATCGGCAAATCGACCGGCGTGCGCTTCGCCTTCACCCATGACATCGCCGACGAAGGCAAGTTAGTCAGCGACGGCAAGCTCTGGGTCTTCACCACGCGCGCCGACACCATCATGGGCGTGACCTTCTGCGCCGTGGCGCCGGAACACGCGCTGGCGACGCATGCCGCCAAGACCAATCCCGCGCTGGCCGAGTTCATCGCCGAATGCAAGAAGGGCAGCGTCATCGAAGCCGACATGGCCACAATGGAAAAGAAGGGCATGCCCACGGGCTTGTTCGTCACCCATCCGCTGACCGGCGAAAAGGTCGAAGTCTGGGTCGGCAACTACGTGCTGATCACTTACGGCGACGGCGCCGTGATGGGCGTGCCGGCGCATGACGAGCGCGACTTTGCCTTCGCCAAGAAATACAATCTGCCGATCAAGCAGGTGGTGGACCTGCCGGGCAAGGCCTACTCGACCGAAGCCTGGGAAGAATGGTACGGCGACAAGGAAAGCGGTGTCTGCATCGCATCAAGCAAGTATGACGGCATGAAGTACCAGGCCGCCGTGGAAGCGATCGCGGCCGATCTGGGCGCAAAAGGCATCGGCGAAAAGAAGATCACCTACCGCCTGCGCGACTGGGGCATTTCGCGCCAGCGCTATTGGGGCACGCCTATCCCGATGATCCACTGCGCCGATTGCGGCACGGTGCCGGTGCCCGAGAAGGATTTGCCGGTGATCCTGCCGGAAGATTGCGTGCCCGACGGCAGCGGCAATCCCTTGAACAAGCACGAAAAATTCCTCCGCGTCGATTGCCCGCAATGCGGCAAAGCGGCACGGCGCGAGACCGACACGATGGATACCTTCGTCGATTCCTCGTGGTACTTCATGCGCTATTGCTCGCCGGGTTCGACCGACAGCATGGTCGATGCGCGCAACGATTACTGGATGCCGATGGACCAGTACATCGGCGGCATCGAACACGCCGTGCTGCACTTGCTGTATGCGCGTTTCTGGACCAAGGTGATGCGCGACTTCGGCTTGCTCAAGTTCGATGAACCGTTCACCAACCTGCTGACGCAAGGCATGGTCTTGAACGAAACCTATTACCGCGAAGACGACGCCGGCAAGAAGACCTGGTTCAATCCGGAAGACGTGGAATTGACCTTGGACGACAAGGGCCGGCCGACTTCGGCCAAGCTCAAGTCCGACAACGCGCCGGTTTCCATCGGCGGCACGGAAAAAATGTCGAAGTCGAAGAACAACGGCATCGACCCGCAAGCGCAGATCAACCAATACGGCGCCGATACGGCACGCCTGTTCACCATGTTCGCCTCGCCGCCCGAGCAGACGCTTGAGTGGTCGGGCACCGGCGTGGAAGGCGCGAACCGCTTCCTGCGCCGCGTGTGGAATTATGGCGTGGCGCAAGCCGCCGTCGTGGCTGGCGCAGGCGCCATCGATGCTTCGGCCTTGAGCGAAGAATTGAAGACGCTGCGCCGCGAAGTGCACAAGATCCTGCAGCAGGCCGACCACGACTTCAAGCGCATCCAGTACAACACCGTCGTTTCAGCCTGCATGAAGATGCTGAACACCCTGGAAGCAGCCAAGTTCGATGGCAGCGCGCCTGCCCATGCCGTCGCGGCCGAAGGCCTGTCGATCTTCCTGCGCATGCTGAACCCTGTCGCACCGCACATCACCCACGTGCTGTGGCAGCAACTCGGCTTCGCCGCGAAGCATGGCGACATCCTCGACGCCGAATGGCCGCAGGTCGATCCCGCCGCGCTGGAACAGGCCGAGATCGAATTGATGGTCCAGGTCAACGGCAAGCTGCGCGGCGCCATCACGGTGCCCAAGGCCGCCGACAAAGCCGCCATCGAAGCGGCGGCGCTCTCCAATGAGAACGTGAAGAAGTTCCTCGAAAGCGCGCCGAAGAAGATCATCGTCGTGCCCGGCAAACTCGTCAACATCGTCGCCTGATCCCTACTCATGCAAACACTACGCCGCGCGCAAACCGTTCTGTTGATCCTGACGCTGGCCCTGCTCTCGGGCTGCGGCTTCCACCTGCGCGGCGCCGCCGAAGTGCGCCTGCCGGTCAAGTCGCTCTACATCGGCTTGCCAACCAACTCGCCGCTGCGCGTGGCGATTGTGCGCAACATCGAAGCCGCCGGCGGCACCGAGATCGTCAACGATCCCAAGCAGGCGGAAGCGGTCATGGAAGTCGTCCTGCCTGAGAAACGCGAGCGCGTGCTGCTGTCCCTGAACGGCGAAGGCCAGCCCGTCGAATTCACGCTGCTGTACCGTTTTTCCTTCCACGTGCGCGACAACAATGAGCATGAGCTGATACCGGTCACGGCCCTGACCTTGAAACGCGACATGAGCTTCAACTCGTCCTTCGCCTTGGCCAAGGAACAGGAAGCCGACAATCTTTACCGCGACATGCAACAGGACCTGGCGCTGCAGATCCTGCGCCGTCTTTCGGCCATGAAGCTGCCGCAGTGAGACTCCATGCAACTGCGGCCCGACGCCCTTGACGCGCACGTAGGCAAGCCGCTGGCGCCACTCTACGTGATCGCCAGCGACGAACACCTGCTCGCCATCGAGGCAGCCGACAAGATACGCAAGGCGGCGCGCGCCCAGGGTTTTTCCGAGCGCGAGGTGCTGACCGTGGAACGCGGCTTCAAGTGGGGCGAGCTGATGGCGGCCAACCAGTCGCAATCGCTGTTCGGCGACAAGAAGCTGGTCGAATTGCGCATCCCCACCGGCAAGCCGGGCAAGGATGGCGGACAAGCCTTGCAGCAGTATGCAGCCGATCTCTCGCCCGACAACGTTACCCTGATCACGCTGCCCAAGCTCGACTGGGCCACGCAAAAGGCGGCCTGGGTCGCCAGCCTGCAGCAGGCTGCGGTGTACATCGACATCCCCATGGTCGAGCGCACGCAATTGCCCAACTGGATAGGCATGCGCCTGGCAGCCCAGGGCCATAGTGCCGGCAAGGAGAGCGTCGCCTTCATCGCCGACCGCGTGGAAGGCAACCTGCTCGCGGCGCACCAGGAAATCCAGAAGCTCGCCCTGCTCTACCCCGAAGGCAAGCTCGAATTCGAGCAGGTGCACGACGCCGTGCTGAACGTGGCGCGCTACGACGTGTTCAAACTGAACGAAGCCATGCTGGGCGGCGACGTGGCGCGCCTGGTGCGCATGATGGAAGGCTTGGAAGGCGAAGGCGAGGCGCTGCCGCTGGTGCTATGGGCCATGGCCGAGGAAGTCCGCACGCTGCTGAAGTTGAAAGCCGCCATGGCCGAAGGCCGTCAGCTCGGCATGCTGATGAAGGAATACCGCATCTGGGGTCCGCGCGAACGGCTGATGGAACCGGCCTTGCGCCGATTACGCCTGTCCACGCTCGAAGCCTGCCTGCAGGATGCGGCGCAGATCGACCGGATGATCAAGGGTCTACGCGCAAAGAAACATGCCGGCGACGCCTGGGACAGCCTGCGCGAACTGGGCATGCGGATTGCGCGCGGAACACCCGTCTAGGGTAATATAAACACCCCTCTCCCACGGGTGGTGAGGGCGGGGTTTCTGGTAGCATGCTACCAGCCGCCCGAACGACACTCGCCTGCAAGCGAGTGGCTCTTCCCTATAGGGACACAGGGGAGAGGGGCAGGGGTGAGGGACGTTGCGATTTGGCTGCGCCCCTTGGAAACAATCGAGTGAAAGTCCCAGATTTTCCTCAAGCGTAGTCAATTCACGACGTCCCTCACCCCCTCCCCTCTCCCGCCCGCGGGCGAGGGGCGATCAGTAAACTGCGACATTAACCATGAACATCGCCCAATACATGCAACAAATCGGCCGCAAGGCACGCGAAGCTTCGCGCGCCATGGCCCGTGCCGACACCGCCGCCAAGAACCGTGCGCTGACCTTGATCGCCACGGCCATCCGCCGCGACGCCGACCTGCTGCGCGAAGCGAACAAGAAGGACCTCGACGCTGCCCGCGCCAACGGCCTGGAGCCGGCCATGCTGGACCGCCTCACGCTGTCGGACAAAGCCATCGCCACCATGGCCGAGGGCCTGGAGCAGATCGTCGCCCTGCCCGACCCGATCGGCGAAATCTCGAACATGAAATACCGCCCGACCGGCATCCAGGTCGGCCAGATGCGCGTGCCGCTGGGCGTGATCGGCATCATCTATGAAGCACGCCCGAACGTAACGGTCGATGCCGCCGGCCTGTGCATCAAGAGCGGCAATGCCACCATCCTGCGCGGCGGCTCCGAAGCGATCCATTGCAATCAGGCGCTGGCTGTGATCGTCAAGGAAGGCTTGCAAGGCGCGGGGCTGCCGGCTGAAGCGGTGCAAGTCATTGAGATCACGGACCGCGCCGCAGTCGGTGAATTGATCACCATGACCGAATACGTCGATGTGATCGTGCCGCGCGGCGGCAAGGGCCTGATCGAGCGCCTGATGAAGGAATCCAAGGTGCCGATGATCAAGCATTTGGACGGCATCTGCCACGTCTACATCGACGACAAGGCCGATCTGGCCAAGGCCCGTGACATCGCCTTCAACGCCAAGTGCCATCGCTACGGCACCTGCAACACGATGGAAACGCTCCTGGTCGCGCGCGCCGTGGCGCAGCAAGCCCTGCCGCAACTGGCAGAACTTTATCGTGCCCGCGAAGTGGAACTGCGCTGCGACGACGAAGCCCATGCCATCCTGGCCGCTGCCCCTGTCAACTACCCGCATTTGAAAAAAGCCATCGCCGAAGATTGGGACACCGAATACCTCGCACCGATCCTCGCCGTGAAAATCGTGGCGGACATGGACCAAGCGATCGCGCACATCAACACCCACTCGTCGCAACACACCGATGCCATCGTCACCGAAGACTACACGCGCGCCATGCGTTTCCTGCGCGAAGTCGATTCGGCTTCGGTCATGGTCAATGCCTCGACGCGCTTTGCCGACGGTTTCGAATACGGCCTGGGCGCCGAAATCGGCATCTCGAACGACAAGCTCCACGCGCGCGGCCCGGTCGGCCTCGAAGGGCTGACCTCGCTCAAATACGTGGTGTTCGGCCACGGCGAAGTGCGTCAATAAACTGCGCCAATAGGAACCATCATGCCCTGGGTCAAAGCGCTGCACATCGTCTTCGTGATTTCATGGTTCGCCGGCTTGTTCTACCTGCCGCGCATCCTGGTCAACCTGGCAATGGAAAACGATCAGGCGGCCAGGGCGCGATTGCTGCTGATGGCGAAAAAGCTTTACCGCTTCATGACCATGCTGGCCGTGCCGGCCCTGTTCTTCGGCCTCGTCATGTGGCTGTATTACGGTGTCGGCCAGGGGCCGGGCAACGGCTGGCTGCATGCCAAGCTGGCCTTGGTCGTGGTGCTGATCGGTTACCATCATGCCTGCGGGTCGCTTCTGAAGAAATTCGAACGCGGCGAAAACAAACGCAGCCACGCCTGGTTCCGCTGGTTCAATGAATTGCCCGTTCTGGTCTTGCTTGCCATCGTGATTCTCGTCGTCGTCAAACCCTTTTGAAACAAAGGCCGCCCGTCATGCCGAAAGTCTGCGAATACTTTTTTGCTCCACACTCGCCCTGGGCCTACCTGGGCCATGCGCGCTTCGTTGCGCTCACGCAGAAACACGCCGTGCAGGTCGAAATCAAGCCGTGCGACCTGGGCAAGGTATTCAACGTCTCGGGCGGCTTGCCGCTGGCCAAACGCGCGCCGCAACGCCAGGCTTACCGCCTGGTCGAGTTGAAACGCTGGAGCGAATTCCTCGGCCTGCCCTTGAACCTGCAGCCCAAGTTCTTCCCGGTCCCGCCCGAGCTGGCGGCCAAGTTCATCATCGCCGTGCAACTGGCGCACGGCACGGCTACCGCGCTGGACGTCACCGGCGCCGTGATGAAGGGCCTGTGGGCGGAAGATAAAAACATCTCCGATGGCGATACGCTGGCCGGCATGGCGACGACGCTGGAGCTGGACGGCAAGGCACTGGTCAAATCGGCCGAGACGGCAAGCGTGCAAGCGGAATACGACCGCTTCACCGATCAGGCAATGGCCGGCAACGTGTTCGGCTCGCCGTGGTACGTGGTAGACGGCGAACCGTTCTGGGGCCAGGACAGGCTCGATTTCGTCGAAAGGGCGTTTGCGAAGTAACGCAGCAACTCCCCTCTCCCACGGGTGGGAGAGGGGCCGGGGGTGAG
>FTKD01411781.1_pt1 | contig 37319 bp, 33 predicted proteins | sample 1658191 | NCBI WGS metagenome assembly FTKD01 (sample SAMEA3914808, study PRJEB12502) | metagenome | biome: forest; material: soil | place: Canada | collected 2011-08-03 | depth 0.3 m
GGCCAGGATGCGCTTCGCGCCGGCCGCGACGGCCACGCCGATCGCCACGCGCTCGGCGCAGTTGGTGAGGCCGTACGACGCGTTCTCCACGTTGACGCCCAGGTGCACGCGGCCCTGGTCGTCCAGCACGGCGGCGGCGACGCGGAAATCGGAATAGGGCGCGTGCGCGTTGGGCAGCACGGCGCGGGCACGCGCCACCAGGTCGGCGAGCTCGGCCTGCGTGACCGGCCGCGAAGCGGGGGCGGCGCTCAGGATGCGAGGCCCGCGGCGCGCACGGCCTGCTCGAAGGACTCGGCGAGTTCCTTCGGGGCCGCGTCCAGCATTGCGCGGGCGTTCCTCAGCAGGCCCGGGGACACGGCCGAACGGAACACGAATTGCACGATCTCTTCGTGGTATTCCGCCGTGGCGGGGCAGGTCGCGTGGAGGTCAATCGTCATGCAGCGGTTCTCCCGTGTTGGCCAGGGCCAGCGATTCGCGGATTTTCTCCGTCGAGGCCCACAGCGTGAAGACGAGGGTCTTCAGCGTCGGATCGCCCGGAGTCTGCAGCAGTGGAGGAACGCTGTCGAGTCCGTCGATGTTGAGCACGCCCACCACGTCCTGCGCCACGGTCAGGTCGTCGTGCGTGACGATGCGCCCGATCGGCAGCGACAGCACCCACTGCAGGCGCGGATTGAGCTTGGCCTGCTCGGGGCCGGGCAGCACGCCGGCGGTCCAGCTGGCGTCGCGGCGGCGGATCGAGAACGGCGTGCCGTCGGTGAACGCGCGGCCGGTGCTGCCGTGATCGAGCTCGAGTTCGATGTCGTGCTCCGGCGCCCACGTCATGTTGTCCCAGGCGCCCGCGATCATGCGCAGCGCGTTGGCGCTCGGCACGAAGATGTTGGCGCGCACCAGCGCCACGTCCACGTTCAGCTGCGACGCCGCGAGCGCGCGGAGCTGCTGCACCAGCATGCGCACGCGGCGCAGGTGGTCGTCGGGCAGGCGCGGGTAGGCGATGAAGCGCGCCCACTTGTCGTAGTTCGAGATGTTGAGCACCTCGCTGTGGCCGCCGGCGATGCGGCGTTCGTGCACGCCCCGGCACGGCGCGATGAAGCCCGTGGCGCCGCTGGCGCCGGCGCGCGCGGCGATCGGGCCGGCAAGACGGGAGAACAGCTCCGCGGCGCGCACCACCCAGTCGCCGGTGGCGCGTTCGTTGCGCACGGCCTGCAGCCAGCGCTTGCGCAGCAGCGTCGAACCCCACGGAAAGTCGCGCCGCACGATGCTGCCGGTGAGCACGACGCGGTCGAAGCGGATGTTGCCGTTCTCGGCCTCGAGCACTTCCAGCGCGAGCCAGGTGCCGAAGCTGTGGGCGATCAGGCTGACGCGTTTCGCGCCGGTGCGGTCCATCAGGTCGCGCAGCTCGGTGCGCAGCCATTGCACGCGGTTCGCCCGCGTCCACGGCAGCAGGAACGACAGCACGCCGAAGAAGCCGTAGTCGAGGTGGTACGGAATCAGCCCGTAGCGGGCGAGGTAGGGCGTGATCTGCTTCTGCCACTGTCCGCGCGTGCGGATCCCGTGCAGCGTCACGACGATCTTGAGGGGCACCTGGTTCTCTCCCGCCGCCTCGCGTCCTTCGGAACTGCCAAAGGAAAATGCGAGCCGTAGCCCGCATTCTGGAGAGTCACTGGCTCACTGCGTGAGGCGCCCGGAAGGCGCGCCGCGCAGTTGCCGGGTCACTGCGGGGCAGGCACCGGATAGGCCGTCGGATAGGCGTTGGGCGCGGCGTTGCCGGTGGTGACCGGCGGGGCGCGCATCACGCGCACGCGACCGCCGGTGGTGACCATGATCACCGGGTCGCCGGCGGCGAAGGTTTCGCTGCCCACGCCCTGGATCACCGAGCGGCGATCGCCGTTCTTCAGCTGGACCAGGATCTCGATCGCCTGTTGCTGCGTGGCGTCGCGCTCGACGGCGTTGCCGATGAGGCCGCCGGCGATCGCGCCGACGATGCCCACGATGCCACTCGTGCGCGGGCCGCCCACGTTGGAGCCGGCGATGCCGCCGATGACGGCGCCGCCGACGGTGCCGACGCCGCTCTGGCTGCCCTGCAGCGTGACGGGGCGGATCGACAGCACGGTGGCGTCCTGGACGGACGACATGCGCTGGGCGTCGTAGCGATTGACGACGTCGGGGTTGGCAGTCTGGCAGGCGGCCAGGGAACCGAGGGCGGCGATGGACGCCACGGTGACGAGTTGCTTGAACATGAGAATTCTCCGGGGATGACCTGCCAACGTCGGCCGGGCGGCAGCCGTTGACATTCTTCAGATGCTCTCACTCTGCAGCAAAGCAATTGCCAGAGGTGGGCGAAGGGAGGTAAAGAAATGTTCCCTGCAAGCCAGCGTTCAGCCGTGCGTCATCCGTGCAATCGGCTGTTGCGCGGCACGCTGGCCAGCAGGAACTCCATCTGGTCGGCCAGGATGCGGCGGCCGCGCAGGATCATGTCCTCGTGCAGGCTGGGCACGTAGGGCAGGTACATCAGGGTCATGTTGGCCTCCTCGGGCAGGCGATTGCCCTTGCGGCCGTTGCACGACCGGCAGGCGGTGATGCAGTTCATCCACGTGTCGAGGCCGCGGCGCGAGACCGGGATGATGTGTTCGCGGGTGAGTTCCTCGCTCACGTGGCGTCCGCCGCAGTAGGCGCAGACATGGCGATCGCGGGTGAACAGCTTGCCGTTGGTGAGCGCCGGCGTCTGGCGCCAGGCGCGCGAGGGGATGGAGCCGCGCACCGCGATGATCGAGTGCACCTCGATGCGCGATTGCCGGCCGGTGGCGCGCTGCGTGCCGCCCCGCATGACGTGGCACGGGTCGCCCAGCGTCCATGCGACGGCGTCGCAGGCATAGAGGACGGCGGCCTCCTTGACCGTCATCCAGGCTTGCGGCCTTCCCGACACGTCCAGCTGCAGAACATCCATTTCCGGATCGCTCCTTGATCCCGCAAGCATACAACTACTGGATGAAACCTCAACCAGGCGCCCATCCGGCGTGTTGCAGGCGTGCCATCGCGCTCGGCCACGCGGCACCGGGAAAGGCCGATGCGAGCGCGGCTTCAGCGTTAACCACTATAGAAATCGCACGATCGTGCTAATTCGTGTCGGTTTCATGACCACGACAGCGAGTTTCTAGGATCGCGACCCTAAAAAAAGTGTGCGACGGCATTGGCTCCGGGCCCGGACCTATGCAAAATAGCACGACCGTTCGATTTCTTCGTCCAGCCGGCAAATCCGGAGGACCCGGATCCCGGCCGGCACTCAACGAACTCCGGCTCGCCCCGGCAGATCCCGTGACCGACGCTTCCACTCTTCGCCGCCCGCCCCGCCCCCTGCAAAAGGGTCTGCAGACGCGCGCCACGATCATCGAGGCGGCGCTGGCCCTGGCGGCCAACAAGGGCCTCGAAGGCCTGTCCATCGGCTTGCTGGCCGAGGTCACTGGCATGAGCAAGTCGGGCGTCTTCGCGCACTTCGGGTCGCGCGAGGAACTGCAGATCTCGGTGATCCGAGACTATCACGTCAAGTTCGAGGAAGAAGTCTTTCTTCCGGCCATCCGCGAGGTGCGCGGCCTGCCGCGCCTGCGCGCCATGTTCGAGCGCTGGGTGCGTCGCGTCTCGTTCGAGATCGATTCCGGCTGCATCTACATCAGCGGCGCCGTCGAGTTCGACGATCGCCCGGGCCCGGTGCGCGACGCGCTGGCCACCATGGTGCAGACCTGGCAGGACGCGCTCACGCGCTCCATCCAGCTGGCGATCGACGAGGGCCACCTGTCCGGCGAAACCTCGCCCGAGCAGCTGATGTTCGAGATCCACGGCCTGATCCTCGCGCTGCACCACGACGCGCGCTTCCTGCGCAATCCCGGCAGCGTCGAGCGCGCGCGGCTGGGCTTCGAGCGCCTGCTGGCGCACTCGCTCGTCACCAGATCCAGCACGACGTCCGGCCCGGCGCCGGACGCCGCTCCGCCCCGGTCGAAAGAGGCGCGCACGCCGCGCCGCTGATCGCCTTTCCTTTCCGCTTTCCACGACTCGTTCCAGGAGCTTCCGACATGCCCCAATACAACCCGCCGCTGCGCGACATGCAATTCGTGCTGCATGAAGTCCTGAACATCGCGGACGAACTGAAGGCCTTGCCACAGCATGCGGAAACCGATGTCGACACGATCAACGCCGTGCTCGAGGAAGGCGGCAAGTTCGCCTCCGAAGTGATCTTCCCGCTGAACCTGAGCGGCGACGCCGAAGGCTGCCATCTCGACAAGACCACGCACGAAGTGACCCCGCCCAAGGGCTTCAAGGAAGCCTACAAGACCTTCGTCGAAGGCGGCTGGGCGGCGCTGTCGTGCGACACCGAATTCGGCGGCCAGGGCCTGCCCGTCGCGCTGAACCAGTGCTTCTACGAGATGCTCAACAGCGCCAACCAGGCCTGGACGATGTACCCGGGGCTGTCGCACGGCGCGTACGAGGCGCTGAAGGCGCACGGCACCGCGGAGCAGAAGGCGATGTACCTGCCCAAGCTGACCTCGGGCGAATGGACCGGCACGATGTGCCTGACCGAACCGCATTGCGGCACCGACCTGGGCCTGCTGCGCTCCAAGGCCGAGCCGCAAGGTGACGGCACTTTCAAGATCACCGGCGCCAAGATCTTCATCTCGGCCGGCGAGCACGACATGGTGTCCAACATCCTGCACCTCGTCCTCGCGCGCCTGCCGGACGCGCCCGCCGGCTCGAAGGGCATCTCGCTGTTCGTCGTGCCCAAGTTCAAGGTCAACAAAGACGGCTCGCTGGGCGCGCGCAACACGATCTTCTGCGCCGGCATCGAGCACAAGATGGGCATCCACGCCAACTCCACCTGCCAGATGGTGCTCGAAGGCGCTGTCGGCACGATGGTGGGCGAGCCCAACAAGGGCCTGGCCGCGATGTTCGTGATGATGAACGCCGCCCGCCTGGGCGTGGGCGTGCAGTCGCTGGGCCTGACCGAAGTGGCGTACCAGAACGCCGTGGTCTACGCCAAGGATCGCCTGCAGATGCGTGCGCTGTCGGGCCCGAAGGCGCCGGACAAGCCGGCCGACCCGATCATCGTGCACCCCGACGTGCGCAAGATGCTGATGACCGCGCGCGCCTACGCCGAAGGCGGTCGCGCGCTGGCCATCCACACCGCGCTGCTGATCGACAAGGAACTGCACCACCCCGACGCCGACGTCCGCAAGGAATGCGCCGACGAGGTGGCGCTGCTGACGCCCATCGTCAAGGCCTTCATGACCGACAACGGCTGGATCGCGACGTCGCATTGCATGCAGGTGTACGGCGGCCACGGCTTCATCCACGAGTGGGGCATGGAGCAGTACGTGCGCGATGCGCGCATCAACATGATCTACGAAGGCACCAACACGATCCAGTCGCTGGACCTGCTGGGCCGCAAGGTGCTGGGCGACAACGGCGCCAAGCTCAAGAAGTTCGGCAAGAAGATCGCCGAGTTCGTCGAGGAAGAGGGCATCAGCGAAGCGATGCAGGAATTCGTGAACCCGCTCGCCGAACTGGGCGACAAGGTCACGAAGCTGACCACCGAGATCGGCATGAAGGCGTTCCAGAACCCCGACGAAGTCGGCGCCGCCGCGGTGGACTACCTGCGCGTGTGCGGCCACCTCGTGTTCGCCTATTTCTTCGCCCGCATGGCCAAGGTCGCGCTGGAGCACAAGGATTCCGGCGACACCTTCTACAAGGCCAAGCTGACGACGGCGCGCTTCTACTTCGCCAAGCTGCTGCCCGAGACGGCCGGGCTGATCCGCACGTGCCGCGCCGGCCTGGCGCCGCTGATGGAGATGGACGAGGCGCTGTTCTGATCGTCGAAGCCAAGCACATCCCACGCGCGACGAAGTCGCGTGTCTGACACGAAATCGCCGCTTTCAGAGCGATCATTGGTCCGCGGCCCCGGCCGTTCCAACAAACCTAGGAGACCCTCTTGAAAAAAGCAGCAGTTGCATTCGTTCTCGCCACGGCCAGCATCCTCGCGATGGCGCAGGCGACGCCGGCAGGCCTGTGGAAGACCATCGACGACGACGGCAAGACCGAGAAGTCGACGGTGCGCATCACGGTCGTCAGTGGCGTGTTCACCGGCAAGGTCGAGCACATCACCGATCCGGCCAAGGCCGACGAGAAGTGCGTCAAGTGCGAGGACGAGCGCAAGGACCAGCCGATCGTGGGCATGACCATCATCAACGACGTCAAGCAGGATGCGGAAGAGCCGGGCCTATGGACCGGTGGCCTGATCCTGGATCCGGCCAAGGGCAGCACCTACAAGGTACGCCTGAAGGTCATCGAAGGCGGCAAGAAACTGGAAGTGCGCGGCTACATCGGCTCGCCGATGTTCGGCCGCACGCAGACCTGGATTCGAGCCGAGTAACGAAGAAGCAAGACCCGGGGCCGGGCAGCAGCACGCTGCCGGCCGACCCCGTTCACCTCTGGAGAGAAACAAAGTGAGTCGATTCCAAGTTCGCAAGGTGGCCGTGCTCGGCGCCGGCGTGATGGGCGCGCAGATCGCCGCCCATCTGGTCAACGTCAAGGTGCCGGTCGTGCTGTTCGACCTGCCCGCCAAGTCCGGCCCGAAGAACGGGATCGTCACGAAGGCCGTCGACGGCCTGAAGAAGCTCAAGCCGGCGCCGCTGGGCGTGGCCGACGACGCCGCGCTGATCCAGCAGGCCAACTACGAGACCGACCTCGAACTGCTGCGCGACTGCGACCTGGTCATCGAGGCCATCGCCGAGCGCATGGACTGGAAGCTGGACCTGTACACCAAGGTCGCCCCGTTCATCGCCCCGCACGCGATCGTCGCCTCCAACACCTCGGGCCTGTCGATCACCAAGCTGTCGGAAGTGCTGCCCGAAGAGATCAAGCCGCGCTTCTGCGGCATCCACTTCTTCAACCCGCCGCGCTACATGAGCCTGGTGGAGCTGATCCCCACGCCCACCACGCAGCCGCTGATCCTCGACCAGCTCGAGACCTTCGTCACCACGGCGCTCGGCAAGGGCATCGTGCGCGCGAAGGACACCCCCAATTTCGTGGCCAACCGCGTCGGCATCGCCGGCATGCTGGCCACCATCATCGAAGCCGAGAAGTTCGGCCTCAGCTACGACCTCGTCGACGACCTCACCGGCAAGAAGCTGGGCCGCGCGAGCTCGGGCACGTTCCGCACCGCGGACGTCGTCGGCCTCGACACGATGGCCCACGTCATCAAGACGCTGCAGGACAACCTGAAGGACGATCCGTTCTTCCCCAGCTACGCGACGCCCGCCGTCGTCGGCCGCCTGATCGAACAGGGCGCGCTGGGCCAGAAGACCGGTGCCGGCTTCTACAAGAAGGTCGGCAAGGAGATCCAGCGTCTCGACCCCGCCAGCGGCACCTACGTGGCCGGCGGCGCCAAGGCCGACACCATCGTCGACCGCATCCTCAAGAAGCCCGCGGCCGAGCGCCTGAAGCTGCTGCGCGAATCCACCAACCCGCAGGCGCAGTTCCTGTGGGCCATCCTGCGCGACAGCTTCCACTACGCCGCCGTGCACCTCGTCGACATCGCCGACTCCGCGCGCGAGATCGACTTCGCGATGCGCTGGGGCTTCGGCTCGAAGCAGGGCCCGTTCGAGCTGTGGCAGGACGCCGGCTGGAAGCAGGTCGCCGAGTGGATCAAGGAAGACATTGCCGCCGGCAAGGCGCTGTCGACCGCGGCGCTGCCCGCCTGGGTGTTCGACGGCCGCGACGGCGTACACACCGCGGAAGGCTCCTGGAGCGCCGCGCAAGCCAAGTACCTGCCGCTCTCGACGCTGGACGTCTACAAGCGCCAGCCGTTCCCGGAAACGGTGCTGGGCGCCGGCGGCGCGAGCGCGCTGAAGTCGGGCACCGAAGAGTTCAAGAACGACGAAGTGCGCGTCTGGACGCTGGACGGCGAAGTGCTGATCGCCAGCATCACCGCCAAGCTGCACCTGATCTCGCCGACCGTCACCGAGGGCCTGCTGAAGGCCGTCGAGATCGCTGAAGCGAAGTACAAGGGCCTGGTGATCTGGTCGCCGGACGAGATGTTCTCCGCCGGTGCCAACCTCGAGGCGCTGATGCCCGTCTTCATGAAGATGGGCGCCAAGGGCATCGCACCGGAAGAAAAGAAGCTGCAGGACATGATGCTCCGCCTGCGCTATTCCACCGTGCCGGTCGTCTCGGCGGTCCGCGGCATGGCGCTGGGCGGCGGCTGCGAGCTGGCGATCTACTCGTCGGCGCGCGTCGCCGGGATGGAAAGCTACATGGGCCTGGTGGAAGTCGGCGTCGGCCTCGTGCCGGGCGGCGGCGGCCTGACCTACATCGCACGCCGCGCGGCGGAGAACGCCGCCAAGGCGCCGGGCAGCGACCTGCTCGCGTTCCTGAAGGACGGCGTCGTCGCCGCGGCCTCGGCCACGGTGGGCACCAGCGCGCTCGAGTCGCGCAAGATCGGCTACCTGCTCGATTCCGACATCGTCGTCCCGCACAAGGACGAGCTGCTGTACGTGGCCTCGGCGCAGGCCAGGGCGATGTACGAGACGGGGTATCGCCCGCCGGTCAAGCGCCTGATTCCCGTCGCCGGCCGCTCCGGCATCGCGACGATCAAGGCCTCGCTGGTGGCGATGCGCGACGGCGGCTTCATCAGCCAGCACGACTTCTTCATCGGCAGCCTGATCGCCGACGTCTGCTGCGGCGGCGAAGTGGATGCCGGCACGCTGGTGACCGAGGAATACCTGATGGCGCTCGAGCGCAAGCACTTCTGCGCGCTCCTGGAGCACCCGAAGACGCAGGAACGCATCATGGGCATGCTGCAGACCGGCAAGCCCGTCCGCAACTGACTGGAACGAGACTCAACATGAGCAAGCAACTTTCCGACGCCTACATCGTCGCAGCCACCCGCGCGCCGATCGGCAAGTCCGGTCGCGGCATGTTCCGCAACACGCGCCCCGACGACCTGCTGGTGGCCGTGATCCAGGCCGCGCTGGCCCAGGTGCCCACGCTCGATCCGGCCGCGATCGAAGACGCCATCGTCGGCTGCGCGATGCCCGAAGGCGAGCAAGGCCTGAACTTCGCCCGCACCAGCGTGCTGCTGGCCGGCCTGCCCAATACGGTGGGCGGTATCACGGTGAACCGCTTCTGCGCGTCCGGCCTGTCGGCCGTGCAGATGGCCGCCGACCGCATCCGCGTGGGCGAGGCCGACGTCATGATCGCCGCCGGCGCCGAGAGCATGAGCATGGTGCCGATGAGCGGCAACAAGCCCTCGTTCAACCCGCACGTGTTCGACAAGGACGAGAACATCGGCATCGCCTACGGCATGGGCCTGACGGCCGAGAAGGTCGCCGAGAAGTGGAAGGTCTCGCGCGAGGCGCAGGACGCGTTCGCGCTGGCCTCGCACCAGAAGGCGATCAAGGCGATCGCCGACGGCCAGTTCAAGGACGAGATCACGCCGGTCGAGGTCTTCACCCGCACGCCGAATCTGAGCACGGGCGAGATCGACGTCACCAGCCGCATGGTCGACACCGACGAGGGCCCGCGTCCCGACACGTCGCTCGAAGGCCTGGCCAAGCTCAAGGCCGTGTTCGCCGCCAAGGGCAGCGTCACCGCCGGCAACAGCTCGCAGACCAGCGACGGCGCCGGCTGCCTGATCCTGTGCAGCGAGAAGGCCCTGAAGCAGTTCGGCCTGACGCCGCTGGCGCGCTTCGTGAGCTTCGCGTCCAAGGGCGTGCCGCCCGAGATCATGGGCATCGGCCCGATCGAGGCCATTCCCGCCGCGCTCAAGAGCGCCGGCCTGAACATCTCGCAGATGGACTGGATCGAACTGAACGAAGCCTTCGCCGCCCAGGCGCTGGCCGTGATCGACACCGTCGGCCTCGACGCCACCAAGGTCAACCCGATGGGCGGCGCGATCGCCCTCGGCCACCCGCTGGGCGCCACCGGCGCGATCCGCTCCGCCACCGTCGTCCACGCCCTGCGCCGCAACAACCTGAAGTACGGCATGGTCACCATGTGCGTCGGCACGGGCCAGGGCGCCGCAGGCATCTTCGAACGCGTCTGATCACGCGTTCCCGAACGGCGGCAGGCAGTCGGCTCATCGCTACCCGCGGTTTGCCGGCCCTGCCGTCTTTTCACGTCTGCGCACCGGCCCGCCGCGAGACAATCACGACCAGACAACCAGAGGTTCCGACATGAGCATCCGCACCGTCAACACGAACGGCGTCGCCGTCATCGAGATCGCGCGTCCCGAGAAGAAGAACGCGCTGACGCAGGCGATGTACACGGCGATGGCCGAGGCCATCGTCGCCGCCGACGCCGACGCCAGCATCCGCGCGCTGCTGATCATGGGCCAGCCGGGCATCTTCACGTCGGGCAACGACCTCGAGGACTTCATGCAGCGCCCGCCGCAGGGCGAGGACGCGCCGGTGTTCCAGTTCATGAAGGCGCTGGCCGACTGCGGCAAGCCGGTGGTGGCGGCCGTCACCGGCGGCGCGATCGGCGTCGGCACCACGATGCTGCTGCACTGCGACCTCGTGTACGTGAGCGACGAGGCGCGCCTGGCGATGCCGTTCGTCAGCCTGGGCCTGGTGCCCGAGTACGCGTCCAGCCTGCTGATCCCGCAGCGCGTGGGCCATGCCAAGGCCACCGAGCTGCTGCTGCTGGGCGAGCCGTTCAACGGCGAGAGCGCGGTGGAGATGGGCATCGCCAACGCGGTGCTGCCGGCCGCCGAGGTGGTGAACCACGCGCGCCGCATGGCCGAGCGCTTCAACGCGCTGCCGCCGGGTGCCGTGCGCGAGAGCAAGGCGCTGATGCGGCGCGGCCAGCAGGCGTTGGTCAAGGAGACGATCGCCGTCGAAGCCGGGATCTTCGGCAAGCGCCTGCGCAGTCCCGAGGCCCAGGAGGCGTTCCAGGCCTTCTTCCAGAAGCGCAAGCCGGACTTCTCCAAATTCTGATGACTTCCGAGCTCACGCTCGCGCCCCGCGATGCCGGGGCCACGCTGCCGCCGTCGTCGCCGTTCCGGGTGGCGACGCTCGCGGCGAAGCTCGCGCTGCTGCCGCTGCTGATCGCGCAGGGCAGGCGCATGCGCGCCACCGCGTTGAAGCTGCCGGAGGCGGCCGGCGAGCGCCATGGCATCGCCGGCAGCGGCCGCGTGGCGTTGCGCGTGCTGATCGTGGGCGACTCGTCGGCGGCCGGTGTCGGCGTGGGCACGCAGGACGAAGCCTTCGCCGGCCAGCTGGCGCAGGCGCTGGCGGAGCGCACCGGCGCGGCGGTGGGCTGGCAACTGGTGGCCACCAGCGGCCACACCGCCCACGACGCCGCGCGGGCGCTTGCCAACGCGACGCTGACCGGGGCCGACCTGCTCGTCACGGCGCTGGGCGTCAACGACGTCGTGAGCCAGACGCGGCCAGCCCAATTCCTGCGCTCGCTCGACGACATCCACGCGCTCGCGGTGACGCGGGCGCAGATCACGCATTCATGGCATTGCGGCTTGCCGCCGATGGGCACTTTCCCGCTGTTGCCGCAGCCGCTGCGCTGGATCCTCGGGCGCGACGCCGCGCACCTGGACAACGCCCTGGGGCGCCACCTGGCAGGCCAGGCCGGCCGGCTGCATCTGCCGCTGCCCGAGGCACCGCGCATGCCGGGCAAGAACGATTCGACGCCCGAAGGCTGGATGGCGCGCGACGGCTTCCATCCGGGGCTGCTGGGCTACCGGCAGTGGGGGCGGCAGGTGGCCGAGGCGATCGGCTAGCGTCGTGAACCCGGCTCAGCGCGGGATCGGGCGCGGCTTGCCTTCGCGGTCGATCGCCACGTAGGTCAGGTTGGCCTCGGTCACCTTGACCACCTGCACGTCGGCCGGATTGCGCTCGGCATAGACCTCCACCCGCACCGTGATCGACGTGTTGCCCACGCGCTCGACCGTGGCGTAGAAGCTCAGCAGGTCGCCGATGGACACCGGCTGCTTGAAGATGAACTGGTTCACCGCGACGGTGGTGACGCGCCCCTTGGCGATGCGCACCGGCAGCACCGAGCCGGCCAGGTCGACCTGGGCCATGATCCAGCCGCCGAAGATGTCGCCGTTCGCGTTCGAATCGGCCGGCATCGGCAGCACGCGCATCACCAGCTCCTTGTCGGAGGGCAGCGAGGCGGGCGCCTGGGTGGTGGCTTGCAGTTCAGCGTGGGTCATCGGGGCGTCTTCCTGGAATCGAGCTCGTCCTTGATTGTGCTTCAAAGGGTTTACCCTGTGTTTTGAATTCAGTCACGGAATCGTCGGTCGCTGTCCCTAAACTGCGTCCGCCGGTGAGCCGGACAACAAGAAACGCCGTTCGCGCCGGGATGCGAACCGGTGAGGGTGAACAGGCCCTGGGGCGACCGCCGCGAGGCTGTCGCCCTTCGTCTTTTTGCGGCGGTCAACGCGGCGCCGCGATTCTTGTTATGGTCCTCGCCGCCCCCATCTGCGACCCACATGCATCCCTCTCCGCCCGCCGCCGCCCGAGACGCCACGCCCGCCACCCAAGCGCGCAGCGACTGGTACACCCTGAAGCGGCTGATGCCGTACTTCTGGGAGTACCGCGTGCGCATGGTCGTCGCGCTGGTGTTCCTGATCGGGGCGAAGGTGGCCAGCGTCAGCGTGCCGCTGCTGTTGAAGCGGCTGGTGGACGCGCTCAACATCTCCACCACCGATCCGCGCGCGCTGCTGGTGGTGCCGCTGGGGCTGCTGCTCGGCTACGCCGGCCTGCGCCTGGCGATGACGCTGTTCACCGAGTTGCGCGAGCTCGTGTTCGCACGCGCGACGTTCGGCGCGGCCAAGCGCGTGTCGCTGGAGACGTTCGAGCACCTGCACGCGTTGTCGCTGCGTTTCCACCTCGAGCGCCAGACCGGCGGCCTCACGCGCGACATCGAACGCGGCCGCAGCGCGCTGCAGACGCTTGTCTCGTACTCGCTCTACACCATCATCCCGACGCTGGTGGAGCTGTCGTTCGTCCTCGTGCTGCTGGGCACGAAGTTCGACCTGGGCTACGTGTGGATCACGCTCAGCGCGCTGCTCGTCTACAGCGTGTTCACGATCACGATCACCGAGTGGCGCACCAAGTACCGCAAGGCGATGAACGAGCTCGACTCGAAGGCCAACACGCGCGCCATCGACGCGCTGCTGAACTTCGAGACGGTGAAGTACTTCAACAACGAGCAGTACGAGTCGGCGCGCTACGAGACCGGCCTCGAGGCCTATCGCACCGCGCAGATGAAGTCGCAGGGCACGCTGTCGATGCTCAACACGGGCCAGCAGCTGATCATCGCCGCCAGCCTCGTGGCGCTGTTGTGGCGCGCCACTGGCGGCGTGATCGGCCACCACATGACGCTCGGCGACTTCGTGATGGTCAACGCGCTGCTGATCCAGCTGTACGTGCCGCTGAACTTCCTGGGTGTGCTGTACCGCGAGGTCAAGCAGGGGCTGACCGATCTGGAGCGCATGTTCGCGCTGCTCGAGAAGGATCGCGAGATCGCCGACGCGCCCGACGCGACGCTGCTGCAGGTCGCCGGCGGCGCCGTGCGCTTCGAGAACGTGAGCTTCGCGTACGACCCGGCGCGGCCCATCCTGCACGACGTCAGCTTCGAGATTCCGGCCGGCAAGACGGTGGCGGTGGTCGGGCCCAGCGGCGCCGGCAAGAGCACGCTGGCGCGGCTGCTGTACCGCTTCTACGACGTCACCGGCGGCGCGATCCGCATCGACGGCCAGGATCTGCGCGCGATCACGCAGCACAGCCTGCGCAGGGCGATCGGCATCGTGCCGCAGGACACGGTGCTGTTCAACGACACCGTGGGCTACAACATCGGGTACGGCCGGCCCGGCGCGACGCAGGCCGAGATCGAAGGCGCCGCGCGCGCGGCGCACATCCACGACTTCATCGCCGCCACGCCCAAGGGCTACGAGACGATGGTGGGCGAGCGCGGCCTGAAGCTGTCCGGCGGCGAGAAGCAGCGCATCGCGATCGCCCGCACGCTGCTGAAGAACCCGCCGCTGATGATCTTCGACGAGGCCACGTCCGCGCTCGATTCGGCCAACGAGCGCGCGATCCAGGGCGAGCTCGCGCAAGCCGCGCAGGGACGCACGACGCTGGTCATCGCGCATCGGCTGTCGACGGTGGTCAACGCCGCGCAGATCCTGGTGATGGCCGACGGCCGGGTCGTCGAACGCGGCACGCACCCCGAATTGCTCGCGCTCGACGGCCGCTACGCGCACATGTGGCGCCTGCAGCAGACACACGGCGACACCGCTGCTGCGAGCGACGCGCCCACGTCGCCGACGCTGGGTGACTCGGCGTTCGAACACGCCGTTCCTGCCAAGTAAGTCGCGCGCCGCCCGGAACCGCCGGGGCTACACTGCCCGTCGTGGAAACCAAGTGGCTCGAAGACTTCGTCAGCCTGGCCGAGACGCGCAGCTTCTCGCGTTCGGCCCAGCTCCGGCACGTCACGCAACCGGCGTTCTCGCGCCGCATCCAGGCGCTCGAGGCCTGGGCCGGGCTCGACCTGGTCGATCGCTCGTCGTATCCGACGCGGCTGACGCCGGCCGGCGAGACCTTCCACGGCCAGGCGCTCGAAGTGCTGGGCAGCCTGCAGGCCACGCGCAACATGATGCGCGGGCTGCAGGCCGGCGGCGCCGACATGATCGAGTTCGCGGTGCCGCACACGCTGGCATTCACGTTCTTCCCCACCTGGCTGATGGATCTGCGCAAGCGCTTCGGCGAGATGAAGAGCCGCCTGATCGCGCTCAACGTGCACGACGCCGTGATGCGGCTCACCGAAGGCAGCTGCGACCTGCTGGTGGCCTATCACCACGCCTCGCAGCCGCTGCAGCTGAGCCCCGACCGCTACGAGATGCTGAGCCTGGGCCAGGAGACGCTGGCGCCGTACGCCAAGGGCGGCCCGGACGGCAAGCCGCTGTTCCGGCTCGCCACGACCGGCAACGAACGCATCCCGTTCCTGGGCTACGCGTCGGGCGCCTACATGGCGCGCCTCGTCGACCAGATCCTGAAGTCCACGCCGGTGCAGCCCAATCTGGACACGGTCTACGAGACGGACATGGCCGAAGGCCTGAAGGCGATGGCGCTGGAAGGCCACGGCGTCGCGTTCCTGCCTTCCAGCTCCGTCAAGAAGGAGTTGCGCGCGCGCCGGCTGGTGTCGGCGGCGCCGCTCGTCGACGACACCGGCCACGCCTACGAGGTGACGATGGAGGTGCGGATCTACCGCGAGCGGCCCGAACTGGCGCGCCATCCCAAGGCCGGCGCGCAGGCACTGTGGGAGTTCCTGAAGGCCGGATGAGGGCGGTGCCGGCGGCGACCTGGCGACACCTTCGCGAACGCCAGGTTTCCATGCGCCAGCCTAGGTAATAACCCTTTTTGGCTATGCAAATGGTGCATGATGCGGCCTCCAAATGGCATTGGCGCCGCTCCGTGGCGCCGCATACAGTCCGCGACCATGCATCTTTTCCCGCACTCCAGCGCCACGCGCGCGACCCCTGAAGCACGCGCCCACCACGCGCGCTTCGCTGCGGGTGCCACGTTGATCTCGGCGCTGGTCGCCACCCTTTGCCTGGTGCCGTCGGCCCACGCCAAGGCCAAGCCCGAACCTGCCTCGGCGCCGGCCGACGTCGGGCCGCATCCCGTCCTCGACCGGATCCGGACGTCGGGCCACATCGTGCTCGCGCACCGCGAATCGTCGGTGCCGTTCTCGTACTACGACGCCGGCAAGAAGCCGGTGGGCTACGCGCTGGACCTGTGCAAGGACATCGCCGAGGCCGTGCGCAAGCACCTGGGCCTGAAGACGATCGCGATCGACTACCTGCCGATCACCACGGCCACGCGCATCGGCGCGATCGCCGGCGGCAAGGCCGACCTCGAGTGCGGCTCCACCACCAACAACGCTGAACGCCGCCAGAAGGTGGCCTTCACGATCCCGCACTACATCACCGGATCGCGTTTCGCGGTGCGCGCGGACAGCCCGATCGCGGAGCTGTCGCAGTTCGAGGGCCACGTGCTGGTGTCCACCGCCGGCTCCACCCCGTTCAAGGCCGTCGACGAGGCCAACCGCGACCGCCTGCTGCGCATCGACGTGCGCGCGGTGCCGGACAACGCCAAGGCGATGGAGATGCTCGCCAACAAGACCGCCGACGGCTTCGCGATGGACGACGTCCAGTTGTACGGCCTGATCGCCGAATCGGCCAACCCGGCCCAGTTCAAGGTGGTGGGCAAGTTCCTCACGATCGAGCCGCTGGCCATCATGATGAGCAAGGACGACCCCGCCTTCAAGAAGGTGGTCGACGACGAGATGCGCCATCTGATCCGCTCCGGCGAGGCCGAGAAGATCTACGATCGCTGGTTCATGACGCCGATCCCGCCCAAGAACGTGTCCATGAACCTGCCCATGAGCTATCTGCTGCGCGATTCCTGGAAGTATCCGTCCGACGCCGTCGCCAACTAGCACCGTCCGGGCGTGGCCCGGTACGTGCTTTCACGAACGGCATGAATGGGACATAACTCGCTAGACTGCGACAGGTCGCCGCAAGCCGCGGCTCCGAATTTCTTGATTGGCCACGAGCCAGTGAATTTGCAACCCGTCCCTCGAATAATCAGGAGCTGACATATGAAGAAGTCCCTATTGGTCGCCGCCTTGCTGGCCACCGCCGTCGCGGCGCAGGCCCAGACCACCGACACGCTGAAGAAGATCAAGGACACGGGCACGGTGGTGATGGGCGTGCGCGGTTCCTCCGGCGCGCTGTCGTACACGCTCGGCGAAGGAAAGTATGTCGGCTACCACGTCGAGTTGTGCCAGCGCGCGATCGACGACATCGGCAAGCAGCTGGGCAAGCACATCGAGGTCAAGTACCAGGAAGTCACGTCGGCCAACCGCATCCCGCTGGTGCAGAACGGCACCGTCGACATCGAGTGCGGCTCCACCACCAACAACGAGGCCCGTGCCAAGGACGTCGCCTTCGCCCACACGGCCTACGTCGAGGAAGTGCGCATCCTGACCAAGGTGAACTCGGGCATCAAGGGCATCGCCGACCTGAACGGCAAGAGCGTCGCCACCACGACGGGCACCACGTCCGTGCAGTTGCTGCGCAAGCACGAGCGCGCCACGGGCGTCGACTTCAAGGAAGTCTTCGGCAAGGACCACGCCGACAGCTTCCAGCTGCTGGAGTCCGGCCGCGCCGACGCGTTCGTGATGGACGGCCAGATCGTCGCCGGCCTGGCCTCGAAGTCGAAGAACCCGGCCGACTACCACATGGTCGGCGAAGTGCTGTCGGTCGAGCCGATCGCCATCATGGTGCGCAAGGACGACCCGGCCTTCCTGGCCGCGGTCAACAAGACGCTGGACGGCCTGATGAAGTCGGGCGAGATCGCCAAGATCTACGACAAGTGGTTCATGCAGTCGATCCCGCCGACCAACACCAAGGTGGGCCTGCCGGCTTCGGAAGCGACCAAGAACGCCTGGAAGAACCCGAACAGCAATCCGACCGAAGCCTACATGAAGAAGTGACGCCGACTCGCCGCGGCGGGCGCATGATGCCCGCGTGCGGCGATGTCCGTCGATGGATTGGATGACGCGCGCGCGGCCCCGGTGACGGCGCCGCGCGCGTCGCAAATGAAGTCCGGCCGCGGCGGCCGGCACGACGCGAGGAGAAGAGGGTGAGCGACTGGATCCCGGCGATCAAACGAAGCGCGGAGGTGATGTGCAAGAGCACCTCCGACGAGACGCTCTACTCGACCTGCTTCGCGGGCAAGGGGGACCTCACCTACCTGCAATGGCTGCTGCAGTCCTGGGGCTGGACGCTGACTGTGGCGCTGGTGGCCCTGGTGATCGCCCTGGTGCTGGGGCTGGCGATCGGCGTGATGCGCACGCTGCCCAACAAGTGGGTGGCCCTGTTCGGCGAGGCCTGGACGGAGTTCTTCCGCAACATCCCGATCCTGATCCAGCTGCTGATCTGGTACCACCTCATCCCTGAGCTCATTCCGCCGCTGAAGTCCGTCTCGCCCGCGGTGCTGGCCTGCATCGGCCTGGGCCTGTTCACCTCCGCGCGCATCGGCCAGCAGGTCAAGGCCGGCATCGCCACCATCCCCAAGGGCCAGCGCTACGCCGGCCTCGCGATGGGCCTCACGCTGGCCCAGACCTACCGCTACGTGCTGCTGCCGGTGGGGTTGCGCGTCGTGCTGCCCACCTTGACGTCGGAGTCGATGAACATCATCAAGAACTCCTCGGTCGCCTACGCGATCGGCGTGACCGAGATGATCTACTTCGCCACGCAGGCCGGCGAGGAGACGTCGATGCACGGCACGATGTATCTCGGCGTCACGGTGCTGTACTTCATCTCGGCCTTCGCGATCAACCGCGCCGCCGCGGTGGTCGAGAAGCGCACCCGCATGGCCGGCGCGATGGGAGGCAAGTGAGATGGCACTGAATCTCGACTACTCCTTCCTGACGCCCGACGTCATCAAGTCCAACATCCTGCCGGGGCTCTACTACTCGCTGCAGCTCACGCTGGTGACCATGGTCTGCGGCGTGATCCTGGGCACGCTGGTCGCGCTGATGCGGCTGTCGTCCAGGCCCTGGTTGCAGCGCATCGCGGCGGTCTATGTCGACACGCTGAGATCGATCCCGCTGCTGATGGTGATCCTGTGGTTCTACCTGCTGATCCCGAGCGGCTTCTACGCGATGATCGCGGGCAGCTTCGGCGAGAACCACCGGCCCGAGTTCGCCGCCGTCATCACGTTCACGTTCTTCGAGGCCGCGTACTACTCCGAGATCATGCGCGCCGGCATCCAGTCGGTGTCGCGCGGCCAGGTCTACGCCGGCTACGCGGTGGGCATGACGTATTCGCAGTGCATGCGGCTGATCGTGCTGCCGCAGGCCTTCCGCAACATGTTGCCGGTGCTGCTGACCCAGACGATCGTGCTGTTCCAGGACACCTCGCTCGTCTACGCGATCGGCGCCTACGATTTCCTCAAGGGCTTCTTGACCGCTGGCCAGGTCTTCAACCGGCCCGACGAGGTGCTGCTTCCGGCAGCCGCCTGCTATTTCATCCTGTCCTTCAGCCTGTCGATGCTCGTGCGTCGCCTGCAGAAGAAGATCCAGATCATTCGCTGAGCCAAACACATGATCGACATCAAGAACATCTCCAAGTGGTACGGCAGCTTCCAGGTGCTGACCGATTGCACGACGACGATCAACAAGGGCGACGTCGTCGTCGTCTGCGGGCCGTCGGGCTCCGGCAAGTCGACGCTGATCAAGACGGTCAATGCGCTGGAGCCGATCCAGAAGGGCGACATCGTCGTCGACGGCACGTCCATCAGCGACCCCAAGACCAACCTGCCCAAGCTGCGCTCGCGCGTGGGCATGGTGTTCCAGCATTTCGAGCTGTTCCCGCACCTGAGCATCACGGACAACCTCACGCTGGCGCAGATCAAGGTGCTGGGACGCTCGAAGGACGAATCCATCAAGCGCGGCATGAAGATGCTGGACCGCGTGGGCCTGAGCGCGCAAAAGGACAAGTTCCCCGGCCAGCTCTCCGGCGGCCAGCAGCAACGCGTTGCCATCGCCCGCGCGCTGTCGATGGATCCGATCGTGATGCTGTTCGACGAGCCCACGTCGGCGCTCGACCCCGAGATGGTGGGCGAGGTGCTGGACGTGATGGTGGGCCTGGCGCACGAAGGCATGACCATGATGTGCGTGACGCACGAGATGGGCTTCGCCAAGCGCGTGAGCAACAAGGTGATCTTCATGGACGCCGGCAAGATCGTCGAGGACTGCTCCAAGGACGAGTTCTTCGGCAACCCGGAAGCGCGCACGCCGCGGGCCAAGGATTTCCTGTCGAAGATCCTGCAGCATTGAGATCCACGGGCTGCGCAGCAGCCCGCGCGCTCAGAGCGTCAGTTCCATGAAGCGCAGTTGCCCCTGGAACGCAGGCGGCATCTCGACGGGATAGGGCGCGCGGTCGACGAATCCCAGCGACTCGTACAGGGCCTGCGCGGATTTCATGAACGGCGTGGTGTCCAGCCGGATGCTGCGGTAGCCGAACGAGCGCGCGTCGGCCAGGAGGCGCTGGACGATGGCCTCGCCGAGGCGTTGGCCGCGGCCCGCGGGGCGCACGTAGACGCGCTTGAGTTCCGCGACGCCGTCGTCGATCCGGCGCAGGCCGCCCATCGCCACCACCTGCCCTGCGTCCTCGACCAGGTAGAAGACGCCGCGCGGCGGCGGGTCGCCGCAGACCTTGTCGATGACGGTGGGGACGTAGTCCGCGACTTCCATGCCGAGGATGGCCAGGGCCGGAATGCCGGTGATTTCCTCCATCTGCGCGAACACCCAGGAGACGTACTCGATGTTGATGTCGAGCAGCGCCCGGCGGTCGGCCACCGGATGAGCCGGTCTGAAGAGGGGCGAGGTCACGCGAACGGTCTCCTGTCGTCGGATTTTGCGGCGATTGTGCACGCCGGCCCGGGGCCGGGGGTGCGAAAATCGTCGCCATGACGACGCTCAACGAACTCCAGATCCAGACGCCGGACGACTGGCACCTGCACGTGCGCGACGGCGCCGCGATGGCGGCCGTGCTGCCGTACACCGCGCGCCAGTTCGGCCGCGCGATCATCATGCCCAATCTGCGTCCGCCGATCACCACCACCGCGCAGGCCGTGGCGTATCGCGAGCGCCTGCTGGCGGCGTTGCCCGAGGGCAGCACGTTCGAGCCGCTGATGACGCTGTACCTCACCGACAACCTGCCGCCCGACGAGATCCGGCGCGCGAAGGACGCCGGCATCGTCGCCGTGAAGCTGTACCCGGCCGGCGCCACCACCAACTCGGACGCCGGCGTCACCGACCTGCGCAAGACGTACCGGACGCTGGAGGCGATGCAGCGCGAGGGGCTCAAGCTGCTGGTGCACGGCGAGGTCACGAGCCCGGACGTCGACCTGTTCGACCGCGAGGCCGTCTTCATAGACCAGGTGTTCGAGCCGCTGCGGCGCGACCTGCCCGAGCTGAAGGTCGTCTTCGAGCACATCACCACGCGCGAGGCCGCGCAGTACGTGGCCGAGGCCGATGCGCACACCGCCGCCACGATCACCGCGCACCATCTGCTGTTCAACCGCAACGCGATCTTCCTGGGCGGCCTGCGGCCGCACTACTACTGCCTGCCGGTGCTCAAGCGCGAGACGCATCGGCTCGCGCTGATGGACGCCGCCACGTCCGGCAGCGCCAAGTTCTTCCTCGGCACCGACAGCGCGCCGCACGCCTCGGTGATGAAGGAGGCCGCGGTCTGCGGCGCCGGCTGCTTCACCGCGCTGTCGGCGCTGGAGCTCTACGCCGAGGCGTTCGACGGCGTCGGCGCGCTCGACAAGCTCGAAGGCTTCGCCAGCCACCACGGCCCCGATTTCTACGGCCTGCTGCGCAACGCCGGCACCGTCACACTGCGCCGCGAAGCCTACGAGCTGCCCGCCAGCGTGCCGTTCGGCGACGCGTCGCTGAAGCCGTTGCGCGGCGGCGAGACGCTGGGCTGGAAGCAGGCCTGAGGCGTTGACGCAGGCGCCGCTCGTCACGTTCGAGCCCGCGTCGGCGGACGACGCTGAGGCACTGGTGACGATCCGCATCGCCGCGATGCGCGAGAGCCTGGAGCGCATCGGGCGCTTCGATCCGCAACGCGCCCGCGATCGATTTCTGTCCGGCTTCGAACCGGCGTTGACACGTCACGTGCTGCTCGACGCTTCTACGAGCGGCACGGATTCGAGCTGGCGGAGCAAGGCGAGCGGGGCAACTTCTACCGACGTGCGCCGTGCGCGTGAGTCCTCGGAGCGGCGGCACGCCCCGGAATGCCACTAAGATCGCGTCGCGCAACATCGCTCGCACCGCGTCGACAGAGGGAGGCCACTTGCCGCAGATCCATCACAGCGCCCGCGCATGCCAGGCCGCATTCGCCGTGGTCGCCTGCCTCGCGCTGGCGCCGGCCGCCCAGGCGGCCTGCAAGTACAAGCGCCTGGGCAGCATCCCGTCGCAGTGGATCGGCTCGCGGCTGATGATAGACGGCAGCATCAACGACCATTCGCTGAAGATGGCGGTCGACACCGGTGCCTACTGGACCACGGTTTCGAGCAGCCTGGCGACGCGGCTCGACATCGTGCTGGCCCACGTAGACAACTACAACTTCGGCATCGGCGGCAAGTCGGAGATATCGATGGGACGGCTGGAGGAACTGTCGATCGGTCGTTTCCAGTGGCGTAACGCCAAGGTATCGGTCACGTGGAAGGACGCTGGCCTGCCCGATGTGCTGGTCGGCGCGAACTTGCTGCTGGAGAACGACGTCGAATTCGACGGCAAGGAGATCGTCTTCTTCTCGCCTTCCGGCTGCGAGGACGCCTCGCTGGGCTATTGGGCCGACGACGTGCCCTGGGTGCCTACCGAGCCCGTCACGGCGCGGGACATGCGCACGAACATCACCGTTCAGGTGAACGGCCAACCGGTGCGCGCGCTCGTGGACAGCGGGGCGCCCACGACGATCCTGGACAGCGCCGCGGCGCGCCGCCTCGGCGTCGATCCCGATGACCCGCGCGCCCAGGTCGGCAAGTCCGGCGGCATCGGCGGGCACGTCACGGCGATGTCGGTCGCCACCTTCGACTCGATCGCGATCGGGCCCGAGATCGTGCGCCACCCGCGCATCCGGGTCGGCAACCTGTGGCAGGGTTTTCGCGAGGACGTGCACACGCCGGCGACCGAGCGCTACGTCGCCGAGCAGCCGGAGATGCTCCTGGGCGCCGACTTCATCCGCGGCCATCGGATTCTCTTCGCGACGAGCCAGCGCCGGCTGTACTTCTCCTATCTCGGCGGCGAGGTGTTCAGCGCGCCTGCAGCGAAACCGCCTGCGCAGGATTGACGATACGCGTTGACCCTGCGCGGCCGCGGTTTCCGCAGTGCATGGGACAATCACCCCGTGAAGCGAGCCAGACCGCCGCTGGTACGTCGGCCGAAAGGCTGTACTGGAGGAAGGTCCGGACTGCACAGGGTAGCGCAGCAGGTAACACCTGCCCGTCGAGGGCCGCAAGGCTCGAAGGCGAGGATCAGAGCAACAGAGACGAGCCGATTCAGTTCGGGTGAAACGGGCAATCTCTGCGTGCAGCAACATCAAGTAGGCGGACGTCGACCTGGCCCGGGGAGTCCGCGGGTAGATGGCATCGAGCCGTGCTGGCGACAGCCGGCCCAGACGAATGGCGGTCACGGCGCGAGCGCTCGAAAGAGAGTTCGCGACGCACAGAATCCGGCCTATCGGCTCGCTTCACAATAAATCCGCGCGGCACGCTTTCCTGAGGCGGCCCGCCAACGAGCCGCCATTTGAATGAATCCTGACGCCGCAACACTCTGGCGCCGACCGCGTTCGGCGCTGGCGGCCTTGCTCGCCTGCCTCGGCATGCTGGGCGCCTTCTCGATCGACACCTACATCCCGGCGTTCGCGGGCATCGCGCGTTCGCTGGCCGCGACGCCGGTGCAGATGCAGCAGACGCTGTCCGCGTACCTGTTCGGCTTCGCGGTGATGAACCTGTTCCACGGCGCACTGGCCGACAGCTTCGGGCGCCGGCCGGTGGTGTTGTGGGGCATCGCCGTCTTCACGTTGTCGTCGCTGGGCTGCGCGCTGTCGCACTCGGTCGGCCAGCTGGTGCTGTTCCGCCTGGTGCAGGGCATGAGTTCGGGCGCCAGCATGGTGGTGGGGCGCGCGATCATCCGCGACATGTTCCCGCCCGACGATGCGCAGCGCGTGATGTCGCAGGTGACGATCTATTTCGGCGTCGCGCCCGCGGTGGCGCCCATCGTCGGCGGCCTGCTGCTGGTGCACTTCGGCTGGCACTCGGTGTTCGTGTTCCTCACCTTCGTCGGCACGCTGCTGTGGACGATCAGCTGGCGCCTGCTGCCCGAGACGCTGCACGTCACGCAGGTGCAGCCCTTCCACGCGGCCCATCTGCTCAAGGGCTACTGGGAGATGTTCTCGAGCCCGCGCTTTCTCGCGCTGGCGCTGGCCTCGGGCGTGCCGTTCAACGGCATGTTCCTGTACATCCTGTCGGCGCCCGTCTTCCTGGGCGACCTGCTGCACCTGCCGCCCACGCACTTCTTCTGGCTGTTCATCTGCACGATCAGCGGCATCATGGGCGGCGCGTTCCTGTCGGGCCGTCTCGCCGGCAAGATGAAGCCCGCGCACCAGATCCGCATCGGCTTCACGATCATGTTCACGATCGCGACGATCAATCTCGTGGCCAATGCGCTGTTCACGGCCCAGCCCTGGTGGGCGATCCCGCCGATCGGCATCTTCTCGTTCGGCTGGGCGCTGATGGTGCCCGTCGTCACGTTGATGGTGCTGGACCAGGCGCCGCACCGGCGCGGCATGGCGTCGTCGCTGCAGGCCTGCATCGGCAGCGTGGCCAACGCCTTCGTGGCCGGCGTGATTTCGCCGCTGGTGATGCACTCCACCGTGCACCTGGCGCTGGCGTCGCTGCTGATGTCGTGCATCGGCATCGTGGCGTGGTTCTTCGTGCGTGGCAGCGTGCTGAAGCACTAGCACTCAAGTTTCGGCCGCCGCGGCCGATCTCATGGGGGCACGCCGTCCGTGCGGAGCCTGCCATGCCGTCTCGATTCCTTCATTCCCTCGTCGCCGGCGCTGCCGCGCGGGCCCTGGCGCTCGCGGGGGCGGCGTCGCTGGGCGGCGCCGTGCTGGCGGCCGAGCCGGGCGCGGGCGTGGTCGTCGCCCAGCTCGGCCCGACCTCGCCCAGCTTCAAGATGGGCGTCAACCGCAACGAAACGGGCGCGCCGCAGGCGACCGCGATCGGCGCGGTACCGATCGAGAAGAAGGCCAATGGCGCCGAATGGCGCAGCAATTCGTCGAATCCGTCCTCTGAAAAGGACGAGCAGGACAAGGCGGCCGGCAAGAAGTCCGATGAACGCAAGACGGCCGACGCCAGGCACGGCACCGATGCCGCGAAGCCGGCCGGCGCGGCCTCGGGTGCCAGCGCGATGGACATCCTGCGCGAGAAGCTCGCGGCCAGGCTCGGCGCCAAGCCGTCGGCCGACGGCAAGTACGCGATGCAGGTGTCCAACCGCGGCGAATCCGGCGAGAACGTCATCACCTCGGTGCGCCCGAGCGCGGCCGCGATCGCCGCTGCGCACCGCAAGAAGCGCCCGGCGGCGGCGGCCTCGGCGGTCGCCAGCGACGCGAACCTCGACATCGCGGCCAACGCCGGCCAATCCCTGCTGCCCTCGCACTGGGACTACACCGGCACGGCCGGCCCCGATGCGTGGGGCAAGATGCAGCCCGAGTACAGCAAGTGCGCCTCGGGCACGCGCCAGAGCCCGATCGACATCCGCGGCGGCATCGCCGTCGACCTGGAGCCGATCCGCTTCGACTATCGCCCGAGCTCGTTCTCGGTGATCGACAACGGCCACACCGTGCAGGTCAACGTGGAGCCGGGCAACTCGATCACGATCACCGGACGCCGCTACGAGCTGGTGCAGTTCCATTTCCACCGGCCGTCCGAGGAGCGCGTCGACGGCCGCCAGTACGACATGGTCGTCCACCTCGTGCACAAGGATCCCGAGGGCCGCCTGGCCGTCGTGGCGGTGCTGCTCGACCGCGGCAGCGCGCAGGCGATCGTGCAGTCGGTGTGGAACAACCTGCCGCTCGAGAAGGGCGAGGAGGTGCATGCCGGCACGCGCATCGATCTCTCGCAGCTGCTGCCCGAGGACAAGCGCTACTACACCTACATGGGCTCGCTCACCACGCCGCCCTGCAGCGAAGGCGTGCTCTGGATGGTGATGAAGCAGCCGGTGCCGATCTCGGTGGAGCAGGTCTCGATCTTCGCGCGCCTGTACCCGATGAACGCGCGGCCGATCCAGCAGGCCGACGGCCGCTTGATCAAGGAATCGAACTAGGGCCTATGCTGGTGCGCTGTGCACGCGCGCCCAGGCTTGCTCGAGAGTCGGTGCCGCGGCCGGGAGTGCCCGCATGAAACCGATCCGCCTGTTGATCATCTCCGGCAGCGAGCGTGCCGGCTCGTTCAGCCACAGCCTGGCCCGGGTGGCCGCGGCCAGCGCGCGCCGCGACGGCTGCGAGGTGGCCGAGTTCGACCTGCGCGCGCTCGCGTTGCCGCTCTACGACGGCGACATCGAACACGGTTCCGGCGTGCCCGCGGCGGCCCTGCAGCTGCGCGATGCGTTCCAGGCCCACGACGCGCTGCTGCTCGTCACGCCCGAATACAACGGCTTCCCGACACCGCTGGTGCTCAACGCGTTCGACTGGATGTCGCGCATCCCCGCCGCGGCGCCCGGCGGCGGCGGGCTGGCGGCGACGGCCAACAAGCCGGCGGCGCTGTTGTCGGCCTCGCCCGGGCCGCTCGGCGGACTGCGCTCGATGAACCTGCTGCGCCAGTACCTGGGCGGTGCGTTCGCGATGATCGTCGTGCCGCAGCAGTTCGCGCTCGGGCGCGCCGGCGAGGCGTTCGATGCGGCCGGTGCGTTGAAGGAGGCCAGGTCGCAGCAGATCGTCGAGGGCGTGCTCACGGCCGTAGGCGACCTGGCCGCCGCGTTGAAAGCCCGCTGAGGCCGGCCACAATGCGGGCTGGGCGCCCCGTGGGCGCCGTGCACCGAGACGTCAGCTTCCATGGCCAAGAAACCCGCTACCCCGCCGCCCACCTTCCTGCGCCCGCCCGTGTTCAGCGCGATCCCGACGCTGGATTCGCTGATGGCGCAGGCCCAGGCGCTGCACCACCGCGGCCGCATCGCGCAGGCCGAGCCGATCTATCGCGAGGTGCTGCGGCGCTCGCCCCGGCACTTCGATGCCTTGCATTCGCTGGGCATGCTGGCCTTCCAGGCCGGCCATCCGCAGGCCGCTGCCGACCTGATCGCGCAGGCCCTGGAAGTGCAGCCACAGGATGCCGGCGCCCATGGCAACCTCGGCTACGCGTTGCACGCGCTGGGCCGCCATGCCGAGGCGCTGCAAAGCCTCGACCGCGCACTGGCGATCGAGCCCGGGTTGCTGGAAGCGCTCAACAACCGCGGCAACACGCTCAGCGTGCTGGGGCGGCACGACGAGGCCATCGCGTCCTTCGACCGCGCGCTGGCGCTGCGTCCCGACTACGTCGAGGCGGCCTACAACCGCGGCAACGCACTGCACGCGGCCGAACGGCTGGACGACGCGCTCGCCGGCTACGACGCGGTGATCGCCGCACGGCCCGAGCTCGCGCAGGCGCACAACAACCGCGCCCGCGTGCTGCAGGATCTGGGCCGCCACGAGGAGGCGCTGGCCGGCTACGACCGCGCCGTCGTGCTGGTGCCCAAGTACCTGCATGCGATCGTCGGCCGCGGCACCGCGCGGCTGGCGCTGCTGCAGCCGGCCGCCGCGCTGGCCGATTTCGATGCCGCGCTGCGCATCGACCCGCAGCACGCCGCGGCGCACGAGGGTCGCGGCAGCGCCCTGTTCGCGCTGCGCCGCGCCGACGCGGCCGTGCTCGCGTTCACGCGCTGCCTGGACATCGCCGGCGCACGCCTGGACGCCCGCATCCAGCGCGGCAACGCGTCGTACGAGCTGCGCCGCTACGAGGACGCGATCGTCGACTTCGACGCCGTGCTGCAGGCCATGCCGGACGCCGCCGGCGTCGTCTGCAACCGCGGCAACGCGTTGCTGGAACTGAAGCGCTATGACGAGGCGGCGCAGGCGTTCGAGCGCGTGCAGGCGCTGGATGCGGCGTATCCGTATGCGCTCGGCAAGCGCGTCCATGCGCAGACGATGGCCTGCGACTGGCGCGAGCTGGACGCCCTGGTGGCGCAGGTGCAGGCCGGCCTGGCCGCGGGCCGGCCGGTGATCGAGCCGTTCGCGTTCAGCGCGATCGCCACCGATGCGATGGCGCTGCGCCGTTGCGCGGAGCTGTTCGCCGCCGACCTGTTCCCGGCCCAGGCCGCGCTGGTCGCGCCCGGCCACCGCCATGCGAACAAGAAGATCCGCATCGGCTACCTGGGCGGCGAGTTCCGCAACCAGGCCACGTCCATCCTCGCCGTGGAGCTGTTCGAGCTGCACGACAAGAGCCGCTTCGAGATCGTCGCCTTCGACAACGGCTGGGACGACGGCAGCACGCTGCGCCACCGCATGGCCGCCGCGTTCGACGAGATCGTGACGATCGCGGCGCTGCCCGACGACGAGGCCGCGCGCGCGATCGCCGAGCGCCGCATCGACATCCTCGTCAACCTCAACGGGTATTTCGGGCTCGGCCGCACCGGCGTGTTCGCACGCCGGCCGGCACCGGTGCAGGTGAACTACCTCGGCTTCCCGGGCACGCTGGGCGCGCCCTACCTCGACGTGATCGTGGCCGACGACGACACGATTCCCGCGGGCGAGGAGGGCGCCTACGTCGAGCGCGTGGTGCGCCTGCCGCACAGCTACCAGCCGAACGACCGCCAGCGCGCGATCGCCGCCGTGGCGCCGACGCGCGCCGAACTGGGCCTGCCTGTCGGCGCCGTCGTGTTCGCGTGCTTCAACAACACCTACAAGATCGCGCCGGCCACGTTCGCGTCGTGGATGCGCATCCTCGCGGCCGTCGAGGGCAGCGTGCTGTGGCTGCTGCAGGACAACGACGCCGCCACCCGGAACCTGCGTGCCGCCGCCGCGGCGCACGGCGTCGATGCGAACCGCCTGCACTTCGCGCCGCGCATCCGCCTCGACGAGCACCTGGCGCGCCACGCGTGCGCCGACCTGTTCCTCGACACGCTGCCCTACAACGCCCACACCACGGCCAGCGACGCGCTGTGGGCGGGGCTGCCGGTGCTGTCGTGTCGCGGCACCACGTTCCCGGGCCGTGTCGGCGCGAGCCTGCTGCATGCGCTGGACCTGGGCGACGAACTGCTGGTGCACGACGTGGCGGCCTTCGAGGCGCGCGCCATCGAGCTCGCGCGCGACCCGGCGCAGCTCGCGCGAGTGCGGGCGCGTCTCGCGCACGCGCGCAAGTCGGCGGCCTTGTTCGACACGCCGGCCTATTGCGCGGCGCTGGAACGGGCCTACGAGGCGATGCTCGCGCGCTGACCGTCAGCCCGCGGCCTCGCGCCGCAACTGCAGCACCTGCGTCGTCACCATGTGCGACATCACGGTGCCGACTTCCTCGGCATCGAGCTTGGGGTCGTCGAACAGCAGCTCGTGCGCCGAGTACATCACCTCGACCGCCAGCCGCGACACCAGGCGCACGCGCGCCTCCGGCACGGCCGGATACGCCACCGCGAACGCGGCCACCAGCAGGCCGGTGACGTGCTCGTGCGACTCGATGCGCACCGGCGCCAGCGACGGCACCGCGCGCAAGGCCCGCGTGATCCATTCGCCGGCGATCGCGCGCCGCGTCATCTCCAGCGTGTCGAGGAACAGCTGGCGGATGCGCTGCTCGAACTTCGCCGCCGGCAGCTTCATCGTCGCCGGCGTGGCCCAGGTCTCGAGCAGCGCGTTCTGGCTCATCATCAACCGCGCGCCCAGTTCGGCGAGCACGGCGTACTTGTTCGGGTAGTAGCGATAGAGCGCGGGCGGCGACAGCCCGGCGCGTTCGCAGATCAGGTTGGTGGACAGCCGTTCGATGCCGACTTCGCCCAACAGATTGGCCGCCGCGTCCAGGATGCGCTCGCAGGTCTCGAGCGCCCGCGTCTGCGTGGGGACTCGCTTCCGGTCGAGTTCGACGCCCGCCGCGGCGGACATCGTCGCGTCGTCAGGGGCCTTGGATTTGCGCGGCATGGCGTCTCTGGGGGGTGGCTCGGGGGGCAGTGTATCCACGGTGTAGTCAAGACCGCTTGCAGTCAATACAGTAGCCATGACTATGGTGTTCCCGGAATCCGTTCTTCGGCACAGGGAAACTACCAGCACCATCAATGATAGCTATTGCTATCTTTTGACCTGTCGCGAACCTGGGTTCGCGATGCTTCCATCCCGCGAGGTTCTGCCATGCATGCGCTCCGCTCTTCCCGCCGCCACGTCGCCCTGATCCTCACCGCCGCGGCGCTGGCCGCTCTTGGTGCCTGCAGCAAGCCCGCGCCGGACGCTACGGCGCGTGTCGGCGACCTGCCGGTGGACACGGCGTTCGCGAAGAAGCTGCAGGGACAGCTGCTCGACGCCAAGCCCGGCTCGGTCATCGAGATCCCCGCCGGCCACTACCACCTCGACCGCGGCCTGTCGCTGCGCGTCAACGGCGTCACCGTGCGCGGCGCCGGCATGGAGCAGACGATCCTGTCGTTCCGCGACCAGGTGGCCGGCCCCGAAGGCCTCCTGGCACAGGCCAGCGACTTCACGATCGAGAACCTGACCATCGAGGACACCAAGGGCGACGCGCTGAAGATCAACAGCGGCGACAACATCACGATCCGCGGCGTGCGCGTGCGCTGGACCGACGGCCCCAAGACCACCAACGGCGCGTACGGCCTGTACCCGGTCAAGACGACCAACGTGCTGATCGAGAACTCGCAGTCGTTCGGCGCCGCCGACGCCGGCATCTACGTCGGCCAGTCGAAGAACGTGGTCGTGCGCGGCTGCCGCGCCGAGCAGAACGTGGCCGGCATCGAGATCGAGAACACCATCGATGCCGACGTGCACGACAACGTGGCCACCGGCAACACCGGCGGCATCCTCGTGTTCAACATGCCCAACCTGTCGCAGCCGGGGCACAGCACGCGCGTGTTCCACAACAAGGTGGACGCCAACAACCTGGGCAACTTCGGCGCCAAGGGCACGGCCGTGTCCAGCGTGCCGGCCGGCTCCGGGGTGGTCGTCAACTCCAACTCGCTGGTGGAGATCTTCGACAACGACGTCACCGCCAACGCGACCGCCAACGTCATCATCTCCAGCTACTTCTCCACCGGCTACTTCAACACCAAGGGCGTGCAGCCCGGCTACGACCCGTATCCGCGCGGCATCTACGTGCACGACAACCGCTTCGCCGGCGGCGGCGACTCGCCGGACGGCATGGACCTGAAGGTGCTCAAGACGGCGATGTTCGGCCTCAACGGCCGCTTCCCCGACGTGCTGTGGGACGGCTACGCCGACAGCGCGCGCGCCGGCGTGCCCGAGGAGCGCCTGTGCGTCGACGCCACCGCGTCGGGCGTGCTCAACGCCGACGGTCCGGGCAAGTACAAGAACCCGCACATGGTCAGCGACACGTTGCGCTGCAAGCTCGCCCCGTTGGCGCCGGTCACGCTGACCGGCGCCGCCGCCAAGGTCTGACGTCGTTCCATGCCTCTGCGTTTCCTTCTCGGCCCCGCCGCGTGCCTGCTGGCCCTGCTGGCCGGTTGCGCGCGCGCGCCGGCGCCCGTCAATTTCGTGGCCGAAGGCAAGCCCGAGCATCTGTCCGACTGGCACCTGCTCGACGTCGCCGGCGGCCGCCTCGTGCCCAATGCCGGCGTGCTGCCTTACGACCTCGTCACGCCGCTGTTCAGCGACTACGCGCACAAGCTGCGCACGGTGTGGATGCCCGCGGGACAGTCGGCCAGATACACGGCCGACAAGGCGTTCGACTTCCCCGTCGGCACGATCCTGTCCAAGACCTTCTACTACCCGCGCGCCGGAGGCCCCGATGCCGTCCTCAAGACCTATGACGCCGAACCGGGCTCGCCCGCCGCGGGCCTCGATCTTTCGCGCGTGCGCCTGGTCGAGACACGCCTGCTCGTGCGCCGCGCCGACGGCTGGGCGGTTCTGCCTTACGTGTGGAACGCCGACCAGAGCGAGGCCCAGCTGGAGCGCACTGGCGACGAGAAGACCCTCGATCTGGTCGACGCGCAAGGCCACGGCCAGAAGTTCACCTACGTGGTGCCGAACGAGAATCAATGTGCCTCGTGCCACGTCACCAACCTGAAGAGCGGCGAGTTCACGCCGCTGGGCCCGAAGGCGCGCAATCTCAACCGCACGCTGGCGTACGCCGACGGCTCCGAGAACCAGATCGCACGCTGGGTACGCGCAGGCTTCCTCACGGGCGTGCCCGCGGGCGAGCTGCCGCGCGCGGCCGACTGGCGCGACGTGCAGCAGCCGATCGCCGAGCGCGCACGCACGTACCTCGACGTCAACTGCGCGCACTGCCACCAGAGCGGCGGCACGGCCAGCAACACCTCGCTGCGCCTCGATGCGCTGGGGCCGGCCGACTGGTCGCTGGGCCTGTGCAAGCCGTCGGTGGCCGCCGGCAAGGGCACGGGCGACCGCATCCACGACATCGTGCCGGGCAAGCCGGACGAGTCCATCCTGCCGTTCCGGCTCGCGAGCACGGAAGGCGGCGTGATGATGCCCGAGCTGGGCCGCAGCACGGTGCATCAGGAAGGCGTGCAGCTGATCCGCGACTGGATCGCTGCCATGCCCGGCCACTGCCAGAACGACGCTCCACAGAAGGACTGACATGCAACGACTTCCCGCCCGCCATCCGACCTCCGTCGCCCTTGCCGTCGCCGCGCTGGCGGGCCTGCTCGCGAGCACCGGCGCACGCGCGCAGGCGGCCGCGGCCGCGCCCGATGCCGCGGCGTCCGCGCCGGCCGCCGATGACTCGCAGGTGGTCGTCGTCACCGCGCAGGGCCGCAAGCAGGAAGTCCAGAAGGTGCCGATCGCGATCCAGCTGATCGGACCGGACCAGATCGCCAAGGTCGGCGCCGTCAACCTGGCGCAGGTGGCCGACTTCGTGCCGGGGCTGACCATCGACGCCAGCCAGCCCACGCAACCCAGCTACGCGTTGCGCGGCCTGGGCAACGGCGACTTCGGCATCGGCACCGATGCGCCGGTGGGCATCTACGTCAACGGCATCTACACCGGCAAGACCGGCGGCGCGCTGCTGAACTTCAACGACGTCAAGCGCGTGGAGGTGCTCAAGGGCCCGCAGGGCACGCTGTTCGGCCGCAACAGCGCCGGCGGCGCGATCTCCATCGTCACCAACGATCCCGATTCGACGCACCTGGTCTCGGGCCTGGTGCGCGCCGGCAACTACGGCACGGTGCACGCCGAGGGCGTGGTCAACCAGCCGCTGGGCGAGGACTTCAGCCTGCGCCTGTCGGCGGTCGACGAGAAGAGCGACGGCTGGGCCACCAACGCCGTCGACGGCAAGAAGAACCCGCAGGCGCACACCTGGGGCACGCGCCTGGGTGCGCGCTGGTCGCCCAGCGACGACACGAGCGCGGTGCTGACCTGGGAACACGAGGACCTGAACGAGCGCCCACGTCCGATCTGGGCCGCCGGCTCGTACAACGCGGACGGCTCCATCACCTACATCGACCCGCGCCACGAGACGCTGCGCAACGACGTCATCGGCGGCGTCGAGGCGCGCACGTTCAACGGGCTGAACCTGCGCATCGAGCATGAGCTCACCGACAAGATCCTGTTCACGTCGACCACCGGCTGGCGCCACTTCAACTCGGTCAACCTCGAGGACAACGACGGCACCGACAACCCGGCCACCTACCTGGCCACCGGCAACTTCGAGAAGAGCACGACCTTCGAGCAGGAGTTCCGCCTCGCGGGCAAGAACAAGACCGCCGACTGGATCGCCGGTGCCAGCTATTCCAACGAACGCTCCCACCAGACCAGCCGGGTCGACACCAACACCACCACGCTCGATCCGCTGGTGGGCGGCGCGTTCACCAGTCTGACCGGCCTCGGCCAGGCCGTCGGCCTGCCGGACTTCAACCTGCTCGACCAGAGCTGGCAGGAAGGCATCCAGAACACGCTCGCCTCGCATTCCGAGGCGTTGATGGGCGACATCATCTGGCACCTGGGCAGCCAGACCAACCTGACCACCGGCGTGCGCTTCACGCAGGACACCAAGAAGTTCAGCTGGTACAACCCGCTGCGCTCGGCGCCGGGCCTGGACTCGCAGCTGGCGATCATGACCCCTGCGTTCTTCCAGCAACTCGTCGACGCGGGCGCGCTCGACCCCACCACGGCCGCGCAGTCGAGCGGCGCCGTGCAGCAGCTGCAAAGCACCAACATCGAGTTCACGAACCCGGACTGGGTCGCCGCGCCGGTCTACACCAGCAAGACCTGGCACAACACCAGCCCGCGCCTGGTGCTCGACCACCAGCTCACGCCCGACACGATGATCTACGGCTCGGTGACGCGCGGCTACCAGGCCGGCGGCTTCAACTCCGTCAGCACGCGGGCCAACGGCGGCCGCTTCGACCCCGAGACCATCACCAGCTACGAGCTGGGCGCCAAGGGCCGCTTCGCGGACGCCGGCATCACCTACAGCGCATCGCTGTTCCACTACCTGTTCAAGAACCTGCAGGCGATCACGCTGGACCAGTCCACCGCGATTCCCGTCTACGTGGTGACGGTCAGCGATGTCGAGGCCACCGGCCTCGATGGCGAGCTGAATTGGCAGATCGCCTCGCCCGTACGCGTTTTCGTGAATGGTGAGTGGATCGACCAGAAGTACAAGGGCCAGCACGGCGTCGCGCCCGGCGCCCACGACCTCACGGGCCAGCCCTATGGCACGCCCAGCCTGTCGATGGCCGCGGGCATCGACTTCACGATGGCGCTGGCCGGCGGCAAGGCCGAGTGGTCGCTGCAGGGCAGCCACATCGGCGCCACCCGCTGCAACGCCGATTCGACCGCGCAGGGCAGCTGCCTGTCGACACCGGTGTTCAAGGTCGGCGAGGCGCACGACCGCGTCGACACCCGCATCGGCTGGTCGGCGCTATCCAATGCCTGGGGCATGGCGCTGATCGTCAACAACCTGCTCGACAAGCGCTACGTGACCGGCCTCAGCAACCTGTCGGCCGCCATCGGCGTGCCCTACACCGCGTCGGTCAGCGACCCGCGCAAGATCCAGATCGAATTCAGCGCCAGGCTGTAGCCGAGCCTTTCCCGGGCGCCTGCCTGCCGGCGTCGTTCGGGATTGTCCTTGGGGGACGGCGAGCGCCGTCCCCGTTTCTTTTTTCGGCGGCCGATGGCGACGACCTGTCGTGCGGGTGCGGCCTCGTCGTGCTTCTCCTCCTTGGCGACGGTCGCCGCTGCCGCTGACGCCGCGCCGGGACCAGACGAAGTCGCGCAAGGGCTCGATGCCCTGGTCGGCGCGTTCGACGATGCGCATCTGCGTGGAGGGTGGGCAGGCCCCCGGCTGACTGGCGGTCGGCCACAGGCTCACCCCATGAGCCTGTGTCTTGCCAGGATGAGGCCTTGGCGAGTTGCCCCACCCAACTCGACGGCGGTGCTTATCGGCCGAATTTTGCTCGGCCGTAGTGGCAATGCGGGAAATCCCCCACGAATGAGTGCACGTGAAGCCTGCTAACACTTCACTTTCATAGCCGCGTGCAAGTCCTTCATTTAGAACGACATTCGCTTGCAGAACGTCATCTAAGTGCTTGATTTGATTGATTTTTTTCGAACATGACGCGTTGACCCACCCCCGGTGATTCGCTAAAGTGCATCAAAGTGCACTTTTGTGGTGGGTTGTGGCATCTCTGATTTTTGAAGGTCCTTCGGCGTTGACGCTGGACGGCAAGGGGCGAGTCTCCATGCCGGCCCGTTATCGCGACGACCTCCAGACATTGTGTGCCGGCCGCCTCACCGTCACCAAGCACCCGCACGGTTGCCTGATGGTGTTTCCGCGGCCCTATTGGGAAAACTTCCGCGACCAGGTGGCGCAGTTGCCGTTCTCGCAGGTGGGCGTCAAGCGCGTGTTCCTCGGACACGCGGACGACGTCGAGTGGGACGCCACCTCGCGCGTGCTCATCCGCCCGGAACTCCGCACCTGGGCCGGACTCGAAAAAGACGTGACGCTGCTGGGCATGGGCAGTCACTTCGAACTGTGGGCGACGCCTGCTTACGCCGCGAACGAAGCGCGCGTGATGCAGGAGCAGGCCACCGCCGCCCTCGACAATCTCATCTTCTAGAAATGTCGGCCCCCACGCTCACTTCGCTCGCTGCCCCCCAGGGGGGCGGTCAGCGCCTTCGGGCGGCCGTGCGCCGCTGACGCCGTGGAACATTCGGGGTTGCATACCACCGTCCTGCTCCACGAAGCGATCGACGCGCTCGTGACGACACCGGACGGCATCTATGTCGACGGCACCTTCGGCCGTGGCGGGCACACGCGCGAGCTGCTGTCGCGCCTGGGCCCGGGCGCGCGCGTGATCGGCATCGACCGCGACCCCGCCGCCGTCGCCGCGGCGAAGGAAGGCCCGGACGCGATCGCCGATCCGCGCTTCGAGATGGTCCACGCCAGCTTCGCCCAGTTGCCGGCGGCGCTCGCCGAGCGCGGCATCGCCAGGATCGCCGGCCTGCTGCTGGACCTGGGCGTCTCGTCGCCGCAGATCGACACGCCCGAGCGCGGCTTCAGCTTCCGTTTCGACGGCCCGCTGGACATGCGCATGGACACCACGCGCGGCGAGACCGCCGCCGACTTTCTCGCTCGCGCCGACGAGCGTCACATTGCAGAGGTGATTCGTGACTACGGGGAAGAACGGTTTGCTGTGTCGATTGCAAAGGCGCTTGTTGCTGTCCGCGAAAGCGGGGCTCCCGTGCGAACCACGCGCGAGCTGTCCGCCGTCGTGGCTCGTACGGTCAAGACCCGCGAGCCGAACCAGGATCCCGCCACGCGTACCTTTCAGGCTCTTCGGATTTTCGTCAATGCCGAGCTTGAAGAGCTCGAACAGGTTCTGAAGAGTTCGCTGGACCTGCTGGAGCAGGGCGGACGACTGGCAGTGATCAGCTTCCATTCGCTGGAAGACCGCATCGTCAAGACCTTCATCGCCCGCGAGAGCAAGGACGAGATCGACCGGCGCGCGCCGATGGCGCCGCCGTCGACCTCGCTGCGCCTGCACGCGCTCGGCCGCATCAAGCCGGGACCCACCGAGGTGCTGACCAACGGACGCGCGCGCTCGGCGATCCTGCGCGTGGCGGAGCGGTTATGAGCGGCGGTCCGTTCATGGTGCGCATCAACTTCCTGCTCGCGATCGTGCTGATCGTCAGCGGGCTGTACCTCGTCAAGGTCAGCTACGAGTCGCGCCGCCTGTTCGCCGAGATCGACAACGCGCACGTCGCCGAGCGCCAGCTCGAGTCAGATCGGCGCCGGCTGGAGGCCGAGCGCCAGGGCCAGGCCACGCACCTGCGCGTGGAGGCCACGGCACGCAACAAGCTCAACATGCGCGCGGCCACGCCGGCCAACACGCAATACGTGGTCGATGCCGGCCTCGCCGCGGCGCCCATGACGGCGCCGCTGACGCAGTCGACGTCGCCCGCCAGCGCCCCCGACGTGGGGGCCTCGCAATGAACAAGCCCAACAAGCCCAACA